>Ga0209062_1000574_pt1 | contig 102246 bp, 87 predicted proteins | sample Coa_R2_2_FD_187158 | JGI IMG/M metagenome (GOLD analysis project Ga0209062, IMG submission 187158) | Surface soil microbial communities from Centralia Pennsylvania, which are recovering from an underground coalmine fire - Coalmine... | ecosystem: Environmental > Terrestrial > Soil >...
CAAAAACTGGGGATCTCGGAGGCCCTGGCGCGCGAATACCTGACGCGCAATATCGTCTTTGAGCTCGGGGAGGCGGAAGACGCCGGCCTCAAGCTTTTTTTAAAATATGCTTTGGAGCTGAAGAGTGCGACGGAGATCGGGAAGGTGACGGCATGATGACCCGCGAAGAGGCAATTGACCTCTTTCGCAGCGACGATCTGATCGGGATCGGCATGGCAGCCGATGCGGTGAGGCGGAAACTGCATCCGGATGGAATCGTCAGCTATATCATCGATCGCAATATCAACTACACGAACTTCTGCACCGAGTATTGCAGCTTCTGCGCGTTTTACCGGCCGATGGGCCACGCCGAGGGCTATTTGCACTCGAAGGAAGTGATCTTTCAAAAGATCCAGGAGACGATCGATCTGGGCGGGACCGGAGTTCTGATGCAGGGCGGTCTGCATCCCGAGCTGAAGATCGAATGGTATGAAGATCTGCTGCGATCCATCAAGGACCGCTTTGGCGACAGGATCTGGAACCACTGCTTTTCGGCGCCAGAGATCGTGAACATCGCCGAAGTGAGCGGCCTGACGCTGCGTGACACCATCGCACGGCTGCGCGATGCCGGGCTGCAGTCGATTCCGGGCGGAGGCGCCGAGATCCTGGATAACGATGTGCGCCGGCGGATTGCGAGGCTGAAGTCGTCGGCACAGGACTGGATCGATGTGCATCGGACCGCGCACGAGTTGGGGCTGCGGACCACGGCCACGATGATGTTCGGCTGCGGCGAGACCATCGAGCAGCGCATGAACCATTTCGACATCGTGCGGCAGATCCAGGAGGACACCGGCGGGTTTACCGCGTTTATTCCTTGGTCGTTCCAGCGCGAGAATACTTCCCTGGGCCGGTTCGTGAAGGAAGAAGCCACGGCGGTGGAATATCTGAAGATGCTGGCCATCTCGCGGCTGTATCTCGAGAACATCCTGAATATTCAGTCCTCATGGGTCACACCAGGATTAAAGACTTGCCAGGTTGGGTTACGCTTCGGCGGCAACGACGTGGGAAGCATCATGATCGAGGAGAACGTCGTGTCGGCCGCGGGCGCGCACCATCGGGCCAGCGAAGAGCAGCTCCGGCGGCTCATCCGCGATGCCGGATTTATTCCCAAGCAGCGGGACACGCTGTATCGCACGTATTACTTGAACTAGCGCCGTGCGGCGATTAGCCCGGGGTTTCCGCTCACACGAGTGTAAACGCGGCACGCACGAGCGCGTGCGCCACGCCACCAGTACACCCAGCATTCGATCTGTCTTCCTGAAGGTAGCTGCACCAGCGTAGTGCTCCGCTGAAATTGCGGGCCTTCGTAGGCATCCAAGATTCGCAGCATCTTGCCGGAGGTTTTCAGCAGAAAGACGTCGCCCTCTACCTGCCGCCCAGGCACTTCGGATGGCACGGCGCCCGGATATTTTCCAAGATCGTACAGTTCGGCAGAGATCCGTCCAGTTCCGGCGAAACGGGCTTGAGATGCGAGCACGCCTGCGAACCGGTTCTTCGATCCGCGCCGCAGCGTGCCGTAGACGAACAGGTAGGCGCGGCTCACGAAGCGGCGGTACGGGCGGCCAGCGCGCGGTAATAGGCGATCAGATCCAGCCTGGGCGGCGTGTGCCCCATCGAGCGGAGGAAGCCGGAGACGGCGCCCCGGTGGTGCGTTCCATGGTTGACGACGTGTAGGATGATCTGCCACAGCGGCGATTGGTGAGGATTACCGGCCATGTCGCGGTACGAAATATTTGCGGCGATCTGAGCATCGGTGAGACGAGCGGCCCATTCTCTCCAGGACTGGTGCAGTTCCGGCCACACGCGCTGCAATTTAGCCAGGTCGTAGTCTTCAGGGTCGGTTAACTTCGTTCGTGCAGTGCCGTGGATGCGTTCTAGCCAGACCCGGTCGGCCCCGAACACGTGGACCAGGGTACCCAAGACGCTTTTGTCGGCAGTATGAAAATCGCGATTCAATTCTTCGGCCGAAAGCTGGCGCGCGGCGTCAAGCAGTTGCCCGCTCGCCCAGGCCGTGTAGTCGAGGTGAGTACGAACAATATCGGCAGTTAGGGACATATTTCGATTATGGCTGTGGACTGGCCAGATAGCTTGAGCAGGCAAACTGGCTGCCGATTCCTGAGGCGAGGAGGCGCTCTTTGCGATCCTGAAGCAATCGCGCGGTCCAATCCGTGAACCCACCGTCGATGACCGAATAGCGGTTGCCATCCGGCGCCAGCGGCGAGATCCGCAGGCACAGCCCCTGGTAATAGCCCAGGCCCTCCAAGCGTGCCAGGTTGAATCGGAACCGAGCTTCCGAAAAGGCAGGGGCGAGCGCGTCGAAGACCTCGCTTTTGACTCGCGCTAACCGGTGGCGCGGATGAACGCCCGGCAATTCACGCGTTGGATCCTCGACATCATGCGGTAGCCGCACCCCGCGCTCGGCGAGAAATCGTTCGGACTCGCCGGGCTTGTGTGCCCGAATCGCCGCTCGAACTCCCTCGGGGCCGATGCCGGCGGCGGAAAGCAAGTCTCCCACCATCGCGGTGTCGGAAACCTCGACCAGAGGGGTTTGCAAGCTGAATCCCGCCAGGTTTAGTCGGCGGCACAAATCCAGATAGACACGGATGTGCTCTTTAAGGTGCTCCATCTCGAACGCGTGCGAGCCGGTATCGCGCCCGGCCGAAACCAGCGCGAACAGTCGAAAGTGCGGGGTGAAGCCAGGGACGTCAAAAGGCTGGAGACGGATGACGCGCTGGCTGGCGCACAGACGTACAGCGCCTTCCCGCGTGGCAGGTTTATCGCGGCGGCGGGCGCATTCCAGAGCCAGAGCGGGCGTGGGGTCGCCCAGTACTTCGGCGTTGCGGATGGTGGTGAGCACGTTATTTTGATCGATGCCGCCCAACACCCGGTTCAGGCCTAAGGTGGATACCGGAGAAAGATCCAGAGCTTCGAAGTGCCGCGCGGCCTCGAAAGCGGCTTGGTCGAACTGGTGCAGGACCCGGGCATCGATTCTGGACGGGGCAAATAACGGCCTCGTATGCGCATTTGCCAGGTCAGACTCGCTCAGGCGCTGCGCACGAGCCTGGAAAACGTGCAACAGGAGCGACTGAAGGTCGCTCCCACTAAGGTCCTGCGCGAGTATCTCAGCGAGCCTCGGCGCCCCGTTTTCGGCGGCGATTCGCGCCAGGATGTTCGAGCTCATAGACCCTTAGGATACCCGCTGACAACCGCGCCTGGGCCGTTTGAAATTACATAAGTCTTACAAATGACTGGCTGAATGGCTGTTACTGTGGAGATGGGAACTTCCCTGGAAATCTGGAGCCTTTTTGAGCGGCGAAATAGTCAACATCTATACCAATAAGAAGCCGAATTGGTTAATCATCACAGTATTAACGTTCCTGCATCTCGGGGCGGCGGCGGCACTTTTCATGTTCAGTTGGCCGCGTCTGGCCACTGCGGTCGCGTTGTACTGGGTCGGGGTTGGCTTTGGCATCAGTCTTGGGTATCACCGGCTGCACACGCACCGGTCCTTCAAGCTGCCGCGCGCGCTCGAGTATTTCCTGGCGGTCTGCGCCACGTTGACGCTAGAAGGCGGCCCGATCTTCTGGGTCGCGACCCATCGTATCCATCATCAGTTTTCCGACAAGCCCGGCGATCCGCATTCGCCGCACGACGGCGCTTGGTGGTCGCACATCGGCTGGCTGCTGGTGGGCGAATCGAAGCACAATAACACTAAGTTGATGGCTAAGTATGCCCCCGATCTGGCGAAAGACAGGTTCTATGTGGCGCTGAACAATTACCACTGGATCCCGGTGATCTTACTCGCTGCGGCGCTATTTGCCATCGGCGGGCTGCCTCTGATGCTCTGGGGTACTTTCCTCCGGATCGTTGTCGGCCTGCACGCCACTTGGCTCGTTAATTCGGCTTCTCACATGTGGGGCGGGCGGCGATTTAACACGCGCGACGATTCCCGCAATTTGTGGTGGGTGGCGCTGATGAGCTTCGGCGAAGGGTGGCACAACAATCACCATGCGCACCCTAGTTCGGCGCGCCACGGCCTGGCCTGGTACGAGCTGGATCTGTCCTGGATCACCATCAGCATCCTGAAGTTCTTTGGGATCGCGACTGCGGTGCGTGTCGCGAAGATCAATTCGCCCACCGCCGAGCGCGAAGCGGCCTAATCGTCATCTCTGCGCTGATCCGCGGCGCGCCGCGAACGGTTCGCAACACAAGCTGCCGCACGCTAAGCTGAAAGTATGGTTATTGCGGGCCGCCGCAGATCCATCATTTACTCCATTGGCTTAGGCGCGGGACTGATTGCCGTCATCCTGCTGCTGTATATCGGGTGGGTGCTACTCAACTGGCGCACCGGAATCCTGCTCTTCTTCGGCGTCCTGCTGGTGGCGGTGATCATCACCGGTGTCGTCTTGAACACGACATTTCTGGTGCGTGAGGTACGCAGAAACGAGCAGCACGACGCCTTCATCAACGCCGTCACACACGAGTTGAAGACGCCCATCGCGTCCATCCGGCTTTACCTGGAGACTCTTCAAACTCGCACCGTGGACGAGGCGAAGCGGCAGGAATTCTACCGGACGATGGTCGAAGACAGCGACCGTTTGCTGGCCACCATCGAGCAGGTTCTTCGCACCGGCCGGATCGGTTCTGCAACCCACCACAAGCCCAACCGGGCACGGTTGGATCTGAACGGAGTCGTGGAAGAGTGTCTGTCGAAAGCCCGGTCGCTGCACCAGATGTCCCCCGAAGCGATGGAGTTTCATCCCGGCCCAGCCGCCATGGTTTGGGCGGATCCCGACGAAGTTCGCGCGGCGGTTTCCAACTTGATTGACAACGCCGTCAAATACTCAGGGAAACAGATTAAGATCAACGTCGAGACGGCGCCGGTGGATGGCCGGTACGTCCGGGTGCGCGTCAGCGATCAGGGTGTCGGCATTCCCAAGATGGAGCTGAAGCAGATTTTCAAGCGATTTTATCGCGTTCCCGGCCCGCTGGCGACGCGAATCAAGGGAACCGGATTGGGCCTTTACATCGTGCGTTCGGTGGCAAAACGCCACGGCGGCCGAGCCTGGGCGGAAAGTGAAGGTCCAGGGCGGGGCAGCACGTTCGTGCTGCAGTTACCGGCCGCGAAATGACTCGTGTTCTGGTGGTGGAAGACGAGCAGCACCTCGCCGACGGTCTGCGATTCAACCTGGAAGCGGAGGGCTACCAGGTTCGTGTCGTCGACACCGGAGAAGCCGCCCTGGAGATACTCCGATCGCAAGCGGACAGCACCGATGTGGTGGTGCTGGATGTAATGCTGCCCGGCAAGGACGGCTTTGCGGTTATCTCGGAGATGCGCCAAGCCGGAATTTTCATCCCGACGTTGATGCTGACGGCGCGCGGGCACCCGGATGACGTCTTGCGAGGATTTGCAGCGGGCGCGGACGATTATCTGGCAAAGCCGTTCGAACTAGCCATCCTGACCGCCCGTCTGCGTGGGCTGTTGCGCCGCAAGCAGTGGCTGCAGAATTCAGCCGCGGCAGCAACGGCGCCACCCAACAGCGCTTCCGTGGAGTCAGGCGACAAGTTCCAGTTCGACGGCAAGTACGTCGATTTCGAGCGCCTGGAGTTGCACGTGCGCGACGAGGTGTTTCCGCTCACGTTGATGGAGGCCAACGTGCTGCGGTACCTGATCCGGCACGAAGGCAAGGGCGTTTCGCGCAAAGCTATGTTGTCGGAGGTTTGGGGACTGCATCAGGACACCGACACGCGCGCCATCGACAACTTCATCGTCCGATTGCGGCGGTACATCGAAGACGATCCCACACGCCCGCGGCACTTGAAGACCGTGCGCGGCGTGGGATATCGGTTTATCGCCAAGCCCTAGTAGTAGAGAAGTCGCGGGATACATCCAGCTGCTAAAACCGCGGCGTAGTGCGGGCCGGAAAAATACTGGCGATTAAACCTGTCATTCTGAAGAAATGCTTCGCCAGGTTGTTTTATTCTTCGCATGGTGCGCCGGCATGCCGCTGCTGGTCGCACAAATCGGCGCGACTGCGCAGCTTTCCGGAGAATTGGCCGACCCGTCCGGGAGGCCCGTAAGCAATCAGAGCATCACTGTTCGAAAGCAAGAGAGCGGTCAAGTGCGCTCCACCGTGACGTCGGAAGCTGGGCGCTATGAGGTGCTGGATCTCACGCCCGGAAGTTATGAGATCAGCGCCGCGGCGTCCGGATTCGCGCCGCTCCGCGTCCCGGTGGAACTGACGGTCAATCAGCAGGCCATCGTTAATTTGCATTTCGAGCTTAGCGAACGGCGCGAGCAGACCACCGTGACGGCTACCGCGGATGTGATCGAGCCCACGCGGACGGAATTGAGCCAGGTGATTCAAAGCCGCGAGATCGATCAATTGCCCATCAACGGGCGTCAGTTTCTGGACTTCGTACTGCTCACGCCCAATGTGTACGCGGGCCGGACCAACATCTCGAATCCATCATCGCCGGGTGAACCGCAGCAGGTGGATCTTTCGTTCGCCGGGCTCCATGAATCCACGTCGATCATCCTGGTGGACGGCGCGAACAACATGAACCGGGTTTTCGGGCGGTCACGATCGACCCCGTCGCAGGAGGCGGTTCGTGAGTTTCGCGTCCTGAATGATAACTACGCGCCGAGCTTCGGGCCCGCGACGGGAGGTGTGGTGAGTATCGTCACCAGGTCAGGCACGAACGACCTGCATGGCTCCCTGTACGAATATTTTCGCAACAACGCGCTGGATGCGCGCAATATCCTGGCGCCGGCGGGATTTGACGAACTGCATCAGAACCAGTTCGGCGCGACGCTGGGCGGGAAAGTAATCGCGGACCGGCTGTTTTATTTCCTGAACTACGAAGGGCAACGGCGCGTCGAGTCGCCATTCTATTCCTCGATTCTGCTGAACAACCTAGGCGCGGTTAATCATACGCTGCAGTTGCTGAACCTCGCGCCTGAGGTGCTGGCGGGCAAACTGCGCCAGACCGATTATGACGAGACGCTCGCGCGGCTCGACTATGCGGCCGGCCAGAACACGCAAATGAGCTTCGAGTACCGCTTCCGCCAGGATCGCGAGACGAATCTCCCCGCCGCCACCGGACAGTTGAGCGCGCCCTCGAACTTTCGCAACGCCCATATCGACGATCACGACGCGATCTGGAATCTTACGTCCGCTCTGTCGCCGCGGTTGCTCAACCAGGCTCTGATTCAGTTCGCGCACCGGGCGTTCAATTTTCCATCCGTCAGCTACGAGCCGCATCTGCAGATCGCGAATACGCTGGATATCGGCCGGCATTTTAATGCGATCAATGCCGATCAGGAGGCGCGAGCCGAGTTGGCCGACAGTTTGAGCTATGTCCGGGGGACGCACACTCTGACGTTGGGCGGCGATTTCTCCTACGACCATATCGGGTTCTTTTACGATCCGTTCGATCCCGCTTACGCGGTGTTCCCGAACCTGAACGCATTTCTGGGCGTGGCACCGTTTGCGAGCCCCTTTGCGGTGGTTTTCGGCTTTTCCGAAGCGGCGGACGGAACCAGGCCCCCGGCGCCGGCCGGATTCGGCGGTCCTGCCAATCTCCCGATTTTCAATGCGCAGACGCATCCGGATAACGCGGCCGAAAGCTATAGCCTGTACGCTCAGGATCAATGGCGAGCCACCCGGAAATTGACCGTGAATTACGGCCTCCGCTGGGATCTGGACCACATGCCGCCGCGTTATTTCGATACCTATTACAAAAACTTCGAGCCGCGCGCGGGTATCGCTTACAGCGCGCTGCGGGATCGGCTGGTGTTGCGTGCGGGCGCGGGCAAGTATCAAGGCCAGGCGTATTCGGTGCCGTATCTGATCGCCATGGTGGCGGGGCAGGATTCCGCGTTCGGGCTGGTGCGAGGGAACGAAGGCTACTCGGTTTCCACGGGCACACTCCACAGCCCGTTCTATTCCAATCCCGGGCTGGCGACGGCGGCACTGCTGCAATTTCTAAAGACGGGCGTCTACCCCGCGCTCAACCCGGCCAACTTCACTCCGGCGCAGCAGTTCATCTCGACCATCAAGCGATTCAACCACGGCGGGCCGTTCAGCTATCAATGGAACGCGCAGGTGGATTTCCAGATCAGCCGGTCGGCGACGCTATCAGTGAGCTATTTCGGCCTGCGAGGTCTGTTCTTACCAAGCGCGATCGGCGGCAACGTCGCGCCCACGAATCTCACGCTGCCGAACGGTAAGGCGGATTATGCGATCGCGCCCGGCTCGACGGTTCCGCGGACGCTCAACCCGCTGGTATCGCCGCTGTCGTTTTTCTACGACGCCAGCGGCCAATCCAGCTATGAATCCGGAACCGTGACGCTGGCGAAGCGCTTCGGACAGCACTATTCGTTCACTGGAAATTACACGTGGTCGCACACCATCGATAGCGGCGGCGATCCGTCGCTCAATGGCACGCCCGAGGATCCGTATCGGCGTTATCTGGACAAGGCTAACTCCAAGCAGGATGTACCACAGCGCATGGTGGCAATCTTAGCTGCGGAGGCTCCAGAGCACGGCTGGCTGCGCAACTTTCGCCTCGCATTGATTGGCAGCGCGGAGGCGGCGAGTTTCTACACGGTTTTCGCGGGCACGGACGTGAACCACGACGGCAACGCCAATACGGACCGGTTGGGGCTGCTGGGTCGTGACACCTACCGCGGCGATGCTCTTGCGAACCTGGACGTGCGGCTGGCGCGCGTGTTTCGTTTCCACGAGAAGCTGAACGTTGAGCTTATGGGGGAGGCGTTCAACATCGCCAACACTCTGAACGTAACGGACATCAACACTGTGTATGGCGCAGCGAATCCGATCGGGGCGGTGCCGCGGCATTTCGGAGATGGTGCGCCTGCGCCGCTGGCCAGCTTTGGCAGCATACGTGCAACCAACCCTCCTCGGCAGCTACAACTCGCCGTGCGGCTAAAATTCTAAGCTCCTATGAAAACTCTGATTGTCTACGCTCATCCTGAGTCGCAGTCGTTCAATGCCGCGCTGAAGAACTTGGCGGTGGAGGTTCTCGAAAGCCTCGGGCACGAGGTGCAGGTCTCGGATCTTTACGCGCTGAAGTTCAATCCAGCCGGAGGGCCCGCCGACTTTATCGCCCGCGATGACTCGAGCTTTTTTCATTACCAGCGCGAGCAGATCCACGCGACAGAATCCGGCCTGTTTGTTCCGGAGCTGAAAGCCGAGATGGACAAGCTGGTTTGGGCCGATCTCGTGATCTTCCAATTCCCGCTGTGGTGGTTTTCGCTTCCGGCCATTCTGAAGGGCTGGGTGGATCGCGTGTTTGCTATGGGTTTTTCTTACGGACCGCAACAGCGGCATGCGACCGGCATTTTTCGCGGCAAGCGCGCGATGCTGTCGTTCACTACGGGAGGGCCGCCGGCGAGCTATGTCCCCGGGGGCCCGAATGGCGACATCGACGAGCTGCTGCGCCACATTCAATACGGCATGTTCCATTTTGTCGGCATGGATGTGCTTCCGCCGTTCATCGCCTATAGCGCCGCGCGCGTGAACTCGGAACAGCGCGCCCAGTATTTGAATGCCTACCGCGAGCGCCTGCTCTGCCTGGAATCCACCGCGCCGCTCGAATTTCAGAAGGCCGCCGGAGCTGGGTAATGCCGGCCGCGAGCATCCGCGCGTCGTTTGCGGCTTTATACGACCGCCTGTACTCCGGCTCCAGCCAATCTCGCCTGGAACACATCGTCATGGATACCAGCGTGGCCGGATTTGCGGCGCACCTGCTTCTGATTCTTGCGGCGCGTACGTTGGCCCATCCGTCCACCTTGCTGGCAGCGGTAGGAAGGAACTACCTCTCGGCCATCTACACACCCTTTAGCGTCATCCTTTTTTACGAAGTTCTGATGCTCATTGCCGCGCTGCCCCAGTCGACCACGCAGTCCATCGCCAAGCAGTACGAGATCGTCTCTCTGATCTTCATCCGCCGGTTCTTTAAAGATATCGCCGAACTGGACGACATCGGCAAACTCGCCCAGCTCAGCCCCGACGTACTGCCGGTATTTTTCGATGTGCTGGCCGGACTATTCATGTTCCTGTTGGTAACGGTTTTTCTGCACGCTGCGCGGCGCCGTTTCCTGCCCGACACAACGCCGGAGGAATCGCCGGAGCTGAAAAAATTTATCGCGCGCAAGAAGACCATTGCCGTGGCGCTCACCATTCTATTGGTTTCGCTCGCCGCATACAGCTTGTGGGATTTTGGCTACGACGTTTCGCAGGTGCTCTATCACGGCGCCAAGGCACGGCTGGACCCCAACACGTTCTTCTATACCCAAGTGTTCAGCGTCATGATCTTCACCGACGTGCTGATCGTAATTCTCTCGCTGGCCGTTTCGGATCGCTATGAATTGGTCTTCCGCAATGGCGCATTCGTAATTTCAACGATTCTGATTCGGTTCTCTCTAACGGTCGCGCGGCCGTTCGCGGCTGAATTGGCGGTGGGAGGAATGATCTTCGGCATCCTGACTCTGGTGGTGTACAACTACCATACGCGGATCCGGATGCCGGAGCGGCAACCCGCTTAGATTCCAAACGCCGTGGCTACCAGAAGCCCGGCAATGAGCAGCAGCCCGAATTGCATGTGCAGCTTTACGCCGCGCAGCCACACCTGGTGGAGCTGTTTCGGATCGGTCTCCCGCAAGGCAGAACGGACTTGAGAGATCGCTTGCGGAACCGCGAGCAGGACCAGCAATACCGGCCAGGGGAGGACCCGCACCGCGGCAGCGGGGACGATGAACGCGAATGCCGCGGCGTCCATAAACCCCAGTGCGTAGCCGGCGCCGCGGCGGCCGAGCAGCGTGGCGAGCGTCTTCTTGCCATGAACGACATCGGCTGCATAGTCGCGCAGATCGTTGGTATGCATAATCCCGGCGGCAACCAGCCCGATCGGGATCGCCGCGGCCAAAGCCGCCATCGTGATGTGCTGCGTCATGACGTAGTACGCGCCGCCCACCATCACCGGCCCCATGAAGATGAAGACCGAGACGACTCCGAGCGCGATGTATCCGTAACGGATCGGCGGGCCGGCATAGAAATAGCCCGCCGCGACTGCGGGAACGCCGAGCCAAAGGATAGGCCATCCGCAGAGCCACGTCAGCAGCAGCCCGCACAGGATGCCGCCCGCAAACGCCAGCAACCCGCCGCGCTGCACCTGCTCGGGCCGCAACAAACCCATGCGAATTACGGCGCTCGATCCGCGTGGATCGAAGGCAGGGTCGGCAGCCAAGGCTTTGTAGTTGTAGAAAACGTTCGTCATGTTTGTGCCTGCCTGGATTAGAACCGAACCCAGCCAAGCAAGCACAAACCGCAACACGTTGAAGCGCCCGTCATGCAGCGCGACCGCGCTCCCTACTGTGACTCCAACGGACGAAATCAGAAGGGAATTGACGCGGCAGGCCTGGAGCCAAACCTTCATCTATTCGTCCAGGATGACACACCGGGCCTGATCAAGCAGATTTGATTTCGGTCCAGAGACGGTCGCGCAGGCGCTGGCTACCGGGCTCGACGGTCTTGGCCCATTCTCCGCGCGCGATGACCTCAGGGGCCGGATACAGCGTCGGATTGTCGCGAAATTCCGGAGGAAACAGCTTTCGCGCTCCCGCATTCGTAGTGGTCGTGCGCGCGGCGAGAGCATTCGCCGCGGCAATATCGGGGCGCAGCAAAAAGTTAATGAACTTGTGCGCCAAGTCCTGCCGTTTGCTTTCTCGCAGGACCACCGCGCAATCCGGGTATACGGCGTATCCTTCGGCCGGATAAATGAAACCGACTTCCTTCGACGCGTCCATCGCCTGCTGGGCGGTGGTGTTCCACATGTGGGCTGCCAGCACGTCGCCGCTCACCAGTTGGTCGCGCACCTCGGCATTCAAGTAGGCGCGTAGCAGCGGCTTCTGCCGGATGCCTTCCGCCGCCGCGGCGCGCAATTGCCCAGCGTCGCTGGAGTTGATCGACTGGCGGATCTTCTTGAGACAGGCTCCCAGGGTATCGAACGGGTCGTCTAGCATTGTGATGCGGCCGCGCAGCCGACCGTCCCACAGATCGCCCCAGGCGCGCGGAGGAGGCATGAGTTTGCGGTTGTAGGCGATCCCCGCCGCCGTCACCATGTACGGCACGGACCACTGGAGCTGTGGATCCCAATCCGGCTGCTGGAATCTTTCTTCGAGCTGGCCAAGATTGCCGAGTAGCCGATGATCCAGCGGGGCGAGCAGCGCGTTTGCGAGCATCGGCTTGACGATGTAGTCGGTCGGGAACACGATATCCCAACCGGAATTTCCGCTCATCACCCGCGCAAGCATTTCCTCGTTGCTCTCGTATACCGCATACAGCACCCGGGCTCCGAATTCGGCCTCAAATTTGGGCACGGTATCCGGCGCGATATAGCTCGACCAGTTGAATACGTTCAGCCGTGGCCTGCGATCCTGGCTACACGACGCCAAAGCCGCGGCACCCAAAACGAACGTGCGGCGATTCATCGCGCGCGTAGCCTCTCGGAAATGAGAATCAAGGCGCCGAAGCCGAAGACGATCATCGCCGAAATCGCATTCACCACCGGGTTTACGCCGCGGCGCGCAATGGCATAGATGACCATGGGCAATGTTTCCGAATTTACGCCAGAAACCAGGCTGGTGATCACGTAATCGTCAAAAGAAACGGTGAAAGCGAGCAAAGCCGCGGCGATGACGCCCGGGAGAATCACGGGCAACGTCACATACCGGAAAGCCTGCCACTCGTTGGCGCCCAGATCCAGCGCCGCTTCCTCAAGCTGCGCGTCCACGTTTCTGAGCCGGGCCATCACCACGATCACCACGAACGCGATGGAAAATGAAACGTGCGCCAGGATGACGGTGTGCATTCCGAGTTGCACTCGCAGAAACCGAAACATCCATTCGTAAAACGCCAGCAGCGAAATGCCGGTCACGATTTCCGGCGTGACCAACGACAGGTAGAGCGAACCGGTAAGCAGGGGTGCATTCCGCTTCCAGAGTCCGTAGGCGCACAGCGTCCCGATGACTGTTGCCAGCCCGGTTGCAACCACCGCGATGACCAGGCTGTTCCAAGCGCCCTGCATCAGTTGTGAGTCGCGCACGGCGGCAGCGTACCAGCGCAATGAAAAGCCTTCCCAAAGTGTGAAGCGCGACTGATTGAAGCTGAATACCGCCAGGATTAGAAGCGGCAGATGCAGGAATAGATATGCCGCGAGCGCGTAGATCGAAAGCGTCCAGCCAGCGCGTTTCATACCAGACCCTCCGACGAACGGCGGGCGAAAATCCACAGCAGCAGCATGACAATCGCCATCAGCGATAACGAAATGGCTGCGCCAAAGGGCCAGTCGCGCGCGGTGGTGAACTGGTTCTGGATCAGGTTTCCGATCATGACGGATTTGCCGCCGCCCAGCAGATCCGGGGTCAAGTACGCACCCAGGCACGGGATGAACACCAGAATTGCGCCGGCGCGGATGCCGGGCGCGCACAGCGGGACGGTCACGTTCGTCAGAGTCGACCAGGGGCGCGCGCCGAGATCGGCCGATGCCTCAAGCAACGTGCGGTCCAGCCGTTCCAAGGTGGCGTACACCGGCAGAACCATGAACGGCAGATACGAATAGACCAGCCCCAGGATCACCGCTCCGTCGTTATAGAGCAGCGGCAGCGGATCGTGGATGAGCCCGAGCTTCTGAAGAAGTGTGTTGATCAGCCCCGTGTCCCGCAGCAAAAACATCCAGGCGTAGGTTCGAATCAGAAAGCTGGTCCAGAACGGAAGAATAACCAGGCTCAGGTAGAGATTCTTTCGGGAACCAGACTGGGAAATGAAGAGCGCCAGCGGGAATCCGAGCAGCAGGCAAACAAGCGTGGAGACTCCCGCGATCCAGACCGATCGCCAGAGTATCACGAGATAAATCGGATCGGCGAGCCGCTGATAACTTTCCGCCGTCCAGGGCAGGGAAAGCCCTCCGTACACTCCGCGCGATTCGAAACTATACGCGAGGACGATCGCCAGCGGAGCGATGAACAACAGGAGCATGGTGGCCCAGGACGGAGCTAGAAACCAGGCGCGCAGCCGTTTCATAGGAATCGAAGCTCGTCTTCCGGCCGCCACCAGACGAAAACGGATTCGTTCGGGGCGAACGTGCCTGAGAAGCGGGAGACCTCGGCGACAACTTGCTGCCCGGTTGCGAGCCGCGCTTCGACATGCAGGCAATTTCCAAGAAACGTGGACCGCAACACCGTAGCCGGCCGGGGACTGACGGCCGTATCGGGTGCGAGCCTGGCAACGTGCGTTGCTTCAGGCCGGATACCGAAGTCATCCAACCAATTCAATGCGCCCAGAAACGACGCGACAAATCGTGTGCGCGGCCGAAGGTACACTTCTTCCGGCGTCCCTATTTGCTGCAATTCGCCGCTGCTCATGACGGCCAACCGGTCCGACATGGACAAGGCCTCTTCCTGATCGTGCGTCACGAACAAGAATGTAATACCGACCCGACGCTGAATTTCCTTCAACTCCGCGCGGACCTGCTTGCGCAGGTTCGGATCCAGCGCCGAAAGCGGCTCATCCAGCAAAAGCACGTCCGGCGCCAACACGAGCGATCGTGCCAGAGCCACTCGCTGGCGCTCGCCGCCCGATAGTTCCGCCGGGAACCGCGATTCCTTTCCGGTGAGCTGCACCAGGTGCAGCACCTCGGCCAGACGCGTCTCAATATGATTTTCGCCCCTGCGCCGCAGCCCGAATTGGACATTTTTGGCAACGCTCAGGTGCGGAAATAGTGCGTAGTTCTGAAACACAGTGCTGACGTTGCGCCGGTAAGGCGGCAGACGATGGATGCTGGCGCCGTTCAGCAAAATCTCTCCCGCCGTGGGTTCCTCGAAACCGGCGATCATCCGGAGAGTGGTTGTCTTGCCGCAGCCCGAGGGCCCGAGCAGCGCAAAGAACTCGCCTCGTGCGAGTGCCAGGTTGAGCTTTGTGACGGCGCAGTGGGTGGGATAATGCTTCGAAATGTCCCGAAGCTCCAGGACGTGCGGAGAACTGCTCACGACGTGACAGTAGCCTGCTCGGCGCTCACAAATGGCAGTTTGCAAGCGAGCCAGGCGTCGAAACCTCCCGTTACATTCATCACTTGGTCAAAGCCGGCGCGCGCCAGAAGACTGCTGGCGATCGAGCTGCGATAGCCGCTTTTGCAATGCACCGCGACAGGTTTGTGCTTATCGAGCCTCCCGATCTGCGAAAGCAGCTTATTGAGCGGAATAGGAATCGCGTGCTCGATGTGCCCGTTTTGCCATTCGGCGGGATTGCGGACATCCACGATCTGGATGTCGCGCGCCATTCCATGCAAATCCTCGACGGAAATTTGCGGCGTTTGCGCGACTGGCAACCCGGAAAGGATCCAGGCCACAATGCCGCCATCCAAATACCCGTTGACTCGCTCGATGCCGACGCGAGCGAGCCTCAGGCGGGTCTCGGCTGCCTTATCGTCATCCTCAGCGACAATCAGGATCTCCTTGTCGAGGCCAAGGACAATGGCGGCCCAGGAAGCAAACTGGCCTGTCAGAGCGACGTGAATCGAGCCCGGAATATGCGCCGGGCCAAACTCGATTGCCGGGCGCGTATCCAGCACGGTGGCACCCGATTTCTGCATCGAAGCGAACTCGGCCGGGGAGAGCGCGGGCAGCTGCGGCAACTCGCCGAGCGGGGGAGCGCCGGCGCGGTTAATTTCCACTTCTTGCGCGAAGTAGCCGGGACGCTCCGGCAATTCCGAGGTCAACAGGCGCACGAATTCTTCCCGAGTTTCCGGACGCAGCGCGTAATTGGAGGCTTTCTGCTTGCCTATCGTGGAACTGCGCTCTGAACTCATTTGACGCCCGCACAGCGAGCCCGCGCCGTGCGCGGGGTAGACCTCAACGTCATCCGGCAGTTTCAGGAGCTTACTATGCAGGCTGTCGTAAAGCATCCCGGCGAGCTGCTGAGGAGTGAAGTCGCCGGATAAGTCCGGACGGCCGACGTCGCCGATGAACAGCGTGTCTCCGGTGAGAACGGCCATGGGTTTTTCAGAAGTTTCGAGGTTGGTGACGACGATCGAGATGCTCTCGATCGTGTGTCCCGGCGTCTCCAGAAATGTCAGCCGGCAATGCCCAAATTCCAGAACATCGCCATCGCGCACATCGACATGCGGAAACTTTGCGCCGGCTTTGGAGCCTAGATAGATAGCGGCTCCGGTCCGCTTCGCGAGTTCCTGGTGTCCGGAAACGAAGTCGGCGTGCAGGTGCGTCTCAATCACATATCGAATCGCCAGCCCGTGCTTTGCTGCTTCTTCGAGATAGATACCGATGTCGCGCTGCGGATCGACCACGGCCGCAATTCCATCGGAGCCCAGCATGTATGAAGCATGCGATAAGCAGCCGAGATAGAACTGCTCAAAATACATATTTGTAGCCACAGATGAATACAGATGAACCTCAGATTCTCATCCGTGTCTATCTGTGTTCATCCGTGGCCTTCACCTACTTACCGGCGTTAAATCGTTTCTCGATCTCCGGCCAGTTTACGACATTCCACCATGCCGAAATGTATTCGGGCCGGCGGTTCTGATATTTCAGATAATACGCGTGCTCCCACACATCCAGGCCCATGATCGGATACAGCCCCTCCATCACCGGACTGTCCTGATTGGCAGTGGAAATAATTTCGATCCCACCGCCCTTCTTCACCAGCCAGCCCCAGCCCGAACCGAACCGGCTCGTTGCCGCGGCGTTGAATTTTTCCTTGAACTGATCGAAGCTCCCGAACGTGCTATTGATCGCCTGCGCGATGTTCCCGGTCGGAGCGCCGCCTGCTTTGGGGGCCATGATTTGCCAGAACATGGTGTGATTGATGTGCCCGCCGCCGTTGTTGCGCACCGCGGTCCGGATATTCTCCGGCACGATAGCGCAATTATTGGCCAGAAGTTCCTCAACGGTTTTGTTCTGCAGGTTCGGTGCCGACTCGAGCGCCTTGTTCAGATTGGTTACATAGGCGCCGTGATGCTTATCGTGATGGATCTCCATGGTTTTGGCGTCGATGTGCGGCTCCAGTGCGTCAAATGAGTAAGGTAGCGGTGGAACAGTAAATGCCATGATTGTCTCCTCCTTAGTTTGAACCGGTGAATCCACCGGCTTTTTCAAAAGCATCCGCGAGCCGGAACATGCCCGTCTCGTCAAAATGTCTGGTAAGAATCTGCATTCCGACCGGAAGCCCGGCGGCGGTTTTTCCGCACGGCACGCTCATACACGGAATGCCGGCCAAATCGCCGGTGATCGTGTAAATGTCGGAAAGATACATCTCCAACGGGTCGTCCAGTTTTTCGCCCAGCCTGAACGCCGGGAACGGCGACACCGGCGTGACGATCGCGTCTACTTGCTGGAACGCGTCGCGGAAATCTTGTGCGATCAGCGCGCGCACGCGTTGCGCCTTCAAATAGTAAGCATCGTAGTAGCCGTGGCTGAGCACATACGTCCCCAGCATGATGCGGCGCTTGCATTCGGCGCCGAAGCCCGCCCCGCGCGTCTCGCGATACATATCGCTAAGCGTCTCGCCGTCCGCGCGCGTGGTATACCGGACGCCATCATAGCGCGCTAAATTCGAGCTCGCTTCCGCTGTACAGATGATGTAGTAGCAAGCCACCGCGTATTTGGTGGCCGGCAAGCTGATGTCGCGAATCTCGCAGCCCAGATTCTTGAGGAGCGCGATTGCTTTCTGGATCAGATCGCCCGATTCGCTGGTCAGCCCTTCGAAGTATTCGCGCGGAACCCCGATCTTGAGGCCGCGCACGTTCCCGTCCAACCGGGCCAGGTAATCCGGAACGGGCGCGAAGGCGGACGTGGAATCGCATTCGTCCCGCCCGGCGATAGTCCGCAAAACCAGTGCGGTGTCCCGCACGCTGCGCCCTAAAGGCCCGATGTGATCGAGCGAGCTGGCGAATGCTACCAATCCGTAACGCGACACGCGACCGTATGTCGGCGTGACGCCTACTACTCCGCAGAATGAGGCCGGCTGCCGAATGGAGCCGCCCGTATCGGAACCCAGCGCGACGACGGCCGTTCCCTGCGCCACGGCGGCTGCCGATCCCCCACTCGAGCCGCCCGGCACACGGTCCAGCGCCGCCGGATTCCGCACCGGCCCGAATGCCGAGTTTTCGTTGGACGAGCCCATGGCGAACTCGTCGCAATTGGTTTTGCCGAGAATCACTGCGCCGGCCGCTTCCAAGCGCGCAACCGCGGTCGCGTCGTAAGGGGGAATAAATCGTTCCAGCAGACGCGAGCCGCAAGTGGTTCGCAGACCTTTGGTCACGATCACGTCTTTGATAGCGACCGGCACGCCGGCCAGCGGTCCAGGGTCTTCTCCGGCCGCGATCTTTCGATCCACCCGTTCGGCGGCAGCTAGCGCGCGCTCCGGCGAAAAGTGCAGGTAGGCATTGGTCTTGGGATTCTCGGCCTGCGCGAACTCGAGCGCCGACTTGGCCAGCTCCACCGCGCTGAATTGCCGCTGCTCCAGCCCCGAGCGAACCTGCTCCACCGTAAGCGCCGCCACGCCGGCCACACTTGTGCTCATCGCTCGATCACCTTCGGAACCTTGTAATAACCGGCCCCGGCGAGCGGAGCGTTGGCGAGAGCATCGTCGTTCCCTATCGGCGCGCGCTCCCGATCTTCGCGCAACGTCGCCGTCTGCTCGGCGTCGTACAACACTTGCGCCATGGGCTCGATTTGGGAGGTATCCAGCTCGTTCAAAGTCTCGATGTGTGTCAGGATTTCATCCAGATCTCTAGAAAGCCGCGCTATCTCGGTGTCTGTAAGCTTCAAGTTCGCGAGATCTGCGACGTACCGGACCTGCTGCTCGGTGATCTTCACGCGGACGCCTTCTTACGGGCTTGCTTGTAGACCATGCGGAAGACGGAGTCCTCGATGCCGTCCGCCTCATCGGCAGATTTCCGCTGGCCCATCGTTGGCGACGATTGAGGCGGGCGCCGCGGCGTTGCGATGCGGAACTCCAGATCGCGCACAATTCCATCGCCCAGGATCGCGATCAGCTTCGGCATGATTTGAAACCGCAGATGGTAAAGTTGCTTCTGCCAGATGGCATCTTCCACTTCCACGATCAGATTGCCGCGCACCAGCGCCTTCGGCCACGCGTGCCGCTCCAGCCGCTTTCCGACGGCCGCCGACCAGGCAGCGCGCGCCAGGTCTTCCTGGGACACAGCATCGCCCAGCTTCATTTTGGCAAGCGATCGTCCCAGGCGTTCCATGCGAGCGAATTCAATTTTAGCATCCACGGCGCGCGCTAATAATGCGGAGATGCTGCACTAGCTCTGCGCCAATCCTGGCGGCGCAGCCGGTACAGCAGGTGCCGCCGCAGCGGATGGCCTTCGGGCAAATTCGGATGATCGAAATCGTCGGAGGGTTTTCGCGTCATGCCGAGTTTTTCCATCACGCGCCGCGATCGTACGTTGGCCGGAACCGTCATCGACACCAGTTCGTCCAGCCCAACCACTTCGAAGCCATAGCGCAGCATCTCGCGAGCGCCTTCGGTCGCTAAGCCGCGGCCCCAATATTCGGGTGCAAGCCGCCAGCCGATTTCGACGCAAGGAGTAAAATGCGCGGTGAAGGCGGGCACCGCCAATCCAATAAAGCCGATGAAGGCGCCGTTCTCGCGCAGTTCCGCCGCACACACGCCGTACCCATGCCGTTCGAAATGGGGCAGGACGCGCTCCCGGACCGTCCGATCGCTTTCCTCGCGCGATAGCATTGCCGGAAAAAACTCCATCACGCGCGCGTCGGCGTTCATGCGTGCGAACGGTTCCAGATCCGCCGCGGTCCAGTGCCGCAGGATCAGCCGCTCGGTCTCGGCGAGCACCGGCATGGCTGCTTACTGCGCGACAGGCAGCTTGGTCGTGTTCGTCAAAACTCCGTTCTGGCTGATGTTCACGGTCAGATCACCCGAGCGCGCATCGGAAGGAACGATGAAATCCACCTGATACAGCCCCGAGAATCCAGGAGTCAGGCCGGCGAAGAAGACATTCGCCGATTTGCCGTCCACCGTAACCGTCGGCTCGGCGGTTACCACCGCCAACGGACTCGAAGGAGCGGGAGCACCCGAAGGTACATTCGGATTCGTCGGGCCCATGCCCAGCAGGTAGATGACTAATGCCTCGCCGGGTTTTGCCGGATTGCTCGCCGTCACCAGTGAAGAATCGGTCCCATGCTGCGCCACCAGGTGCCCATCTGTTAGGGCATCCACGGTGGGCTGCAATGGAATTACCGATAGCTGATCTGGCAGCGTAATCGCGCCGTTGACGCTCACCAGGATCGGGTACTGCTGGTTCGCCGGAAGCTCGCTCGGGATCTGCACATCGAGCTGGCCGTCGCTCACGTAGAACAGCGGCGCCGATAGGCCGCCCACCAATACGGATGTTCCGTTGAAGCTGATGGGGAGAGGTGGAGAGCCGGTTCCCGTGGGGCTGGTGCCCAGCCCGGAGCCGTAGACCTCCACGATCGTGCCTGGGCTCAGCGGTCCGCCCGAAACGCGATAGAAAGCATTAACCGTGCCGCCCTTAGATAGCACCGGCGCAGGCGCCTGGTTACCTGCCACGCCGCCCGCCAGTTGCATGGTCGCAGGCACAAGCGTGCCGGAGGTCGCATTCAGCGTTACCACCATCTGGGATGCAGCCGAACTGGGCTGCCATGTGGCTGAATAGCTCGCGCCCTGGCCGTTGCTTCGCAGCGATATCGGAGAATCGCCGTTCGAAAAACTGGCTACGACTGCGCCGTTTGTAACCGGATTCGCGCAATCGTCGTTGAGCTGCACAATCAGCGTGGCCGGCCATTTCGCCGGCACCGAGAAATTGTTCACCAGCCCTGTCTCCGTCAACGCCAACTTGCTCGGCGTACAGCTGGTGGCGTGAGGCGCCATCCCTGCCTCCGCTGCGCCAGCGCGGACCGGCTCTGCCGACGAACTCGGAATCGTGCTGCCCGCAGGCAACACAACTACCGTAACGTTCACGGTCCGGACCGCCGACCCAATCGAAACGCTGGCCTGTCCTGAGTAGATCCCCGGCGTCATGTTGGCTGGATTCACCGAAACCCCGAATGTACCCGGATTCTGACCGCTGGTCTGGCCCGAGGTCTGGCTCAAAATCAGCCAACTTCCGCCGTCGGCGGTTGAGGGAGCAGCCTGGAACATGACAGATGTCGCGCTGCTGGTGTTTACTGTGACCATTTGCGCGGCTGACTGCGCTCCACCGGCCGCAACCGCAAAGAAAAGTCCCGCCGGATTCGGATCCGGAAGCGCCGGCGAGCCACTTGCCGCCAGGTCCAACACCACTACAACGTATGCGGGCGAGTTCTGCGCGTTCGGATCGCTGATGCTGATCAGCGCATAATGGCCGCCGGGGCTCAATTGCGTCGCATTGGGCGCGAGATTGACCGGTAGCAACCCGGGTTTGCTGGTTGTCGCTGTTCCGCTGGTTGCGCCGAGCGACACGACATCCGCTCCACTGACCAGCTTCGCTGTCCAGTTGATCGTGGTGGAGGGGGAGCCGAGGTTCAGGATCTTGATTGTCTGGGTGTTCGAAAAGCCGCCGCCCTGCTGCGCCTGATAACGCAGACCGGTGACATTGGTCCCGAGAATCGCGCCGCTGTTGGCCACGAACAAGAACACCGGAACGTCGACGCTGCCGCCGGAATACTTAACGCGGATGGTGTCGCTATAGCTGCCCACTTGAAGCCCTTGCGTGTTGACAACAATCCGGGCGAAGACGGCTGAATTGCGTACTGTTTGGCCGGATGCCGGAGTTATGCTCGAAATCCAGGAACTGCCGTTGAGCGCTGAGGCGCTGAAGCCCACCGGTCCGCCTCCTCCCGCACTCGTGATCGCCAAATCCTGTTCGATATTCCCGGGCGATTGCGCTATGGCGGAGAATCGCAGCATCGGCGGCGCTACTTGCAACTGCGTGTTGGCGGCCGATACGGTCAGGTTCACCGTAATGTCGCTCTCGCTGCCGTTTTGATCTAGAATCCGAATCCGGCCGGACGTGTTCCCGGGCTGCAGCGAACCCTGATCGACGCTGACGGTAAGCTGTGCCGGCGCCGTTCCGCTCGTCGGCTTGACAGTCAGTGTAAACGGCGGCTTCGTATTCGGCTGCCCACCGTCGATCAGGACGGTGAACGTCGCCGCTGCGGCCGTAGCGGGTGCGACGGCCAACGCCTGGCTGGGAGGCGCATCGCCCCCCGATACCGCTGAAAAGCTCAGCGCCGTCGGCATCACCTGCAACAACGGCTGCGCTGCCACGATGGGCAGTTGAAATGTCTTCGTAACCTTCGCCGTTATGCTATCGATTAAGGTCGCCGTGAAGGTGTACGTGCCGATCGACCCTTTAGGCGGCGTCCCGTGGAGCAACCCGCTAGGAGAATCCAGCGTCATTCCTGGCGGCGGATTGTCTAGCGTGAACGAAAAGTACGGTGTGCTGCCTCCGGTGGGCATGAGCGATTGCGAATACGCCTGGCCCACCGTGGCTGCCGGCAGCGGCGAGGTGGCCGCGATCGCAAGCGCAGGATTGATCGTGATCGAGAACGGGCTGGTCGCGTTCGTCTTGTTCGCTTCGGTCACCGTCACATTGAATGAGTAGGTATTCGCTGTGGTGGGCGTGCCGCTGATCACCGCCGACGGGCTGTTCTGTGCTGCCCCGTTGATCGTCAGTCCCGGTGGAAGAGTAGTTTGGCTAAATGGACTGGTCGGCGTTACTTGGAAGGAATACGGCGCGGTGCATCCAGTCGCCGTGATGTTAATCGCCTGGGAATACGGAGTACCGACATCGCCACTGGTCAGTGCCGAGCCGGTATTAAACGTGAGCGTACACGGCTGAATGGAAATCGTATAGTCCTGAAACGTGAATCCCATCGACTGATCCGTCAGATTCACTTGTACGAGAAAATTCCCCACCTGCGTGGGCGTGCCCGTAATGAGCCCAGTGCTGGTTAAGACTAGGCCGGGCGGAGTTTGACATCCCGGTCCGCCACAGTCTTGCCCGAACCAGCTCCAACTGTATGGCTTCACGCCTCCGGATGCCGCGAACTGGAAGTTATACGGCACGTTAATGTAACCGTTCGGCGGAGAGTTGGTGATCGTGAGCGGCGACTGCGCACATAACCTCCCGCTGATGGCGAAGAATGCTAAAGCTATGATTAACGGGACTGGGCGGCGCACATGCCTATTTTACAGAAGTGTTACCTATGGAACCATACGCGGTACCAGTACGTCCCAATTGGTGAGAAGCGTAAGTCAGTCTTAACCTTCTCCTCCTCTGGTTGGCGCGGCTCTCCGACATCGGGCCGCGCCTCTTTGTTTTGGCATCGGTTTGCATGCGTTTTACGCCTGTGCCGTCTGCGCCTTGGCCGCCTCGGAGAACTTCTCAAAGAACTTCTTGATGATGTGCTTCGCGGTTGCGTCCAGCAGCCGCTGGCCTACGCTCGCGATGGTGCCGCCCACCTGCACGTCGCCATCGTATTTCACCTCGGTGGACGAGTCGCCGCTCGGCGCCAGATTCAGGAGGCCTTCACCTTTCAGGAATCCGATCTTTCCGTTTCCCTCGACGATGAGCTTGAAGCTTTCCGGAGGTTTCTGCTCGGCCAACCGCACTTTTCCCCCGAACTGGCCGCCGATGCTGGCGATGATCACCTTCATCTTCATCTCATACTCATCCTCGGCGATCCTGTAGAGCTGGTCGGTTCCCGGCATGCACTTGGCCAGGATCTCGGGATCCTGGAGCAGCGAGTATGCCCGCTCGCGCTCGGCCGGAACGGTAAAAGATCCGCTGACCTTCAAGCCGCCCTCGACAGAGCGACCGCAAGCGCGCGCATCGTGTACACCTGCGCCAGATGCTTCCGGTATTCGGCCGAGGCGTGCAGGTCGGAATTGGCATCCACGCCCTGCGCAACTAGCGTTGAGGCCTTCTGGATATCCGACGGGCTGCCGGCCGTGCCTTCGAGTGCTTTCTCAACGGCCACCGCGCGGAATGCGGCACCGGTGAGACCCGTGACACCAACGCGGCACATCGCGATCTTGCCGCCGGACTTGCGGATGCGAGCCGCAACACCTACAATCGCGAACCCGGAGGCGGGCTGGACCACTTTTTGATAGCTGGTCCCGGCCGCTTGATCTTCGATCGGAACCACCACGGCCTGTACGATCTCTCCCGGAGCCAGCGCCGTGGTGAACGTGTCCACGAAAAACTCAGAAATCGAAAGCTCGCGTTTCGATTTAGCCGAGACGAGCGCCACCTTCGCCTCCAGCGCAAGCAGCGATGCCGGATAGTCGGCCGCGGGATCGGCATGCGCGATGCTGCCACCGATGGTCCCCATGTTGCGAACCTGAATATCGCCGATGTGCGACGCCGCTTCAGCCAACAGCGGGCAGCGCGACCGCACAATGGGCGAACTCTCCAACTGATAATGCGTCGTGGTCGCCCCGATTCGCAGCATCCCGCCTTCGTCGTGGATGAAGTTCAGGTCGGCAATGCGCCCGATATCCACTAGTTGCGCCGGCGTGGCCAGCCGCAGCTTCATCAGCGGGATGAGACTCATGCCGCCCGCCAGCACTTTCACGTCTTCTTCCGCCAACAGCCCGAGCGCGTCCTTCAGATTGGTCGGGGACTCATATTCGAAATTCTGGGCAATCATGCCTGGCCTCCCTTCTGAACCAGATTCCAGATTTTTTCGGGCGTTAGCGGCATATCGATGTGCCGCACCCCTAGCGGGCTTAACGCGTCGACCACCGAATTGACCACCGCGGGCGAGCAGCCGATGGTGCCGGCTTCGCCCACACCTTTCACGCCCAGCGGATTTACGGGCGACGGCGTTTCCGTATGGCTGGTTTCGAGCCATGGAATGTTGCTGGCCTTCGGGATCGCGTAATCCATCAACTCGCCGGTGATGAGCTGGCCGTTGTCGTCATAGACGGCTTGCTCCCAGAGCGCTTGTCCAAGCCCTTGCACGATGCCGCCGTGCACCTGGCCGTCGACGATCAGCGGATTGATGATCTTGCCGCAGTCGTCCACTGCCACGTATCGTTTCAACTCGATCGCGCCGGTCTCCCGATCCACTTCGGTGACCACGATGTGCGCGCCAAACGGAAATGTAAAGTTGGGCGGCTCCCAGAAATACGTGGCGAAGAGCCCCGGCTCCGTGTTGGGCGGGAGCTTCATAGCTCGATACGAAGCCCCGGCGATCTGAGCCAGCGGGACCGATTTGCCGGTCTTGTTGTCCACGCACGCGCCGCCCGAAAACGAGACATCGTCGGTTTCCAGCAGCATGGCGCCGTATTTCTTGATTTTTTCCTTCAGCTCCTGGATCGCAAAATACATTGCCGTGCCGCCGATGGCAGTTCCGCGGCTGCCGAAAGTCCCGATGCCGTATTGCACAATCGCGGTGTCGCCGTGCAGCACCAGGACGTCGTCGATGCCGACCCCGAGCTCATCCGCTGCAATCTGCGCGAACGTGGTCTCCTCGCCTTGCCCGTGCGGCGAGGCGCCAGTCATCACCGTGACCTTGCCGGTGGGGTCGATTTTTACGGTCGCGCTCTCCCACCCGCCGGCCGGGGTAGCCGGCGACGGGCCGATGGCGCAGATCTCACCGTAGGTGGAAATTCCGATGCCCATCAGCCGGCCCTGCGCGCGCGCTTCCGCCTGGTCGTTGCGAAGCTTCTTGTATTCGACTATGTTCAAAGCTTTCTCCAGCGGCGCGGAATAGTTGCCGCTGTCGTACGTCAGGCCCGTCGCTGTGGCATACGGGAACGCGTCATTGCCGACGAAGTTTTTCAAGCGTATCTCAGCCGGATCCATCTTCAGCTCGGCGGCCAGCACATCCACCATGCGTTCGATTCCATGCGTTGCTTCCGGACGCCCGGCGCCTCGGTATGCATCGGTTGGCACTGCATTCGTGAAAACGCCGACGATGTCGGCCCGAATGTTCTGGCATTTATAAAGCCCCGGCATCATGAGCACCGAAAGTGTCGGAATGGCCGGTGTCAGTAGCTGATGGTAAGCGCCAAGATCCTGAATCAGCTTTAGCTTGATCCCGAGAATGGTGCCGTCGCGCTTGGCGGCGATTTCGTAATAATCCACGTGCCCGCGGCCGTGGATCGTGCACGTGAAGTTCTCACGCCGGCTCTCGATCCACTTCACAGGCTTACCGATCTTCATCGCCACGAATCCCATGAGGGCTTCTTCGGCGTAAACGTTGAGCTTGCTGCCGAATCCGCCGCCGACCTCGGGCGTGACCACGCGCAGCCGGTTTTCTTCCAGGCCCAGCATCATCGCCACCAGCGTCCGCATCAGGTGCGGAATCTGAGTGGATGAATACAGGGTCAGGGCGCGATCGCCGGATCGCCACTCGGCCACCACGCCGCGCGTCTCCATCGACGTCGGAATTAGCCGCTGGCTGGTGATGCGCTGCTTGACAACCACTTCGGCCTCGGAAAATGCTTTTTCAATATCGCCGCCTTCCTGGTGGTAATTGAAAGCCGTGTTGTCGGGCCACTCCGGATGGACGGCGGGCGCGCCGGCGGCCAGCGCCTTCTCCGGATCGGTCACCGCTGGCAGTGGCTCGTAATCGACTTCGACCAGATCGGCCGCATCGCGCGCAATGTATCGGTCCGTGGCTACTACCACCGCCACAGGATGGCCGGTGAAGTACACGCGATCCGTCGCCAGGATGTGATGGTGAGGCACCCGCAAGTCCGGAAGCGAAGCGCCGCACGGCACCGGGCCAACCTTTTCCGTGTCTTTCCCAGTGAACACCGCTACTACGCCGGGAAGCTCCTTGGCTTTGCGCGTATCGATGGATTTGATTTTCGCCGCGCCGTGCGGGCTGCGCACTATGCATGCATGGTGCATGCCGGGCATCTGGATGTCGTCAACATATGTCGCCGTTCCCGTAATCAGACGCGGATCTTCGCGCCGGCGAATGCGCTTCCCAACCAGGGTATCGGTCTTGGTAATCGTGGTAGCCATAGTTTCCTCTTCCTACGCTTTGGCCGCGGCTGCCTTCACCGCGTTCACGATGTGCTGGTATCCCGTGCACCGGCACAGGTTGCCTTCCAGGCCGTGCCGGATCTCCTCTTCGGTGGGGTTGGGATTGCGCTCCACGATCTGCTTCGCCGTCATGATCATGCCAGGCGTGCAGAAACCGCACTGCAGCGCGTGCTCGTTCCAGAACGCTTCCTGCATCGGATCGAGCTTGCCATCTGCGGCTAAACCTTCGATGGTCAGGAGCTCCCGGCCATCCGCCTGAACCGCGAACATGCTGCAGCTCTTGACCGCCTTTCCGTCCACGTGTACCGTGCAAGCGCCGCACAGCGAGGTCTCGCAGGCGATGTGTGGACCCGTTAGGCCGACTACCTCGCGAAGGTAATGAATCAGCAGCATGCGCGGCTCCACGGCATCGCTGCGCTTCTTTCCGTTGATTGTAAGCGTGATGTTTCGTGTCATAAAGAAATACCAGCGGATATGACGATACCACAGCGCGTTTTGTGGTGCATCAGGCAGAAACACAGGGCGGAGAACAGGGCAGGAAAAACTCACGCAATAAAGAAACGGTGCCGAAATGATTTTCCGGCACCGTCAGATTCTAGACAGGTGAGCCGCGCTACCGCCGACACACCTTCGAGCTGCATACACCTTAGCTGGCGCTCTTGGTCACGCCTTCATGCCGGCGCGCCTTCCAAGCTTCCCGCCGAGTCTTCTGCAGCTCAGCGAACTTAGCTTTCTGCTCCGGGCTCAGGGTCTGATACACCTTCGAAAACGCCGAGCTGCGGATGGCCATCAATTGCCCCATCTCGTTGCCCTCGGTAGTCGAGAGTTGCTGGATTTTCGCTGTGTTGCCGGTCTGCACCGCCTGGCGCATGTCTTTCCGTGTCTCCCGCAGTTGCTGCCGGATCGGCTGTGCCGACTGGCGCGCCTCCTGGAACACGGTTTTCGCTTGCGCCTTCTGCGACTCGGTCAGAATCTGCATCAGCGCCCCGTTCCGGTGAACGTGCCGCTGGACTTGATTCTCTGCCGCAAACACGAGGCCCGAAGCCCCTAATGCGGCTACCGCCGTAAAGGCGGCTATTTTCTTGCTGAAACTCTGCATGGTTTGGTTCTCCTACTTCATGAGACGTGACCCTCGCCGGCAGGTTTATCAGCATGCGGTAAAGCTCAGTAAAAGCTTGTAAGCCGGGCCAGGTTGCGGAAACTTAACACTGTGCCCCGCAACCATGGCCTTGCGATTCATTTACCGTCCGCTTCGAGCATGGCTCGCCATCTCGCCTCTATGTATCATCATTTCAGGCATCAGAAGCTGTTCGAGCGAGTCTGCCTTCTGCTTTTGGTCTGGATTCAGGGTCCTGTATACTTTCGCCACCGCCGTCGCCCGGATCGCCGGAAGTTGTCCGATCTCCTGGCCGGCCAGGCGCCGGATCTGCGCGTCATTCTGGGCGAATCCCCGTGAAGTCCTAAGGCTGAAACGCTGCTCGGCTACTTGCGTAACAACGTAACTTCCGATACAGTGAGCAACGGGGGAAAGAACAATGGCGTTTTGTGCTAATTGCGGCGCGCCGGTCGACGGCCGGTTCTGCCAAAAGTGCGGAGCGCCCGTCGCGGGCGCGGCGCCTATAAATCCGGGGGTGCCCGGTGGTGCGGCTGCCCCAGGGATGGCTCCTCAAGCCGCAGCGGCGGGAATGAGCGACAATGCAGCGGGCGCAATTTGTTACCTCTTTGGCTTCATCACCGGTATTCTGTTCCTCGTGCTCGCGCCTTACAATCAGAACCGCAACGTGAGGTTTCATGCGTTCCAATCGATCTTCCTGAATATCGCTTGGGTGGTGCTATGGATCGCCGTTACCGTGCTCTCGATTGCATTGCACGTAATCCCCGTCATTGGGGCCATCATCTCCATCCTGCTGGGATTCTGCCTCTGGATCGGCGCGCTTGTCGTCTGGCTATTTATGATGTTCAAGACCTATAACGGCGAGAAGATCGTGCTTCCCGTGATCGGCCCCATGGCCGAGAAGCAAGCAGGGATGTAGAAATCAGCGTTTCTAACGAAGATGCTTTTGCCGTAAATACGCGATCAGCGCCGCCGGATCGTCGGTGATGATCGCGTCGACGCCGGCATCGATCAACCGCTGCCAGTCCTCGGGCGTATCGGCGGTCCACGGCACCACTTCCAGGTGGGCAGCATGCGCCGCCTTCACCTGTTCCGGGGTCGCCAGCTTGAACGCGGGCGAAACGATGCCCGCTCCCGCCTCGTGCGCGATGTCTGTGAATGGCCGCGCCTGGCCTTCCCATAGTGCCGATAACCGGATGTCCGGCGCCAGAATTTTCATCGCGCGCAGAGTGCGGAAATCGAACGACTGCACGATCGACCGTGACTCCAGCTTGTGCTTCCGGATCACGTCCAGCATCATCCGGGCGAATACGTCCGGCGTCGGCGTCAACTCCGGATGATCCAGAAAGCTCTTGGTCTCGATATTGAACTGCACCGAGTTGCCTTCGCCCAGGCTGAGCACTTCATCCAACGTGGGGATGCGCGTCCCGGGAACCGGATGCTGTTTGGGAAAATGCGGATTCTTCAGGGCGCCGCAATCGTACTCGCGCAGCTCTTTGAGCGTTAGTTCGTGAATCGCAATCCCGGGATGCGGCCCGGTGCAGATCTCGCCGTTGATGTGCGGGTCGTGCGAAATCACCAGCACGTTGTCCTTGGTGACCGCGACGTCCATTTCCAGGTAATCCACGCCCAAGTCGATGGCGTACTTGAACGCTGGAATCGTGTTCTCGGGATAAATGGCTCGCGCGCCGCGATGGCCGTGCACGAGAATGCGGGGACTGGCGTAAAGGGGCATAAGCAGAAGCAGCGCCGCAGTAGCGGCTGCCGCGAGCATACATCGGCTGGTTCGGTTCATTCGGAAACCGCTTTCGGTGGCGCTGAGTTCTCACCCCGATCTGGTTCTTGCGCCGCCCGTTCGTCTGAGCGATCCTGCGCCGGCGGTTCGGGTGCCGGCGCCTGAGGTACTGTTTCGATCGGAACCTCGATCGCTGAGGCCGCTTGCGCGGTCGTTTCCTGGCTCGCGGCGGGCGCTTGCCCGGCAGGAACCGGAGCCGCGCTGGGCGATGGCTCGGCGGTGGCGGCAGCCGCTTCCATTTCCGCCTGCTGCGCCTCGGCTACCGATAAGGGAACATCGCACTCGCAGCAATCGCTGCAGCGCTTGCACCGCTGGCAACGATGATTCGCGCAAGCATCTTTGGTGCAGCATACACAAATGTCTTTGGACGGTTCCCCGCAAATGCTGCAGGTGAAGACCGCGGTTTCCACCGTCATGGGCGCGTCGATTTCCTTTCCTTGGGAGCGGGCTGCGTGATCAGCATGCCGCGGCAACGCTGCGCTTCGCGGTCGGCTACTTGAAACTCCTGTTCCTTTTGCGCAGCCAACTCGCGCAGATATTGGCTCAACTGGTCGCGATTCGTGCTGTTTTCCGCGACCACCGATTGCGCCAGATCCGCCAGCGCCGGATTCTGATACTTTCGGATGCCCTCAACCAGGGACCCGAGCGTTGTTTCCATCGATTGCATCCGGAGATACGTGTCCAGCGCCAACGTCAGCTTCTCCGGATCGCGCGCCAGCGCTTGGCTGGAAGAGAGCAGATATTTCAACTGCGACTCGGCGCTTTTCCACTGCGCTACGTACGTTTCCGGCGCGCCTTTCGCCACCCAGGTCTCCGGCTTCACTTGATCCATGATGGGCTTCAAATGCTGCGCCTGGCGGTCAAAGCTATCGAGCAGCTTTCGAACATCCCACTCGGACGAAACACCCACAGGCGCGGCAGCCGTTTGCGCATAAGCCGCCATGGACGCCCACGCTAGAAGAATGCTGAACGCGAACTTCATCGTGACCTTCCCTAATCAGTGTGGCACAGTTCCTGCAGTTTTCCCGAGTGCGGCGGCCATCGATAAATCCAAGCTGGGGTGCTTTTCCGATAGACTACAGCCGATGGCTGCTGCTACCCCCATCGCGTTGCCTGCGTGGTCGCAACGGCTGATTTCCGAACTGGACGCCGCCGATGCGCGGGCCCAGCGCTTGGTGAACGGACTCACGGTCGAACAGTTCAATTGGAGGCCTAAGCCAGATGCTTGGAGCATCGGGCAATGCCTTCAGCACTTGTGCTTGGCCAGCCAGGCCTACCTGCCCGCGATCGCCGCTTCTCTGGATGGCCGGGAGCAGTGTCGAGCGGACGATATCGTACCGGGCTGGTTCGGCCGCTGGTTCATCCGGAAGTATATCGAGCCTTCCCCGCGGAGCAGCCGCGCTCGCGCCCCGCGAAAAATCGATCCAGGCCGCCAAGTGGACCTAAACGTCCTTGACCAGTTTCTTCGCGAAAACCACCAGGCCCGCCAGCTTGTCCAGAAAGCAAGCAACTACGACGTAAATCGGATTCGTTTCAGGAACCCCTTCATCCCGCTGCTGAGATTTACCGTTGGGACAGGACTGGAAATAATCTGCAAGCATCAGAGGCGTCATTTGCTTCAGGCCGAAGCTGTCAGCCAATCCGCCAAGTAGGCGGTTATCTGCCTCAGTGCGCGGGGGGCGGAGGCGGCGCGGATGGAGGAGGCGGGGGAACACTCGGCGGCGGCGTTGGTGCCGTCTGGCCGCTGCCTCCCGGCACATGCGTGATCGTCCCGATGCCTGGCGTGCGGCCCTGGATAATCGCCACGCGCGCGGCGTCTCCTACCGCGTGCACGATCCGGCGCGCAAGGTCGTTCTTATCGATTGTCGTTCGCGCGATGGGTTCGTTCTTGTAAACCTGGATCGATTCGCCCGTAGTCAGAGTTCGGGTGTTGCCCGGCTTCAGCGCATGGCTTACATCCACGATCCCTTCTTCCACCGTGACTAACGTGGTCTCGTCGTCATCGTCCACGGCTACATCAAACGTGGTGCCACGAACCGAGATTACGGCGGTTGGCGTGATGATGCGATTTGGGTTAGGTTGCCCACCCCACTTCTGAATGTGGATTTTCACCCTACCCACGATCAGGTCTAAAAGATCACGCAGGTTCCCCGGATTCTTCCGGAAGATCACGTTCGAGTTCGGATACACCTCAAAAAAGCTGCCGTCGGAAACTTGGAACTTGGCAAAACCGTCTGCACCCGTGACGATGACCTGCTGGATGCGAATCTTGTCGCCCAAGTTCAGCGCCCAGGGTTCGCCATCGCGCAACACGGAAACCTGCCCTGTCAACGAGATAACTTGCGCAGCCGCGTCATTTGAAAGCGAGAGCGGCTGGCCCGAACACACTATGCCTGTGATGACCAGGAGTACGCCGCTAACTACCTTCGCGACTGCCGTAGGACGCATAAAGGAATACATCGGTCTGGCCGATGCCAGTCTGTAGTACTATGCCATTTATCGGCGTCGAACCCACCGACGAGACTCAGAACACAGTCTACCATCAAACGTGCATAGCAAGAACGTGTCCTTTCAATTTCCCTGTGGAAAACTGCATTAGATTCATGCTCTTTGGGGGGAAGGAAAGGCGGAACGGGTTACAATAGACTCGGCTTATGTGTCGCAGAGCCACAATTCGGCTCCTAGCCACGGTTGGCTTCGCTCTGGCTGGCGTGGGTTCGTTTGCTCAAAACTTGAGCATCGATTGGCGCCACATCGGCAATTCTGCATTGGACCTGGGTTTGGCTTCGTTTGCCACAGGGCCGGTCAGCCGCGTCTGGTACTCGGCCGATGGGTCTGTCCTATACGGCCGGACATCTTCGGGGCAAACCTTCCAAACCAGCGATTTCGAGCGTTGGCGGCCAGTTACAGATCCCCGCATTGTGCCACCCACCCAATCCAGCGTCGTGGCCTCGACCCTGCCCGAAGCCGGGCTGAAGCTGGGTCCGCAAGCTGCTGCCCCGGGACGGATATATGCCGCTGGTACTAATGCCTATCGATCCGATGATGGCGGCGTGTCGTGGTCGAATCTGACAGCTTTCAAAGGCGGCTCGATTCTGGGAGGCGCACTGTCCGATGCGGCCGCTTCGCCGCGCGATCCTGACGAGGTCACAGTCGCGTCGGCCACGGGAATCTGGCGATCCGTGGATGGCGGCCTATCCTGGACGGGCCTCAACGAATTCCTGCCGAATCTCCCGGTCGGCCGTATATTGGGACTTCCTTCCGGAACCCGCGGCGTTCGGCTCTCGCTGGCGGACACAACTACGGAAGTTGAATGGCCGCCCGGCGAGAAAAGCGCATGGAAGCCGCTGGATTCGGCCGACGTCCAGCGCGACGAACAGCTCAAATCGGCGCTCTCGCAGGTCCTCAATCGCACTATCACCGGCATTCAAACCGCGAAGGACGTCATCTACGCGGGCGATTCCGAAGGACGCATCCAGGTCTCTTCCGATGGGGGCGCCTCTTGGGGAACGCCGTTCCGAGTCAGCCGCGATGCCGGGCCGGTGCAGGCGATTTGGGTGGACCGCAACGATCCGCGCCTCGCGGTCGCGGCACTGGGCGCGCGCTCGACCACATCTCCGGATCAACCCCGGCCCACTTACGTGATCCGGACCATGAACGGCGGCATCTTCTGGGACGACATTACCCAAAATCTTCCCGATACGGCTGTGGCCCACGGCGTCGCGGCCGATAGAGCATCGGGCGCCATCTACGTGGCCACGAATGCGGGTGTGTTCTTTACGGTTACGGATATTTCCGCGGCCGGCAGTGCTACTTCATGGACCTCGCTCACACAGAACCTACCCGCTGCTGCCGCCACCGACGTCCAACTGGATGCCGGCGCGAACCAACTCTACGCGGCCCTCGACGGCTACGGCGTCTATGTGGCGATCGCGCCGCATCGGTTGCGCGACGCCCGCGTCGTCAGCGCGGCCGACCTCACGGCCCGTCCGGCCGCGCCAGGCGCGCTGCTCACTGTGCTCGGGACTCGTGTGCAATCGGCCAACAGCGCCGACACGAGTGTTCCCGTGTTGGACGCCTCCGACGCTTCGTCTCAGATCCAGGTTCCGTTCGACGCCAAAGGCAGCACGCTTTCGTTGTCGTTGAATGCCGCCGCGGGCCGGTTTACAGTTGGGCTTCCGCTGCAAACCGTATCCCCCGCAATTTTCGTCGACTCCGAAGGCGCGCCGCTGATTCTGGATGCATCCACCGGTGTGCTGCTGGATTCGAGCAAGCCGGCGCGCCCCGGAAGCCGGATCCAGGTGCTGGCCACAGGCCTTGGTCAGGTGACTCCGGACTGGCCCACTGGCCTGGCCGCGCCGCTATCGGATCCGCCGCAAGTCGTCGCACCGGTTCGAGCCTATGTGGACGGCACGCCGGTCCAGGTCACTCAGGCTTCGCTCGCGCCGGGCTACATCGGATTTTATCTCGTGGAAATTCAACTGCCCCGCATCACGAATGCCGGATCGTCCGATCTGACGCTCGAAGCGCAGGGTCATCAAAGCAATCATGTCCGGTTCTATTTGCAGCCGTAGCGGCGCCGCATCCTCGCCGGAAAACGTGCCGCGGCGGCGTTCCGTTGTGCGCGATCACGCAAGAGCGCACAGGACGGCGCCGCATCCTCGCCGGAAAACGTGCCGCGGCGGCGTTCCGTTGTGCGCGATCCACATATGGATGAAAGCTGAAGACTGATGCTACCGAGTTCCTGGCGTCGCCTCCTCAGCCTCATCCGTGTTTTGCTTGCCATGAGCTGTCTGGCGACGCAGCTCATCTCCTCCAGCTTTCTCTGGACTAATTCCGTCGTTCTGTTCGCCGTCTATACCGCCTACGCCTGCACGGCGTTGTTTTGGCGGAGTCTCGAGGACTGGGGCTATCCGACACTCGCGCTCGGAATCGACTTTGCGTTCTTTTTCCTATCGGCCGCCAGCGGCGCCGCTTATGCGTATTGGGTCAGTTCGGTGTTTTATGCTTTCGTGCTGCTGGCCGCCGTCACGCTGCACAACTGGTGGAAGACGCTGATTGTCGCCGCGGCCGCCATCATTCTGCTGTATGCGCTGCCGACGCTGCGCAGCGCGGATATGCTGCGGCCGGCCCTGATCGCCGCCGGTATTCTTGCATCGGTTTTTGCGATCCAGCGCGAGTACCTGGAAGAGCGGCTCTCGAATGCTTCGCGTCAGACCGTCCTCTACCGCTACGACGCCGAGCGCGCCCGCGAAGGCGAGCGCCAGCGTATAGCGGCCGATTTTCACGACGGGCCACTGCAAAGTTTCATCAGCTTTCAGATGCGCCTGGAACTCATCCGCAAGCTGCTGCTGCGCGATCAGACGGCTGCCACGGAAGAACTATTGCAGCTCCAGGAATTGTGCAAAACGCAGGTCAACGAACTGCGTTCGTTCGTGCGCAGCATGCGTCCAGTGGATGTGGAGGGCAGCCTTACAGCGACGTTGCGCCGCGTCGTCGAGCAGTTCCAGAAAGACAGCGGCATTCCCACCACCTTTGTCAGTGCCGAATTTCTAGAGCCTGCCGAGCCCGAGGTCTCACTCGAGCTGCTGCAAATCGTGCGCGAAGCGCTGTACAACGTCCAAAAGCATTCCTCCGCGACGCGTGTCGCGGTCAGCATCGCCAAATCGGAGAACGCCCTGGAAATCGCCATCGAGGATAACGGCGGCGGGTTCCCGTTCAGCGGCAAGTACACTCTCGATGAGCTGGAACTGCTGCGCCTCGGCCCCATGAGTATCAAGCGGCGCGTGCGCACGCTGGGCGGCGACATGACGCTCGATTCCAAGCCGGGCCAGGGTGCGGGCCTGAAAATCCGGCTCGCCACGTGAGGCGCGCGGCAGCGGTTCTCAACCTTGCATCGCTTCTTGCGGGCTGCGGCCGCTACCAGGATTTCACGCTTCCCGAGCAGCCCGGAGGACCCGACATCTCCTGGCAATGGGAGGCGCGGGCCGAACCCGTCCTGATGCGCGGAGCACCCGGTGAGTGGGACTCGTCCGATGTCTTGAACCCGTCGGTCATCCGTCAAGGCGAAGCTTATTACAACGTGTACTCGGGCTTCGACGGCCACACCTGGCATACGGGTCTGGCTGTTTCCGCTGACGGAATCACCTGGCGCAAGGAAGGCACGTTGCTTTCGCCCGATCCGCAGACCTGGGAAGGCAACTACATCGCGGCCAATGGATCGGCCATCGCCGACGCGAACGAAATCCTGTACTATTACCAGGCCGGACAGCCGCCGCAAATCGGCTTGGCCAGATCCTCCAATGGGCATCAGTGGCAAAAGCACGGACCTCCCGTTCTGCCGTTAGGACCACGCGGCGCCTTCGACGAGCGCGCCGTAGCCGACCCGTACGTGATCCGCGCCGGCCGCAGGTTTTACATGTTCTACCTCGGCCAGGATCGCGCGCGCCGCCAGCGTTTGGGCGTAGCCCGATCCGACGACGGGGTGACTTGGTACAAGCTGCGCAGCAATCCCATCCTCGAACTCGGCGCGTACGGCTCGTTCGACGAGAGCGGCCTCGGCGAACCCGCTGTGTGGACCTCGAATGGTTACTACTGGATGCTGTACACCGGCCGCGACCGCAACGAGCTGCGCAAGCTCGGCATCGCCCGGTCGCGTAATGGCACCAACTGGGAGAAACTCCCGCAGGTCTTCGCAGGCACTCAATCCTGGGATTCGAAGGTAGTCTGCGATCCCACCGTCTTGGTCGACAACGGCCGCGTTCGAGCCTGGTTTGGCGGCGGCGACGTCCCGGCCCCCGATCAAGGCATACATGGCCAGATCGGCGCCGCCACGTTGACACCTACAAAGTAGGATCGAATCGTCAGCGGCACGAATCTAACCACCGAATGAAAGTTGGCATCACCTGCTATCCCACTTATGGCGGCAGCGGAATCGTCGCAACCGAGCTGGGGCTCGAGCTGGCCACGCGCGGCCACGAAGTGCATTTCATCTCCTACGCCAATCCCATCCGGCTCGATCCCGGAACGCCGCGCATCCAGTACCACGAGGTGGAAGTCTCCACATATCCGCTTTTTCAATACCCGCCTTATTGCCTGGCTTTGGCCTCCCGCATGGCCGAAGTGGCCGAATCGTACGATCTCGACCTGCTGCACGTCCACTACGCCATCCCTCACTCCATCGCGGCTCTGCTGGCGCAGCAAATGGTGGAGACTCGAAAGCGCCTGCCGTTTATTACCACGCTGCATGGCACGGACATTACGCTGGTGGGAGCCGATCATTCCTACCTTCCCATTACCAAGTTCTCCATTGAAAGATCGAACGGCATTACCAGCATCAGCGAGGATCTGCGCCGGCACACCTACGAGGTCTTCGGCGTTCCCAATGAAATTCGCGTAATCCACAATTTCGTCAACACGGATCTCTATCGTCCGGCATCCGATCGCCCTTCCGGCGAAAAGCGTCTGATGCACATCTCGAATTTCCGCCCCGTCAAGCGCGTGAACGACTGCATTCGCATCCTGGCCGAAGTGCTCAAACAAACATCCGCGCATCTGTACATGGTGGGCGACGGTCCGGACCGGCCCGAGGCCCATCGCCTCGCGCGCGAACTGCGCGTCGACAAACATGTGACCTTCATGGGCAAGCAGGACCACGTAGAGCGCATCTTCCCGCAAATGCACGTGCTGCTGATGCCGAGCGAAATGGAGTCGTTCGGCCTGGCCGCCCTGGAAGCGATGTCCTGCGGCGTTCCCCCCGTCGCAACGCGCGTAGGTGGCGTCCCGGAACTGATCACGCCCAGCCTGGACGGTTTCCTCGAGCCTGTCGGCGACATCGCCGCCCAATCCGCACGGGTCATCGAGCTACTGACCAACGACACCCTCTATCGAGAAGTTTCAGCCGCCGCCCGCCGCAGCGCCGTGGAGCGTTTCGCCAGCTCGATCGTAATTCCCCAATACGAACACTTTTATCGTGAGGTCCTTGCCGGGGGGCCAGAATAACAATTCCGATGCCAGGGAACTTTCTCCGTGGGCCTGGTGTCCAACGTAATAAGACAGCTTCGAAGTTTGAAGCTACAATCTAGGTAGACGCCGTGGCGGATACAACCGTTGGTCTACATCTGGATGCCTATCTGTTCTCCACTCCGCGGGAGGACGAACTGATCACGGGGCTTTGCCACGGTGACGAGACCGCGTACGAGATTCTGATCCAACGTTATCAGCAGCCGGTCTATAACCTGGTCTGCCGCTTATTAAACGATCCCTCCGACGCATCCGATATTGTTCAGGAAGTATTCTTGAAGGTGTTTCGCAATATCCGTTCTTTTCGGCAGGGCAGCAGCTTAAAGACTTGGATCTATCGCATCACGGTGAATGAGGCTTACAATCATCGCCGCTGGTTTTCGCGCCATCAGCGGCAGGAGGTGGCGTTCGGGCAGGACGAAAGCGCACCGGCGCATGTCGACAGCTTCGCCGATCCCAGCCGGTCGCCCTTCGATGAGGCCGCGGATCATGAAACGCGCGCGCTGGTAGAAGCCGCGCTCGAGAAGTTGAATCCAAAATTCCGAGCGGCTGTAGTTTTGCGGGACATCGAGGATTTGAGCTACGAGGAAATTGCCGCGGTTCTCGAAATCTCGCTCGGTACAGTGAAGTCGCGCATATTGCGCGGCCGGGAGGCACTGCGAAAGATTTTGGAAGGACGGTTGGAGGCGCATGAGACCGTGCAATGGGCGCCCCAGCCGGCAGTTGAGTAACGGCTGGTTGACTTAAATTATGGAGTGCTGGAACGCAAAGAGCAGAATTTCGGCTTACTTGGATGACGCGATGGCGGCCGAAGAGCGCCAGGCCATGCGGCAACATCTGACCGTGTGCCGCCGCTGTGCTCTGGAATCCGGCGAGCAGCAGAAGCTACGCCGAACCCTCCGCTCGCTGCCGCGGAAAAATCCGCCGCCTGATCTCGCGCTGCGCTTGCGCGTGGCTGCTTTCAGAGCCCGAGCCGAGATGCAGGGTCCGGGCCGCTGGCAGCGCCTTCGTGATCGTTTGTCGCTGGGGCTGGAAAACCTGATGCGCCCCTTGGCTCTTCCCGCGGCGGGCGGCTTGTGCTCCGCGGTTGTACTATTTAGCAGCCTGCTGCCCACGTTCATGCCGACCTACGCCATGGCGCGCACCGTTTCGGCATTCGATCCGCCAACCATGCTTATCACCGAGCCAATGGTGAAGTACATGGCGCCGATTGCCTTCGGCGGCGATGCCGTGGTCGACGTTAACGTCGATGATCACGGCTACATCTTCGGCTACACAATCGTTAGCTCCAGCGACTCCGATAAGGAACAACTGCGCCGCGCCATTGAGAACAATCTGGTGTTTACCGAATTCTGGCCGGCCACGGCGTTTGGCGTCCCGGTCGCGGGCACCATCCGCATCTCCTACCGCAGCGCCGCCGGCATCGACGTAAAGGGCTAAGGGATCCGCGCCAGGCGCGCGTCAAATCTTCATCGCCAGCCATCTTCGCTCATCCGCGGCTAACACATTACCGGTCATGAAAAAGTAATACGGTCGCCGTCCCTGTTCACCTGCCGCACGTACAATAGAAATATCGATGGTCATCGACGGGATCTATTACGCGGTAGCTCTGAGCGCCGGAGGCGCCTTGGTCTGGTATCTCACTAAGCCTTGGTTCGCGCTGCCCTTTTTCGTCCTGTCGCTATTCTGTTTGTATTTTTTTCGCGACCCCGAGCGTGCCATCCCTGATGGCGCGGTGGCCGTCTCCCCGGCCGATGGCAAAGTAGTCGGCATCCGGACCGACCCATCCGCTCCCGCCCGTATCAGCATTTTCCTCAACATTTTTGACGTGCACGTCAACCGCGCGCCGATAGCGGGCACCATCGCGAAGGTCGACTACACCCGGGGCCGCTTTAAAGTGGCCAGCCGCGAAATTGCCAGCTCGCAAAACGAGCGCAACACCGTCACCATCGATGGCGAAGCAACCAGCGTGTCCTTCGCCCAAATCGCCGGCCTGATCGCGCGGCGGATCGTGTTCTGGAAACAAACTGGCGACCAAGTCGCCAAAGGCGAGCGGGTCGGCTTGATCAAATTTGGTTCGCGCGTCGACGTGTTTCTCGGGCCCGAGTGGGAGATCGCCGTGAAACCGGGCGAACGGGTCCAGGGCGGGTCCAGCATTCTGGCGCGCAGGAAGCAGGTTGGATGAGCAAGCTCAGCTTCAAAGACCGATTTATCGACCCCAAGTCGCCCACGCGCCGTCCGCGGCGCGCCGCGTATGCCTTGCCAACGCTATTCACGGCGGGTAATATTTTTCTTGGTTTTCTAGCGATCCTGCGCTCGGTCGAAGGCGCGCTGCTCGCCGCCACGGGCCAACTCGGTTCCAATCCCCATTTCGAAGTTGCCGCCAAAGCAATCGGCGTCGCGGTTGTGCTGGACGGCCTTGACGGTCGAATTGCTCGTCTCACAAATACGGTCAGCGATTTCGGCCGGGAAATGGATTCCCTCGCCGACGTCATCACCTTCGGTATCGCTCCCGGCGTGCTCGCCTACTGCTGGGGCGTGCAGTTCGTCGCTGCAGGCGGGTTTCTGCAGGATCACCGCGCCGGATACTTCGTTGCCTTTCTATTCCTGTTGTGCGGCGCCGCGCGTTTGGCGCGCTTCAACGTCCAGACCAATCCGGTTCCGAAGAACCCCGGACGTCCAGACCGCAAATACTTCGTCGGTCTGCCGATCCCCGCAGCTGCCGGAATGGTGGCGGCCGTAGTCTATGCCACCGATTGCGTGCCCCTGCAGTGGTGGATTGTATCCGCGCTCTGGCTTGCTTTGCTGGCTCTGCTCTCGTTCTTGATGGTCAGCACCTGGCGGTATCCGAGCTTCAAAGAAATCAGCCTCACTGGGCCGCGCTCGCCACTAACCGTGATTCTTTTTGGCGCACTGATCTACTTGATATGGAACTACTCGCAGCCGGTGCTGCTAGCGCTGGGCATCCTGTACGTCAGCACCGGCATTGTCATCCGGGCGGGCGGTGCGATCCGCCGCCGCTTCCATCATCCGCCACCCCAACCCGAGCACCAGGCCGGCTGACATGCATTCGCACCATGGGAAATCCAAACCGGCAGTTGCCGTCGTGGGCGGCGAATCGCTGCTCGGCAAAGAAGTGCGTGAAGTGCTCGAATCCGGCAATCTCGGAGCGGCTGTTACGCTGATTGCATCCGAAGAAAACGAGGGCACCAACGTAGTCACCATCGCGCGCGATGAGCCCGCGGTCATGAGCTCGCTTCAAGCTGCCGACCTCGCCTCCGCCAGAGCCGTAGTCTTGGCCGGTTCTCCCAAATCCAGCCGGAAGGCCTACGAACAGCTCCGCGGCGCTGCCACGCCGGTCGTAATCGATGTCACCGGCGGTCTCGAGGAGCAACCCGACTCTCGGCTCCGCGCTCCTGCCGTTCAAGCCAGCGCGGTCGATGCACCCACCGGCATTCAAGTGATCGCCCACCCCGCCGCTATCGCAGTGGCTCTGTTCCTGGTCCAGCTCCAAAAATCTGCCCGAATCCGCCGCTCGGTCGTGCAAATTTTCGAGCCGGTCAGCGAGCGTGGCCAGGTAGGCCTGGACGAACTCCAGAGACAAACGGTGGGCCTGCTGTCTTTCAAGCCGCTTCAGAAGGACGTCTACGACGCCCAGGTCAGCTTCAATATGCTGGCTCAATACGGCTCGGACTCCCCGCACTCGCTGGCCGCGATCGAGCAGCGAATCGAACGGCATCTTGCCAGCCTGCTGGCGGACGCTGGATCCATCCCCATGCCGTCGCTGCGTCTAATCCAGGCGCCTGTGTTTCACGGCTACAGCATATCGTTGTGGGTCGAGTTCGAATCGCACCCCGAGGTGGCCGCGATCGCGCGCGGCCTCGCGTCAAGCCAAATTGACGTGCGCGGCAAAGAACATGAGCCGCCGACCAATGTCGGGGCTGCCGGCCAGAGCGGAATCGCGGTAGGCGCCATTGCTCGGGATCGCAACGATCCGCGCGCTTGCTGGTTCTGGCTAGTAGCGGACAACCTCCGTATCGCCGCCGAAAACGCCCTGGAGGTCGTCCGTGAAGTCATTAAATGAACCACGAGATGCACACAGATTCCAGATCGGCTTATCTGCTTCCATCTCTGTTTATCTAGGGCTGATTGTCTCCGCGTGCGGTTATCACATCGCCGGGAAAGCCGACCTGGTTCCCAAGAACATCCACAGCATCGCGATTCCGCCCTTCGGCAACGCCACGCTACGGTACAAGTTGACGGACCGCTTGCCTGAAGCCCTCAGCCAGGAGTTCATCGCGCGCACGCGTTATCGCATTGTCAACGATCCGAACCAGGCCGATGCGGTGCTGCGCGGAACCGTGGTCAATCTGATCACGTTTCCGATTTTGTTCGACCAAGCGACCGGGCGGGCCAGCGGTTTACAGGTGAACGTGGTGATGCAAGTCAGCCTGGTCGAGCGCGCCACCGGGAAAGTCATCTATTCGCGCCCGAACTTCGATTTTCACGACCGTTACGAAATTTCCGTCACCAATACGAACCAATATTTTGAAGAAAGCGGCCCGGCGTTGGAACGGTTATCGCGCACCGTCGCCCGCGACGTCGTCACTTCGATTCTGGATAACTTTTGAGTCCCGAACAGTTTCTTAAAAAAATCCGCAAAGCTCCGCCCGCGCCGGCATACCTGTTCATCGGCCCGGAATTGTATGACCTGACGCGATGCCGGCGGGCACTGATCGAGCGCGTGCTCGAGCCCGGCGAGCGCGAAAACGGGATCGAACGCCACGACCTGAGCCAGACGCCTCTGGCTGCCATTCTGGACGATGCCCGGTCGCTCTCTCTCTTCGCCGCGAATCGCGTCATCTGGATCTCGAGCGCCGAGGCGGCTCTCCCCAAGGGCCGCGCCGCTGCCGCCGGCGAAGACTCGCCTGCCGCCGAATTGGCCGAATACCTCCGCCATGCCAACGCCGGCGCAACTCTGGTCTTCGAGTGCAGCCGATACGAATTCGAAGGCGACGACCGAGCCAAAATCGAGCGTGTGCAGCAGTTCTATTCCGCGATTCCCGACACCGTCGAGTTCCGCCCCTATACGGTAGAAGCTGCGCGCTCTCTCGCGCAGGATTTGGCCGAGGCGGCCGGACTTCACATGGGGCTGGCCGAAATCGGGCTGCTGGTGGACTCGTTGGGCGCCGATGCGAGCCGTATCGCTACAGAAATTGAAAAGCTGCGGCTCTACGCGGGCACAACGCGCAAGGTCACCTCAGACGATATCCTGCGGCTGGTCCCCAACGCGCAAGCAACCAACATCTTCGCGCTGGTGGCTGCGCTTGGACGCGCGGATCGCAAGCGCGCGCTGTTGACACTTGAGATCCTGCTGCGCGAAGGCGAATATCTTCCGCTCGCGCTCACGTTTCTGGCGACACAATTCCGGCTGGCGATGGTGGCGCACGAGGCCGGCCTGCGCAGCGCGCAGCAGATTCAGACTCACTTTACGAAGCAGGGAATCCGCATGTGGCGCGACCGCGCCGAGCAGGTGTATCAAACCGTCGGCGCCTTTCCCGGCGACAAGCTGGGTCGAGCGATTGAAAGCGTGTTCAACGCCGACCGCGCGTTGCGCGACACTCGCCCCGACGACCGCGTCGTGATGGAAGAGCTGGTCTTTAGTTTGACGAAGTAGCGCTCAGGCCAGAGCCTTCAAACGCGTCTGCAACCGGCTTTTATACCGTGCCGCCGTGTTCTTCTTGATGATGCCCCACTTGGCTGAGCGGTCGATCATCGAGAAAGTTGCGGGAAGCGCAGCTTGCGCGCCCTTGGCGTCCTTGTCTTGAAGAAGGCGGCGGAAATCTCGGATCTGGTGGCGCAAGCGCGACTTTCGAAGACGATTCACCATCGTCTGGCGCTTGGTTTGACGCATGCGCTTGAGCGCGGAAACAGTATTTGCCATTCGCTAACGGGAGTCCTTACAAAGATGTACAGATAACAGGATAGCCCAATTCTCACTTAAAACTCAAACCGGCAAACTGCGACGCAAGCGAAATGCCGGAACCCGGTCATTCTCCCAACACCGGCTCGTAAGCCTCGTCCGGGCGCGGCCGCAAATTCGGATTGCGCATCAAAATCCGCGCGCAGGTATTCCAACGCAGGATCGCATCGTCGTTTCCGGCGGGGTGCACCGCCTCCGCCTTTTCGTAGCATTCCATGGCCTGACGGAATCCCTCGTACGCGGTGAACGTGGCATTCGGCGATGCTTTGCGGAGTTGCGCATGCGCCGAGCGCTCCCAGATGATGCCGGCGTAGTATTCGCGCTCGTATTCGCCCTTCAGCCGTGGTAAAACCTCGCGTGCCTTCCCGGGCGCCGTGCCTTGTCCGAACTGATCCGTCAAGGCGAGCAGCAGCATCACCAGCGCTTCTTGATTTTCCGGATCGATATGCAGGACATCCAGGCAAATGCTCTCGGCCAGAGACGGCTCGGCAAGCAACCGGTAGCGCTCGGCCTTCTCCAGTGCCTCCGCGATGCCGCTCTTAGAAATCGGCTTCAAGTGGAACTGCATGGTAGCTCCGTTAGTCGGAGCGGAACACGCGAAAGAGTTTCGCCAGCGGATCGAAAAACTGGTCCACCACCCGCTCCTTTAATGGAATGATCGCATTATCGGTGATGGTGATGCTCTCCGGACACACCTTAGTGCAGCATTTTGTAATGTTGCAGTAGCCGACGCCCTGTAATTTCCGGAGATCCTCCAAGCGCTCCGCCGTATCCAGCGGATGCATTTCCAGCGCGGCTGTATAGACGAAGAACCGCGGCCCGATGAACTCCTTGTGCAGATGATGGTCGCGCAAAACGTGGCAAACATCCTGGCACAGGAAGCATTCGATACATTTCCGGAACTCCTGCACACGGTCCACGTCTTCCTGTTGCATGCGCCATGTGCCGTCGGGAGCATCCGGTTTGCGCGGCGTGAACGCTTTGATCCGCGTTTTAACGCTGAAATTCCAGGAAACGTCGGTGACTAGGTCCTTAATCAGCGGGAACGTCTTCATCGGTTGGATGGTCACCGGCTGATCGAGCGGAAGCGTGCTCAACCGCGTCATGCACATTAGCTTCGGCATGCCGTTGATCTCCGCCGAGCACGATCCGCATTTGCCCGCTTTGCAATTCCAGCGCACCGCGAGGTCGTTCGCCTGCTCGGCCTGGATATGGTGGACCGCGTCCAGCACCACCATGCCCTCCGAAATTTCGGTAGTGAAGTCCTGGTATTTCCCGCCGCTCTGGTCGCCCCGCCAGATTCGAAAAGTCGCCGTGGTGCTCACTTCATCTCCTCGATCACCTGCCGTAAATCGTCGCGCAGCGGGACCAGCGGCTGGCGCGACACCTGCATCTCGCCATCGCGGCCTTTGCGCACCAGCAGATTGAACGTTCCATAGGTTTCGTCTTTCTCGGGAAAATCGTCGCGGAAGTGCGCTCCGCGGCTTTCTTTGCGTTCCAAGGCCGCGCGGGTCACGGCTTCCGAGACCGTTAGCAGGTTGTTCAAATCCATGGACGTGTGCCAGCCCGGATTGTATTCGCGGTTACCTGTTACGCCCACCTTCTTGGCGCGTTCCTGGAACTTCAGGATTCCATCCAGCGCTTGCTCCATTTCCTCCTGGCGCCGCACGATTCCCACCTGGCTCTGCATCATGTCCTGCAGGTCATGCTGAACTTGATACGGCCCTTCGCCGGTGCGTTCGAAAGGATCGAGCGCGCTCCGCGCGGCCTCGTCTACCTGAGCCATGTCCACTTTCGCTGCGCCGCATTCCTTGGCGAACTTAGCCGCGAACTCGCCCGCACGCTTGCCGAATACCAGCAGGTCCGAAAGCGAATTGCCGCCCAGCCGGTTCGCCCCATGCAATCCGGCCCCGCATTCTCCGGCCGCGAACAAGCCCGGCACATCCGACATCTGCGTGTCGCCGTCTACGCGCACGCCGCCCATCATGTAATGGGTGGTGGGCCCGATCTCCATCGGCTGCTGCGTGATATCGATATCGCCGAGCTGTTTGAACTGGTGGTACATGCTGGGGAGCTTCTTCTTGATGTGCTCGGGCGCGTTCGGAAGTTTTTCCTTGATCCAGGCGATATCCAGGTACACCCCGCCGTGCGGGCTGCCTCGCCCTTCGCGGACTTCGCGCGTGATGCAGCGCGCCACGTGATCGCGCGTGAGCAATTCCGGCGGACGCCGCGCGCTTTTGTCTCCTTGCGTGTAGCGCCAGCCTTCCTCGGGGTTGTCGGCGGTCTGGCTGCGGTAATTCGCGGGCACATCGTTAAACATGAACCGCTTGCCCTGGTTATTCAGTAGAATGCCGCCTTCGCCTCGCACGCCTTCGGTAACCAGCAGTCCTCGAACGCTGGGCGGCCAGATCATGCCGGTGGGATGGAATTGCACGAACTCCATGTCCATCAACGTGGCCCCGGCGTGATAGGCCAGCGAGTGGCCGTCTCCGGTGTACTCCCAGCTATTGCTCGTAATCTTGTATGCCCGGCCGATCCCGCCGGTCGCCAGCACCACCGCTTTCGCGCGGAACAGCTTGAAGCGGCCGCGCTCGCGCTCATAGCAAAACGCGCCCGCCACGCGCCCGCCGTCTTTGAGCAGCGTGATCACGGTGCATTCCATGTGAAAATCGATGCCCTTATGGATGCCGTGATCCTGCAGCGTGCGAATCATTTCCAGACCGGTGCGGTCGCCCACGTGCGCCAACCGCGGATATTTGTGTCCCCCGAAGTTGCGCTGGAGGATTTTGCCGTCCTTGGTCCGGTCGAATACCGCGCCCCAGGCTTCCAGCTCGCGCACGCGATCCGGCGCTTCCTTGGCGTGCAGTTCCGCCATGCGCGGGTTATTGAGATACTGGCCGCCGCGCATGGTATCGGCGAAGTGAACGCGCCAGTTGTCGCGGTCGTCTACGTTGGCCATCGCGGCCGCGATCCCGCCTTCCGCCATAACCGTGTGCGCCTTGCCGAGCAGCGATTTCGAAATCACTCCCACGCTGACGCCCGCGGCCGACGCTTCCACCGCCGCGCGCAGCCCCGCCCCGCCCGCGCCGATCACCAACACATCATGATCGAATGTCTGATACTCGGGCATCAGAGAATTCTCCAATCCGTCCAGATGCCCATGGCGCACATCCTTACATACAGATCGGAGAACCCTACCCAAAAGAGGCTGAGCCAGGCGAACAGCATGTGTCGGCGATTCAGGCAGCTCACGCAGTCCCATGTTTTCTTGCGGGCCGGATGCCGCGAGAACTGATCGATCATGCCGCCCACAAGATGGCGCAGCGAGTGGCAGCCCAGAGTGTAGCTGCCGAGGAGAATCACGTTCACCAGCAGAACCAGCGTCCCTACCCCGATGCCGAAACCGTTCGGGAATCGCGTTGCTTTATATACGTCGTAAGCGAGCAGCACCAGGAACACAACCGCCAGGTAAAGAAAGTAGCGATGGATGTTTTGCAGGATCAGCGGAAAATACCGTTCGCCAAGATAGCTCTTGCGCGGCTCCCCCACGGTGCAATTCGGAGGATCGGCCCAGAAAGCCTTGTAGTACGCGCCGCGATAGTAGTAGCACGTGACGCGAAATCCGCCGGGCGCCCACAGGATCAGCACCGCGGCCGTGACGAAGCTCGGCATCCAGGATGGCATCGTGCCGAACCACGCGCCTTCGCCCGGATTACCGAACAGCAGTGGCGCGTACATCGGCGAAAGATACGGCGCGCTGAAGTAATTCTTGCCCTGCATGCCCGCCCAGCTGGAATAAACAATGAAGGCACCCAGGCCGAGAAACGTCAGAAGCGGATACAGCCACCACAAGTCGCGCCGCGCGGTCTGGCCGAATCGGCCACGCTCGAGGGGAACATCAACGGATGACATGGCTAGAATCGTCAGGCTATCGAATAGCAACCAATCGCGTCAAGCGAGAGACCCACTTCGACATCCCGGCGCACGTGGCGCGGCGTCTCCGCGAGGCCCTCTAAGCCGCCGCTCGCGGCGCCATCACCTGTACGAGAATGCCGGACGTTAGGCGTCACCGCGAATGCCGGATCGCGCGCTTGAGCTGGTTCGTTCCTCTGGCCGGAGCTGTGCGGACGCGCAGGCATCAAACTTTCGGAACGGTGATCTGTGCGACCTGAATCTGCTTCGCAAGCTGATAGGCAGTCGGAAGATCGGCGTCGCTGTAGACGAGGATGCGCCCCACTATGAGCACCGAGTTGTTCGGCGAGGATATCAGATTCATTCCCTCCGGGGAGCTTTTCCTATGCGGACCGGTGATCACATAATCACCAGCTTCGGTGCCCGTTGTGCGTTTGCCCACATAGGCGAAGTTAGTGTTGTTGGAGGGATCGGTGAACTGCACGCTGTAGTAGCGACTGGCCATGTCCGGCACGTGCAGCACTTGTGGTCCTTTGGCGAGGTCTAACCAGCCGATCGTAATGAGCGTATCGCGGTTCACGCCAGTCGTCCCCAATTTTGAAGCCGAGGCGGGCGGGTGGATAGGATCCGCAAAAAACGCCTCTGGCTGCGCGTAGAGCGTATTGACCGGGATTGGACCTTCGCCGAACCCTTTGACGAGGATTGCCCGCTTGAATACACGAAGGATAAAGCTCGGCCACAAATAGATGAAAGCAAGCCATGTCATGACGCAGACGCCGCCGAATATCAAGAGGTGCTCAAGCGTCATGAGATCTTCGCTTTGACGACGGGCGGCACCGTGTATTCGCCGGCGAGAATGGCCTCACCGGGTTCGTACACGCGCAACCAGAGTATGAACTTGCCCGAGGGCGCGGGTAGCCAATTGGATTCATGCCCAGCCGGAGCGGCATTCTGGATGTAGATATCGATTGAGCCGTCGCCGTTCGGCAAGAGGCCGGAGCGATCGCTCACACTGTACCGTTTGATCGGATTTGCCACGAAACGGTTCCGGGCCGTACCCATCGTGAGCGACCAGAACGCATTATTGGGGGGAAGCTGGCCCGCCGGGAAATGCATGCGGTAGTCGTGCCGGCCTGAGAGGACCCGCCCCACGCCGTCTGAATTCGTCCACCAGTACATCGCCTCTTCGGACACGTTGACCGGACCGGGAAACAGTTGGGCGTGCGCGGCCCGCAGAAACATGCCATTGCCGGGTTTGCCGAGCTCGAACATGGTGATCCAGCCGTTTACCTTCACGGCCTTGATCCTCGCATACGCCTGGGCCGTGGCAAACGCCAGTCCGAAACCGATGAGGAAACCCTGTATCACGTCGTTACGCACCGTTCTCACATGAGTGGAGAAGAAGAGGTGGATGATGAAGTAGACGCAGAGCGCTCCGATGAATGCCGCGAAATACGAGAGTGTCCTGCTCATAGCGCCTCTATCGGTCCGCCTTTCTTGGATGTCATTGATCGGCGCCATTCAAGGCCCTCAGCGTAAGCGTCCAAGCTGAGCCGCATACTCAATGACAATGATCCCATTGCCCCGCCGAAGGCGCTAAAAGCCATTCAGATGAACGAAGGCCGACAATCCACCGGTGCGAATTGTCGCCAGGTCACCGATTGAGAATCACATAAGGGGCACAACAGAGCAAGCGCGTTATACGGCAAATGACCGTGCGGCGACAGTCTGGTTGAGCGTATCCAGAAGAAGCAGCATTTTGACGGTTTCCACGAACGTCAGGCGAATCGGCGACAATGAAACTCGATGATTGAGGTCAGGATTCCAACCCGTACGGGAGACCTGCCAGCCTTGTTGGCGAGACCCGAGGCACCTGGACTCCGTCCCGGAGTCGTCGTGATCCACGATGTTCTGGGAGTGAGTCATGATCTCGCGAATCAGGTGGAGTGGCTGGCGAGCGAGGGATTTTTGGCCGCGGCGCCGAACTTGTTCTATTGGGGCCGGAAGATGACATGCCTGCGCGCGATTTTTCGCGAGATGCGGGCCCGGCGTGGAAGATCGTTCGATGATATCGAGGCGGTGCGCGTATGGCTCGCAAGTCACGAGAACTGCAACGGGAGGGTCGGCGTGATCGGATTCTGCATGGGCGGCGGGTTTGCTCTGCTCTTGGCGCCGGACCACGGCTTTTCGGCGTCGAGCGTGAATTACGGGAGGGTGCCAGACGACGCCAATACATTCTTGGTTGGAGCATGTCCGGTGATCGGGAGTTTCGGCGCCAGGGACCGGCCACTGCGGGGCGCGGCAGAACGCCTTGAGCGCGCGCTGGCCAAAGCCGGTGTCGAGCACGATGTGAAGGAGTATCCGGACGCGGGCCACGCGTTCCTCAACAATCACGACCGACGAGACATTCCGTTCCTGTTCCTGTTGATTCACAAGATCGCCGGCATGGGGTACCACGAAGCCTCCGCAAAACATGCGCGGAGCCGCATCGTGGCGTTTTTTAACCAGCATCTACGAGGAAACCAGTGAGCGGGTGCGGCGCGCAGGCGCTACCCGTGGCAAATGAGCGCAGGGAAGCCACATGAGCGAAGTCGCCATTCCGCTATTGAACAGCGGCGGTCCGCACGAAAGAGGTTTGGACGTTTTTCGTCCGGGTGCAGCGATTTTGAACGGTGTTCCTTCACCCGCTTGCGACCCTGCGCAACTGCGGCTCTTGTACTTGGCCCAGCCCTAGCCCGGCGACCTGTGCGGTTTGAGACGGAGAATCTGACGCTTGATCCACTTCCGGTGCTCCACCGCCTCAACCCCCACGCTGCCCGCCGGACCCGCGACCACGCCCGCTGCGATCGGTGCGCCAATTTTGGCAACAGCCTTCGTTCGCCTTTTGCCGCCAGCCTTCAGGTCTTTCCTGTATTTTGCTGCCCCCACGGCCGCACTGCCGGCAGGACCTGCGGCACGACCTGCGGCTAAGCCCGCACCCGCCCAACCGCCCGCCTTTGCCAGTTTCTTCGTGCGCGATGGACGATGCTTTACAAGCCGATGATGAGCTTGAGTCCGAGCCGTCGCGGAGGCTGTCGAACTGAACACCCCAAGTAGCAGCACCGCCCCTACAACACGAGCCAGCGTGAGAAATTTGGTTTTCATCGCAACATTCAGGAAGGCAATCCCCTTGCCACAGCACAAATCTCACGATTCAGCGCCTTCGCCATTTTATGCGCCACTTCTTGTGTGCTCGTCCCTCAAGTTATGACTGGCACCGGGACGGCGCCGTTAACCAGTTAGTACAGCAGTCTTGAATCTCCAAAACGTTAGAATCCGGTTATCGTGCAATAATGACCGCGAGTAATGATACGGCGCAGCCTTCAGCCTCTACGTGGACGCGCAGTCGCCATTGCGCGCATTGAGAATCGGCCGTTCCACGGGAGAGCATAGTGCGTTTCCCGGCCAAGTGACCGGTGGAGTTCGCTCGGAACCTCGATGTGCCTTGCTCCGAGTGTCTGACAGCCCGCCGGAGCACTTCGGGACGATAGGTGTTATACATCCGAATGGATACCTTCCAGTTGGTGCGTGGTCCAGGAGTTACCGCAAAAGGATGTACCTCGGCTGCCGTAATGAGGCGTTTAAAATTTCAGTTTGACTGTTCGGCGAATCGAGCCGTGGTCGCCGGCCTGGAAATCCAAGGGGCTCCCTTCTTTCTAGGACAGCCGGCCAAGAATGGATGGGAGAGCACGCACCCGAGCCGTCCAGAGCCTCGAAGGACGAAGCAGTGCGGCGCGCTAGAGAGGGCATTAAAAAACCTGTGCTGTATAAAGGCAAGCCGGCGCGCATCGACGGCGAGATTGTGATGGAGCACCAGTCTGCTGCGCGCCTACGAATCGCGAGCGCTTCGGTGAGCGGCAGGTGATCGAGGTGCACTTCACGAAGTGGGACGGGGACGTGTCGAAGTTGTCGGACCGGACATTGGACCAACTCACTGCGCGAAACCTTGTTTGTCACCAAGCGAAAATGCGCGCTGACGCTTACTGGTTCTCGCTCAGAATCTGCCTCAGAAGAGGGATGCTCCTACCCGCCGACGGGCGGGGAAACGTCTTCACGAAAGCGTAGATGTCGGCGAGATCCTGATCGGGCACGGTTTTCGTTGTGTAAGCGGGCATGCGGCCAGCGACGCCGGGCGTGCCGGGGCCACCGCGACGCACGTAGGCCATGAAGCCATTCTGGTTCAAGTTCAGACCGGCAAGCGCGGCAGCGGAGCCACCGTGACCATCCCAGCCGTGGCAGGTGTAGCACATGTACCTCTTGCCGTATAAGTCTTTGCCACGCTCGGCGTCGCCAGCCGGGGTTTGTGCGACTAATGTGGCGCTTAAAGCGATCAACAGCAAAGTCGTTTTGATCATAGCTGCCGCTCTACATCGGCTGGGTCAGCACGTCGATGAGCGCCGGCTCCCCTTTCTTGACGCGCTCGATGCTGCGCATAAAAGCAGCAGATAGGTCGTCGGGATTCGAAATGGGCCCTTCGCTGTACATGCCGTAAGCGGCGGCCATCTTAGCGTAGTCGATGTTGGGATCGGTGATACTGGTGCCGATGTGGCAGCGGTCCACGTAGCGATTGTGCAGCGCTGCCATGCGCTGCACGAACATGACCTCTTTCCCGTAGGCGCGGTTGTTGTGCATGATGTAGAGTAGCGGGATGCGGTGGTGGGCTGCAGTCCACAACACGCCAGGAGCGTAGTTGAGGTCGCCATCGCACTGCAAGCTGATCGAGAGGCGGCCATATTTACGGTTGGCGAGCGCGGCGCCAGCCGATGCAGGCGCATTGTAGCCCATGCCGCCGGCGCCCCACGATCCGATGTACTGATAAGGCTTGTCAAATTTCCACAGACGGCCCGGCCAGCCACCGATGAACTGCTGCTGACTTACCAGCGACCAATCTTCATCCTTGATTAGAGGCCAGAGTTCGGCGCACATGCGCGCGAGCGAAATGGGGCTCGAATCCCAGCCGACGCGCGCAAGCTCGATATCGTCCAGCCGCGCCTCGTGGTGCGCCTCGACCAGCCGCTGGCCGCGGGCTGCGATGGCGGCGCGTTGGTTCACAGACATCTGTCTCTTGATTTCTTCAGTCAGCGCGGGGAGCGTGGCTTCTGCATCGCCGCCAATATCGAGGTCGATATCCGCGTAGTGTCCGAAATCCTGGATGTTGGATTTATGATTCAGGGCAAGCGATGAGATGCTGATGACGCTGCCGCCGCGCTGGCGCGCAGCACGCGCTTCGTTCTGCAGGTCATTCACTTCGAGGCACAGCGTGAGATCGGGACTGTAACCCGGCCCGCCTAGGCCAGCCATGGGATGCACGTTGGAGATATCGAGGCGGTCCAGCGCCTGCACAGGCGCCTTGATGGTGTCCGCCAGTTCGCCCACCAGCCGCATGCCGTCATGGGTACGCGCCGCGCGCTCGCACACAATACGCGGGCGTTCGGCCGCCAGCAGCATTTTGGCCGCTTCGCGAATGGCCCCGGCGTCCCCAGCGGGCGGAGTGGTGCGCGTGAGCTTCGGAATGCGCGGAGCGGGTCCTTCCTGCGGGTGGTGCTGGAGCTCGGCGTTGGCCACGATCAGCGCCGGGCCCATCGGTGGCGTCATCGAGATGTTGTAAGCGCGGACGGCGGACTGCGCGAAGTGGCCGAGCGAGTAAGGCTGGTCGTCCCACTTGACGTAATCGCGAACGAGCGCGCCGAGGTCCTGTGCCGAGTGCAGCGATTCCACTCCCTGCCCGCGTTGGACTGCGTCGGCGTGGTTGCCCACCACCATGAAGACCGGTACGCGGTCGGCATAGGCGTTGTAGATAGCCATCGAAGCGTGCTGCAGACCGATATCGCCATGCAGAAGCGCCATCATTGGCTTATGCTCGACTTTGTAATAACCCTGCGCCATCGCAATGGCGGTTTCCTCGTGCATCACGGTCAGGAATTCAGGCTTGGTGTTGCCACCGTAGTTGATTAACGATTCGTGCAGCGATTCGAATGTGGAGCCCGGGTTAGAGGCGAGGTATTCGATGTCGAGCGACTTGATTACGTCGACCATGAAGTCCGAGCCGGGATGCTCGATGAACTCGGTCACGGCTGCAGGCGCGACCGTGCCACCTTCGCGCGCCAGCACGGCCTCGCCAGGAACCGCGGCACGGCCATTGCGCTGCTGGTTCAGGAGTTGGTCGGCCGGGGCCTGGACCTGTGAGTTTTGAGTCTGGGCATCGCTGGAGCACACCGGCGCAACCAGGGCTGCGGCGCCCGCGGCGGCACTTTTCAAAAAGCCGCGGCGGGGGAGAAAGGTACCTCTGGACCTAGCCATGGGAAGAAGGATATGATGCCACCCCGCAGGTGTCAAGCCGGGTGATGCCTATTTCATGCGTCCGGTGGGTACACCTGTCAAGTAACGCGGTGCCCGCACCCGTTCTCGTCTACCTCCTCACGGTTTGAAAATGCGCGTTTCATCCACCTGAACACCAATTTAGTGCTATGCAGAGCGGCGCGCAGGACACGGCGTTCGCGGGCAAGTCCGATTGCTGGGAAGTTGGGGATTCACCTGGACGTGTAGTCGCCATGTCGGACTGATGGTCCAAGCAAGGGGGCGGAATGGAGTACTCGATCCAGCGATTGACCGCGACCGCAGTGTTCGTAGCGCCCTTAGGAGGCAGGATTCACGTTTTCCCTGATGGTGGGGATTCCGTCTCCGGCCACACCACCGTCAACAACAGCGCCACCCCAATTCCTATGAACACCTCAGCAAACCGATGAAGGGCAATCTGCCATGCAGGACCCGTCCGCGGCACCAACAGCACAATCGCCAGCGTGATTCCGGCGAACCGATATGCGCTTCGATCCGAGCGCGTCACCGCGCAAAGCAGTCCCAGGCTGAACACGCCAGCACCGAATACAAGCACGTGCGGCCCGAAGTGACTCGCCACTATCGCGCCGACTACCGCTCCGAGCGCCGTTCCGCCGAGCCGCTCCCAGGAAACAGTGAGCGCCGCACCCAACGATGACTGCGTAATCACCAGGGTTGTAATGGGGGCCCAGTACGCTTCCGGCAACCGGAATGACCGCGCTACTAGCACCGAAGCTATGGCCGCCACTGCCGTCCGCACGGAATGCACCACGACCGGCAACGGCCCGCTCGACTCTATCCCATCCAAACCTGTTAGTTGCCGGCAAGACAACCCCCAAACCTCTCATCCTGTCATACGGGATCTGCGTCGGTGGAGTAGGACGCGGAAGTAAGCCGGCGCCGATGGCCGACCATCTGGACGTAGTGTCGCCAAGTCGTTGCGTGACCGGAAGGGATTCTTCGGTACTGGACCTGTTTGACGGGAATCCAGGCTCTTGCGCGGGCGCGGCCGGGGGACCTCGCACCCTGGGTGAAAATCTCTCTTTCTTGCCCCGTCAAGCGAGAGACCTACTTTCTGGTCGGCGCACGTGGCGCGGGGTCTCCGCGAGGCCTTCTAAGCCGCCGCTCGCGGCGCCATCACCTGTACGAGAATGCCATCCGGATCGCGAAACTCCGGCGCTCCCGCCACCTCCGGCGCCTGAACCTTTGCGCCCGCCTGCTGCAACTGCTTGACCGCGGTTTCGTAACCGAAACGCTCCGCAGCCACGCAAAAGTGATCTACTCCCGTCGGGTGCTCGGCATCCGAAGCGATCAGCCCGATTCTGGATTTTCCTACTTGAAACCATGTGCGATTGTTCGCGCGCTGCGTCACCGGCCCGAAAATCTTCGCATAAAATTCCGCGGCTTTATCTGGATCCGACACTCGCAGCAACAAATGATCCAAGCCCGTCGGGCGGAAGATGGGGTCTTCTGCGTGTACGCTCTCGGGCGCAGCCCGGCTTGGCAGCTGATTCCACGATTCGCTCTCGAACAACTGGATCTGAAGACCGTCCGGATCGCTAACCATCAAGCCCGCTGCTCCATCTCGCGAAGTCACGCCGCGCGTCTGCAGCAACTTTCTAACAGCCTCGGTTTGATAGCCCTCAACACCGCCGCAAATGTGGTCCACCCGGTGCGCGGCCTGCCCTTGTTCAGGCGAAGAGATGGCCATGTAAGCCGGCCCCAGTTGCAGATAACGGCGGTCGCTGCGCTTATCCTTCATCACGGTATTCCCAAAGATCCGCGAGTAAAACGCGACACTCCGGCCGGTATCGCTGACGGCGAGCGACACATGGTCCACGGCGGAAAAATGCAAAGCTGGTTCGGCATCGGCGAAAGCTCGGACAGCGGCTGTACCGAGGGATAACATTGCCACGAAATCCCTACGCGTGGCCTTTAAAAAATAATCTTGAACCATGACGGCGCTCCTTTCAATGCACAACGATTGTACTCCGCGTTGCATGCCGCATCCAGACCACGGCGGGGCCGGCAACACGCCGCGGGCCGCAACGGCAACCGGATCAGCTTGTGCGCTGCTCTCGCCACGATGCACAATATAGTTACTCGCTTTCGTATCCAACAGGAGGGTGTGTGAGCAGGCACTGCCTCGTTAGCTCTGCAGTTCGAACGCCTCAAATGCTTCGTTGCTTTCTCCTCGTGGCGCTATGTCTTGGGACAGCGCCGGCCTGGAGCCAGGTCACAGGAGCGATCACCGGGGCGGTTAAAGACGCCACCGGTTCGGGGGTCGGTGCCGCCACCGTAACCGTCAAGAGCCTAGAAACGGGCGCCACGCGCACTACAACCACGGACGAAAACGGCAATTTCCGCCTGTTTTCGCTGCCGGTAGGCCCGCAGGAAGTCCGGATCAACAAAGCCGGTTTCAAGGAAGCGGTACGAACCGGAATCAATCTGCAAGTGGGCCAGCAGGCCGTGGTGGACGTTCAGCTTCAGGTCGGCGAACTCGCGCAGCAAGTAATCGTATCGGCCGAAGCTCCCGTCGTCAACACCACAACCGATTCGGTGCGGGGCGTTGTCAGCGAGCATCAAATCAAGGACCTCCCTCTCAATGGCCGGAGCTTCGATAATCTGATCACCTTGAATCCAGGCGCGATCAACTACAGCGCGATGAAGAGCGCCAATACGAGCACCAGCGATGGCAACACGTTCTCGGTAGCGGGGCGCCGGCCCGGCGACAACCTGTTCCTGCTAAACGGTATCGAGTACACCGGCTCCAGCCAACTGGCCGTAACGCCAGGCGGAGCCAGCGGCGAGCTGCTGGGGATCGACGCCGTACGCGAGTTCAATATGCTCACCGACACCTATGGCGCCGAATACGGAAAACGGTCCGGCGCGCAGGTGCAGATTGTTACGCAGTCCGGCACCAACCAGTTGCACGGCACACTGTTCGAGTTTCTTCGGAATAGCGCCCTCGATTCTCCCGGAATCTTCGATCAAGGAACTGTGCCGCCGTTCCGCAGGAATCAATTTGGCGGCGCCCTCGGCGGTCCGCTCCGTAAAGACCGCTGGTTTTTGTTTGGCAATTACGAAGGCTTTCGCCAAAGTCTCGCCGTCTCGAACGCCAGCATCGTTCCGGACGCGAACGCGCGCCAAGGGTTGCTGCCCAACGGTACTCCGGTTGCGAGCCTGAACAAGTCTATGCTCGCCTACATGCCGCTTTGGCCCGCTCCCAACGGACCCGAACTGCCCGCCATCGCCGGACAGCCGGGCGCAGCGCTGTCGTACAACTATCCCAAGCAGCGAATTCGTGAGGATTTCGGAACCTTGCGAAGCGATTACGTGATCGGAAGCCGCGACACGCTATCGGGCGCCTACACCATCGACGACGGCAACAATTTGACTCCGTTGCCGGACCCCTTGTTCGGCTCCTACACCATCCTGCGGAGTCAAGTCGCAAGTCTGGAAGAAACGCACGTCTTCTCGCCCGAGATTTTGAACACGCTTAGCGCGGGATTCTCGCGCGCGGGTTTCAATCTCAATCCGTACACGTCGCCGCTGGTGCCCAGGGGCCTGTCCTTCGTGCAGGGCGCGGGTCCCGGCGGGATTACGATTGGCGGCGGCGTCACCACCACCGGTTCGGGCACCATCACGGCCGCGGGTCCGAACAACAATGCGGGCGCATGGAATCGCCGCAACCTTTACACTTACGCCGATGATGTCCAGATCAGCAAGGGCATTCATCAGATCAGCGCGGGCGTTTGGTTCCAGCGCCTGCAGGATAACGAGGACACCGGCTCGCGGCAGCTTGGCGTAGCCACCTTTGCCAGCTTGACGAGCTTCCTGCAAGGCACCACTTCCAACTTCCAGGTGATCCCGAACCCGAACGAACTTGGATGGCGGAGCCTGTTCGGCGCCTGGTATGTCCAGGACACCATGAAGCTGCGCCCCAACCTGACGTTGCAGCTTGGCATCCGGCATGAGTTCACCACGGGTTGGAATGAAGTTTCCGGCCGGGCCGCCAACTACATCACGGATGGCAGCGGAGTGCTATTGACGAATCCCCGGATCGGCGGTTCTGCATTTACCGGGAACAACGCGACGCGCTTGTTCTCCCCGCGAGTCGGTCTGGCCTGGGATCCATTCGGCAACGGCAAGACCGCGATCCGCGCCGGGTTCGGCACGTATTACTCGCTCATCGACGCGCTCGCGTTCCTGCTTAACTCGCTGCCGCCGTACAATGGCTCGCTGACTTTTTCTGGACCGCTCGCCTCCATCATCCCCATCAATCCGCTGGCTCCCCCGCCGCCCACCTGCGGACCGAACGCACCGGCCAAGTGCTCGACCTACGCACCGCAAGGAATTCAGCCCGACGCGCAGACACCCACGGTGCAGGAGTGGAACTTCACTATCGAACAGGAATTGACTCACAGCATGGTCTTGCGCCTCGGCTATGTCGGTTCGTTCGGTTACCACGGACTGTTGAGCATCGATCCCAATTCGATTCCGGCCCAGATCTGCAGCAACGCGTCCGGCTGCCAGGCCGGCGGCGTGGCCACTACCGGAACTCCGGCTCCGGCATCCAGTCAAAGCCATGTGCCGCAGGGCGCGCAATACATCCCAGTAGGAACCCGGCCGAACCCGTATCTCGGCGCGGGCTTTTTCTGGTACACGGAAGGCAACAGCAGCTATAACGCTCTTCAGGTGGACATCTCCAAGCGGCTTTCGAAGGGCTTGGTGTTTCGAGGCAACTACACCTGGTCGAAGAATCTGGACATGAATTCCGGCCTGACCATCGCCCAAGCCAACAACCAGCCGCAGATGATCATGGATCGCAACGATCTGCATCGCGATTGGGGCCCGGCGGCGATGAACGCTACTCATCAAGCCAGCATCTCGGCGAGTTACCAACTGCCGTTCGGGCACGGCAACCGTTGGCTCGGCAGCGCAACCGGCCTGGAAGAGAAGCTGGTGGGCGGCTGGCAGGTGAACGGCATTGCCACTATGCTCAGCGGATTCCCGTTCACTCCGCTGGTTGGCTCAAATCGCTCCGGCGACGGCGACATCCGCAATCCCGACCGGCCATTGCTCAACCCCGCGTTCACCGGGCCAATCGTTTTGGGTAAACAGATCCAGTGGTTCGACCCGCACGCCTTCCTTCTGCCTGCGTTCGGCACCTATGGTAATTTGGGGCGCGGCGTTTTCGAGGGACCCGGCTTTGGCGACCTCGATTTCTCAGTGTTTAAGAATACTCGCATCACCGAGCGGTCGACGCTGCAGTTCCGCACCGAGTTCTTCAACATCACCAACCGCGTGAATCTCGGAACGCCCAACACCACCGTCTTTTCGAACGGTGCGATTAACGCGTCGGCAGGGGTCATTACAACTTTGGCAGGATTGCCGCGACAGATCCAGTTCGGATTGAAACTGATTTTCTGAGCCGGCGCGCTTTTTTCTTTCGTCGTTAGCAGCGCGTGCAGCACCGGTTCTTTTGGGTGAGGACGCCGCGTCAACACCACGCCAGCCGAGCCTGGTCGACCGCCGGCGCCCTTCTCGTTTTCTTGGGCTGGACTAGCCGCATATAATGGCAGAGCAGTTCTTCAACGGAGCCACCATGAATGACATTACCTTCGCCTCCGCCATTTCCATCGCTGCGGCCATTCGCCGCAAAGAAGTATCCAGCCGCGAAGTGGTCGACGCGCATCTGAAACAGATCGAACGCGAGAATTCGCGTTTGAACGCCGTAGTGCGGGTCCTCGCTGATTCCGCGCGTGCCGCCGCGGCAGAAGCCGATCGAGCGCTGGCCGCTGGAAAAGCCACCGGTGTTTTTCACGGCGTTCCGATGACAGTGAAAGATGCATGGGAACTCGCGGGTGTTCCATCCACCGGAGGCACTCTAGGCCGTACCAATTTCATTCCTCAGCGCGACGCCACGGTGATCGCTCGCATGCGCGCTGCTGGCGCAATCCCTATCGGGATGACCAATCTGCCGGAAATGTCGCTCGCGTTCGAATCCGATAATCTCGTGCACGGCCGCTCGAACAATCCCTACAACGTCGCGCGAACGCCAGGCGGCAGCGGCGGCGGAGGAGCGGCGGCTATCGCGGCGGGCATGAGCCCTATCGAGATCGGGGCCGACCTCGGCGGCAGCATCCGCCTGCCTTCGCACTTCTGCGGTATTGCCGGTATACGCGTCACCACCGGCCGCGCGCCCATGACCGGCTATTTCCCGCCCTCGATCGGTTGGACGTCGCTTTACTCGGCCGCCGGACCCATGGCCCGTACAGTGGCGGACCTGGCTGCCGCGCTGCCTGTAATCTCCGGGCCCGATTGGATCGATCCCGCCATCATCGAAGTTCCGCTGCGCGATGCACGCGACGCTGTGCTCAAAGGTCTGCGCGTGGCGGTGCACACCGATAACGGCATCATGTCGCCCACTCCAGAAACCAAAGCTGCCGTCGAGAGCGCCGCGAAGGCTTTGTCGGATGCGGGCGCGATCGTCGAACAGGCGCGGCCCAGCGGCATCGAGCAATGCATGGAGATCTTCCTCAGCATCGCGAACGCCGACGCGGGCGAGAACATCAAAAGCGCGCTGGCGGCTGTCGGCACGAAGCAGATTCATCCTCTGCTGACACCCCTACTTTCTCCCACGCTCGAGCACCGCTCCGCCGGATTCTTGCATCGAATGCTTGCTCGCGCCGACATGTATCGCAGCAGCATGCTATCGTTCCTGAGCAATTACGACCTGGTGCTGTGCCCGGTGAATGCGCTGCCCGCGATTCAACATGGCGACTATCTGAAGGAAGAAGTTCTGCCGGCCTTCAGCTACACCATCGCGTACAACCTCAGCGGATGGCCCGGAGCAGTGGTGCGCTGCGGAACGTCGCCGGAAGGATTGCCAATCGGCGTCCAGTCGGTTGCCCGGCCATGGCGCGAAGACGTCGCGCTCGCCGCCGCCCAACATCTCGAGATCGCCCTGGGCGGCTACAAGCGCCCGCCGTTAGCCGCGTCGGCGGCCTAGCGATTTTAGAGGACTTTATCTCCCAACACGCGGCGTTCTCCGGATGTAGCAGTAATTCTCGGCGACCACTCCGAGGAACTGAAAAACGCAAAGGTGATCCCGATCATTCCGGATATCGCCGCCGAGGTGCTTTCGGCTTCCGAGACGCCGCGCATGATTCACCGCAAAATTAAGCAATACTTCGCAGCCGGGGTGAAAGAACTTTGGCTGATCGATCCGGATTCGCAGGAAGTGGAAATCTGGACCAGCGCTGTGTCATCATGCGCTCAAGATTGGCGAAAACCTGACGTCCCAGTTGCTGCCAGGTTTCCAGCTTCCGCTGGCCGACCTATTCGCCTAGACATTCCTTAGTAGGGCCAGCGCCGCGCCGGCTGGTTTTTACGGCTCGGTTCAGGCCCAGGTCCGTCGCTGAGGTGACCGGCCGGAAGGGCGTTCTTGAAGTCGAGTTCTGACGGGCTGAATTGCAGCGGCCGGTCGAGCACCATCTCCATGGTGGTGCCTTTAGCGAGGACAGCGTCGGGTCCGCGTGAAAGCAGTACGTACATGAGACCCGCGGTAGCGCCTGCGGCGGCGCCCATTCCGGCGCCCATCACCGGGTGTCCCGCAACCGCTCCGCCCAAGCTTCCAATTCCAGCCCCCGCGCCCGCCCCCTCGGCGACCGTGCGCGCATCGCCGGCCTTGTCGCCTTCGCTTTTGATCTTGCCTTCGTTCTTGTCCACGGTCTCGGAAGCGCGGCCATCGAGGCTTCCCAACCGGGCGCGGAAATCGCGCGTGACGCCGTTCGGCAGTGTCAGCGAATCGAAGCGCACATACAACTCGCCGCGGCCGTGCACGCGGCCCGGGCGCCTAACCTCCGTCACGGTGCCGGCAACGTAGCTGCCCGGGGGAATCACGATGCGGCCGTTGGCCAGAATCGGAAACACCGTCTCGAGGTAAATCCGGTCGCCTTCGCCGGCGGTCTTGGTGCTGACGCTATTAATCATGCTCAGCGGAACTTTTGTGCCAGTAGGTATCACGAACGCGTCGGGGGTCGATTGTGCATCCTTGGCTGAATTATTGGCTGCGTCGTTCGCCTGCGAGGCTGGCGCGGAGGGAGGCGCTGGATCCTGCGCTGCGAGTCCAAATACGGAGACTAGCGCAAGCGATGAAACCGAGACGGTTCGAAAACGCATAGGGAACCCCTTCTTCAGTTTAAACGCAGCCGGTTCGGCTCGGGTTTCAGCTGACGGTGTATTTCCCTGCGCCGCAGCTCAGCGCGCGGGGCGTGTTTCAGCGACGCGGCGTTGCGCCTTAGCCGGTTTTCGAGCCGGCTTGGATTTCTCGCCCGCTGCTTTTGCCACCAATTCCGGCGCGTTCGCCGCCATAAAGAAAGCGAACAGCCCGGCCGGCCATAATTGCAGGAAAATGCGATCTAGCGACGTGCTCATTTGCCAGCCCACGTCATTCGGCAAGAGCAGATAAACCAAAAAATCGCCCGCCAGCATCAAACCGACCGTGAGAGCGGCGGTGGCCACCGCGGAGCGGTCCCGCTCCTCGACGCGAAAACGAATCAGGAACCAATACAGCAGCAGCACGAGCGCGATTGGAATGAGAAAACCGCGCACCAGTTCGCCTTCCACCGCCATTTGCCCGAAGAACAGCGCCTCTTTGCCAAACCCCTGCAGCACAGCGATCCAGCGCCCGACATTGCTAGCGTGCGCGATCATGTCGGCGGGGCGTGCCGACGCCAGGTCGTTCGGGGGCGCGAATCTCAGCTTGAAGAGAGCAACCACCGCTAAGGGAAACACGAGACCGGCGGCAACGCTGCCGGCTTGCCGCACTAGCCGCGGCACCGATCGGAAGCGGATGAGCGCGACGGCGCGCGCCAACACCACCGCGATCACAAACAGCAGGCCTTCGTTTTTGGTCCAAGCGGCGAACCCGGCCGTGAGCCCCGCCAGAATACTAAACCGCGCGTTATCGGGATAACGGTCCTGCAGGCACAGCAGCACGATGGTGGCGAGAATATAGAAGCTCAACGGCACATCCGCATACTGCATTGCGCCCACTTCCACGAACTCCACGGTCGCGAGCAGCAGCGCTCCGGCGATCAGGGCTTGCGCGCGTCCGCGCAGGACGGCTAGCGCGGAGATGAGCAGGCCCGCGGTGGCGAAGGTGAACAGGAAAGCGATCGCGATTGGGACCAGCGTGGATTCCGACGATAAAGTCCAACAGAGTGCAACCAAACCCGGCAACAGCAGCGGATAATCGGGATGGGACCAGGAAAGCTGGGCGGAGAACGCGTTCTTCCACAGCTCCCCGCTGCGATACAGAAAGCGCGCGCGCAAATTCCAGATGGCCCACGCATCCCACTCGCCGTGCGGCTTGTTGGCTGAATGCGTGACGAACAGTACCAGGCCCAGCAACGCAGCCGCGCCGACGAGCACGATTAAGTACCTCGGGATGCGCGCGCCGGGCGCAGGCGACAACTCCAGGTTTCGCACCTTCGCACGCAAGCCCAGGGCCACGGCCGCGATCACGAATATGCCTTCAACGGCAGCGAGAACCGGAATCTTCGGGCCTAGGCTGGCCAAGCAAACGAAATAGAGGCAGGACGCAATTCCCAGCCCTACGCCGGCTCCGGCCGAGACGAGCAGCGCGTTGTGCAGCGAAGGCCGCAGTTGCCCAGACAAGAAAAACCGCATCAGGCCGAATCCGGCCGCGCAGAACAGGAGCAGGTAAAGCAAGCTCATGGGACGGTCACGTTGCGGCAGAGGAATATCCCGTTTCCGAAATTGCGGACCGGAACGAGATTACGGGCGCGCAATGCGTTCATGTCGGGGTTGGCGGCATGCAGATTGGCTACCACTTCGCGCTGATTTACCGATGTGACCAGGACTGTCGGCGCCAATGTGTACTGGCTGAGATAAAACTCAGCCTGATCGCTCGGATCGTCGGGGCGGTTGTCGGAAATATATCCGAAGACCGTGCGCGCATTCACGGCCTTCGTCAAATCGCCAAACCGGTTTTGAAAGGCATCGACGCCGAAGGAGGTGTGCGTATAGGCGCCTGCTACATCCAGCAAAACCCAAAAAATGGACGCCAGCGCGACGCCCAGTAATGCGATGACTGCGAATTGATGCCGTGCCAAGTCCTCCAGTTTAGCATGTGGGGTTTTCAAACTACGGCTGAACGGGAATGCTGACCGGCGGGCTGAGAGTGCCGGCAAAGCCGATGGATATTTGGGGATTTGGGCCGGCCGAGGAAGGGAGCGTGAGGTTGATCTGATACAACCCGGTGAAGCCTGGACACACGCCCGCGTACAGGATTGCGCCTGGGTCCACGGGGACGCCGTCCAGCAAGACGACGAATCCGGAGACGGCGAGCGAGGCCGCCGACGCCGGCAAGATTCCATACAGGACGGGCGGCGCAGTTTGGCCGAGACCGGTCGCGTAGAGCACGATCGTGTCGCCGGGTTTTGCGGGCGCCCCTGGCGTGACAAGAGAGCCGTCGGCGTGGGTTGCAATTGCGTTCTGCTCATCCAGTTGGAAGAGGGCAGGCGCGATGCTGGAAATCTGGACAGGCACGGCTGGTCCGGCCCAGCTGTCCACGACAACGCTGACGTTTACGGTTCCGGGGATCAGATTTGGGGGCACCAGCAAATTGATTTGGCTGGGAGACACGTAGATGGGATTGGCCAGGATGTTGGCCACCAGGACGCGAACTCCCGTGCCCGGAAGTACCGTGGGCAACACTCCGCCCTTGACATCGTCTGCAGTGAGCGTCTTGGTGCCGTATGCGAGATTTTTTCCGTAGATGGTCGCAAGACTGTTCGGGGCCAGGGGCCCTGGTTGATTGTCGGCGGAGTTGACGATGCTATTAGAGGAATAAAGCGGTGCTTCGGCGTCCGCCAGCGCGGCGGCTAGGAATAGCGCGACGAAGGGGGCCACCAGTACGCGCATCGGCAGTTGAGGGGTCTAAGGACCCTAGTGCTCAGGCGCGGAGGAATCTCTCAGTTCCTGCGGACTGTCAGGAGTAACGCGGGACGGAGGGGTCGATTTCCAAGCTCCAGCGATCGATCCCGCCGGCCATGCTTTGGCAGTTGGTTACGCCCTGTTCGCGCAGCCAGGAGACCACGTTGGCGCTGCGCACACCGTGATGGCAAAACACGATGAGTGTGCTGTCCTCAGCGGACGCCTCTAATGTCTGGAGCTCAGCCGGAACGTTCCGCATCGGAATCAGCTTAGCGCCGGGGATGCTCGCCAACTGGAACTCGCCTGGTTCGCGCACGTCAACGAGGGCTAACGGTTCACCCGCATCGAGCCGCTGCTTGACGGCGGCTGGCGAGGTTTCAAAAGGAAGCGATGCGGTCATGATCTCAGGTTATCGTGAGTGCCGATATAAGAAAACACCCCTGAGTCACTCGTGTGCATCAGGATTGTCAAGCGCGAAATAGAGCCAATTCGTGGGAAAATATCTAACCAGATAATCACACCAGGAGACTGTGCCCAGTGAGCAGACGCTTTCCGTTGTTTATCGCGGCGCTGACCATCGCCGCGTTTCCTTCTTTCGGCCAACGGCCGTGCGAATCGCTGAAGACGTTGACCGTGCCCGGCCTCACGATCGATTCGGCCACTTCGGTGACGGCTGGTTCGTTCACCTTGCCGACACGCGGCGCGCGCAACGCAACGGTCCAGGTACCGGATTTCTGCCGCGTCAGCGGCGTAATCGCGCCGGAGAGCAAGTTCGAGCTTTGGATGCCCGCGCAGTGGAACCACAAGTTCCTCACGGTCGGTAACGGTGGGCTGGCAGGGTCGATCAGCTACGCTCCGATGGTTGTGCCGTTGCAGCAGGGTTACGCGACCAGCAGCACCGACACGGGCCACGATGGGAACAGCAACGACGGAAGCTGGGCATTGGGACATTTCGAGCGCGTAGTGGACTTCGCTCACCGTTCGGTGCACACGCTGGCGGAAACGGACAAGATTCTGCTTCAGACCTTTTACGGCAACTCGCCGTCGCACTCGTACTTTAGCGGGTGCTCGGCGGGCGGCATGCAGGCAATGCAGGAGGCCCAGCGTTACCCGATGGATTACGACGGCATCATTGCCGGCGATCCGGCGAACAATTGGGTGCATCACTATATCGGCGGGCATCTGTGGGCGGCGCTGGCGATGACGGGCGACGGATACATTCCCACCAGCAAGATTCAACTGATTGCCGACGCGGTGAACAACGCATGCGATGCGCTGGACGGGATCAAGGACGGCGTGCTGAACGATCCGCGGCGCTGCCATTTCGACCCAGCGACGCTGGCTTGCAAGCAAGGCGACGCGGCCAACTGCCTGACCAATGCTCAGGTACAGGCGGTAAAGAAACTGTGGACCGGACTTCGAACCGCGGATGGCGATCAACTCTATCCGCCGCTGGTGCCGGGCGGCGAAGCGGGTCCGGGCGGCTGGGCCAACTGGATGGCCGGAACCGAGCCGGGCAAAGGCGGACACGCCAACTTGGGGATTCCGTTCCTGAAATTCGTCGTCTTCGCCGATCCAAACTGGGACTATCGCAGCTTCCGGTTCGACGCGCCTCCGGGACTGGATAACGATGTGGATTTCGCTGACGCGAAGGTGGGCGCAATGTTTAACGCCATGAATCCGGACCTGAGCGCGTTTCGCGCGCGAGGCGGCAAGCTGATCCATTATCACGGCTGGAGCGATCCGGACATTACACCGCTGAACAGCGTGAACTATTACGAAAGCGTGGCGAAAGAGGTCAGCCATGGCGGCAATCATGGGCTGCGGGACACGCGCGAATTCTACCGGCTGTTCATGGTGCCGGGCATGCAACATTGCGGCGGCGGTCCGGGGACGACGAACTTCAACATGCTGGACGCGCTCGACAAGTGGGTGGATCATGGCGCGGCGCCGGACAAGATCATTGCCTCGCACCTGACGAACGGGACTGTGGACCGCACACGGCCGCTGTGTCCGTACCCGATGGAAGCGCAATGGACCGGGTCGGGCAGCACCGACCAGGCCGAGAACTTCGTCTGCGCGCTGCCAAGCGCGCCGTAGAATTCGCACGGCACGGTTCGCGCTAGAATCGACTCCGCTTGACGGTTTTGTGGGTCATTGTTGCCGTTTTGGCCGCGCTGGTGTTGTGCGGTATTGCATATCAGGCGATTGAAGCAGCGCGGGATCGCAAGCGTTTTCCGCCGATCGGCAGGCTGGTGGCCACAGGCGGGCAGCGGCTGCATTTGATCGAGAGCGGCAGCGGGACGCCGGCGGTGATCCTGGAATCGGGAATTTCGGCCTCCTGTCTTAACTGGACACACATTCGAAAAGGGGTCGCGCGATTCACGCGCGTCTGCGCTTACGATCGCGCGTGGCTGGGATGGAGCGATGAGGCTAATTCGCCGCGGATCGGGTCGCAGTTGGTTGCGGAGCTTCATGGCCTGCTCCAGGGCGCGGGTGTCGCGCCGCCATATGTTCTGGCCGGGCATTCGTTTGGCGGGCTGCTGGTCAGCATGTATGCGGCCCGATATCCGGGCGAAGTGGCGGGCTTGGTGCTGGTCGATCCATTGGCGGCGTCAGAATGGCTGCATCTTTCCGAGGCGCAGGCGCGCATGCTGGGCGGGGGAGTGAGGCTGGCACGGCGGGGAGCGTGGCTGGCGCGAGTCGGCGTGGTGAGACTAGCGCTGGCGCTGTTTCTGGGGGGAGCCCGCCGTGTGCCGAAGCAGATTGCGCGCCTGACCAGCGGCACCGGCGAGTCGACCATATCGCGCATCGTGGGCGAGGTAGGCAAGATGCCGCCGGAGGTGTGGCCGATTGTTCGGGCGCACTGGTGTTCGCCCAAGAGTTTTTTGGGACTGGCTGCGGCGCTGGAGTCGCTCCCGGCTGCATCGGCGGAGGCAATCGGGCTAGCGCTGCCGAGTTCCATTCCAGTGACCATTCTCTCTGCCCGGCATTGTACGGCTGCGGAACTCGCCCAACGCGATGCGCTGGCGAATAAGTCAGTAAGAGGGCGGCACATCCTTGCGTCGCAGTCCGGGCACTGGATTCATCTGGACGAGCCGGAGCTCGTGATCGACGCGATCCGCCAGATGGTGGAGCTGGTGCGTGCGGCTACGAGCTAAGGTGCGATCGCTAACGCGACGCCCGCTTGGCTAGGCGTGTTGCCGACCGTGATCGTAATCGGGACGGATGCGCCACGCTGGACGCCGGAGGGGACCATTGCGTTGACCTGCAGCACGCCGGCAGGCTCGCCCGGAGCCGCGCCCGCGTAGGTGACCTGCGCATTCTGGCCACCGATTTGGACTGTCACGGGCAGCTGCGGCATTGGCAATTGCGTTCCTGTAATCGTTCCGTCCACGCCGGCCGGCTGCGTTTGCCCTTCGCCGGTTGCGAAGATGCTGACGATGGAGCCAGGAGCGGCGCCATTCGAGGTCGAGTTTACGCTACCGTCCTGATTCAGGATCGCGCCTTGCGAAGGGCCGTTGATGGTGAAAATGCCGGGCGCGGAGGGGGCGACCGCAAACGTAAGCGGAGCGGACCGTTGGTTCAGGTACTGGACGAAAACCGACGTCGTCGCATCGAGCGCGATTTCATAGGGCACAACGACCGAGATCTGCTGGCTCGAGACATATATGAGCGGCGCGGGGAAACCATCGAACAGAACTTGCGTTCCGGCGAGCGTGCTCCCAATCCGTCCAAAATCGTTGAGCTGGAGTGTGGCGGGAAGAAGCGGGCCTAGCGAGGTGCCGAAAATGGTGACGATCTCACCAGGAGCAACCGGACCGTTTATAAAGCTAGCGGCGTTGACCACGGAGGTAATCACGGGGGCTTGTTGCGTGACCGAGACGTTGAAGGTGATGGGAATTGGCGTTCCGCTAGCGGGGGTAATGAGCACAGTTCCCGTGTAGCTGCCGGGCGCGAGGCCGCCCGTGTCGATGGTAGCGATGAGCGTCTGCGGAGTATTGCCTTCGGTGGGTGTGACGCTGAGCCAGGGAGTGCCGTCCTTCGTAGACGCCGACGCGGTGAAATGCACTGAGCCGCCGCTGCCGGTGAGAACGATTGACGCTTGAGACGCCGGTGTGGAGCTTTGCGACGGCGAGGCGAACTGCGTAAGGGTGAACGTGGTGGCGCTCTGGAGAACGATAGAGGGCGCAGCCGCCGTTACGGTCAACGAGACCGGTACAGTTACCGGCGAGTTGGACGCCGACGAATTGATGACGATGGAGCCGTTGTAGGGGCCGGGTGTCAAGTTGGCGTAGTTGGCAATGCCGACCGTGAAAGTGCCGGGAGTGGTTCCCGTTGTAGGGCTTTTCGCCACGAGCCAATTGCCGCCGGAGGCCGTGGAGACGGTGACCGAGTAGTTCAGCGGGCCGTTGTTAGCGCCGATGTGGATGGTTTGATCGCCGGGTGCGGGTGAAGACGATCCATTTTGAACATTGAACGAGAGCGACGGCTGATCGACTGTCATGACCGGCGTGGCCGCAGTGTTCGTGATGACGATGGTGAAGCTGGTCATCGCTACATGGCCGCAGGCGTCGGTGGCGCTTAGGGTAAACGGAAACGCGCCGGCAGATGACGGTATGCCGGCAATCGAGTGAGAGCCGTCTGGGTTGGTTGAGAGCATCAGTCCACTCGGCAAAGTTCCGGCCATGACCGCGAAGTTCACGTTTTGCGAGAACGGTGTCGAGCAGATGTTCGCGACGCTGAGCGATTGCGAGTAGGATTGGCCCACGACACCATTGGGAAACGAGACGTTCGTGATGGCGAACGATCCGGGAGAAGAGACGCCGTTGATAGTAATGCTTAAGGGTTGCGCGGCTGTCTTTGAGGCGGCATCGGTGACCGTGGCTGTAAGAGCATACTGGCCAGGACTGCCTGGCGTTCCACTAATCGCGCCCGTAGAAGGCGTGAGCGTGAGCCCGCTTGGAAGCGAACCGCTGATGGACCAGGTATAGGGCTGCTGGCCGCCGGACGCGGCGAGTGTTTCCAAGTAACTGACCCCGACCATCCCGGGCGGGAGGCTGGTAGTGGTCACGGCGAGCCCGCCCGCGTTGGGCGCGGACTGGTTGATCGTATACGTCTTGCCGGCGACAGTCAGGGTTCCGGTTCGAGCAGCGCCAGTATTGGCCGCGACCGAGTAGGAAACGGTTCCGTTGCCCGCACCGCTAGCGCCCGAGGTGATGCTGATGAAGTTTGCGTTGCTCACGGCAGTCCAGGTGCATCCTGAGTTGGCGGTGACGTTAACACTGCCCGCGCCTCCGGCCGCGGCAAAGGATTGGCTGGATGCCGAGAGCGAATACGTGCAGGAAACGCCTTGGGTGATCTGCAGGCTGAAAGTGGGATCCAACTTGAACTCTCCGGTGTCGCCGGTAAGTTGAGTAATGCCGGGAGGGCCAGTGATTACCAGATTGCAAGTTGCGGTTCCGGTGGAGTCCGTGAGCGCGATTCCCGCAGTGCCGCTGCAGGCGGCGGGCGCAGACACGGTCGGGTCCTGGGCATTGGCTACCCGCAGGCCAATATTTGGAATCCCTTGACCGCTGCTGAACCCGCCGAGGGCATAGACATGAACGATCACAGCGCCCGGCAAAGTGGCGCCCGAAGGGCCGGTGAGCGTGGCGCCCTCATTCGGCGTTTGGGTTTCGATACTGATGCTGCCGTTGGACGCGATAGTAGTGACGACGAAATTCACGCTAGCCGATCCTGCACTGGCCGTGACCGTCGTCGGATTGTAGGAGAGCAGTGTATTCAGGTTATCGGCCGTGTAGTAGATACTTGCCAGCCCATTCGCATCGGTGGTGGTGGAGGTGCTCGACAACGAACCCGGCTCGCCACTGATGGCCCAACTTACGTTCACACCGGCGGCGGGAGTTCCAGCCGCAGAGGTAGCTTTCACAACCAGGGGCGCATTCGTTTTGAATTGCGATGGGACGATTTGACCGTTTCCAGACACCATGGTCAGGGTCTGGGCGCCGAGCGCGCCGGCGGCGATCACCGCAAGGACAGCCGTGTTTGCGAGCCGATTATTAAACAGATTAAGACGAGTATGGCAAGACATCATGAATACTTGAATTGGGCAGATACACGAAACTTCGGCGCGGGATTACCTAAAGCTTAGCATTGCCCAGGACGCAGCGGCCGCCGATATAGACAGCGCGGGCAAGCTCGATGCCAAAAAAGTAGGGGATTTCGCGGTAATCGCGGGAGTCATGGATGGCGAAGTCAGCCAGCTTGCCGGGCTCAAGCGATCCGATTTCCGCGCCGCGGTTGAGACTGTAAGCGGCGTTGACGGTAGCGGCGGCGATGGCTTCGGCGGGGGTCATCTTCATTTGCGTGCGCTGGAGCCGGCGGATGACTCGGAGGAGTTTGCATTCGTCTTCGAGAGTGAGACCATAGCCCGATTTTGCTTCGATGGTGGTGGTGCCGCCGCGTAGGAACCATGCGATGTGACCTTGCGCGGCAGCGAGGAGTTGGTCTTCGCCGGCGGCGCGGGTCTGGCGGACGGTGGAGAGGATGTCGCCGCCCGCGGCGGCGATTTGGGCGTAGTTTTTCCCTCGCCGCGCCGATCGAATTCGGCGGCACGATTTCCGGCGAAGATCGGATGGGTATGCGCGTCGACGAAACCGGGCATGACGAGACGCTGGCCGGCGTCGATCACCTCGTGCTGGGCGGTGATGAGCGGCTCGATTTCCGAGCGCGAGTTGCCCGGCCTCCTAGCGCTGCGGCCTGAGGGCTCAGCCGGCAGCTTTGCCGACCGGCTCTAATCGATAAGCAAATCGATTATGTGCAAAACGCCGTTCGTGCACTCGATGTCTGGTCGCACAAGGCGGGCGCGGCCTACTTTAATTTCGCCGTTGCTACCCGCGAACCTGACAATGGTGCCGTTGAGCGACTTGATCGAACCTGACATTCTCAGCTCAGCGGCCGTCGCGGATCCTCGTAGGATGTATTTACCTTCGAAGCCCAGCGATTGCTCGCGTCCAGCAAACGCACCGTTGTTTGGGGCGAGCACGGTGACCAGATCGGGCCCGTGCAACACTCCCTCCAGGCCGCCCGCGCGCACCTTTTCGACGAACGTATTCAAACGACGGATCCGCGGCTGCCGTATCGAAGAGGTCATGCGTTGCGAACTTTTCATCGCGAGTGGACGCGATAGTTTGATCGGGGGTGGTCTGTTCCTGATACGCCATAGCTGCTCTCTCACATTGGACTCGGACTCGCACGCTCAGTTTCTCTCCGGCCTCGCTCGCGCGAAAACAGAGTTGCTCTGTTCAATTCGGCCCTCGACGCGTGTCTTTAAGGCAGGAGAGATTAATATGAACTCCACGGAAACCAGACCATTCGCGGTTGTAACCGGCGCATCCAGCGGCATCGGTTATGAACTCGCGTCTCAGTTCGTCCAGCACGGTTACGACGTGCTCATTGCCGCCGAAGACGAAGGCATCCGGCAAGCGGCGGGCGGCTTGCAGCCAATGGAAACAAAATCGAACTTCTACAAGTGGATTTAGCCACGTATGATGGCGTGGAGCGGCTGGCGGAAAAGATTCGATCCAGCAATCGCCCTGTGGAAGCCTTGGCATTAAACGCCGGTGTGGGCGTTTCGGGTGACTTCGCAACCGGCACGGATTTGGCGGACGAGCTTAACCTGATCCAACTCAACGTCCTTTCTCCCGTACACTTGGCCAAAAGAGTGCTGCCCGGCATGGTGGCGCGCGGAGAAGGTCGTGTCCTGATCACTTCGTCAATTGCCGGGACGATGCCCGGACCTTCCAAGCCACTTACAACGCTTCCAAAGCGTTCTTGAAATCGTTCGCCGAAGCGATCCGCAACGAATTGAAGGACATCGGCGTAACGGTGACGACGCTAATGCCGGGCGCCACGGAAACCAATTTCTTCCATCGCGCAGGCATGGAAGACACGAAGCTAGGAGCGAGCGAGAAGGACGACCCAGCCGAAGTCGCCAAGGATGGCTACGAGGCGATGATCGAAGGCAAGGACCACGTCGTCGCCGGGTCGTTCAAGAATAAGGTACAGTCCACGCTCGCACACGTGCTCCCGGATACGACGATGGCGGAAATCCACCGCAAGGAAACCGAGCCTGGGTCGGCGCGCAAATAGTGCACCGTTCGTCACGCGATAATCCAACGGAGAACGCTATTGTTTGGAGACAGCTCTGTCGCGGGAGGCTGCAGTTGAAGCGGCGGAGCATGGTGAACTGCGGAGCCATGGTGGCGCGCAAGAAATATGTCGGCATTGCGTGACTCTATGCGTGAAAACGCACACTAAGGTATTTGATCAGGCCGGGCAAATCCGTGCAGCTCATGCGCCGGCTGCACGCCTCATTAAATATGCACAACGGACCGCTGCGGGAACGCGTTAGTGGTACTAACAAGCGCCGCCGCATTTAGGACGAGCATCGCGGAAGCCACCGCAACGTGTTTTGCCCAACGCGCTTCGAACTCAGCCGCCTCCGCCCGTCAAGCAGAGTAAAATAGGCAATTTCGGGCAAATTGTTTATGAAAGCCGCGAAATTGCTCATCTTGCCGGCGCTAATTTTGTCCACAACGCGATTCTTTGCGCAGACGGCGACCGCGTCCAATGCCGCCACGGGGGCGCGTCAGATCGCGCCCGGATCGCTGCTAAGGATCTTCTGGAGTGTGCCGAACGGCGTCGGCGATCCGAACCCACCCGGCGTCAGCGTGAAACTACGGCCGCAAGGCACCGGCGAAATCTTCGAGCCGCAGGTGATCGGTGCAGTCCAGCCGTCGGTGCTTGTGCTCGTTCCCCAGGACGTGCCTAGCGGCGCTACGGACGTGCTGTTGACCGTCAATTCGACTGCATTCCCGCCCACGCAGGTTACGGTGGCTCCGGCAGCCGTTGGCGTGTTCACGTCTTTTGGCAATTTTGGTCCGGCAGCCGCGCAGAACGTCGCCGCCGACTCCGTACCGCAGTTGAATCGATTAACCAGCCCGGCAATTCCCGGTGAATACGTCATACTCTGGTCGACTGGCCTTGGAGGTTTCACCACACCCGACATGACGATTTCTCTCGCGGGCGAGCCGGTTCAACCCACCTTCGCCGCTCCGGCGCCCGGATTGCCCGGCGTCGATCAAATCAATTTCGCCGTGCCCGTGGATGCCCCGCTCGGCTGCTACGTCCCACTGACAGTTTCAGCCGGTGGCAGCACGAGCAACTCCGTCGCGCTTTCGATCGCATCATCGCCCGGGGCGTGCCAGTACCCTTTGGGGCTAAGCGCCGCTCAGCTCCAAATGCTTGACCAAGGCCAATCCGCATTCGCCGGCTCGTTTGCCTTTTTCGCCCCGATTCAGCCGCCCGGGCCAAATGCGCCCGGCTATACACGCGTGGAAAGTTTCAATGCAGAACTCCGGGACCGCAGCGCGTTTGAAATCTACTTGATGTCGCCGAAGACCGAGGCCAGCGCACGGCGGCTTGGATCTCAGTGCGTACTTTCCAGCGGTGGCGCGATTCTTAGCGCTATCAGCGGAGCCAGTGGAAACCCGGCGGGGCCTTTGCTCACGCTGGTCGGTCCTTCAAAACAGAGCCTCACCGTTCCTGCGGCCGGTCTTGGGTACGATCTCTCGTTACCCTCTCCACCCGCTGTGCCGACTTCCGACCAACTTCCGCCGCCGTTCTTTGTCCCCGGTAGCTGGCAATTCTCGGCGCCCGGAGGCGATCTGGTTCTAGGTTTTCAGCAGGCGTATCTATTGCCGCCGCAAATAAGCTGGACAAACCGCGAGTCCCTCAGCACATTTTGGCGGGACGCTGATCTCCAGATTAACTGGGACTCCGATGGCTACACGAGCCGTGACCTTCTCCAGATCGGCATCCTGACTCCGGAGACAAGCATTTCTTGCAGCGCGCCAGCCCAGTCCGGCTCGCTCGTTGTGCCCGTGCCGCTATTGCAGAATCTTCCGCCGGGCCCAGGGTTGCTGGATCTCTTTGTAGTTCCGCAAACGCCAACGGTATTCAACCTTGCACTGACCTCGGGGGCTGCGGCGCCCGCTGTGATGAGCTACGCTTTCAGCGACAGTCTGAACGTGATCATTCAGTGATTCCAGTCAATCGCAAATTACTGCTTCTGCCGATTCTGTGGGCCGCGTCAATGTCCTCCGCCGGCGGCCAGCAGCCTCCCGGCTCGGCCTGCGACTTCGATAGCTTCGACGTAAATTCGAAACTCGCTGAAATCAGCAAACCGTCCACCGGCTATTACGCCTGCGCCGCCGGCAGCAAATGCCTTCCCATGGCGCTGAAGCGCGGCGACACCGTGGTAATCGCCCGTTCGGAAGGCGATTGGACCTGCGGCTATCTGACCGCGCGGACCGGCGCCGCCCAAGGTTGGATCCGTTCCCAGGACCTTCGTGCAGTTCCGGCCGATCCCAATCCGCCGTTAACCGCCTGGGCCGGCACGTGGCTCCAGGATAAGAACCGGATCACGATCGAAGCCTCGAAGGCTTCCGGCAAACTCGCGCTCGACGGCGAGGCCTACTGGCGCGGCGGCCGCGACAACGTCCATGAAGGCTCAATTTCGGGAGAAGTCACGCCCGCCGGCAATCACGCGCACTATGAAGAGGGCAGCGCCGAGTCCTGCACGGTGGACCTAGCCCTCATCGGCGATTACCTGCTGGCGAACGACAATAACAAATGCGGCGGGCTGAACGTCCGCTTCTGGGGCGTCTGGCGGCGCGCTCGCGCGCGACCGGCAAAGTAGCGGTGCGAAAACCCGTCGCCACCGGACAGATCCGGTAAAATAAGAATAGTCCTCGTATGCTCGATCCCATCCTGGCGAAAATCTTCGGGACAAAGAATGAACGCGAAGTCAAGCGCATGAGTCCCATGGTCGCCGCCATCAACGACCTGGAGCCTCAAATCCAGGCGCTGTCGGACTCCGAACTAGCCGCCAAGACGCAAGAATTCAAGCAGCGTCTCGCCAATGGCCAGCCGCTCGATGACCTGCTCACCGAAGCCTACGCTGTAGTCCGGGAAGCCGGCCGCCGCGTCCTCAATATGCGGCACTTCGACGTGCAACTGATCGGCGGTATCGTCCTGCACCGCGGCAAAATCGCCGAAATGCGAACCGGCGAAGGAAAAACGCTGGTTGCGACGCTTCCCGTTTATTTGAACGCGCTCGAAGGCAAAGGCGTCCACGTCGTTACCGTCAACGATTACCTGGCCAAGCGCGATGCCGAGTGGATGGGCCGCATCTACAAGTTCCTGGGAATGTCGGTCGGCATCATCGTCCATGATCTGGACGACGACGAGCGCCGCCAAAGCTACGCCTGCGACATTACCTACGGCACCAACAACGAGTACGGGTTCGACTACCTGCGCGACAACATGAAGTTCCGGCTGGAAGATTGCGTCCAGCGCCAGATCGAATCCTTCTACTTTTCTGACGACAAGTTGGGTTCGCAGCTCAAAATATACAACTACGCCATCGTGGACGAAGTGGACTCCATTTTGATCGACGAAGCGCGCACGCCGCTCATCATTTCCGGCCCCAGCGAAGAATCCACCGATAAGTATTACAAGATCAACCGCATTATTCCGAAGCTGGTGCGCGGCGAGGAGATCAAAGGCAAGGAGCCGGGCGAGACTTTCACTACCGGCGACTACACCGTAGACGAGAAGCATCGCAGCGTCGGACTCACCGAGGAAGGCACCTTCAAGGTCGAAAAGCTGCTCGGCATGCCGGGACTGTTCGAGTCCGCGCAACTTGAGAGCTGGACCGTCCGCCATCACGTCGAACAGGCCCTCAAAGCTCACGTATTGTTCCAACGCGACAAGGATTATCTGGTCAGGGAAGGCGAGGTGATCATCGTCGACGAATTCACCGGCCGCGTGATGCCGGGACGCCGCTGGAGCGACGGCTTGCACCAGGCCATCGAGGCCAAAGAAGGCGTAAAGATCGAGCGCGAAAACCAGACGCTCGCTACCGTCACCTTCCAGAACTACTTCCGTATGTACAAAAAGCTGGCGGGTATGACCGGTACGGCGGAAACGGAAGCGGCCGAGTTCGACAAGACCTACAAACTCGACGTGTCGGTGATTCCCACCAACCGCCCCATGCAGCGCAAGGAATTTCAGGACATCGTCTACCGCACCGAAGAAGAGAAGTTCCGCAACGCCGCCAGTGAAATCAAGACCTTTTACGAAAAGGGCCAGCCGGTGCTGGTGGGCACGATTTCGGTCGAGAAGTCCGAGAAGCTTTCCAGCCGCCTGAAAAAATTGGGCGTCCCGCATGAAGTGTTGAACGCCAAGAACCACGAACGCGAGGCGTTCATCATCGCCCAGGCCGGCCGCAAGGGCGCGGTTACCGTCTCCACCAATATGGCCGGCCGCGGTACCGACATTCTGCTGGGCGGCAATCCCGAGTTCCTCACTAAGGAACATCTCAAGAAGCTCAACAAAGATCCGGACCTGCTGCAAACCAGCGCCGTCGGAACGCCCGAACGCGCCGAATGGGACGAGATCTACAACCGCTATAAGCAGGAGACCTCCACGGATCACGATGAAGTGGTCGCGCTGGGAGGCCTTCACGTGCTCGGCACCGAGCGGCACGACTCGCGTCGTATCGATAATCAGCTCCGCGGACGCGCCGGACGACAGGGCGACCCCGGCAGTTCGCGCTTCTATCTCTCGCTGCAAGACGACCTGATGCGCATTTTCGGCGGCGAGCGCATGCAGAACCTCATGCTGCGCCTCGGCATGGAAGAAGACGTGCCGATCGAGTCCAAACTCATTACCAAGCGCATTGCCAAGGCGCAGGAGGCCGTCGAGGCGCAAAACTTCGCTTCCCGCAAACACCTGCTCGAGTACGACGACGTCATGAACAAGCAGCGCCAGGCCGTGTACAGCATGCGGCGCGGGCTGCTGGAAGGCAAGGATCAGAAACAACGTGTAATCGAGATCGTCGAGGGTATTGTGGGTACCTTTATGGACCGGCGCTGCCCTGAACGCACCCATCCCAGCCAGTTCGATCTGCAAGGCTTGCAGTCGGACGTGCTTTCCGCGTTCGGCGTCAAAGTCGATCCCGATGACCTGGCCGGGATGAACGGACCCGAGATCGAAGAGCACGTCAAAGCGCTGCTCATGAAGCGCTACCAGGAAAAGGAAGATCTCATCGGCCCCGAGAACATGCGCCACGCCGAGCGCATCGTGATGCTGAACGTCATCGACAACCAGTGGAAAGATCACCTGCTGTCGATGGACCACCTCAAGGAAGGCATCGGGCTGCGTGGCTACGGTCAGAAGGATCCGCTGATCGAGTACAAGAAAGAATCCTTCACCATGTTCCAGGACATGATGGACCGCATCGAAGACGAGACCATCCGCTATCTGTTCTTTCTGCAGATCACGACGGGCGAACCCGGCGCTGCGGGCGGTGTCCCCGGAGATGGCGATGGCTACGCCGTCGGGACAGGACCCGCGCGTCCCGTGCTTCCGTTCTCGCCCGACGGCGAGGACGACGACGAAGACGAGGAACAGCCCGAAGAAGCGCTGGTCAGTGCCAGCAACGAAGACCGCCGCGCGGCGCAGAACGCGGTAGCGGACTTCACGCGCAATATCCAGCGCAAAAAAGACAAGGAAATGGCCGAACTGCAATTCGCCGGCGGCAGCGGCACCGCCACCGAAAAGAAACAGGCCATCTCAGCCAAGAAAGCCGGCCGCAACGATCCCTGCCCGTGCGGCAGCGGCAAGAAGTACAAGAAATGCTGCGGCGCTTAATTCTCGCGGCCATTCTCGCGAATATCCCGGCGAGCGCAGCCATGTGGCCCGACAAGCTGGGCGGTTTCGATCGAAAATCGGTCGCGACAGTCGAACAAACTCAACCGGACCAGGAAGAGTATGGCCGTGACACGGCGGAAGAGGCCGACTACGGCTCCTTCAAAGTCACCGGCATTCGCTATAAAGACTCCACCGGCGCCTACGCGGCCGCACTCGCAGCTAAAGACCATCCACTTCAAGTTGGCAATTACCTGGTCGCATGCTCGGGCAAGTGCCCAAAGAATCTGGCCGCACTTGCCGAGGCCTTACCCCGGGTGTCCCACGCACCGCTGCCCGTGCTCGCTAGCTACCTGCCCGCCAGGCGCATGATTGCGGGCTCGGAGCGCTACATCATGGGTCCTCTTAGCCTCCACGAGAATCTGCCTCAAATCGGGACCTCGACCGTCGCGCTGGACTTTGGAACCGAAGGCGAGGCAGCCAAGTACCGGCTGGCGAAAGGTGAAGCCACCCTGGCCGTTTTCTCCTATCCGACGCTAGAAATGGCCCGCCAGCAGACCCCGGCGTATGAAAAGATACCTGGCGTCCTGGTCAAGCGCACCGGATCGCTAGTGGCCTTAGTTGCCCCGGCAAACCCGAGCCAGCCGCCCGATCCGGCCGAAGCCCAAAAACTGCTTTCTGAAGTAAATTACCAGGCGTCTGTGTCATGGAACGAACCCCTTCCGCTGGTGGTTAAGCCCGAGACCGCCGCCCAGATGATCCTGGGAATCATCACGTTAGCAGGAATAGTCCTGGGGTTCTGCCTGGTTTCGGGCTTGACGTTCGGCGCGATACGAATCGTCGCCCGGAAGTTTGGTTATTCAGGTGCTGACGGCTCGATGACCACGCTCCATCTGAGCGGAAAGTAATCCCCCGCCTTTTCTCTACCTTAGAAACCAACGCAGGCAGCGCACGACAGAATTCCACAACTTTTTCCACAACGTTTCCCACCGCCAACCAAGCGCATAATTCACGTAGTATCAGTGGATTATGTCGTTTTTTAAGTTGCCCAGTTTTTCGACTTGACTCACAACCTTGCTGGCCCTATTATCTGAATCACAAACAGGTTTTGACGGTTGCGTTGCCGTCGAATCTGCTTCTCCCATACATCCCCTGCCAATAACAGGGTGCCTGTAAATTCAGGCAGATGGTGGTCGAATGCTCACCCTCGGGTGAGCATTCGCGTCCTAGGGCTTACACTGAGATTTGAACCCGCATCTGCCCAAAGCTCCCGCCCCAGCAACTTGGCGTGACCGCATCCGCGCCCTGCGGAACGTCCCTCCGCTGCTCCGGATGGTCTGGGATACCAGCGCCTCCATCACCAGCGCGACGATCGTTCTACGCCTTATTTCCGCCGTCATCCCGGTTGGCCAACTCTGGGTCGCGAAGCTGATCATCGACCAGGTCGTACGCTCGATTACGGGCCGTTCCACCGCTTCCAATCGGATCTGGGTCTTTCTCTCTTACGAGATCGCCCTGGCCATCCTGAGCGATCTGCTGTCGCGCGCAGTGAATCTTTGCGACAGTCTATTGGGCGACAAATTCACCAATTTCGTGAGCCTGCGCCTGATGGAGCACGCTGCCGGTCTGGACCTGGTCTCTTTCGAGGACCCCGTCTTCTACGACAAGCTGGAGCGGGCCCGCCGCCAAACCACCGCCCGGCTGGGCATGCTGGCGGTACTCGCCGGCATGGGACAACAATTCTTGACTCTTTTGTCGTTATCGGCCGCTGTGATCACGTTCTCACCCTGGTTCCTGGTGCTGCTGGTCGCCGCGGTGATCCCGGCATTTCTCGGCGAAACGCGTTTCGCGATGCTGGCCTACTCGATCCTCTATCGCTGGACGCCCGAGCGCCGCGAACTCGATTATCTGCGCATGCTGGGCGCTAGCAGCCAGAGCGCGAAAGAGGTGAAGGTGTTCGGCTTGGGCCAGTACTTGGCCGCCCGTTCCCGCGCGCTCTTCGATCGTTTCTATCGCGAAAACAAGGCGCTGGCAATCAAGCGCGCCGTCACCGGATCGTTGCTCAATCTGCTGCCAACCGCCGGCTACTACGGCGCGTATGTGTTGATCTTGGTCCGCACGCTGGCGGGCGCGCTTACAGTCGGCTCCTTGACCTTTCTCGTTGGCGCGTTCGGACGCTCCCGGACTCTCATCGAAAGCCTCTTCTCCAGCTTGAACAATATCGCCGAGCAGGCCATGTACATCAAAGACCTGTTCGATTTTTTCGAAACGCGCCCGAGTATTGTCTCTCGGCCTGACGCGCTCCCCGCGCCGCGGCTCATCCGCTCCGGGTTCGAGTTCCGCCGCGTTTCGTTCGCGTATCCGGGATCCGACCGCCGCGTGCTGCGGGATGTCAGCTTCCGTTTCGATGCCGGCGAGCGCATCGCGCTGATCGGCGAGAACGGCGCCGGCAAAACCACGCTGGTCAAGCTGCTGGCACGGCTCTACGACCCCGTGGAAGGCGCCATCCTGCTGGATGGAGTCGATCTTCGGGACTACGACGTCGACAGCCTGCGCAGCGAAATCGGCGTAATTTTTCAGGACTACATGCGCTATGACATGCTGGCGCGAGAGAACATCGGGATGGGCCGCATCGAGGAACTGGAAAATGACACGCGCATCGAAGCCGCCGCGCGAAAAAGCCTGGCTGAAGCGCTCATCGCTCAATTCCCGGGCGGATACAAACAGATGCTCGGACGCCGCTTCGAGGAAGGCGTGGATCTTTCGGCCGGCCAATGGCAGAAAATCGCGCTGGCCCGGGCATACATGCGCGACGCGCAGGTGCTCATTCTCGACGAACCAACGGCCAGCCTCGACGCGCGCGCCGAATACGAAGTCTTCCTCCGTTTCGCCGACCTCACCCGCGACAAAATGGCCGTGCTGATCTCGCATCGCTTCTCCACCGTGCGCATGGCCGATCGCATCCTGGTCCTTGGCGACGGCGAACTGATTGAGCAAGGCACCCACCAGCAACTGGTCGCCCTCGGCGGCCGTTACGCCGAGCTGTTCGAACTCCAGGCTGCGGGCTACCGATAGCGGGCTGGAGAGCAGCTAACATAAGAGCTGATGGGCAGCGCACCGGCGCGGATCGCATTCATCGCCGCGGCGTTGCTCGTGCTCGCGCTGGCCGGCCTGGCGCAGCGCTTTCGAGATCAGGAGCAGGAAAACGAACCACGGCCGAGTTTCCCGGCGCAATCGGAATTTCACTTCGTCCGTACCGAATACACCGATCTTCCAGAATTTCATCGCGGCTGGGGCTACGCCTCGCGCGGCGCGACCGGAACCGGCTGGTGGGTCGTCGATTGGCCCGACGCCGATGACCACTTCAGCTTGGGCGTTCAGCGCCTCACGCGCATCGACACCGGCGATCCATTACATTTCCGCCTCACCGATGACCGGCTGTTCGAAAATCCCTGGATCTATGCCACGCAGACTGGCTGGTGGGGATTGAACGATGCCGAGATCAAGCGCCTGCGCGAATACCTGCTGCGCGGCGGATTCATCGTGGTGGATGACTTCTGGGGAGAGGAGCAGTGGCAGGTTTTCCGCGAAACCATGGACCGCGTCTTGCCCCGCCACACCATCAGCGACATCGCCGAGAGCGATTCGGTGATGCACGTCCTTTACGACATCAACGAGAAAGACCGTACCTTTATTCCAGGCACCCGCCATCTTCGCATCGGTCCCGGCGGATCCGTGCGCGTTTACCAGCCGGCGGGAACCGCGCCTGCCTGGCGCGCGATGTACGACAACAAAGATCGCATGGTGGTCGCCGTGAACTTCAACACCGATGTAGGCGACGCTTGGGAGTATGCCGATTCGCCGCTATATCCCGAGCAGATGACCGCGCTAGCCTACCGCTACGGCATCAACTATCTCGTTTATGCGATGACACACTAATGAAGCCTCAACCACTCCGATTGACTCTTCTGCTGCTCGCTGCAGTCACCCTTTTTTCTACCTCCTGCAGCAAACCCCCGCCTCCTAAAATCGTCGTCCCCGAGATTTTCCGCGTGAAATTCGAGACCTCTCAAGGCGATTTCATCGTGGAAGCCAACCGCGCCTGGGCGCCTCGCGGCGTCGACCGCTTCCACGAGCTGGTGCGCATGCGCTACTTCGATGACAACCGCTTTTTCCGCGTGATCAAAGGTTTTATAGCCCAATTCGGAGTGCACCGCGATTTCGACGTTCACGGCAAATGGCGCGAATTCTTCATCGTCGATGATCCGCCGAAAGAGAAGAATCTACGCGGCACTCTGGCCTTCGCCATGTCCGGTCCCAACACGCGCGCCACCGAAATCTTCATCAATCTGGCCGACAACAAAGCTCTGGACGACCAAGGCTTCGTACCCTTCGCCAAGATCGTCGACGGCATCGATGTGATCGACAAGCTGTATTCGGGCTACGGCGAGATGCGCCCGGAAGGCAGGGATATCGACCCGGGCCGCGTGGAAGGCGAAACCAATGAATACCTGGTTCCGCGCTTCCCCAAAATGGATTACATCAAAACCGCCCGCTTCGCTCCATAGCGCAGGCATGGCGTCGGCGCCGCGATATCAAAAGCCGAACCGCAGTTGAAATTCCAGCCGGCGATTGTCGGAAAATCCCGAATACGCCCCCAGCCCACCCGCGATCTGATTGGATTGCCCAAACAGCGGCGAATTGATATCGCCGATGATCTGGCCCGGGTTGACGTGATTGAAAACGTTCCGCGCCGACACAGAAGCGGTAAGGCTGTAACGACGCTCCGAAGAACTGCCGCCTCCGCCGCTGCCTACGTTGTCGAACCCACCGATGCCGCCGCGTCCCGCAGGTCCAGGCGTAGGCGCAGCCGGAGCAGCCGCCGCCGGAGCGCCGCCCGCATTTCGGTTGGCGCGCGCCGATGCTTTCAGGCTGCCTAATCCCCAGGTGCGCGCCAGGCGCAGATCCACGGTGAACAGCCCCGGACCCCGGCCGAAATTGCGCGTGAGCGTCGGCTCGCCCGGCGAGGGATTCGGATCCAGCAGCCCGTACGCGGTGTGGATCAAACCGGGCTTGGTTGGATCGGATGGGATTCCAGGCCGCGCGCTGAGCAACGTGTCGCCGTACACGTCTTGACTGGTGTATATGTCGAACGGGGCGCCCGATTGAGCGACAATGAGCGGGCTAAGACGCAGGCCCCACGGCGCTACCACTGTGCCGCCCACCGAAGCCCGATGGCGGATATCGGTGGACGCCGGTCCATATTCGCCCGCCAAGCTGTATTGGTTCGCCGGAAAAGTATTGATGCCGTCGGTGTTGCTGCGCGCATAGCTGAGCACGTAAAACCCGAACAGCGACACGTTGCGATTGACGCGCGAGTTGGCGTTGACCACTATCTGGCTCTGGTTATACAAACCGGCGGATTCTTGCTCGTAAATCGCGCCTACCGGACCGTACGGATACACGCCGCTGCCCGGAATGCCCGTATACGTGCCGGGAAGAGGCGCGTTGATATTCCTCGAAAGCAGTTGATGCAGGCCGTGCGAATTGGTGTAAGTGAGCGAGAGCGTCGTGTTCCCGGGTATCTGCCTCTCTATGCCGATCGCCGATTGCATCACATACGGCGCACGCAGCAGCGGGCTTACGGTGTGAATCGCCTGCGCGGTTGCGAAGGGCTGCAATTCGGCCGGAGATGGAACCGTAGGATAGAAGTCCGGGTTCGGAACAATGTACTGCTTCTGCGTGGATCCGTTGAAGCGTTCCGCCACCAAAATGTTCTGCTCGTTGAAGCGGTAATAGAAGATTCCGAAACCGCCGCGGAATACCGTCTTGGGCCGCCCCGCTTTGGCTGTCGCGCCCGGCGCCCAGGCGAATCCCAACCGCGGAGCGAAATCGAGCACGCCATGGATGTTGGTTTGCGTTTCATATCGCAGGCCCAGGCTCAGGGTGAGGTTCGGTTTCAGCCTCCAATCGTCGCCGGCAAAAAGCGCGGTGTCGGATTGTCCCACCAGCACGAGCGGATTTCCGGTGCTCAGCCAAAACTGGCTGGCGCCGCCGCCCAGTTGCCGGATCTGAGCCGGCGAGTAGCCCAGCCGCTGAAACAGCAGTGTGCGCTGGTATTGCTGGATTGACGATATCGTCTGGCAACCCGCGCTCGGCGTGTGCTGGTTGCAACTGATGCCCGGCACCACCGGCTGAAAATTGGCGTCTAGTATCGGCGCGTAGGCGCCGCCAAACGAAAAGAGGCCGTTGAAGTTCTGCGTGGTCGAGTCCTGTATCGATACTGCCCGCACCCGGATGCCGAATTTCCAGCTATGAGTGCCTTCTACCATGCTTACGTAGTCCTGAAACTCGTAGTGGTGATGAATGTAGTAGTAGGCCGAGTTGGTCGGTCCGCCGCCATAGAAGGCGCTGCTCACGCTGACGGAAGGATCCTTGTCGGGCGAATTTTGATTCCAGTGCTGGTGCAGAAATTGAAAATGGAACTCGTTCACCACTTTCGAGCTGAGCACGGCCGTTTCGTTCGCTTGGAACGCGTGTTCCAGGTTGGTCTGCGTATAGGCGCGTGACAGCAGTGTGAAGCCGCCCGCGCCATTGTCGAAGGTCGAATTATTGCTGATGGCGTAGCGGAAGGTGAGCGTGTTATTGGCGCCGAACTGGTAGTCGATCCTGGGGCTGACGCGCGAGCGAGTCTGCGGAGCCGAAAAAACCGAGGTAAACGGAGTAATGGCGAGCGTGTTGGGATCCAGAGTCACCGCATCAACTGCCGTCCCGTTGTCGATATGCCGCCTGTCGATATCCAGGAAATAAGAGGCGTTCTTAGTCAGCGGGCCGCCGAGACTTCCGCCGATATCTTTCAAGTCGAACGGCGGCTTTTGCAGCGCGTAGGGATTCCGCGAATTGAAAATGTCGTTGCCGTAATTGAAAAATACCTGCCCGCGTAAGCGATCCTTGCCGGGCTTGGTCAGGATTTCCGTGCGGCCATAACCGATGGCGTCGAACTCCGGAGCGAACGGGTTCTGATTGACCCGAATTTCGCGAATCGCGTCCTTGTTCGGCAACACCGCATCTCCGGCCGTAAAACCGTCGATGTAAACCTGGGCGGCATTCGGACCCGCGGATGGCCCGGCGAGCGCCTGCAAGTCGGCCTGAAGATCGTCCGGATCGTCGGACAAGGAATCGAGCGCTTCGTCTTTCAAAACCACGGCGGAGGCGCTGGCCGATGGATCGGTGCTCACTTGCGGGCCCGCGCTGTCCTGAACCGTGACCTCTTGTTTTTCGAGCACCAGCCGGAGCGTGATATCGATACTCGCGATCCCGTCCGCCACCTGTGCAGTGGCAGGTTGCGATTGCATGCCCGGATACGATGCCCGGATCGTATACTTGCCGGCGGCCAGACCATTGATCAGATAAGTGCCGCTATCGCTCGTGACCACGAGCTTGTTCACGCCGGCATCGTTCGAGACCGCCACCTGCGCGCCCGGAATGGGTGCACCCGATGTATCCGCAACCACGCCCCGAATTCCGGCGGTTTGCGCAAAAACCGCGCTTGACAAAATCAGCCACAACCCGGCGACAAAACCGCCAACTGTTACTCGCATGTTCGGTAAACGCAGACTAAGACTATGCTCGACTTCAACTCACGCCGTTCCAACTAGAATCGCTAAATTCGAACCTGACAGTCAAGAATCGGGAGTACCTTTTTAGTTGTCCCCTCCCTTTCTCGCCGGGTGCGCCAGATAGGCTTTGGATGCGGCTTCGTCCCGCAATGGGACCACCTTGTCCGGATCGATCCGGACCATCAGGTAAATGATGTGATCGTCGATGTGCGTAAACAGATGACCGGTGCCGGCCGGAACCACGACTACGTCGCCGGGCTTGAGATGGTAAGTGACACCGTTGCGAATCGACGCGGCGTTTTTGCCCGGGCCGTTGAACTCCCGCACTGTCTGTAGCGTGCTGGGGCGCTGCTCGGCCCCCACCAGGTCGGGGCCGGTTTCAAGTGTCGCGTTGCCCTCAATGATGTGGTACACCTCGCTGATGTAGTCGTGCTCGGCCACCGAATTCTTCGCCGGCTGATCCAGCTTGCCGCGATACACAATTCCGATGCCGACCTGGCTCTTACCGACATTTACCGAACGGACCTGTTGATCGGTGAGATGGTTCTCCATGGCGCGCTTGGCGTAGGCCTGAAGCTCGCTGTTATCGATATACGTGGCCGGACACTCATTGCAAGTCGGTTTGGGATTCTGGGCCGCAAGCGTTAAGCCGAGGCCCGCCGCAAGCGCGATAGCTCTGTTGATTATTCCGTGGTTTTGCATTCCGGATCTCTCCTTTCCCAGCGCGGTCGGGAATGCCTCGAATGATATAACTACGGGATGGCGGACCGCAAACTCGCTTGACAAGCATGGGCCGCTGCCGGATATTGGGTCCGAAGTACAGAAAGGGGCAGCATCTTGAAAATGGTACGTACATGGGCGTTGGCGCTGACTTTCGGGGGCCTGGTATGGCTGGCGCGGCCGGTCTCGGCTCAAGCGCTTTCAGGAACCGCCCATGGCGAGTGGCCCGCCTATGCAGGCGACTTGCGCAACTACCACTACTCGCCCGTCGACCAGATCAACGCGACGAATTTCAACAAGCTCGAGATTGCCTGGCGTTTTAATACCGCAAATCTCGGCACACGCCCTGAGTACAAGCTGGAGGGCACGCCGCTCATGGTCAAGGGCGTGGTGTACGCTACGGCCGGATCTCGCCGGGCGGTGGTTGCGCTCGATGCGGCCACCGGCGAGCTGCTCTGGATTCACGCCGAGCACGAAGGCGCGCGCGCTGCGGCTTCTCCGCGACAGCTCTCCGGCCGCGGGCTGTCCTACTGGACCGACGGCCAAGGGGACGATCGCATTCTCTACATCACGCAAGGCTATCGCCTGGTTTGCCTCGATGCGAAAACCGGACTTCCCATCAAGACCTTCGGCGAGAACGGCCTCATCGATATGAAGCGCTTCGCGGTGTACGGCACCGGTCAGCCGATCGATCTGGTGAACGGTGAAATTGGTTTGCACGCAACGCCCGCTGTGACCAAGAGCGGCGTGGTTCTGGTTGGGTCCGCGTTCCGCGAAGGCGGCACGCCGAAAACGCACAACAACACCAAGGGCATGGTGCTCGCCTTCGATGTCCACACCGGAAAAAAGCTGTGGCAGTTTAATACCATTCCCAGGCCAGGCGAGTTCGGCAACGACACTTGGCTGAAGGAATCCTGGGCTACCAACGGAAACACGGGCGTATGGACCCAGATGGCTGTGGATGAGGATCTCGGCCTGGCCTATTTGCCGGTGGAAACACCCTCTTCCGATTTCTATGGCGGGCACCGGCCCGGCAATAACCTGTTCGCCGACAGCCTGGTCTGCGTCGATTTGAAAACCGGCCAGCGCAAGTGGCATTACCAGCTGGTGCACCACTCCATCTGGAACATGGATATCGCGGCCGGCCCGGTGCTCGCCGACATCGTCGTGGATGGCAAACCTGTCAAAGCCGTTCTCGAATCAAGCAAGCAGGCGTTCATGTACGTGTTCGATCGTGTCACTGGCCAGCCGGTTTGGCCCATCGAGGAACGCCCCGTTCCGAAGGGCGACGTGCCGGGAGAGTGGTATTCGCCGACGCAGCCTTTCCCCACCAAGCCGCCTGCCTTCGACTATCAAGGCGTCACGGTAGAGAACCTGATCGACTTCACGCCGGAACTGCGCGCCGAAGCGATCCGGCTCACTGCCAAATACAAACTCGGTCCCGTCTTCACGCCCACGGTGGTGAGCAAAGCCGATGGGCCGATCGCGTCATTCCGGTCGTCAGGCGGCATGAATTGGCCTGGATTCTCTTACGATCCGGAGACGCACATTGCCTATGTGCCATCCTTCGTCTCGCTGCCTCCCGTGGCGTTGATGCCGTCGCCCGGCAAGCAATTTTCCGACGTCGATTATGTGGAGGGATTCGCCGATACCGGGGTGCGTTACGTTTCCGGACCGGGCGAGAATGTCGGGGCCGATGCGGCGCTTCCCAAGCGCGGCGCGGCGCCACCAGAGAGCGCATCGCCGGCCAGCCGCAACGCAAGCTTAAGTCCGCAAGGACTGCCTCTGATGAAGCCGCCCTATGGCCGCATCACCGCCATCAACATGGATAAGGGCGAATTTGCGTGGCAGATCGCGCATGGGGAAACGCCGGATTACATCCGCAATCATCCGGCGCTGAAGGGGCTGAACATTCCGCGCACGGGTCAGGCGGGGTACGTGGGCATTCTCGTTACCAAAACTTTGGTGATCGCGGGCGAGCCGATGTACACCACTACCGCGGAACATCCGCGCGGTGCGATGCTGCGCGCCTATGACAAAGCCAGCGGCAAGGAGGTCGGCGCCGTGTTCATGCCCGCGCCTGTCAGCGGGACGCCCATGACCTACAGTGTGAACGGCAGGCAATACATCGTCGTGCCGGTCAGCGGCGCTGGACATCCGGGCGAGTACTTGGCCTTCGCATTAGCAGAGTGATGTAGCGCACGCGTTCGTGCGTAAGCCTCAAACTACTTCTTCGGCCACACTACGCCTTGGTCGGTCTTCGCGACCGCGCCGAGCCCTTTGTACACGAATTTTTGGACGCGCTGGCCGCGATACGTTTCGGTGGTGAAGATGTTGCCCTTGGAATCCGTCGCGATGCTGTGCACGCCGTAAAACTCGCCCGGCTGCCGGCCGCCTTCCCCAAAAGTTGTCAGAACCTGGAGCGAATCGCGATCGAGGATGTGCACGCGATCGTTCTCGCCGTCGGCCAAGTAAATGTATTTCTGCTGCGGATCTTTTGAGAACGCGATATCCCAAGTGGAACCTGAACCGAGCGTCCTCTTCTCGATGAAGGCTTCCTTGACGAAGGTCCCATCAGGATGGAATACCTGGATACGGTCGTTGACACGGTCGCAAACATACAGCAAATTGTCGTGCGACAGCTCCGCACAGTGGACGGGATTCCGAAATTGCTGCGCGGGCGGATCGTCGGGATTGTAGCGCCCCAGATCGGTATCATCGGGCTTATGCCCGTACGCGCCCCAGTGGCGCTTGTACTGGCCGGTTTCGGCATCGAACACGATCACGCGATGGTTCCCGTACCCGTCGGCAATATAAGCCTCGTTGGTCTTCGGGTCGACGAAAATCTTGGCGGGCAGCCGCAGATTCGCGACATCGTTGCTGCCCTTGCTTTGGTGCGGCTTGCCAATCTGCATCAGGAATTTTCCCTGCTGCGTGAACTTGAGGATCATGTTGTCGTTGAACGCTTCGGTGCCGCCGACCTGACCTTCGTTGTAGGCGGTCTGATCGCCGGTTGCAGCGCCGCCGCGTCCACCGGCGCGGCCGCGGCCAGCGCCCGGCCGCGCGCCTCGTCCGTTGCCGCCGATCCATACGTTGCCTTTGTAGTCCACCGTGATGCCGTGATTGGAATCCGGCCAGTCGTAGCCGGGCCCAGGACCACCCCAGTGGCCGATCAGATTGCCTTCTTCATCGAACTCGAGTACAGGCGGCGCGGGAGCGCAGCACTGCGCGGTAGGAGGATTGGTGGTGGCATGCACTTCGCCCGGTTCGAGCGAACCCGCGCGATGGATGATCCAGACATGGTCGTTCGCATCCACCGACACGCCGATGGTCTGACCCAGAATCCAGTGGTTGGGAAGCGGCTTGGGCCACAGCGGATCGACCTCGAACCGGGGCGCCTGAGCACCGGCGGCCTGAACCACAGCTCTCTTGCTGAGCAGTGAAGAACCAGTCGCCAGAATCGCGACCAGCCCGCCAAATACGCCGCCTAGAATCCAGTTGCGCTTCATCCCGCTTGCCTCCTTTTGTTGAATCTTAGCTACTATACACCTTTTTTGTTGACATGTTCCGTAGAACGGGATAGACTTCCGCAATATTGTTTTTGGGAAGGGGTTGACCATGAAGAACGTCCCTGTCACGACGATTTTTCTCGCTTTCCTGATGAGCGGGCTCGTTGCGTACGCGCAGACCGACGCTCGGGTTTCCGGGACGGTGTCCGACCCCTCCGGCGCAGCCGTGGTCGCCGCCACCGTTACCGCTCTTAACACCAGCACCGGAGCAGCCACGCCGGTAACAACCAATGAGGCCGGCGTCTACACGATGCCTTCTTTGCCGCCGGGCAACTACTCATTTACGGCAGAGCATCCCGGCTTTCGTAAAGCCGTCATCGCGGACGTCGTTCTCCAAGTTGGCACGGTGCTGACGCTAAACATGGGCCTGGATCTCGGGCAAACTACCGAAACCGTGGAGGTGCAAGCCACGGCAACGGCTGTGAACGCCACCAGCGCGTCAGTTGGAAGCGTCGTAGAAGGCAAGAAGCTTTTGGATCTGCCGCTCGCCGGCCGTAGCGCGTACGACTTGCTGTTGACTCAACCTGGAGTCCAACTCGGCACTAATTTCTACTTGAATGGAAACCAGGGAAATGCCACCAGCTTCACCATGGACGGAATTAGCGCCATGGATAACCTTCACAACAGTGCGTTTTACTTGTATAGCAATGTTGTCAGCGTGGACCGCGCGGAAGAGTTCCGCGTCGTCACCTCCCCGGCCGACGCCGAATATGGCCGCGGTTCAGGCCAGGTACAGATGGTGACGCGCGGTGGAACCAACCGATTCGTCGGCAGCACGTACTGGGAGGTAAGAAACGCCGAGTTTAATGCCAATACGTATTTCAACAACGTTCAGGGATCGCCCCGCAGCCAACTAAAACAAAATAACTACGGAATCCGGTTTGGCGGGCCCGTGAAGAGGAATAAGACATTCTTCAACGGAATTTACGAACCCTACAAGCAACGCAACTTCACCACACGCAACAGCTTGGTTTATACGGCTCCCGCCCGGGACGGCATTTACCGCTTCTTCCCCGGCGCATTGAACCAGAACGCGACCGGTGCCAATCCGACTGTGGATCTGTCCGGGAATCCGGTCACGCCGTCGGGTGCTACCGGAGCGCTGCAAAGCGTCAACGTACTGGGCAGAGATCCCAACCGTTTGGTCGTCGATCCCACCGGTAGCATGGCACACGTGCTCAGCTACATGCCGCTTCCGAACAATTTCCGTTTCGGCGATGGTCTGAACACCGCTGCTTATAGCTGGAACCAGCCGACTCCCGTAGATTTCGAATTGTACGAAGGCCGCATCGATCACCTCTTCAACGAAAAACATCGGATCGCGATCACTCTGAACCAGCAGTCCTACCACAGCTACAACGTCGCCTCGCCTCCGCCGTTTCCGTTGGTGCCTGGCAACTCCGATCCAACCGAGACTACGCAATACAGCGCCGCTCTGACTAGCGTCCTGCGGCCGAATCTGCTGAACGACGCGCGAATCGGCATTTTCCGTTATCGCACCATCGTGCAAGCGCCCAACGAGTTGAACCAGCCCGGCGCCGACAATTCCGTGCGGAAGGCGCTTCTCCCCGTCATTAACGGCAACGTTGCCGTAGTTACACCCACCACGAACGTCACGTCGCCCTATGGCGTGACGCCAGGCGGTATCCCGGGTAGTTATCTTGACCCGACCTACCAGTGGGGCGATGACTTAACGTGGATCAAAGGCCGCCACTCGTTCAAAGGAGGTTTCGTCCTCCGGTATATTTCGCTATCTGGGTTCGATTTCGGTTCGAGCAATCTCCCCAGCGTACGAATCGGTGCACCGGCGGTGGGCGCTACTAACTTCCTGAGCGGCGCCGCCGGTATCGCTATCCCGGGTATCGGCCAAAATGCCACCAGCGCCCAAAACCTGCTGTACGATCTCACCGGCACGATTCAGAGCGCCAGCCAGATCAACATTTCACCGGGCGGACAAAACCCCGTCTTTCTCCCGGGCCAGCAACCTTATCATGAGTTCCATCAGAACGAGTATTCGTGGTATTTCAAAGACGACTGGAAAGTGAAACCGTCGCTTACGCTGAATCTGGGAGTGCGCTGGGAATTCTACCAGGCCCCTACCGAGGCGCAGGGCCGGATGCTGGCTCCCATCGGCGGCGCAGGTTCGGTATTCGGAATATCGGGAACGAATTTCAGCAGCCTCTTCAACCCGTTCGCCAAAGGCGGCTCCGACACGGTACTTCGGGCGATCGGTCCGGGCACAGCGAATCCGGACGTGCCGCTGTATAACAGCGACCTGAACAATTTCGCACCCGCACTGGGACTCGCTTATGTGCTTCCCGGGGAAGGAAAGTGGAGGTGGTTGAGCGGCGGCAAAGACAACATGACCGTTCGCATGGGCTACGGCATCGCCTACATTCGGGTTCCTATTGGCGTTGTGAATACCGCGGGCGGCGCAGAGCCGGGATACACGGAGACCGATACCACGTTCGCCTACACGAGCTTGGTGAACTTAAAACTTCCAGTACCGCCGGCCGGCGTGCCTTTGACGCCGATTCCAGAAATCGGCGCAGGCTCCCACACGCAAAGCTTGTACGCGTATGATCCGAATCTGCGAACGGCGTACACCCAAAATTACAACTTCACCATCACCCGGGCATTCAAGCAGGACATCGTGCTGAACCTTGGGTACGTAGGGAGCAAAACCTCTAAACTGGTGCGCGCGGTGGACACCAACGAAGTAAATATCTACGAAAACGGAATCTTGTCGGCGTTCAATACCGTTCTGGCTGGAGGAAGTTCGCCGCTACTCAACCAGATTTTCGCGCCACTGGCAAGCATCGGTTGCGCCAATCCGCGGACGTGCAGTCTCACGCAGTCGTTCTTCTTGAACAATAATCCGGGAGGGCTTGCAAACTTTATTAGCACCTCGACCGCGTTGGGCGGAAGCGCCGGCAACCTCCTCAAAACGGCCGGGCTGCCGCTAAACTACATCGTTGCGAATCCGCAGTTCCTGCATACATATTTGATTGGGAATTTCGGCAATGCCACTTACGACTCCCTGCAGGCGGAAGTGAACAAACGCTTTGCGAAAGGCTTTACGGTGCAAGGCAGCTACGTATGGTCGCACAATCTTGGCGACACCGAGAGCGATTTCAGCGGGCGCACGGCCGGTGGTATCCAGGATGCCTACCGGACTCTAAGAAACACGCACCTGGACAAGCGGCCCCTGAGCTTCGACTACCAGAGCGTTTTCAAGGCGAACGGGCTCTATGAACTTCCGATCGGAAAGGGCAGGTTGGTCAGCACGCCGGACTGGCTGGATCGCATTGTGGGCGGCTGGCAAATAGGAGCGACGCTGCTCGCTTATTCCGGACGGCCTTTGACATTTACAGCCCAGAATACGATTAATAACGGAGTCGGTACTGTTTTTGGGGTAACGGCGCCCCCCGGAGTCACGACTTCACAGTCATTCACTGCCAACGCGCTGGGAGCGCTGCCGGCGGGCGGAGTTCAGAGGGACGGCAGGGGCGTCGTCTATTTCGGCGGCCTGACCCAGATTACCGATCCCTCGGCGATTGGACTTGCCGGGTCATCACTGAAGGCAATTGCCGGCCCGGACGGCAAACCATTATTGGTGAACCCTCTTCCCGGGCAATTCGGAAGCTTGGCGTATGGCGTGATCCGCGGACCGGGTGCGAAAATCCTGAACCTCAACATCAAGAAGACAATCCGCATCACTGAAAGATTCAATTTCCAAATCGGAGCGACCGCGCTCGACGCAACCAACACGCCAGTGTTCAGCGACCCGGATATGAACATCAACAGTCCCACATTCGGGCGTATTACCGGTACGAGCACATCGCTCCAGGCTCCCGGAAACCGCATTATGGTGCTGCAAGGCCGCTTTAACTTCTAGTTCGGTTCTGACAGAAGCTGCCAACCTGTCCCGGCCGCGGCTGGTTGACTTGCGGTAAGTGTAATGATAAAACCGTCCTAAGTAGGCGAAAGGAGTCCATCTAATGCGGACACTGGGAGTAGCCTTCGTTTTTTGCGTCTGCGCAGCCGCGGCGACCACCGAAACGGCGATCACCTTTAACAAACAGGTTTTACCGGTCCTGCAAAAACGCTGTCAGGATTGTCACCGCCCCGGCGAAGCTGCGCCTATGTCGCTCCTAACTTACCAGGATGCGCGCCCGTGGGCGAAAGCGATCCGGCAGGCTGTGCTCACTAAGAAGATGCCACCCTGGTTTGCCGATCCGCAGTATGGCCATTTCAGTAACGATCGTTCACTGAGCCAGGCCGAGATTGACACCATCGTGGCCTGGGTAGACGGGGGCGCGAAAGAAGGCGATCCGCATGATGCTCCGGCGCCGCGCCATTTCGTGGAAGGCTGGAACATCGGCCAGCCTGACTTAGTTCTTCAGATGCCCAGCGCGTTCCACGTCCCCGCCACGGGCACGGTGGAATATCAGTACGTGATCATCCCCACTCATCTCACCGAAGACAAGTGGGTGATGGCGTCGGAGATCCGGCCCACCAACCGCGCGGTCATGCATCACGTGATCACATCCATCCGCGAGCCGGGTTCGACCTGGATGAAAGATCAGGAGCCGGGCGTGGTTTTCGTCCCGCCGAAGGGAAGCCGCGCCGGTCAATTGCTTGAGGGGGGCCTCAGCGGGTATGTTCCGGGGCAGGCCCTGCCGCCTCCCGGCTCTCCGCGCCGGGCGACGCTGGTGAAGGCAGGCTCCGACATCGTTTTCCAACTGCACTACACGCCCAATGGAACGCCGGTAGACGATCAAACCAAGATCGGCATTGTATTCGCTAAGGAGCCGCCTGCCCAACGCTTGATGGGTGGAAATTCCGCAGCCTTCAAATTCGCGATTACGCCCGGCGAATCGAATTACAAGGTCGAGGCGTCGTCAACAGTTCCGTACGATTGCGATTTATTCAGCATGATGCCGCACGCGCACCTGCGTGGCAAATCGTTCGAATATCGGATCGTGCGTCCGGACGGAACCTCTGAAACGGTTCTGAAGGTGCCGCATTACGATTTCCACTGGCAGCTCACCTATTACGTCGACCAGCCCATTCATCTGCCCAAGGGCACTAAGGTCGAAGTAACTGCTTATTTCGACAATTCGGTCAACAACCCGAATAATCCCGATCCGAACAAAGAAGTGCATTGGGGCGAGCAGACTTGGGAAGAGATGATGATGGGCTACTACAGCGTCATCGTGAACCCGAAAGATGCGCCCATCAATGCGCCGCGGCCGGGACGTTCCGGCGCGCCGGTCGCCTCGGTTCAGTAGCTGTGGCCGTGGCGCACGCACTCGTGCGTGCCGCGTCACACTCGTGTGAACGACATCGTGCAATTGCAGAATTACGCGTCTGAAGCTCCGCACGCCGCAGTGGTATGCTTTTTCGAGGGCTGTTCATGTTTAGACCTTCTCTCTTCATTCTCTTAACGCTGGGTTCTCTCTATGCCGCCGATCCCGACGGAGCCGCGCTATATAAAGCGCGCTGTGGCGGTTGTCATGATACCGGCAACGCGCAGGCTCGCATTCCTAAACGCGAAGAACTCGCGGCGCGCACTCCCGAAGCGATCATGGGAGCCATGTTCGGCGGCGCGATGGATATTCAGGCCGCGGGTTTAAGCCAGGACGAAGGGCGCGCTATCGCGCGCTACATCACCGGCAAAGAGTTCTCCACGGCGTCGGAGACGATGTCGGGCCTGTGCAGTGGCACCGCGCCGAAGTTTTCGCTCACCGGCGGCGACTGGAACGGGTGGGGTGTGCAAACCGATAACGCCAGATATCAGCCCAAACCAGGGCTCTCGGCCGCCGACATCCCTAAACTGAAGCTCAAATGGGCGTTTGGATTTCCGGGAGATAATCGCGCCACCGCGCAGCCCACGGTGGCGGGCGGACGGGTATTCGTCGGCAGTGCCAGCGGAACGGTGTATTCACTGGATGCAGCCACCGGGTGCACTTACTGGGCGTACAAAGCCGGAGCGGGCGTCCGCACCGCGATTGTCATCGCGCCCTCGAAGTCCAGCGGCCGGTACATCGCCTATTTCGGCGACCTGCGCTCCTACACGCACGCCGTGGATGCAGAAACGGGAAAATTAATCTGGAAAACGCGCGTAGAGGATCATCCGGCATCCCGCGTCACGGGCACGCCCGTATTCTATGATGGCCGCCTGTTCGTGCCAGTGGCCTCGCTCGAGGAAGGTTCGGGCCGCTCGCCTCAGTACCAATGCTGTACCTTCCGCGGCAGCTTGGTTTCTCTGGACGCCGATACCGGCAAGCAAAACTGGAAGACTTACAGCGTACTCGATCCTCCCAAAGCCACCCACAAGAGCAAGGTCGGAACCCAAATGTATGGGCCGGCAGGCGCGGCCATCTGGTCGGCGCCCACCATCGATCCCAAACGAAAACTCGTCTACGCGGCTACGGGAGATTCCTATACCGATGTCGACATTCATACCAGCGACGCTATTGTTGCCTTCGATCTGAACACCGGCTCGCTCGTGTGGGTCAGCCAGGTGACCCCCAAGGACAACTTCATCGTGGGCTGTCCGGCTTCGCCCAATTGTCCCGAGGACCTGGGCCCGGACTTCGATTTCGGAAGCTCGCCCATTCTGAGCGATATCGGCGGCGGCAAGCAGATCTTGGTTGCCGCGCAGAAATCGGGCATCGTTTGGGGCCTGGATCCAGACCAAAAAGGCAAAGTGGTTTGGCAGACCAAAATTGGCACAGGCAGTGCATTAGGCGGGATCGAGTGGGGCCATGCAGCAGACGGTCAGAACACATACGCGGCCGTCTCCGATATAATCGTGCGCAAAGATCCGCAGCCTGGACTATGGGCGCTAAAGCTGGCGACCGGCGAAAAAGTGTGGAGCACCCCCGCCCCGAAGGTGACCTGCCCGGAAGGGCAAGCCTGCATGGGCGCACAGTCAGCCGCGATCTCGGTGATCCCGGGCGCGGTGTTCTCCGGTGCAGTCAACGGGCACTTCCGCGCCTACTCGACCCAGACCGGGGAGATCCTGTGGGATTTCGATACCGCGCGCCCGTTTGAGACCGTGAACCAGGTGCAGGCCAAAGGTGGATCCATCAACGGCGCGGGCCCCACCATTGCCGGTGGCATGGTGTTCACCGATTCCGGGTACGCCGGCTTCGGTGGGTCGCCGGGCAATGTCCTGCTGGCGTTCTCGGTAGACGGCCGATAATCTTTACCTGAGCGTCCTCACAACGCAACCAGGCCCCGCGGGCCAGATTTCAAGGCAAGAAGCGCTGCTAAGTCATACAGCGCGGCCTCTCAGACGCCGTGCGGCACTTTGTTAACCTGACCAGTTAGTAGTCCGTATGGACTTATCCGCCGAAGATTTGGACCGCTTCCGTACCAGGCTTCGCTTTAAAGTCTGTTACGAGGTGGGCTTCGCCTGCCCCGATGTGGACGACATCGTCCAGGAATCCATCGCCCGCTTCCTGGTGGCGATCCAAAACGGCTCTATCCGCAACACCGAAGCAGCCGGCGCATTTCTCAATGGGATCTGCCGCAACGTCATCTCCGAATACCGGCGCCGGTCCCTACGCGACGAACCCATGCCGGAAGCGGTCCCGGAGCCGCCCGCAAAACGGCTGTCCGAAACCGATCTGCTCGAGCTGCGCGAAGCCATCGCCCAAGGGCTGGCCCAGCTCAGCGACCGCGACCGCCGCATCCTGCGGGCCTTCTATCTCGAGGAAAAAACAAAAGAAGAGATCCTGAAGCAGACCGGTCTGAGCGATCAAAACTTCCGCGTCGTCCTCTTCCGCGCCAAGGAAAAATTTCGAACAATTTATTTGGAACGGACGAAACATCCCCCCGCCCGGCGACACTCAGGTATATAAGGACGGTATGGACCCTATGAGCGACAGCCTGTCTCATATCCATTTGGAGTTGCACGGCGATCCCGTGCAGCGCGACGAGTTCATCCGCCTTTATTTGCACCGCCGGCTCGCCCCGCAGCTCGCTGAAGAATTCGAGAACCATTACCTGGGCTGCGACCAGTGCTACACGGAATTGCGCGCCACCGAACTGCTGATCCATGCCCTGGGCGAGCCGGTGTTGGAGCGCCAGCGCGTAAACGACGTGACCGTGCTGCGATTCACCGCAACCTCGGAACTGCTGGCCGCCTCGCTCGAGCTGAACGAACTTTCCAAAGCCATCCGCACCCAGAGCGATACCAAGGTCCTGATCGACCTCAGCAAAGTCAGCCGCATCGACAGTACGGGACTTGGCGTGTTGATGAATTGCTACTGCCACGCTGTAAAGAACTCGGGCGCGTTGAAGCTATTGAATCCCGACGCGCCCGTGAAGAAGGTTCTACAGATCACGAAAATCGACAAAATCGTGCCGACCTTCGAGGACGAAAACGCAGCGATCGCGAGCTTCCAGACCTAGTTGACCCTGCGCCGCGCCCCCTCACTCGTGCTTGCCGCCCGTTCCTTGCCTCAGGAACCCCACAACCCTGCCCGTCTGCCCCGGAATGAAGTGCCCCGCCTCGGGCAAATAAACCACCTCGGCCTTAGGCGCGCAGCGTTCCAGCCGTGCCTTCGTGCTGGCCGAATCGAGCATTACATCGCGCCCGCCGGCGATCGCCAGGACAGGCATGTCCAGCCGCCGCAGGGCGTCGTCGGAAAAAACCGGCAGCTTCACCATGCGTGGACGGAAGTGGCGATGGATCAGCGCGACGAAATCGCCGAACGCCTTCACCGCTGGCCCTGCGTCTGCCGGCGCCCGCCCCAGGATTCGCTCCAGCAGCTTGCCCTTGCCCCAGCTTCCACACATTCTCAGCGCCAGCGTTGCAAAGACGATGCCTACTTTCTGCCGCCCCACGCCCCCAGGGCAAAGCACCGCCAGCCGCTCCACCCGCTCGGAACGCCGCGTCGAATAGTCCAGCGCCAGCCAGCCCCCCAGCGAGACTCCCACGATCGATACCCGGACGATTGAAAGCCCGTCGAACACTTCATCCAGCCATCGCGCATACGCATCGGATGCGAGCCGAGGACGCGAAGGAGCACTGAGTCCCGGTTCACCAATCAGGTCGACGCAATAGACACGAAACGCTGCGGCAAAGGCTGCGATGTCGCCCATCCACATCGCCGAATTCGCGGCGCCGCCGTGCAATAGCACCAGCGGCGGAGCGTCCTTGGCGCCGCAGGCGACAACGAACGTCTCCCCCTGGCTGGTCGCCAACCGAAACTCCTCGCGGGCCACCGGCCAACGATTGAGAAAGGCTACATAGCGCTCACGGACCTGCCGCGCGCCTTCGTCCGATTTGTAGATGCTCTTCATATTAAGCTCCCTTTCAATGGGCACACGTCTCCCGTGCTCGTCCTTTGCTGAATTTTTTCGAGTGAACTACTTAGCGAGCCGCCCAGAGCGCGCCGGCAACCTGATCAAGTCAAGTAAGCAGCCTGCGCGCTACGTTTTGGTTGTTATTCAACGCCCGGCTTCTGGTCGGCAAAAGCCAGCTGGATCGCGTAATCGCGCACATCCTCCGGCCAGTTTGCGATGAGTTCCCCAAACCGCCGCCGGTCGTACGCGAACAGCGCGCGCGTGGCCTCTTCGAACCCGGGCAGGTTGCCGGCAACAGCCGACATGAATCGATAAGCAGCTTCCTGCGCGGCCCGCACGCGCTCACCATCGCTGGTCGCTCGACGCGCCTCATCCACCAACTTCCGCAGCGCCACCGATGCGCCGCCCGGCTGAGCATTGAGCCAGTCCCAATGCCGCGGCAGCAACGTCACCTCGCGCGCCACCACGCCCAGCCGCGGACGCCCGCGCGGCCGCGGTTCGGCATCCGGCGCCGCATACCTGCTGCTTATCTCCGCCGCTGTCCCCCGCAGATCGAAATCGATCTGCGACCCTGTGGCATCCTCGAAGACCAAAACCGCGCCTTGCTGCCTATCTTTAAGAAAAAGAGCTAGTTCCGCTGCGCTCCCGCCCGCGATCTTCTCAAAACCCTGGAAAGCTGTATAAGCCACGAATCAAATATACCCGGATAAAATTGCCTTTGTCAATATCACCCGGGCAAAAATATTGGCCGACAGCTTTGGCGACACCACCAGGATCTTCCCGCGGCACCGGCGCGCCCCTTACCGCTTCGCGATTCGTGCAGCTTGCCTGCGTGCCCGCCGCCTTCGTTCAGTCGCCCTTACTTGCGGCTCGTCCATTCCGAAGTAGTGTGCCACTTCGTGCCAAATGGTGTCTTCGATCAGTTGTTCCAGGTGTTCCTGGCCGTGCGCGATGCGTTCGTGCGGACCTTGAAAGATCGTGATCCGGTCCGGCATCGCGAAAGGCTCAAACACGCTTCGCGTCGTCAGTGGACGCCCCTCATACAAACCCAGAAGCGTGCCCCCACGCGCTACGCCCGCGCGCGAGAGCTGCGCGGGAGTGGGTTCCGGCTCGACTACGATTGCGATGTTTTTCAATCGCCGCCGAAAAGGTCCAGGAACGCGGCTGTAGGCGGCTTCCACCAGGCGGTCAAACTCATCCGCGTGCATGTCTCTGCTCTTATTCTAAGCTGGGCTTTCCACGGGCAATGGCGAATTCCCGTGCTTCCCGCCGGCCGTGTGCGCTATCTTTCTCCAGAGGGAAGCATGTATATCCGAGCGCCTGGCCTTGCCGATCTCGTTCTTGCATTGATCCTTCCGGCGCCGCTAGCTCTCCCGCAACAAAGCCAGACGCCGCGCAAACCGGAGGTCCCGTATGTCGCGACCAGCGAAGCAGCCATTCGCGCCATGCTCAAGCTCGCCAATGTGACCAAGGACGACATCGTCTACGACCTCGGTTGCGGCGACGGACGCATCGTGATCGCGGCGGCGAAGGACTACGGCGCCCACGGAGTCGGAATTGATATCGATCCGCAGCGGATCCGCGAAGCCAACGCCAACGCGAGCAAGGCGGGAGTGCAGCAACTGGTCCGTTTTGACGAAAAGGACCTGTTTCAAACCGATCTTCACAACGCCACTGTCGTGACGCTGTTTCTACGTGAGGACTTCAATGTCCGCCTGCGCCCCAAATTGCTGAAGGAGCTGAAGCCCGGAGCCCGGATCGTCTCCAACACCTTCGACATGTACGACTGGAAGCCCGACAAACAACTCGTGCTTCCCGGTCCCAGCGATGAGTTGTTCAACCGCAAACTCTATTTGTGGCTTGTTCCCCAAAAGTAAAGCGCTCGGGTTTTACGGCAGGTGCGGCGTGTTCGCCGGAATGTCTTGCTTGCCCTG
>Ga0209062_1000575_pt1 | contig 102187 bp, 71 predicted proteins | sample Coa_R2_2_FD_187158 | JGI IMG/M metagenome (GOLD analysis project Ga0209062, IMG submission 187158) | Surface soil microbial communities from Centralia Pennsylvania, which are recovering from an underground coalmine fire - Coalmine... | ecosystem: Environmental > Terrestrial > Soil >...
GCTGCCCCATCTGGTGGGCCTCCTGGCCAGTGATCGAAGGGCCGCTAACCCACATCGTCACTCAAAGGGCTCACCAGAGCTATCCCTTTTTCACTTTACAACTTGCGTGGATCTACGTGCCATTCGTCCGACACACCGAATGGCATAGCTCGTGAAACAACGTTCCTTCCAGATTCACTTCGAGGTCGCGGGAGCCATCAATCGAGGCGTTCGGCTCCGCTTTCGGCGGGGTTGTACGGCTCGATCCACTGGATGATCTCGATTCGATTGCCGTCGGGGTCGAACACGAAAAAGCGATCGCAGTGCGGAATCGGTCCGGTTTCCTGAATGGCAATTCCGTGTGTGCGGAAGTGTTCCCGCGCTGACTTCACATCAGGGACACGCAGCGCAAAGTGCCGTGGACTGCGGGTATCAGCCTGCGGCTTCTGCAGGAGATGGAGTGTTTGGCCACCGCCCAGGTCAAACCACAGCGCCACGAAGTCGAAGGTCTTCGGTTTGGGGATCTCTGGCAAGCCGAGGATGTCGCGGTAGAATCCCCGCGCCTTCGCCAGGTCGGTGATCAGGACCGAAACGTGGTCAATTGCTGTAATTGCGAATTTCATTGTTGACCTCTCATTTTCAGCGGGAAAATAGCCGAACGCCCCGCGATTCTCTCAAAAAACCAGTGGCGAAATGATTCTGGGTCCATCATTGATAGCGGGCTCGCATTTGGTGAAAAGTGTGCGTGCCATCAGTGGTGGTAGGGGTATCGCAGGACAGGTGCGACGAGACCTTGCTCTGTTGACCCTGGGAGGACCCTGGGAGGTTGTCGCGATCTTCAAGAAAATAGGTCCAAAAAAACGAACTCCGCGATAACCTCCCGGCTCACCCTCAAGCAGAGCAACACGACCGAGGATTTCAACACAGCTACCAGACGCGACAGCGGCAGGTGGACAGGAGTGTACAACTGAAACTGTAAATAGCCGTGTCGAAATCCGCAGTTGGTTGTCACTCGCCACCGGGAACAAGCCAGGGCGAAGAGTCGGGTGTATCCCAATACACCTCAAGACTGATACATGAACCCAGTGAGACTGTCGCATTTCACGAGCCGCAGCCGTGGCGGCGGGGTCGGGCTGTTGGGGGCATTATCGGGCACGGAGGTGTTGTCGGGCACAGCCCGACCTACCGACAACCCAGGCCTGCGGATGCTCATTTACTCCCGCGACGCGACTCGTTCAGACGCGACACTTCCAGCGGGTTCATGTACGAGGGCCGAGGACCAAATACTCACCACAGCGAAGCAAATAAAGCGGGGCAGTCGCAAACGTGTAACATAACCAAAATTATTCATACAATCATCAGTTTGTATCGAAGCGGGGCAACGAGCGAGGTGTAACAGAACCGGGCAGATGGTGGGAGCATGGACGTGGAATCCAAGCGGGGCAATCGAAGGAGTGTAACAGTACAGTCTCTCATGTTGCTGGGGCGCCACCCGAAATGATGAAAATGGTGTCGAGTTGGTTATCCTTGAGGGAACAGACGGGTCACAGAGCTTACGAGCGGCCGATTGACCGGCGAAAGCCCAGCAGACCCCTGGAAAACGCTCGAAAAGGGGACACCAGGTGACACCGGGTGACATAGCCAGAAAAAACGGCTGGAAAACAGGAGGGGAGGAAAGGCGGTAACCCTGACAATTTACTGACAAATTCTGCCAAGCTCGGCGATCAGTCCCCACAAGAGCAAAGAACCGCTGGTTTTGGCCATTCTTGGGAGTCTGCCATCTGCCGGATTGCGGAAGGTCGAATATGGCAGGACAGCCGGCAACCTGACAATTTGCAGACAAATTCTGCCACAGTCAGCGAGGAGTTCCCACAAGAGAGTTACCACAAGAACAACGAAAAACCGCTGGTTTTGGCCAGTGGGACACCAGACATCACCGGATGACACAGGAAAACGGCTCGAAAACCGGCAACCAGCGGAAAACAGCGGAAAAAACGGCTCGAAACCGGCAACCAGTGGAAACCGGAGAAAACAGGGTGAAAAGGTTCGAGCTATACGCCCAGCGGGACTACGACAGCGACACAACGATTTTCCGAACAGAACCGATGATGTGCGGAGACCGTCCGACCAAGCGGAGCAATCACAGAGGTGTAACATAATCTATGACTATCTGTATATTATCATATCAATTTCAAGCGAGGTGAAGCGGGGCAGGTGGGTGAGTGTAACATAATTAGATCGTGCTTTGCGTAACAAATGAGAACACGCCCTGGCGTGCTCATTTACTCAACCGCCAAATGAGCAGACGCCCTGGCGGGTTCGTTTCCCGCCGACCTCATCCGCCACCGGTTCTAAACCGAGCAAGGATTGAGGCGGCAAAGCGAATAGCACTTCTGATAGAGTCCTATTGCAAGCGGCTGGAACGCGATCCCAGGATAGCGTCATGAGCATTTTCCGCGTAAAGACGACCGAGGCTCGCGTTGGCGTCGTAGGTCTCTACAACGCCGGCAAGACGGTGCTGCTAACCTCACTGATCAATCATCTGCAAGACCACGACCCTGACCGCTTTCCGCTCGGCAAACCCGGCACCACCTTGCGGCGGTTTACCGTGAAGGAGCCGGACAGCGGCTGGGCGTCGTTCAACTATACCGGTCACCGCGACTCGCTCGTCAACTATGGCCGCTGGCCGGAAAAGACGAAAGACCGCTCGCAGTTTGTCTGCCAGTTTGAACGCTCCGACTGGACGTTCAGCGACTGCTTACTGAAGCTCTACGACCTGCCCGGCGAACGCATCGCCGATGCCGGGATGCTTGGCCGCGATTTCACCGGCTGGTCCGAGCGGATGCTAAGTCTGTTCGTCAACGACACGACCTACCGCAACTGCTCTGCCCCATTTCTCGAGGCAATCCGAAAACCCGGTGTGACCGAAGCGGAGCTTCTGACCACATACCGGCTTGCACTGGCAAACCTGATCCTGAACTACAAACCGCTCATTTCGCCTTCGACGTTTCTACTCGATCTGAAGGGGCAACCTGCCCGCCCCGCGGCACCGGAGTCGCTCGCGGCCGCACGACATTGCGGAATTGACGACGCCACTCAGTTCTGCCCACTGCCAGCCGAATTGCGGATTCACGGGAGCGAACTGTTCGAGACATTTTCGGCGCGATTCGGTCAGTATGTGGAGCAAGTGGTCGTGCCGACCATCGCGGCATTTCGGACATGCACCGCTCTGGTGGTGTTGGTGGACATCACGATGTTGTTGGCGAGCGGCGTGGGGATGTATGACGACAACCGGCAGATTGTCCGCGACCTCTTTGAAGTGCTTTCACCCGGCGAGAACAAAGTGTTCGGCCCGGTGGCGCGCGGACTGGGCAAGGTCTTCCTTCCGCATCAGTGGCGGCCGGGATGGATCACTCGCGTTGCGTTCTGCGCGCCGAAAATGGATTTGATACATCCGCTCGACCGCGACCGCATGCAACTCCTGATGCGGCGCATGGTGGAGCGTTTTGCGGCTGACCGCGACGGATTACGGTACGAATTCTTCAACGTATCGTCGGTCGTCTCCACCAAGGCGCTCCCGGCCGAACCACACGGTCCACGCCTCCTCGTCGGTATGCCACTCCGCGACGCCACCGGCCGAAAGGTGCCACCAGGGGGAGAACAGCGATTCACGACATCAGAATTGCCAGACGACTGGCCCGTGGAGTGGCCCGCCGGCCGCTACGCGTTCCCCGAGGTGTACCCGCGAATGCCCGTCCGCAAGGACTATCCACCCGACCAGGTGAATGTGGATAAGTTGGCGACGTTTGTGATTGAATAGGTGTTGGCGTGTTGGCGAACGGCGTGACGTAAGTCCGCCGAGAAAAGCACTCGGCGAACTTACGCCACGCCGTTCGCCAATACTTACGGAATGTACACAAACTCGTGCATGTTGAAGACCACCACACACAGGTCCGCCAGTGCGCGCACGTGAGCGACGTCCACCCCAGCAGGCACATCCGCCATATCAATCCCGATAGGCAACTTCGCGCGAAGCCGATCGCGAATAATGTCGGCTTGCGCAACGAGGAACTCTGTCGCGAGCTTGCGCTCAGCGTCACTGGGTGCTCGACCGACTGTACGCCGGAAGAGCAAGTTCAGTTGCTTGTCGGTGCTGTTGCCCGCTTCTTTCACCAACGCCCCCGCCATCGCTTTCCCCTGGGCGTGCACGAACGGGCTGTTCATCAGGATGAGTGCTTGCGGCGCGAACGTGCTCACCGGCCGCACCGCACACGAGTTGAGCGTGTCGGGCTGGTCGAAGGCTTCGAGCATCGGTTGCCGCACGTTGCGCTTGTTGAAGAGATAGACCGAACGCCGGGTATGTTGACGCTCATCGGGTGTGACCGGCCACAATCCGTCTGGTTCACCCTCGGTGAACAGCAGCGCGTACACTTCCGGTTCGAGCGGCACTTTGACCGAAGGTCCACCGATTTGCCTGTTCAGAGTACCTGCGGCAGTGAGAATCGAATCACGAACGGCTTCGGCTTCGAGCCGACGGCGTGGCATTTTCCAGAGCAGTTTGTTGGCGGGGTCAATCTTCACCCCGTGGTCGCCCGTTGCGGATTGCCGATAGGTGGCGCTCGTCACGATCAGGCGATGAATGCGCTTGAGGCTCCATTGTTTCGCAGCACCGCCTGTCCATCTCCCAGCAGAGAACACGGAAGATGTGGCTTGAATGGTCGGCTCTCTTAGTTCGCACGCCAGCCAATCCAGCAATTCCGGGTGGGTGGGGAGTTCGCCGCGAACACCAAAGTCGTTCGGCGTGGCGACGATTCCGCGGCCGAAGTGATGCTGCCAGAGTCGGTTGACAATCACGCGTGTCGTCAGGGGGTGATCCGGTTGCGTCAGCCAGTTCGCGAGATCGCGCCGCGTCTTGGGTTGAGGGGAATCGGGGGGAGTTATCACGCGCGGAAACGCCGGCTGCACTTCCAGCACCTTCCGCGTCACGTCGCCGCGTTTGAGCACGAACGTTTTCGCGGATGGGTCGGTATTTTGGATGGCCCACGCGGACGCGGGTGGCGGCGGCATCTGCGCTTCAAGAGCGTGGAGTTGCTCGCGAAGAGCCACACGTTTCTTCAGGTCGTCCGGCGGCATCGCAGCGAGAATCTCGTCCCACGACACCTTGAGCAGGGCGCCCGTCTCCGCAGCCAACTTGCGTTGCTCGGGCGTTCGTTTTTCGGCGGGAGTATCGAGCGCATCGCGGTATTTCGGTTCGAGGTTCTTGCGTTTCTCGGCCGCGACTTTTGCCCGCACCGGTGCATCGAGAGCGTCAATTTGTTTCTTGAGCGGAGCCATCTTGGTGTTGAGTTCATCGGCTTTTTTCTCACGCGTGTCGCGTTCGGCCTCCGTTGCAAAATTGAACTCGACGTACTTCGCCTGGCCGAAAAACGCTTGCAGCCGGTAATAATCCGCGGCGGAGAGTGGATCGAATTTGTGGTCGTGACATCGGCAACAGGCGAAGGTGAGCCCGAGGAACGTGGCTCCCACACCGTTCACCATCTCCGTGAGCGTTTCCTGCCGCGACAAGTCCCGATCAATGTTTCCCCCAACTCGGTGAATGGGCCCACAACGATGCATCCCGGTTGCGATCATTAATTCCGGATCGACTTTCCCGCCCTTCTCCGCGAATTCATCCCCAGCGATCTGCTCCCGGACGAACTGGTCGTATGGCTTGTCGGCGTTGAAGCTCTGAATGACATAATCGCGATAACGCCAGGCTTGCGGACGTTCCATGTCCGCCTCGTAGCCGTTGCTCTCAGCGAAGCGGATCACATCGAGCCAGTGCGTCGCCCAGCGTTCGCCAAAATGCGGGGACGCGAGCAGGCGTTCAACCAGTTTCTCGTACGCATCGGGGGAGTTGTCTTTGAGAAAAGCATCGACCTCTGCGGGCGAGGGTGGCACGCCCGTGAGGTCGAGCGTGACCCGGCGAATCAGCGTAAGCTTGTCGGCTTCGGGTGCGGGCGCTAATCCCTCCTTTTCCAAGCGGGCCCGGACAAAGTTGTCGATGGGGTTGGCTGTTGGGAACTTGGTGTTTGGGATCGCTGCACGGACGGGCGCCTTGAAGGACCAATGTTCGCGCGCCTTCGGTTTGATTTGCGGCTCAACGTATTTATCCTGCCCGACCAAATGATCGGCAGAGAACACGAAACCGACAAGGAAGGCAAACACTCCAACACGATGCATCATCGGCGGTTGCTCCGCAAAGGCAGGAATAGCACCAAGCTAAACGATGGGTTGTATTCTCGGCAACGATGAAAAGCTTCCACGCACTTTATCAGGGTCGTCGCATCCCGATGATATGAAACTTTCATGTACGGCGAGAGACTTGAACTTTTCTCTGGCTTTTCGTCCCGGACAGGATATTTTTGTCGTTACCACCACCCTGCCGGAATCGAACCTGTCTCGGTTGACAGTCCCCACCATGTCAAGCGGTGGATGTGGTGTCCCCTTCTCTGGGCTCGCGAGGTGCCTCCGTCCGCACGCCAGCGTGCATGGTCGAGGTCGCCCAAATTCAACAGGAGTTGCGCCGGTGAGTGATTCCAATCGTGCTGCTCGTGAAGTCAAAACCCAGGTCAAGCCAACACTCGAAACACTCGAAAGCCGCGAAAACCCCACGGTGAACTACTACGGCGGGGCATTGCTCTCCAGTGTCGAAGCGCAGGCCGTTTACTACGGCAGTGGCTGGTCGGCCAACACCAGCAGCCAGACGTACGCAACGGGTTTCCTGCAAACCATCACCCAGAGCGCATACATGGACGCGCTCCAACAGGCGGGCTACGGCGTCGGCCGCGGGTCGACTTCGGCTTCGGCCAACGTTCCACTCAGCCTCACCAGTGGGTCGACCATCACGGATGCTTCCATCCGCGCTGAACTGTCAGCCGAGATTAGCAACGGCACCCTCGCCACACTCGACCCGAACCGACTGTACGTCGTCTTCGTGCAACCGAACGTCGCGATTAACCTCGGTGCCGGCCAGGGAACGACCCAGCAGGGCATCCTCGGCTATCACGGCGCATTTACAGGTCCGGGGGGGGCCGCGGTCCACTACGCCGTGATTGCTTACCCCGGCGGTGCGGCTGGCAACAGCAGCCTGGGCACGTCCGCGAACGATCAACTCACGGCGGTCGCGTCACATGAACTGGCCGAAGCTGTCACGGACCCGAACGTGAATTACAGCACCCTCGGCTGGTACGATCCCCAGCGCGGTGAGATCGGTGACATTACCGAAAACAACTCGAGCGCGTACGTCCGGCTCAATGGGTATCTGGTTCAGGAGGTGGCCACGCAGAACGACCAGTTGCTCTCGATTAACCTCAGCCCACCGGCACCGCCCGTCTCGCCTCCCCCACCGGTTTCGCCCCCGCCCGCCCCGGGTACAACCGCCACCACCACAACGCTGACCGCTGGTCCCGTCAGTTATCACGGTTGGTATGCCACTGTCAGCCTCACGATCACGGTCAAACCGAGTTCGGGAACCGTGCAGCCGGGCGGCACTGTGGAGTTGATTTACAACGGCCATGTGCTGGGAACGGCCACGTTGCATTTGGTTAACGGCGTGGAAACCGCGACCTTCAACGTCATGTTCACTGCCAACGGCAACTACACATTCTCGGCTCAATACCTCGGCACCACACAGTTCCTGGGCAGCACCAGCAATTCAACGACGGTGCATGTGTAGCTATTCGCTGTTGAGTGCAAGCGAGAGCATTTCCGCCCTCGCTTGCACTCCTATCGATATGGGGTTCCCATCACATCCACCGAAACTCCATTCTCCACATCTCTCGTAACCACTCCTCGATTTCGTAAGGCTGAAATTCTCGGCGGTCTGTTGAATAAATGAGAACGCGGCAGGCCGCATTCTCATTTGTCAGGCACCGCATTGTTCCCAACGCCACAGGTCGCAATCCAGCGAGACGCGAGTATTCGCGCCGGACTTGTTCGTTCGGAATTGGGACGCAGGTTCTGCTCAGAAATTCGGTTGCTCCGGTTGATCCAGTCCTTTGGCGTAGTAGGGTTCAGCACCTCTGGCGGTGCTTCGTAGCTGGGATGAATTCGCCCCATGTTCGACACGGTGTGTTTTCGCCCGACACCACCAGCCCCACCTCACTCCCCGAAGTCGTCTACTTCTCCATTGCGATCAATCCGAGGAGCTTGGTATGCCGTCGTCATGGTGGCTTGCGCCGCATCGTTATCAATTCCCGAAGCACACACGCAAAGTTTCAGAGCCGAAACTGCAAGTCGAGAATCTGGAACCTCGTGAAGTGCCGGCCGGGGTGTTCACTCCCAGTTACATCCTCGACCCCAATTCGAGCGGAGCCACTGCATTCGGAAGCGCAGGGCCAACCGGGTTGAGCCCGTCCGCCATTCGTCATGCGTACGGGTTCGACCAGGTGTCCTACACGGGAGCCGGGACCACGATCGCGATTGTCGATGCCTACGACGACCCGACCATCGCCTCCGATCTGCACGCTTTCGATCAACAGTTCGGCCTGGCTGACCCCACTTTCACCAAGGTGAACCAGACCGGTGGAACGACCATGCCCGCCGCCAGCACCGGCTGGGCGGGCGAAATCTCACTTGATGTGGAGTGGGCACACGCCATCGCACCTGGCGCAAAAATTCTGCTCGTGGAGGCCAATTCGGCATCGTACACGGACCTGATGACCGCCGTGGACTACGCCGCGAAGCAACCGGGCGTGGTTGCCGTGTCGATGAGCTGGGGTGGGGGAGAATTCTCCGGTGAGACTTCGCTCGACAGCAATTTCCTGACCCCAACAGGCCACACAGGAGTCGTGTTCGTCGCCTCGTCCGGGGACTCCGGCGCGCCGACCTCCTACCCCGCCGCATCGCCGTACGTTCTGTCGGTCGGCGGGACCACTCTGCACCTTGGCACCGGGAACACTTACTCCAGCGAGAGCGCATGGAGCGACAGCGGCGGCGGGATCAGCGCCTACGAGAGCAAGCCGTCGTATCAGAACGGAATCGTGACCCAGAGTACGACCAAGCGAACCAACCCCGACGTGTCTTACGATTCCGACCCGTACACCGGTTTCTCGGTCTATCAGACATACGGGAACAGCACGTCAGCGCCCTGGCTCCAATACGGCGGGACGAGCGACGCCGCACCGCAGTGGGCCGCCCTCATCGCGCTGGCCGACCAGGGACGCGCCGCCGCCGGGGAAGCCGCTCTGTCGTCCACCACGCTCCTGCCGATGATCTACCAGTTGTCCTCGGCAGACTTCCACGACATCACTTCCGGTAGCACCGTGGGTTCGCCGAACTACTCCGCAGGGGCGGGATACGATTTAACGACGGGCCGAGGAAGCCCGATCGCCAACAAGGTCATCACCGACCTGATCGGTAGTTCGACCACGACCACCGCGAATCACTTTGCGATCTCGTCGCCAACGTCCGCAACCGCAGGGACCTCTTTCACGATCACCGTGTCGGCCGAGAACGCGTCCAACGCGGTCATGACGAGCTTCACGGGTAACGTCAGCTTTACCAGTAGCGACGGGTTGGCGGGGCTGCCGGCCGCGTACACGTTCACCGCTGCCGACAAGGGAGTCCACACTTTCACCGTCACCCTGAAGACCGCGGGAAGTGAGACCGTAACAGCCACGTCGGGATCCGTGAGCGGAATCGATACGGTCACGGTCAACCCCGGTGCGCCAACTCACCTGGCCTTCTCTCAGCAGCCAGCGAACGCAACCGTTGGGACAACCCTCCCGACCGTGACGGTGACCGAACTCGACGCGTACGGGAACGTCGCCACCCAGGACAGCACGACCCGGATCACGCTCGCTCTGGGTACCAATCCCGGCGGAGCAACTCTGACGGGTGGCGGTGCGGTGACAGTGTCTCACGGAGTCGCGACTTTCACGGGCCTGTCGCTGAACAAGGCCGGGAACGGGTATACGCTCACCGCAACCGGTGGCACAATGCCCAAGATCACTTCCTCGTCGTTTAACGTGACCGCTGTCAGCAGCAATGTCATTGAGTCATTCGAGAGCGGACTGAACGGCTACTACTACGCGGGTAGTGTCCCCCCACAGGTCCAGCTTTCCGCTGCCGCCGCGCACGATGGCTCGCTGGGATTGCTGGATGCAGGCGACGGGGACTGGTACCTGCGGCTCGATAATGCCGCCAAGATCAATCCCGGCGATACGGTCTCGGTCTGGACGCGATTCGTTGGTTCAGCCGACGGGCGGGCGTATTTCGGATTCGGAACGACGACCTCCGGCACGCTCTCGGCGGTGCTGGCCCCGAACACCGGTCAACTGATCATTCAGAACGACGCCGGGTTTGCTACTTACACCGACCTCGCGAGCGTCTCGCAGGCGTATCAGGCCAATCACTGGTACCGTGTGGAAGTGGCGTGGGGAACTTCGGGCACGGTGACCGTCCGGCTGTACGACAGCAACGGAACGACTCTGCTGAATTCGGTCACCGTGCAAACGCACGATACCACGGCCGGCGATTTCGCGTTCCGGGCAATCGGCTCCGCCAAAGATTGGGACACGGTAACCGTGACCCGCGGAGTGAATTCCTTCACGGCCGCGACCACACCGGCAATGTTCGCGGCGGCACCTACAACTCCACCGAGCAGCACGCCATCTAGTGGGACAGCTCCGGCAGTAACCGAGCAGACGGGGAACTGGTGGGCCGCGCTCGTCAGCCCGTCCGCCGCATCCAGCCCGATGGTCACGCAATCAAGTTCGAAAGCGACGCCAGCATCGACCTCGACGGAGTTGTTCCTTTCCCCCTCGCTCTTCGTCGATTCCTGGGAAACGGCTGACCTGCTTGTGGGAGTCCCCCGTCCGGGCCACGGCTGATACTGTTAATCCGATCGTTTGGAAAGTGGTCTGCCATCCGTGGCAGACCACTTACATTCCCGGCAACACTTTCTCTGGCTCCGCGAAGATCGCGGGTATTCCTCCCGTGTGAATGAACACCACCGACGATCCGCGTGGATATTTTCCCGCACGCACATCTGCAATAAGAGCCGCCAGCGCCTTGGCGGTGTAAACGTGATCGGTCAGGATCGCTTCGGTTGTGGCGAGCAGATGCATGGCCTCCTGCCCCGCGGCCGACGGCAACCCATAACCGGGCGCCACGAACGACTCATCCGCGTCAAAATCGGCCGGCGAAAGCCGGTGTGGAAGTCCCATCCGCTCGGCGGCGGCATTCGCATCGTCCGCCATGCGGGTCGGGATGTGCCACGGCCAGTGCAGCGGACAGATGAGCCGCGCGGGACAGTTGAAACCCAACAGTGCCTTACCCAGCGCAACCCCAGCCCCCGTAGCTCCAGCCGACGAGACATAGAACGCCGCGGGGGTCACATTCGTGGCCGCGAGTTGTTCGGCAATCTCTGCCATGCAAAGAGCGTAACTCACCGCAGATAGCGGTACGACGCGCGGGGGATCCCAGAAGTATGGCTTGCGGCCAGCGCGGCGAAACTCTTCGGCTTTGGCCGCGAGGAGGGCGTTTAACTCCGGGCCGATCTTGGCGTCGGTAAACTCGACGTGTGCGCCGACGAGGTAATCGAGCAGGAGATTGCCCTGCGGGTCCGTCTTCTGGAGCGCTTTGCTCAAGTAGAGGCGGCATTCGAGACCGAGTTTGGCGCACGCCGCGGCAGTCGTTCGGCAGTTGTTGGATTGAACCAGCGCTCCCCATACGAACAGATCGCACCCGCTGGCGACGGCGTCGCCAAAGAGAAATTCGTTGTGGCGGGCTTTGTTCCCGCCGAGAACCAGGCCGGTGCAATCATCGCGCTTGATGAAAACTCGCACGCCTCCGCCAAGTTTGGCCGCGAACTTGGGGACTTCTTCCAGAGGAGTGGGTAGGTGTGCGAGCCGTACGCGCGGTAAACGCTCTGCCGCGGCGCGGACTTCCGTTGGGGTGAGTTTCGAAGCAGGCATGCCGGTCTCCAGAGTGATGCCGTCATCGTAGCAAGGCAACGGGATGTGGCTTCCCGAATGAATCAAACCCGCTGGTTGCATCCAGACGGGGATTGCGGTCGAAGTAATTGAGACAGGGGAGTCCGCCTTCGTGCGGTTCCAGTACCCCGCCCAAATTTACCCGCCAAAAATCGCCATGACACCCATTGAACTGCTTCGGCTATTTGTTTGGCGGACACATCCGGTACACTGTCGAAGACCGGCCACCGGATCGGCAGGCGTACCGCAATGGATTCGCGCATGATTTCGACGGCTTCACACACAGCCCAGAGCCGCCTCGCGTCGCCGACCTCTGCGTCTCGCCCCAAGTCCGTACTCGTCGTTGGTGCTGGGCCTGGCGGGTTAGCCGCGTCACTTCTGCTCGCAAAAGCGGGACTCGACGTTCACGTCATCGACCGATTGCCGCATGTCGGGGGCCGATGCTCGGCCATTGAGGAGCAAGGATTCCGCTTCGACCTCGGGCCGACGTTCTTTCTCTACCCGCGCGTACTGGAACGCATATTCCGACTCATCGGTCGCGATCTGCGCCGCGAAGTGCCGATGGTCCGGCTCGATCCGCAATACCGGATCGCGTTCGGAAGTGGGGGTGAGCTGAACTGCACCCCGGACGTTGCGAAGTTAGAAAAAGAAGTGGAGCGGATCAGCCCGACTGATGCGAAAAATGTCCGGCGATTCCTCGCCGACAACCGCATCAAGATGGAGAAGTTCCGACCGTGCCTCGAACGACCATTCCTCGGCTGGCAGGACGTGATGCGATGGCAGCTTGTGAAACTCTTCCCCACACTCAAGCCGTGGAAATCACTCGACGCCGAACTCGGGCGGTATTTCCGCGATGAGCGAATCCGCCTCGCGTTTTCGTTTCAGTCGAAGTACCTCGGCATGTCGCCCTTCAATTGCCCCAGTCTGTTCTCAATTCTGTCGTTCCTCGAATATGAATATGGCGTCTGGCACCCGATCGGCGGGTGCTCCGCGGTGAGCGAGGCGATGGGACGGATTGCTCGTGAAATGGGGGTGCGGTTCTCGCTCGGCGAAGAAGTGACGGAAGTTCTCTTTGACGGCCGGAAAGCTGTCGGTGTTCGGACGCGCAAGAGCGAATACCGCGCGGACGCAATTGTAATGAACGCCGATTTCGCCCACGCGATGACACATCTGGTGCCGAATCACCTCCGCCGCAAATGGACCGATACACGGATCGCAAGGAAGAAATTTTCGTGTTCCACGTTCATGATGTACCTCGGCATCGAGGGCCGCTATGACCATCTGCCACACCACACCATCCACTGTGCCGCCAACTACGCCGAGAACCTTGCGGACATCGAATCGCGACACGTCCTCTCTGAAGATCCGTCGTTCTATGTGCAGAACGCGTGCAGTACGGACCCTTCACTCGCTCCCTCCGGTTGTAGCACGCTCTATGTCCTCGCCCCGGTCACGCACCAGCACGCGAATGTCGATTGGGCAAAAGAAACACCGGGGTTCCGCGCAAAGCTCCTGAAACAACTCGAGAAGGTTGGGATCAACGGAGTGGAGAAACGCATCCGCTTCGAGAAGGTCGTGACTCCGGCCGACTGGGAAAGCGGCTATCACGTCTATCGCGGGGCGACGTTCAACCTTGCCCACACCTGGGGCCAGATGCTGCATCTCCGTCCGCGCAACCGCTTCGACGAACTACCTGGCGTTTACCTTGTCGGTGGCGGGACACACCCCGGTAGCGGACTGCCCGTCATTTACGAATCTGCCCGCATCACCAGCCGGCTGTTGCTCGAAGACTTCGCACAGGATGCGAGCTGGCTGGGCGAGCCGGCGGTTGCGGAGTCGCCTGTACCTGTCGTGGTGCAATGAGTAGATTGCGGCGTCAAAGTGGTAGCAGGTCTCCGTGTGCCGTGAAAGACAACGGCACACGGAGTGTGCCTACTACTTTGTAGGAGTTCACTCGTGACCAACGAATCGCAACGGAATCGCGTCGGTGTGATTGGTGGCGGGCTGGGCGGCCTCACGGCGGCGTGTGTACTGGCCGCACGTGGGTACACGGTCACACTCTTCGAGAAAAGTCCCTGGCTGGGCGGCAAAGCTGCTGTTCTGGAACACGCGGGCTTTCGCTTCGATATGGGGCCGACCATCCTCACCATTCCCTCCGTGCTGCGCCGCATTTTTTCGGAAGCCGGCCAGAGAATGGAAGATTACCTCGACCTGATCCGTCTCGATCCGCAGTGGCGTTGTTTCTTCACCGATGGCAGCACGCTTGATCTGGTCGAAGATGTGGAACAGATGGCGCGTTCGCTCGCGGCGTATTCCCCCAATACCAACTCCGCTAACGGTTATCGCCGGTTCCATACTCTCTCGGACCGCTTGCATCAGGTTTCCAATCGGCACTACTTCTGGAAGTCGATTGGCGGCATCCGGGACATGATCGACTGGCGGGCCGGCTTCTCTGCGCAGCTCATAGGGGATGTTCTCTCGATGCGCATGGGTCGCTCCGTCGCGGGCACAGTCCGGAAATTCGTGCCGGACTCGCGTGTAGCACAGATGCTCGACCACTTCACGCAATATGTGGGTTCGTGCCCGGAATCGTCGCCGGCAGTTCTGTGTGGCATTGCCCATATGCAGACAAGCGAGGGCGTGTGGTATCCGCGTGGCGGAATCCGCGCCGTGCCGGAAGCGTTAATCCGCTTAGGTGAAGAACTCGGCATTGAATTCCGCACCGGAACTGGCATCCGCCGGGTGCTGGTGGAGAACGGTACTCGCGTTCGTGGAGTCGAAACCGAAGGTGGCGAGATCATCGAACTGGCAGCGGTCGTGTCGAACGCCGACAGTGCCCGCACGCACCGCGAGTTGCTTTGCGAAACCGCTCCGCGCGCTGCACGCCGGTTTGAGTCACGCCGACACTACGAACCAGCCTGCTCGGGGGTCGTACTGTACCTCGGCTTGAAGAAAGCCTACGACCACTTGCTGCATCACGACTTTGTCTTCTCACGCGACCCACACGAAGAGTTCGACTTCATCTACCGGAAAGGCGAACCCGCCCCGGATCCGACCTGCTATCTCGCTTCAACCGGACACACCGACCCCGCCACCGCGCCACTCGGCGGCGATGCGCTCTATGTACTGGTTCACACTCCGTATCTTCGGCCGCATCACGACTGGACTGTCATGTTGCCAGAGTATCGCCGCGTCATCCTCAACAAACTCAAAACAACCGGCCAGATGCCGGACATCGAAGACCGCATCGTGTACGAATCGGCTCTTACGCCGCAAGACATTCACGACCGCTACCGCGTTCTGAATGGTGCGATTTATGGCCTGGCGAGCCACGGAAAGTGGACCGGCGCATTCAAGCCCGCCAACCGCTCGCCGGATATCCGCGGCTTCTACCTCGCTGGCGGCGCAGCACACCCCGGTCCGGGAATGCCGATGGTACTCATGTCCGGATGGATCGCGGCTGATGCGATCGATCAGGACAAGATTGCCCCCAAGGCATTAGGAAGCGAAACGCGATCGGCGCGACAGTCGGTGCCTGTGACGGCGTGAGTTCCATGCGGCTGCACAAGACCCAAGCGGAAACTCCTCTTCCTCACCGCTGGCCGTGGCTTGTTCCGCCATTTCGGCGTTATGCCTGCCGGTATGTTCGCAAACACTTCCACGCGGTGCGGCTCTCGAAATCCGGCGGAGTGTTCCCCACCACCGACGCGCCAGTGCTGGTCGTGCTGAATCATCCGTCGTGGTGGGATCCGCTCATTGGCCTTGTTTTGAGCCGGGCATTCGCCGACCGTGAGCAGTTCGCGGCCATCGACGCCATCGCCGTGCGGCAATACCGGTTCTTCGCCAAACTTGGGTTCGTTGGCGTCGATACCAAGTCCCTGCGTGGGGCGGCCGAGTTTCTGCGAATGGGCACCGCAATTCTTTCTCATCCGAAGCATGTGTACTGGGTGACCGCGCAGGGTCGCTTCACGGACGTGCGCGAACGGCCGCTTGCGTTGCAATCGGGAGTCGGCCACCTCGCGGCACGCTTGAAGTTCGGTATCGTGCTGCCGATTGCATTGGAATACACCTTCTGGACCGAACGAACGCCGGAAGCCTTGGTTCGCCTTGGCGATCCACTCACGATTGAAGCCCATCCCGGGCTAAACGGGAAAGAATGGACCACCCTGATTGAAGGGGCACTCACCCGTACCCTGGACGCCCTGAACGCCGAAGCCATGCGTCGTGACCCGACCGCATTCACGGAATTGCTGGTAGGCAAAAGTGGCGTGGGTGGAGTGTACGATCTGTGGCGACGGCTGAAGTCGTGGCTGCGCGGACGGAAGTTTGACCCCTCGCACGAGTCGGCAATTCAAGAGGCGAAGCCGTGACGCTGCTTGTACTCGCGTGGGTGAGTCTGGGTTGCGCAGGCATCCCCACCCTGCTCTACTTGTGGAATCGTTTCCTCTTCCGAGAACCGCCGATACTTGATGCAGCGAGGTTACAAGGTGCCTGTTTAACAAACCGCGACCGCAAGGGAGCGGGAATATCTGATACCCGCTCCCTTGCGGTCGCGGCTCGCAACGAAAAACCTGCGACCGTCTTTCCATCCATCTCCGTGCTCATCCCCGCCCGCAATGAAGAACTCGGCATCGAAGCCTGTGTGCGTTCTGCCCTTGCTTCGCAACATGTCGAACTTGAAGTGATCGTGCTCGACGATGCCTCAACTGATCGCACCGCAGAGATCGTCCGCACGATCGCCGCAACCGATTCGCGACTGCGGCTCGAGACGGCCCCTCCACTTCCCGAAGGCTGGTGTGGAAAGCAGCATGCGTGCTTCGCCCTCTCGAAACTCGCTCGCTTCGACACCTTCTCGTTCCTCGATGCCGACGTGCGACTCGAACCCGACGCCCTGGCCCGCATGGCTCTTTTTCTGAAGCAAAGCGGCGCGGAACTGGTCAGTGGATTCCCACGCCAGGAAACCGGTACGCTTCTCGAAAAGCTACTCATTCCGCTGATTAACTGGCTGTTGCTCTCGTTCTTGCCGCTGTGGGGCATGCGCCATTTCCGCTGGTCTGCGTTCGGCGCGGGGTGCGGACAGTGGTTCATGACTTCGCGACTGGCGTACGAAAAAGTCGGCGGGCACGCGGCCGTGAAGTCGTCACTTCACGATGGCTTGACGCTTCCGCGAGCTTATCGAAAAACTGGCTTCTTCACCGATGTGTGCGACGCGACACACCTCGCGACGTGCCGAATGTATCGCTCAGCTCGCGGAGTCTGGTTTGGACTCGCGAAGAATGCACGCGAAGGAATGGCCGCAACCGGACAGATCTGGTTCTGGACTATCGTGCTGCTGTGCGGCCAAGTAGTGCCGGTCGGGTTACTGTTGCTCTACCTGTTGATACCCGATCTCGCCTTCAATTGGACCTTGGGCATGTGTCCTCTCTTGCTTTCGTTCGGCCCAAGGCTCGCAATGACGGTTGCGTTTAAGCAATCGTGGTTGGGTGCATTGCTTCACCCCGTTGCAATCATCGTTTTGCTCGCCGTGCAGTGGTATACAGTCCTTCAGGCTGTGTTCGGCAAGCCAGTGGGGTGGAAGGGGCGCGAAGCGCCCACTCCTCGGTCCCAGTGATCGGCTTCAGCCAGTCGGGACGCATCGCTGCGATTGAGACGAGTGGCATTTCAGTTGGATGGAATTAATGAGTTGTTTACATTGGACTTACGATCATGATCCGGCAACGGGAGAAATCAGGTTAGCGATCCTCGACAATGTCCCAGGTCTCTCTGTTGAGATTCAAGTGCAGCCGGATGATCATGGTTATATAGTTACTGTGATTGCTGAATCGTCCACCTCCGGCCCAAATGTGTCGACCCAACATTGTGATGACTATTCATCCGCACTGGACGAGTTGCACAAGTCTCAGGCACTTTGGGATGAGTAACGGTATGTATCTGGCATATAGAAATGAGGGGTTGTGGTAGGGACGGCTCTTTCGAGCCGCCTCATCCAGCTTTTACCTCGGGTGTTTGGCATCACCAGAGTAACTCTGACATCTGATAGCGAGACACTACCAACACTTCATCACACATCCAACTCTTCCGCCGAGGCTTGTTCCGCTCGCTCCATGATGAACTTGTAGCGGTGTTCGGCATCCTTACCGAGCAATTCCACGAACGCGTCGTCGGCCTCACGTAGGTTATCAATCGTCACGCGGAGAAGCGTGCGCGACTTGCGGTCGAGAGTGGTACTCGCCAGATCCTTCGCGTCCATTTCGCCCAATCCTTTGAACCGCGTCACCTCCACTTTCGCGTTGGCGCGTTGCGCGGCGAGAATCTCCTCCTTGTGTTTGTCGTCGCGTGCCCAGTGGACTTCTTTGCCGACATTTACGCGATAGAGTGGCGGCTGCGCCAGATACACATGTCCCTTCTCAATGAGCTTCGGCATGTGGCGGAACAGGAAGTCGAGCATCAGCGTGGCGATGTGACAACCGTCTGCATCGGCGTCCATCAGGAGAATGATCTTGCCATAACGAAGGCCATCGTAGTTGAACTTCTCACCGGCTCCCGTGCCGATGGCCGTGACGAGATCGGAGATCTCCTGGTTGCCCAGTGCTTTCGCGGTAATGAGCCCTTCGCAGTTGAGAATCTTCCCACGCAGCGGTAACACGGCTTGCGTGTTGTTATCGCGTCCTTGCTTCGCCGATCCGCCGGCCGAGTCACCTTCCACGATGAACAGTTCGGTCTTTGAGACATCCGTCGATTTGCAGTCGGCCAGTTTGCCCGGCAGACTCAGCCGCCGGCTGCCCGGCGACTTCCGTTTCACTTCTTCCTTCGCGGCGCGGGACGCTTCCCGCATCCGCGCCGCGATCACAATGCGACCCACAATCGCGTCGGCCGTGGTCTTGTTATTGTTCAACCACGCTTCGAGGGCGGGGCGTACGAAATTATCGACCGAATTCTCAATTTCCGGATTGGTCAGGCGGTTCTTCGTCTGCGATTCAAACATCGGGTCACGGAGGAACACGGAGAGGACCGCGACCACACCTTCGCGAATATCATCCGCGGTGATCTTGAGATCCTTCACCTTGATGTTGTGTGTCTCGATGTAGTTGTTGATGGCTTTTCGCACGGCGTTCTTTAATCCATTCTCGTGCGTGCCGCCGTTGGGCGTGCGGATGCCGTTGGCATAGGTGCGGTAGGTTTCCTCGGTCGATTCGGTCCACTGCAGAGCGACCTCAATCTTGTCGCCATTCTCGCGAACCGCCGAGAACGCGGCTTCTGTGACAGCCGGCTTCTGACCGTCGGTAACGAGCTTTGCAAGAAAAGCGGGAAGCCCCCCAGTGTTGGAGAACTCAAGGGTCTCACCACTGATTTCGTTCTTGTAGGTGATGTGCAAGCCGCTGTGGATGAAGGCCATGTCTTCCAGTCGCGTCTTGATCACGTCCGGATCGAAACGCGTGATCTTGAAGATCGTTTCATCGGGCTCAAAGTAGATGCTCGTGCCGTGCCCGCGGAACGGCCCCACCTTCTCCAACTTCGCCAGCGGAGTTCCCTTTGCGTACTCCTGCCGATACTCGAATCCGTCGCGCTTGACGGTGGCAATCAGCTTCTTTGAGAGCGCATTCACCACCGATGCACCAACGCCGTGCAAGCCGCCCGTGCGGATGTAACCGCTATCCGATTCACCGAACTTCCCACCGGCGTGCAGCACCGTTAACACAAGTTCCAGCCCCGTCTTTTTGTGTTTCGGGTGAACATCAACAGGAATGCCGCGGCCGTTATCCGTGATCGTGATCGCATGGCCTGACTTGTGGAGCGTGAGCGTGATGTGATCCGCGAATCCGTTGATGTACTCATCGACGGCATTGTCGAGAATTTCCCACGCGAGGTGGTGAAGGCCCTTCTTATCCGGGTCACCAATATACATGGCCGGCCGTTTACGAACCGGCTCAAGACCTTCCAGAACCTGAATGTCTTCGGTGCGATATTTCGACTGTGCAACGGATAGCGCGCTCATATCTTCTCTGTGCCTAGGTCGTGGTGATTCTGATTGATCGAGGTTACTGATAATACTTCTTGGACACAATCGCGCCGGTCGTGGCATCGATTATGTAATGTGGACCACCGCCTGTGCAATAACGCTGGCGCTTTGGACTATAAACGAGGTGCCAGCCGTCACCATGGAGAGTCATTTCAAGCACCAGAGTATGAAGACAGTTGCCATACATGGGCAGAGCGTCCGCCTCGACAATACCAACTGTCTGTTGGCGTGAGATCACAGGGGTTGCAGTCACGGTGGTCATAGTCACGGCATCCTTCACTCACCGCTCTTGGCATCGTCCTTCGGCTTCTTGCCTTCGACGACTTCCCAATCGGTCAGTTCGATCGGCGGGGGAACCACACGTGTGAATCGCGTGCGAACGCCCGGTTTGTCACCTTTCCCTCCGCGATGGCGGCTCTTGATCGCCCCGCGGCCGAATTCCTGTGTCTTGCCGCTTTCCGTTTCCAGCACCAGTTTGTCGAACCGACCGCCAACGAGCACACCGCCAAGGCAGTCGTCGTCCTTTTCGAGTTTGATGCCGAACACACCCTTCCCGACTCCGGAAAGAATCGTCACCTGGTCAAGTGGGAAGTGTGTGACATAGCCGCCTGCGGTCGCCAGCATCACGCCTTCCTCATCACCCACCAGGCGCACCATCACCACTTTATCGCCTTCTTCCAGCTTCACATAGCGCCGACCGACCTTGGTGGATTCCGTGCGGAACGCAGTGAGTGGAGTACGAAGAATATAGCCGTTCTTGGTGCTGACAACGACAAATGGCCCGCCGGGAGTATCGCCTTTGCCTGGCTTATCTGCCGGCGTGAAGCGCGGATCGGTTGTGATTGCCGCGACGACCTTTACGCCGTCGCCAAGCTTAAAGAACTTGGTGATGGGTTCGCCGTAGCCCGTCGTCGCGGGGACTTCATTGATCCGCATGGTATACGCCACACCATCGTCGGAGAAAAAGACGACGTGATCGAGCGTACTGCCGGGAACCACCGCCACAACCTCGTCTCCCTCCTGCACGCGCGTTGATTCCACCGCCGCCAACCGGCCGACACGCTTGATCCAACCGTTGCGGGTGAGCACGACGTTCGTGTTTTCTCGTGCAATGTATGCTTCCTCGTCGAACTCCAGCACATCCTCATCGGACGCCATTCGCGTCTTGCGCCGCTCGGGGAAGTCCTTAATGAGTCCTTCCATCTCGCCCTTGATGACGCCCCACAACTTCTTCTTCGAAGCGAGTATTCCTTCGATCTCCTTGGCCTTCTCTTTCTTCTCTTTGAGTTCGTCGAGAATCTTCTGAATTTCCATCTGCGCGATCTTGTAGAGCTGCGCATCGAGGATCGCTGTCACTTGCTCGTCGTCGAGCTTGAAGGTCGACTTGAGCTTCTCGGCCGCGTCAGGCTTTCCGCTGCTGTTGCGAATGATCTTGATGGCCTGATCCAGTGCGTTGAAGATGATCGCGAAGCCTTCGAGAATATGAATCCGCCGACGCAGTTGCCGGAGTTCATACTTGAAACGCATCTCAACGGTCTTAAAGCGGAAGTCGAGGAAGTGCTGAATCAGATCCTTGAGGCTCAGTCCATCTTTTGGCACCATCCGGCTCCCGTCGTCGTTGGGCACCAGAGCCGTCATGTTGTACGAGTAAGTCTTCTGCAACTCGGTGTGCTTGTACAGATACGCCATCACGAGGTTCGGATCGGTGCCGGGTTTGATCTCCAACACCAGGCGCAAACCTTCCTTGTCGTTGGACTCGTTCGATTGTCCCGTGAGTTGCGGCAGTTTCCGGTCTTCGATGATGGCGCCGATGGTGTTTTCCAGTTCACCTTTATTCACGCCATACGGGATTGAGGTGATGACGATTTGCTTCCGGCCCCGTTCCAGTTCCTCTTCCTTCCATTCGCCCTGCACCTTGATCGTTCCGCGCCCCTCTTCGTAGATCTTCCGCAACGTCGTACGGTCGGTCACGATCTTGCCGCCGAGCGGGAAGTCCGGCCCCTTCACTTTGTCGAGCAGATTGGCGACGGTGGAATCCGGCTCGTCGATCAGAAGAATGCACGCCTTCAACACTTCCGCGAGGTTATGTGGCGGAATCTGCGTTGCCATCCCGACAGCAATGCCCGCAGTGCCATTCACGAGCAAGTTCGGGAACTGCGCCGGCAGAACGCTCGGCTCGCGTCGCGTGCCGTCGTAGTTCGCGACCAGTTCAACGGTTTCGCTGCCGAGTTCGTTGAGAAGCAGTGCCGCTTGCTGCGTCAGTTTGGCTTCCGTGTAACGGTACGCCGCCGGCGGGTCGCCATCGACGGAGCCGAAGTTCCCCTGCCCCAACACCAACGGAACGCGAAGTACCCAGTTCTGCGTCATACGAACGAGCGCTTCGTAGAGAGCGCTATCGCCGTGCGGGTGGTAGTTACCCATCACTTCACCGACGATCTTGGCGCATTTGAGCGCCTTGCGGTCGTGGTGGAGGCTGAGGTCGTTGTACATCGCGTAGAGAATGCGCCGCTGCACTGGCTTGAGGCCATCGCGAACGTCCGGCAGCGCACGGCCGGTCACCACCGACATCGCATAGGTGAGGAATCGGTCGCGGACCTGTTCGGCAATGGAAACTGTCTCGATTGTCTCGGCCATCGTGTGTCCTATTCAAAACGGCATTAAAAAGCATTTACAGGATCTACCAAGGTCTCCTGGGTCGTGGTGTCGTCCTGCAAGATTCGCAATCAGATAACACAAACCGCCAGGGTGTTCCCCGTGGTCGCTTGCTTTCTCGGCGGATCTCGTCCGGCAGGCCCGGTGGCAGAATTTGTCTGCAAATTGTCAGGGTTGTCAGGGAGTAGGCTCACGGCCCTGGTTTCCCCTTTTCGAGCCTTATTGTCGCTGTTTTCCGCTGTTTTCCGGCTTTCGAGCTTTTTCCTGTGTCGTCCGGTGTCGTCTGATGTCGGGTTTTCGAGCCGTTTTTCCCGCGGTCTACGGAACTGGGTGTGCCGCTAACTGGAAGAATGCTTTGGGCATCCAGCCTTCTGCCATGACCGGGCTCTTCACAAGGAAGGCTGACTCGCAACACGACAACACGGCTAACGGAGGGTTTCTGATACCTGATCCAGTTGCGGGTGCCCGCATCGCTGTCCGAAGAGCTACCCGCTCGCTCCGCGAGCGGACCACTCTGAAGCAAGGAACAGCGGCCTGCCACAGTTCCTTGTGAAACGGACATCCTTTGCTGGATCATGAATGAGAGCCTGTTAACCGCGACGATTTATTCACATCTATTTTAACTGAACGGGTGACCAGATAATCATATCACGCCGGCTGTATTTCGGAAGCTCAGTTACACCCCAAAAAGTGAGAACAACCCCCGGCACTTGTGCGGGGGTTGGACTGCGTTGAGTTTACCGACAGAGCACCGACGATGAGGAGTGGGGACTTTGGCGAGGGAAAAGCCCTTTTTGTTTTCGGCTATTTTTTGGGCGCGGGGTAAGCCTTGAGACACTCGTCCAGATCCTTCTGATATTGTGGCGTCACTTCCGAGAAACCCTTCAACCGCCAAAGGCTCGTGAGGATTTTCCCCTGTGCGGTCTCGATCCCCTTGATCAACCCCTTGCGAATCTTCGCGGCCGTATCGACATCGAACGCTTCCTTCCGATACACCACCACGGCCGAAGGGAACGGATCCGATTGAACGAGTACCTTCAGTTGCTTGCCAACTCCCGGTTTGTTCGTTTGGTAAGTGCGGAGCGCGGTGGCATCCACCAAGGCAGCCTGGCAAGTATTGTCCGCGACCGCATCGAGCGATTCTTCGACGGACTTGCCATCGTGTTTCGCGGTCCCACAGCAACCCTCTGGTAGTTTATCCCGGAGCCGATCGAGATAAAGGTGGCAGTGTGCTTTGGTGGCGTTGGGAATCACGACGCAACTCCCTTTGAGATCGTTCGCGCCCTTCGCATCTGAGTTCGCATTCACCACCAGGCACGCCTGAAGTTTGTTGCCTGGAACGGTAATGAGGAGTGGAATCAGATCGGTGTGATGCCGAACCCAGGCGTACTCAAAACCGTGAAAGACAGCGACATCGAGCGTGCCAGCGCGGAGCTTGTCGGCGATCTCCTTGTAGTCCTTCACGACCGCGATTTCGCCCTTGAGACCGGTCTGCTTCTCGAACATATCCTGGAACGGCTTGGCCACTGGCGCCACAACAGCGGGGGGCAATCCGCTGAACATGCTCTCCGGCAGGCCGATTTTTAGCGATGCCGGCTCGGCGGCATCCACACGCGACACTGGAACAAGCGCCACTGCCACCGGCAGGATCACTCCCACCGCCAATGCGCACACACGCCCCACGAGTCACCCCTTTGAAGGCAACGGCACACGGAGTGCCTACTACTTAAGAAGTTCGTAGTGAACAGTGGGCGGTGGGCCGTGACCAGAGAACACTACACCCGCCAACTGTCCACTGTCCACCGCTCGCTATCGATTCGGGAAGTCCGGGCGAATACCCCCTGCCGTCACTCGCTCGAGCGCCGCCAGCGCGAGCAGGTAATCGTAGACCGCCTGGAGGTAATCCGATTGGGCCTTGGCCGCGACGACTTCCGCCTGAACGAGTTGATCCTTCGCCTTGGTGATTTCAGCCACCGCTTGCGCCTGATCCTGGATCTTTTTGCTCAGGTCGAACTGCTGTTTGGCGAGCGTGAGTTTCTCGGAAGTCAGCTCAAAGTCGAGGAACGTGGTTTCGGCTTCGGCGAGAATCAGATTCCTGGCCTTCTCGTAGACCGCCTCCGCCCGCTGCGCGAACGCCATCGCCCGGCAAACGCGATCGTACTTGCTACCGACCAGTTGCGGCGGCATTTCGGGAAGGATGCCGCCCGGCCGATACTCATTCGGCAGGCGGATCGCTTGCGGGATTTCCTTCGCGTGGATATCGGCCCCGGAAGCGAGCGTGGGGACCACGCGCTTGAAGGGAATCTTGCCTTGCGCGTAAACCTCCAGCCGGAAGGCATCCACTCCCGCCGCGGCCAAAACCAGTTCCGGCCGGCGTTCGAGGGCCAACTCCACCACACGATCCTTCGTGAGGGGAACATTTTGCTTCATTACCGGCAAGGCGGTATCGGCAATCTGGAAGTGGAAAGTGCGATCGTCCACACCCATCACTTCGCGCAGCCCAGCCATCGCCTTCTGCCGGCCCAGTTTGGCCGTCGCGTAGAGCTTCTTCGCCTGGAGGAGTCCGTCCTCCATTATGGACAGCTTGAGGTTGTTGAAACCTTCGAGGAGTTTGGGATCCTTCACGGTTTTCAGTAATTCCCTGCCCACCTCAACGAGCGACGTCAGTCGCAAAACCACCAGTTCGGCCAGTTCTTGCTGCTGCTTGGCATAGACGGCGGTGTAGTAGAGCCGCGTGACGTCTTGCACCACTTCGTTGTGCAGTTTTTGGTATTCGGCACTGGTGGCCATCAAGCCGCGTTTCGCCTGTTGCTTGCGGATTTCGAGGTCAGGGCTAATGATGGTGCCGACGGTACCGAAGTTGGTCAGCGAGCGGTAACCGGCCTCGGTTGCGGCGGTACTGGCCTTCACGGCCTTGAGAGCAGGTTGTCGCTCCAGCGCGATGGCCACGCACTCGCCCAGCGTCAACTCTGGCCCGGTATCCGGGAGCTTGTCGCTATTGCCGTTCCCATTCTTCTGCCCATTCTTGGCCGCAGTATGAGGAAGAGGAGCGGGTGCGGGCAGGGGATTCTGGAGCTTGACGTTGTGCTTCTGCACTCTCGGCGCGGGCGCCGGGACGGTCGGCGAGACCGGCTGTTGACCGTGGACACTTGCCATAATCAGCGCCAATACCGGCACCAAACAGGCCAGCAGCCGAGCGGCATAAACGGGCATTCGGGCTGACAAGCGCATGAGGCCGTCCCCTGACCACCATTTCAACGATGACGATTCCTTTCGTCCCAACTTCCATCGTCACCCACCCAACCGGCTTTCAATTGGAGCTTTCACGAACTGACGTGATCTGCGCTCTCTGCATACCGGTCGTTCCGCCTGTATCATCTGAAGCGGTACAATGGTGGAAATTCTCAGCCGTAAGTGCTCTGTTGAAGCCTCAGGTCAGTTGTCGCTGGGTGGTTTTTGGTCACAGAGCAAGGCGCAAGCCGAGTAGGCATATGCACCAAATGAGTCCGGGGGTGGAGCGGGCGGTGGCCGCAGCACGCACGTGGGCCGATCGACTTGGCTCTGAGCCGGTGCGGCTGGCGCATTTCGTTTTGGCTCTTCTGGACGAAGAAGAAGGCCGACCCGCAGTGTTACTCGAACGTATTGGGCTCTCAGTTCCGCAGATCCGCGAGCAACTCCAAGCGACGGAAAGCCCGCCCGCGCCAGCCGTTACGGCGCTCTTCAACGCGGCTCAAAGCTGGTCGCTCGCATACCGGCACGATCCGGAGTTTCTGACCGATGCCTTCCTCATCGCGGTCCTCTCCACGAATGATGAATTTCGTGCAACCGCCGCGACGCTCGGTTTTCCGCCAGAACGACTTGAGCAAACTTTGACCAATCCAGCCGCGCCACAGGAAGAGGAGCCGGTCTCCGCGATCTTCGCGATGCCCGACCCCACGGCGGAGGTTGACGCCGCCCGCGTGGTGGACGCGAACTTGAACCGCGCCCGCGAAGCCACGCGGGTACTGGAGGATTATTGTCGCTTCGCGCTGGATGATCGTTTCCTCACAGAGCAGGTGAAACAACTCCGACACGACTTGGCCGCCGCGGCGCGGAAGTTGCCGCAAAACGCGCTACTTGCGGCCCGCGAAACTCTCCGGGATGTGGGAACGACCGCAACGGCTCCGACGGAATATGAGCGATCCTCACCCGCACATGTCGCGGTTGTGAATCTGAAGCGACTTCAGGAATCGCTCCGAAGCCTCGAAGAATTCGGGAAAGTATTCGGTCCCGAACTGGGCCGCGAACTGGAAACACTGCGTTATCGGGCTTATACACTCGAACGCGCGCTGGCTCTCGGCACCACCAGCCGTTCACGGCTGGCGGACGCCCGACTCTACGTTTTGCTCACCAGAGCGCAATGTATTGCCTCGGTGGACTGGACGATTCGCGAAGCAGCACGAGGGGGGGCAGATGTCTTCCAGCTTCGCGAAAAGACCATGCCCGACCGGGAACTCCTGGAACTCGCCCGGAATGTCCGGCGCTGGACACGCGAAACCGAGGTGCTCTTCGTCATGAATGACCGCCCGGACATCGCCCGCTTGGTGGAAGCCGATGGCGTTCACTTGGGCCAGGACGACATGAGAGTGAAGGATGCCCGACGCATTGCGGGGCCGAACATTTTGATTGGTGTCAGCACACATTCGGTCGAACAGCTTCGGCAAGCGATCCTCGACGGTGCGGATTACGTCGGGATTGGCCCGACGTTTCCCTCGAAGACCAAGGCGTTCGACCACTTCCCGGGGCTGGATTTCGTACGAATCGCCAGCGCCGAGACATCACTGCCGGCCTTCGCACTCGGTGGCATCAATGCCGAGAATATTGCGGAAGTGGTCGCGGCGGGCGCTCGCCGCGTGGCGGTCAGTGCGGCGATCTGTGCAGCACAGGAACCGGAACAAGCAGCACGATTCCTGAAGTCGGCCCTCGGTGCGGATTGTTGCTGCTGACTACTCAAAGAGGTTGGGGTTTGCGCATCGGAGAATCGGCGCTACGATGAGATTATCGCCTATTTAACGGAACCCGATGTGTTCTGCACCACTACGCCGCGGGTTATAACACGCAAGATGAGGAGAAAACCGCCCGGATTCCCAAGCCGAACTGCAACGAACTTCGCCAAGAGGACGAAAAGATGCGGCAGGATGGAAAGTTTGGGTATAAATTGGGTGGCCTGGGCAAATGGGCGAAATATATCCGACTGTGCCGCCGGCTGTCATTCCGGGGGTCGCCCGCATCCTGACCCCGGCCTTGGAACGGGATCAGGAACGGGCCGCGGGTCGCGGACGGAGTCACAGGATGGATGGCATCCGAGATCTCCTCGAGGCTGCCCGAGCGAACGGCCTCATTGCCGGCCGCTTCCGTGGGCTGCTTCACATTGCCATCGGCCGAACAGTGACCAAACCAGACGGTACCAAGGTCTCATCTGGGGTTACTTGGCGTGCCCTTGCCGCTCTCCTCAAAACCATTCGCCTCGATCCCGAAATCGGGCGTGAAGTGGGTGCCGACCCCGATACGCTCTCACCCCGCGACCGCGAACGCTACTGGTACGCCGTGATCGCGCTGGCTCGTGTCGATAACCCTGAAGCCGTGATGGAAGCAGAAAAGCTCGTCGCCCCGCTCAAAGATCTGGGCTACCTCGTCGCACCACCACCCAGTGGCGTGGTCCCTCCGCAATCCACCACCCCGCCAAAGGCCAAGCCCGCCCCCAAAGAGAAATACGAGAAGGGCAAGAACGAGAAGATCGAAGAGAAGCCGAAGAAGAAAAAGAAATAAGTACGCGAGAATTAGGATCTCCGTTGGTTTTCAGCCCCGGATGGGGCGCGAGACGTTAGCCCAGTGTGAAGCGCAGCCGAAGGCCAGCGAAACCCTGGGAAGATGACCCAACATTTCAAGAAGCCCCAGCAGGGGCGACAGAAACCTCGAACAAGGCTGGCTTCTGTCGCCCTGGCTTCTGTCGCCCCGGCGGGGGTTTGGTTCTTGTTCCATACCTTCCCAGGGTTGCGCTCGCTCACCCTGGGCTGACATCTCGCGCCCCAGCCGGGGCTGAAGACACAGAAGTCAATACCTACCCTCACTTCGGGTTTGCCTCTCGCTCACTTCCGCTCATACACCACCTTTCCACCCACGACCGTCAGCAGCACCTTCGTGTCAGCAATCTTGTCTTTCTCAGCCGGATCGAAGATGTCGCGCGAAAGCAGCACGAAGTCGGCCAGTTTGCCGGCCGCGATGGTTCCGCGATCCTTCTCCTGAAAACCTGCATAGGCGCTGCCGAACGTATAAGCCCGAACTGCCTCCTCCACAGTGATGCGCTGTTCCGGGAACCAGCCACCAGGATGCTTGCCATCGAGCGTACGGCGGTTGACGGCCGCGTCGATGCCTGCCAGAACATCGAGCGGGGCCACGGGCCAGTCCGAGCCGAATGCCAGCGTCGCCCCGGCGTCGAGCAGCGAACGAAACGCATACGAACTAGCACACCGCTTCGCTCCGATACGACCCTCCGCCCAGCGGCCATCATCGATGGCGTGGTACGGCTGCATTGATGCAATTACGTCGAGTTCCTTGAAACGCTTGTAGTCCTGTGGGCGCAGGTGTTGAACGTGTTCGATCCGGAAGCGGCGATTCTTCGGCCCGTTCTGCTTCGCGACATCGGCAAAGAGATCGAGCAACACCGCGTTCGCCTGATCGCCAATGGCATGCACGCAGACATTCAATCCCGCGGCATCGGCGGAACGAATGTAGCTTCGCATCGTGTCCGGTTCGGTGACATAGACGCCGGTGTTCTTTGCGTCGTTCACATACGGGTCGAACATCTTCGCCGTGCTACTGCCCAGCGAGCCATCCATGAACCCCTTCACGCCGCCGATGCGGACATAATCGTTCCCGAAGTCGGCCATTGCACCCACATTCGCAACTTCCTTGTACAGGCTAATCGGCCAGCGCAGATCAACGCGGCAAGTCAGACGACCTTCGCGAGCCAGCCGCTGGTAGATGCGGAAGAGCTTCCGCCGCGTTTCCGGAGCGTTGCCGTCCAGATCCTGCACGCTTGTCACGCCCATTTCCGCCGTGGCCTTCTGCGCAGCGAGAACGGCTTCGAGAATCTCCTCGTCGCCCGGTTCGGGGATGAGCCGCTCCACAAGTGACATCGCGTTGTCCTTGAGGATGCCGGAGGGCGTTTTGCCATCGGCAAGCCGGTAAATCACTCCGCCGGAAGGGTCTTTGGTGTTCGCCGTGACGTTAGCGAGTTTGAGTGCGGCGGAGTTGGCCACACCCATGTGCCCGTCGTAACGCTGAATGAAGACGGGGCGATCTTTCACGTACTTGTCGAGCATCGCGGCCGTCGGCAGTTCGCCGCCAAACGTGCGGTCGTGGTCCCACAACCCGCCGACAATCCACCGCTCGCGGGGAGTCTTTTTGTCGAACGCAACGAGCCGTTTACCGAACTCCGCCTCATCCTTGGCGTCCTTCAGATCGACGCTCGAAAGGGACTGTCCACCGTTCAGGAAATGCACGTGACTGTCGTGGAAACCGGGAACGAGTCGGCCGCCCTTCAGGTCGATGAGCTTCGTCTGCGTGCCCGCGAGTGCTTTGACGTCAGCATCGCTGCCAACTTTGAGAATGCGCTCACGCCACACGGCAATGGCCTGCGCTTCGGGCCGCTTGGCGTCGCCAGTCCAGACCTTGCCGTTGTAAACGATGAGATCCGCCGCAACCGGCGGCTCAGCAGTGGGAGTAAGAAGCAGGAGTAGAGGGAACATGAAAGCTTCACCACGAAAGAAAAAAGAGACAGGAGCCGCAGATAGACGCAGATAGCACGGATCAAAGACAGAAGACAGAATTGAGAATAGAAGAAACACAAAAACACAGGAAGGTCAGCCGAAAAAGACCTTCACGCAAGTTCTGTTCTCTTTCGTGCTTTTTTCTGGCCAATCTGTCTTTATCTGATCCGTGTTATCTGCATTGATCTGCGGCTCCTCTTTTTGCGTCTGCTCTCACACCTTGTCCGGCACGGTGAAGGGCTTGCGGTAGTTGCGTGTCAGGAGCGCATCGGCTTCCTTGTCGCTGACGAACCGCTCGGCCTTGGCGTCGAATTCCAGTTTCCGGCCAGCGAAGAAGTTCTTGCCATCGAACTTGATGCCGCTGTCCTTGAGGTGTTCGCCCATCCGCTCCAGTGCATCGGTCCCGAATTCGTTGCCGAGAACCTTACCCAGCTTCGGGTCGTAGCTGGAGGGCGTACCGAGCCGGTAGCTGATGTTTCCGAGATGGCACAAGCCGGCCGAGTAGTGCCCGACTTCAATCTCCGCGTGGAGCTTGGACGCATCGCGGTTGCGGACACAGGCAATGAAGTTACCGAAGTGGTCGCCGCTGACGACTTCGTCGGACGTCACCTTCGGCACCGCTTCGCCGTCGCCCTTCCCCTTCGGATAGAATCGGCCCCCCGCGACCACACCTTCTTCGAAGTGCAGTACGTTCCCAACCGACTGATGGCGGAACCCGGGGGACTTCAGTCCGCGTGTCTCGAAGATCAACAGCGTTTCGCCGTAGTCGTAGATGCTGACGAGTGCGTTGGGTGTCTGGCCCTGGTCGCTGTTGGCGTACCGGCCGCCGAAGCTGATGACACTCTTGGGCCACTTCGCGCCAGGAATCAGCCAGCGGGCCTTGTCCATCTCGTGGACGCCCTGGTTACCCATGTCGCCGTTGCCGAAGTCCCAGAACCAGTGCCAGCGATAGTGAACGAGGTTCTCGTGAAACGGTTGTTCCGGCGCTGGCCCGAGCCAGATGTTGAAATCGAGGTCGGCGGGCGGTTGTTTGAATGGCTTGGTTCCGATATCGCCGCGTGTGCTGCCACCCGTCCCGCCATCCTTGTAGCACAGGCCGCGCGACACGAGCAACTTGCCAAGCTTGCCGCTCTTGGCAAGCGCCGCGAGATCCGCCCACGCTTGGCCGCTTCGGTTCTGCGTGCCGTGCTGCACAATCCGCTTGTGCTTGCGGGCCATCTCCACCGCGATGCGGCCCTCGTGGATGTTGTGCGAGCAGGGCTTCTCGACGTACACATCCTTGTCGGCTTCGCAGGCCCAGATTGTCATGAGCGCGTGCCAGTGATTCGGGGTGGCGATGGAAACCGCGTTCAGTTCCTTATCCTGGAGTGCTTCACGAATATCTTGAAGGCAACTCGGGGCCGGGAGTTTCTTCTTTGCGATCGCATCGAGATGCTTCTTGTACGTCCGCTTGTCCGGGTCCACGAGGTAGGCAATTTCGACGTTCTTCATCCCGAGGTACGCGCCGACGTGGGCTCCCCCACGGCCATTGAGGCCCGCGACCGCGACGCGAATTCGGTCATTCGCGCCCATCACGCGCGCCGACGATTTGGTTCCACCGATGGTGACTGTCGCAGCGGCAGCGAGCGAGGCATGAAGAAACTGACGGCGATTGACGCGAGCCATTGACGAGACTCCGGTTGAGAGAGTGAGGAGGGAGCGAGCAGAGTAACCACCAACCTTAACCGCCTATTGGTGCGCGGGCAAACGCTTTCGGTATGTTGTGCAAAGTGGTACGCACACTCCGTGTGCCGTGGTTTTCGAGAGGATAAAGACGACGGCACACGGAGACCTGCTACTACTTTGCGCGAAAGGAAAACCTCACCCGACTTCTCCTAATCTTCACCCCTTGGCGATAGACAACACACGGGGAAGGCCGATGATAACGTCGGTCTTCGTCCTCCGGGTTAGACAATGACACACCTCCAGAAGCGGGCAGCCGCTGTCGCTGTGATGGCGATTGCCTTGCTGCTCGCGTTGATTCTTGCGTTTCGCGCCTCCGAACCGCAGTTTGAGCGTCCCATCCCCTCCGGCGGCTACCCAGAACCGTCGGTCTCAAAGCAAGCCAGAGAAGCAGCGAAGCCAACAGTGGCTCCGGATCGCATTATTCTGACGTGGAAAGGCGACCCCACCTCCACACAAGCCGTCACGTGGAGAACAGACACGACCGTCACCTCTGCTTTCGCGCAGATTGCCCTTGCTGATCCGGCGCCCGATGTGGAATCGAAGACAGGCGGGACCGACCCGAAGAAGGTTGGCACGTTCGCGGCTCGCACGGAACCGCTGAAAACATCCATCAATGAAGCCAACTATCACAGCGTCAACTTCGAGAGGCTACAACCCGCCACGCGGTACATGTATCGCGTGGGCGATGGGAATGTGTGGAGCGAGTGGTTTCAGTTCGACACCGCCGATACCACCCCGCAGCCGTTCGGCTTCATGTACTTCGGCGACGCCCAAACGGGGATCAAGACGCTCTGGTCGCGTGTGATTCGCGGAGCATACTCGGACATGCCCAAGGCGCGGTTCATCATCCACGCCGGCGACCTGGTGAATAACGGCACAAGCGATGTGGAATGGGGCGAGTGGCACACAGCAGCGGGATGGATCAACGGGATGGTGCCCAGCGTCCCCACGCCGGGGAACCACGAATACCCAAATCAGTTGACTGCTCACTGGCGCCCACAGTTCACATTGCCGGAGAATGGCCCCGCGGGGCTGGAAGAGACGTGTTATTACTTCGACTTCCAGGGAACGCGAATCATCTCTCTGAACTCGAACGAGAAGATCGCCGTCCAGGTGCCGTGGCTGGAGAATGTGCTGGCGACGCGGCCGGCCAGCATCCGCTGGACCGTCATCACGTTCCACCACCCGCTCTACTCCACTTCGCCCGGCCGCGATAACAAGCTCGTTCGGGAATCGTGGCGGCCGATTTTCGACAAGTTCGCCGTCGATCTGGTTCTGCAGGGGCACGACCACACGTACGGACGAAGCGGACTGATGCGGGAGAACAACGTGTTGAGCGGGACGGAACTCCGCACCGCTCGCGGAACGGTGTACGCCGTCTCGGTGAGCGGAACGAAGATGTACGATCTGGCAAAACTCCCGTGGGCGACTCGAAGCGCGGCGAACACCCAACTTTACCAGCTCGTCTGGATCGATGGCGGTGTGTTAAAGTACGAAGCACGAACCGCCCGCGGTGACGTATACGATGCGTTCGAGCTACACAAGCGCCCCGACGGTGGCAATGATTTACGCGACCTGAAAGTGGCACCGCAATCCCCAATGGTGACGCCGAAGTGGCCCGAGTCGCCACCGCTCCCGCGCTCCCCGACACCCCAGACCGAATTAACTTCGGCAACAGCGACCCCTCCCACACAAGAGAATCGTGGCGACTACGGCCGCGGACTTGTCGCTGCGATCATCCTGGGAACCGTCGCGGTGGGTGTCATTGCAGCGATTCGCGGCGCAGGCCGAAAGCGCAACGACGATTGACCCCACGTCTGCTCGCCCATCTGCTACAGTGGGGTGTCAACACGAGGCATCCCTCATGACCGCATCCCCAAGCCGCTCCGATCTCGCCTCCAAATACATCGATCAGCTTCCGTATCCACCATACCCGGTACAGGAAGAAGCCCTGCTCGCGTGGTTCGACGCGGAACAGGGCGTGATGGTTTGCGCGCCCACCGGCACAGGCAAAACGCTCATCGCACACGCGGCGCTCTTCGAAGCACTCCACACGAACACCATCGCATACTACACGACCCCACTCATCGCCTTGACCGAGCAGAAGTTTTCCGAAATGCAGGCCGCCGCAATCCGCTGGGGCTTCAAGGCGGAGGATGTGGGGCTCGTCACCGGCAACCGGCGGGTGAACCCGAACGCGCGCGTACTGATTGTCGTGGCGGAGATTCTGCTGAACCGCCTGCTGCATCCGGAAGGCTTCGATTTCGCGAATGTCTCGGCGGTGGTGATGGACGAGTTCCACAGTTTTGCCGATCCGGAACGCGGCATTGTGTGGGAGCTGTCGCTCAACATGCTGCCCAAACACATCCGGCTGCTGCTCCTCTCGGCGACGGTTGGCAACTCGGTCGAATTCACGAACTGGCTCGACCGCGTGCATGGCCGGCAAATCGCACTCGTGGAGGGCCGCGAGCGGAAAGTCCCGCTCACGTATCGCTGGGTGCCGGACCAGTTCCTCAACGAACTACTTGTGGACATGGCGAAGGGGGACGACACCCAGAGAAAGACACCCGCTTTGGTATTCGCGTTCAATCGCGATGAATGCTGGAGCATCGGCGAGCAGTTGAAGGGACTCGACCTCATGACCGCGGAGCAGAAGACGGCGCTCAACAAACACTGCGACAAGCTCGAGTGGCCGCACGGCGCCGGGCCGAAGTTGAAGCAGATGCTCCGTCGTGGGGTTGGCGTTCACCACGCGGGGCTGCTGCCAAAATACCGCCGCGCAGTGGAGGAACTCTTCGAGAAGAAACTGCTTTCCGTGGCGCTCTGCACCGAAACGCTCGCGGCGGGGATCAATCTCCCTGCACGTTCGGTGGTGCTCACTTCGCTTGTGAAGGGACCGTTTGGCAAAGAAAAGCTGATCGACCCCAGCACGGCCCATCAGATCTTCGGCCGGGCCGGCCGGCCGCAATACGACACCGAGGGGTTCGTATTCGCATATCCCGATGAAGACGACGTGCGTATTCTCCGCTGGAAGCAGCAGTACGACCAGATTCCTGAGAACACCAAAGACCCCGCGCTGATGAAGAAGAAGAAAGACCTGCAGCGCAAGAAACCCACACGAAACAGCCAGAAGAAATACTGGAACGAAGCCGATTTCGAACGGCTCAAGAACGCCGCCCCCGCCAAGCTCTACAGCAAGGGTCCTCTTCCCTGGCGGCTGCTGGCGTACTTGCTGAAAGTCTCGCCGGATGTGGAGAAGATTCGCAGCGTGGTGCGGAAGCGGCTCCTCGACCAACCGCGCGTGGAAGCGGGGATGAAGCAACTCACGCGGATGCTCCTCACGTTGCACGAAAAGGGATTCGTGATGCTCGATCCCCCACCGCCTTCAGCTTCTGTGGAGGGGGGAGACGGGAGTCAGGGGACAGAAAAACCCGCCGAAGCAAAGCCGCAGGTGATCGACGCAACGCCGGCCAGTCTCGCCACGACCTCAGCCGCAGTGAACATGCCTGCGGATTATCAGCCCGTGACCGCCACACCCACGCCCGAACTCGACAAGCTTCTGGTGTTCCGGGCGTGTCATCCGCTGTACGGCGCGTTCCTCATCGATCTGCTTGGTGTTGCGAATCGCGAGGAGCGAATTCAACTTCTCGAAAGTGTTTTGGAACTACCGCGACCGCTCCTGAAGTTCGTTCGCGTCCCATTCGAGATGAGCCCCGGGCCACTCCAGACAGAAAAGCTCGACCCGGAGCTAATCGCGAAGGGACTCATCGTTGCCAAGCCGCCAAAGGAAGAAGGAGCGGAGGAAGAGGAAGACGAGTGGGTGCCGTGGGATGAACGGCCGCCGGTGTTGGCCGAAAAAGCGCGCATGCTTTTCGATGCGAAATACCCGGAAGTAGGCGACTTCATGACGCAAGGCGTCTGGGCCGCGGGCGAGGTGCTCAACTACGGCAACTTCAACACCTACGTCACAACCAAAGACTTGACGAAGCAGGAGGGGTTGATCTTCCGGCATCTCCTTCGACTCATCTTGCTCACTCAGGAGTTCGAGCAACTCACGCCACCCGGCCTCACCGCCGAGGAGTGGAAAAAGGAACTGACGGAAATCACCGACAAGCTCACCGAGATTTGTCGCGCGGTGGACCCCACCAGCACCGAGGAAGCGATCAAGAGATCGCACGGAGCCGACGTGGTGGAAGGCGAAGAACACGCCAAAGTTGTTACCGCAACGGATCCGGTTGTCCCGCCAAAGCCGAGCGAACCGGAGGAAGACGCCGACGAGTTTTCGCAGGGAATATTGGACTGACGCGAAGCAAGCCTTCGCGTATCATCGTTCGTCATGCAACCCACACAACACCATACTCTTCCGCGGGTACTCGGCCCGTGGATTGCCACAGCCATCATCGTTGGCACAGTGATTGGCTCAGGTGTGTTCGTCAAGGGACGGAAGATTGCGGACAATGTTCCGGAATTCGGCTCGATCATGGGCGTGTGGGTGCTGGGCGGCTTGCTCGCATTGCTCGGTTCACTGGCGCTTGCGGAAATCGCGGTACTGTATCCGCGGGCCGGCGGCAATTACGTCTTTCTTCGCGAAGGTTACGGCCGCTGGGCGGGTTTTCTGTGGGGCTGGGTCGAGTTCTGGATCATTCGCGCTGCCTCCGGGGCCGCTCTCGCCACCATGTTCACGAGTTCGTTCCACGACGTCTTACGGCAGTCCCTCTACCCAGGTCAAACGGTTGAAGTCATCGGCTTTTGGCCCCAACAGTTCATGACGGTACTGATTCTCGCGGGTCTGGCCGCCCTAAACATCCGCGGAACGTTCATCGGCGGTGCGGTGCAGTTCGCGATCACTGTGTTGAAGGTGTCGTCGCTCCTGTTCATCATCGCGTTGCCATTTGCAGTTTACGCGATGGTAGCAGAGCCGACGCATCCGCCGCGAGTTGCCAATCTCACACCCACTTGGCCCGCGAACGGCATCAACTGGAGCGGCATTGGCGTGGCGCTCGTTGGTGTGCTGTGGGCATACAACGGTTGGATGAACATTGCTCCGGTCGCCGGGGAAGTGAAAGACCCGCACCGGAACATTCCGTTCGCGCTCATTGCGGGTGTGTTCATTCTAATCGCGCTGTATTGCGGTGCGAACTTCGCCTATCACTTCGTTCTCCCGCGCGATGCGATCGTCCTCAAAGACGCGGAAGGGAAATTGTCCTCCACTCCACTGGCAACGGAGTTCTGTTCCGTCTTGCTCGGTCCAGTTGGAGTGCTGATTGCGTCCGCGATCGTGATGACATCGGTTCTCGGCGCGCTCAACGGCAACATTCTCGTCGGCCCACGGCTCCTCTACGCAATGGGTCAGGATCGACTTGCGCCCAGCATCTTTGCTCGTTTGCACGCGCAGTATCGAACGCCCTCCATTGCCATCGTCGTCATGGTGGGGTGGTCGTGTTTGCTCGTGCTCTGTGTCGGTGCTCTCACGCAATATCGGATTCCGGTCATTCCGCTCGGTTCGACGACACTCGATTTGAACGTTCCACCCGGCAAATCTCCCTTCGATATCATGACCGACTTCGTCATCTTCGGTTCGGCCACATTCGAGACGCTCGCGGTCGCAACCATTTTTGTCTTCCGTCGACGCATTCCCGTCACCGCCGAGAACCGCCCCTATCGCTGCTGGGGCTATCCTGCCGTCCCAGCGCTCTACATCGCGATCATGGCTGCTGTGCTCGTGAATATGTTCATTTCACCAGAACAGCGAACGGAAGCACTGATCGGAATGGGCTTCATCGCCAGTGGCGCGGCGGTGTATCTTCTGGTCTTCTGGGGCCGCACTCCGCCCCCGGACATTCACCCTCTGGTCCCGCCAGCGAGTCAGGCATGACGTGGCGCGTGCAGCTTGAGGCAGATGGTTTCACGATCCTGCCGGCCGTTCTCACACCCGTCGCAGTTGCTCACGTTCTGGCAGAGTGGGAAGAAATCACCCGTCTCCATGCGACCGACGATGCTCTCCTCTCCGGCGAGGGCGGACCGGCGTATGGTGCGCGCAACTTGCTCGATCTCTGGCCGCAGGTGATGGAGTTGGTGCGGAAGCCCGAACTCCGAACGGCGTTAGCCGATGTGCTTGGCGCCGGTGCTGGAGTCGTGCGAGCACTTTACTTCGATAAGCCGCCAGGACATTCGTGGGCTCTGCCCTGGCACAAGGATTACAGCCTCGCGGTGCAATCACACGGCCGGTTGGACCGTTTCACCAAACCGACGGTCAAGGCTGGAGTCCCGCACGTCGTCGCTCCCAAAGAAGTGCTGGAGCGAATGATCACGATCCGCGTACACCTGGACGACATGACAGCCGAAAACGGACCTCTTCGCTTAATTCCTGGATCGCACCGCTTCTACCATCAGAAAGACGATGCCCCTCGCGAAGCGGTCACCCTCTATTGTCGTGCTGGTGATGTGCTCTTCATGCGTCCACTCATCACGCATGCGAGCGGTCACAGCAAAACAAACGCCGGCTTGCACCGGCGTGTGGTTCACCTGGAATGTGCCGCAGATGCCGAATTGACGGATGGGTATGCGTGGAAATGGTTCGTTCCCATCTCGTAGAGTTTCAAACAACCGCGTAAGCGTTTTCACTCTTTCTTCTTGCTCAATTCGAACTCGAATTCGCCTTCCAGCGTTGTCCCGTCGTCGTTGGCGGGGTGCTTCCAGGTGCCTTTGATCTTCTTCTCCTTGAGCGTGCCAGTGTAGGGAATCTTCGTGACGGCAACTGCGCCCTCCACATCCTTGGCGTCGAATGATTCCCATTCGATCTTGTAACCGCTCACTTTATTCTGGATTTTCACGGGTTTGATCGTACCGCGAACGATATAGGTCAGTTCCAGGTCCGGCGTCTTCTCGTACAGTTCAGCCTCGAATTTCTCGCCATCTCGCTTTGTGACCGTGAAAACGCAATCAAACTGCGGTGGAGCGCCACCCATTCCCTTGTATTCGCCTGTCTGCGTCAGTGTGCCCTTCCAGACGCTCTTCACCAAAAGTGGGTCGCCGTCCTGCGCTGGAGCCGCGGCCTGACTCGGAAAGCTCACCACACCGATTGCCAGAATTGCCACAAGCGGGATGATCTTTGAGAAGCTGTTCACGGTCCTTCCTCCCGGTTTCGCCAGGCGCCACTGTCTCTACCCGGCGCAACCAGACAGAATACAGGGAAAATCCTTTACGAGCGAGATCAAACGAACCAACCGCTCCGGACATGCGTCCCTATACTGAGGGTTCAGGTACGCTTCAGGCGTGGGGGCTCTGTTGAAACCTCAGGTCGGTTGTCGCTGGTTTTTTTGGGAGCGGCTTCTCCCAGATCGCGACAACCTCGACCGATGTTTCAACAGAGCAAGGCGTGGGGAGAGGGCAATGGCAGAGTGGCAACGAACACATACCTGCAACGAACTTCGCGAAGAACATCTCGGGCAGCGAGTAACCCTGAATGGCTGGGTTTTGACTGCACGAAAATTCGGCAATCAAATATTCATTGATCTTCGCGACCGTTACGGACTCACTCAGGTGGTGTTCGAGTCCGACGACAAAGATTTATACGACAAGGCCGAAAAGCTCAAGAGCGAATGGGTTCTCTCCATCTCCGGAGTCGTGCGAAAACGATTACCCGGCGCCGAACGCACGGACATTGCCACCGGCGCAATTGAGGTGGAAGCGAAACGTCTTGAGGTGCTCAATCCGTGTCCGCCCTTGAAGTTTCAGGTGGACGAATTCGGCACCGAACTCGCCAACGAAGATCTGCGCCTGGAATATCGCTACCTCGACCTGCGGCGGCGTTCGCTTCAGCGCGTCCTGATCCTGCGGCACCGGCTCTGCAAGGTCATCCGCGACTTCATGGACGCCAACAACTTCCTGGAAGTCGAGACGCCGATGCTCGGCAAGAGTACGCCGGAAGGCGCGCGCGACTACCTCGTGCCCAGCCGCGTGTTCAACGGCGAATTCTTCGCGCTGCCGCAATCGCCGCAGTTGTACAAGCAACTGCTCATGATCGCCGGCTACGACCGCTATTTTCAAATCGCACGCTGTCTTCGCGACGAGGACCTCCGCGCCGACCGCCAACCCGAGTTCACGCAACTCGACGTGGAGATGTCCTTCGTCGAGCGCGAGGACGTGTTGTCGATCATGGAGAAGCTTGCGGTGGAGATCTTCCGCGTGTGCCTCGGAGTGGAGCTGAAACTCCCCTTCCCGCGTTACTCCTACGCGGAAGTCATTGCGAAGTACGGCTCCGACAAGCCGGACTTACGCTATGGCCTTGAAATCGTGGACGTGTCCGACATTGCAGGCGCAAGCGAATTCCCGGTCTTCAAGAAAGCAATCGAAGACAAGGGCGTCGTGCGAGCGATCAACGCCAAAGGTGCCGCAGCGAAATTCAGTAACACTGCTCTGAAGTCCGGCGAGCTGCCCAAGATCGCCGAGACGTACAAAGCCAAGGGACTGTACTGGGTGAAGGTTGAGGGCGGTAAGCTCGCCGGAGGTGTCGAGAAGCAATTCTCGGAAGAGCTGAAAGCGAAGCTCGTGGAACGGCTCGGCGCGGCCGATGGCGACTTGCTCCTGTTTGTCGCGGACGCCGAGCCTGTCGTGTGCGACGCGCTGGGCGCATTACGAATTCATCTGGCGAATGTGCTCAAGCTCTACAAGAACTGGTGGGAAGAGAAAGCCGAACACGACGAAGCCGAGAAGAAAAAGCTCGAAGCCGCCAAGAAGAAGAAGGAGAGCTACACGCCGGTGCAGTTCCAAGCCCGCGCGGAGCACTTCAACTTCCTCTGGGTCATCGACTTCCCAATGTTCGGCTGGGACACGGAAGAAAATAAGTGGGCGGCGATGCACCACCCGTTCACCGCGCCGATGGACGAAGACTTGCCGCACTTCGCGTCGAATGAATCGCTCGGCAAGGTGCGGGCCAAAGCCTACGACATGGTCCTCAATGGCTACGAAGTGGGCGGTGGCAGCATCCGTATCCACCAGCAGGAGGTCCAAAGCCGCGTGTTCGAGATTCTCGGCATGACGCCAGTAGACGCCAAAGCACGCTTTGGCTTCCTGCTGGACGCACTCCAAAGCGGTGCTCCGCCCCACGGCGGCATTGCCCTGGGTCTCGACCGCTGGGCGATGATGATTGCGGGAACGACCAACATCCGCGACGTCATCGCCTTCCCGAAGAACCAGCGTGCTCGCGACCTGATGACCGGCGCGCCCGCCCCGGTAGACGACCGGCAACTGCGCGAACTCGGCATCGATCTCACCGTCGCGACACGGGCGCAACTTCGCGAGCGACAGGGAGGATAACGGAGAATTGGCGAAGTTTGGAGGATTCCCGCGCAAGCTACGAGGACTTGTGCATTCGGGTGCAGAACGGGAACCGGAGCGGGCAACCGACCCGTAACTCCCGCTCACAGGCACCACTCTTCCCCAAGAGTGAGAGCCACCGGGGTGGTCCCGGTGGCTCTTTGTTTTTGTGCCGCAGTGTTACAAGCCGCTTTTGTTCACCTCGCGCACGCCAGCGCCTCGGTCGATGAGGCCAAATGCGCGGATGATTGAATTGATGCACAAGTCCCACTGCTCTCACACCGCCAAGAGCGGCGGACCTGCTTCTGGGCCTGGTGGCCACCACCAGTGGCGAAGAAGGTATGCGAGAACACCGGCGGCGGCCGGAAGCCCGTATTGCGTGGCGGTTGCGAAGTCCATGATGCGTAACTGCGATGCAGCCTTGCGAGACGAGCGAAAGCGGGCTGCATAGAGTTACGCAAACTTCGTGCCTGTAACGGACCTTACTTCTGCGGCGGAGCGGCCGGTTTTGGCGGAACTGCCGGCCAGCCTCCCTTCGGTGCAAGGCCACTATGATCGATCTTCGCCCAGTTTTTGTACAGGTCGAAGTGCGGATCGGCGTCGTGATCGTGGCACTTCATGCACATGCCTTCCACCCGGTTGATGAGAATCTGCTGTGCGGGTGCAATCACCTTCTTTCCGCGTTCAGGTACGGGAGTATCGGCCATCTCTTTCATGAACGCGGCGTTTGGGAGCTTGTCTACGCCGGGTTGCTTCCACGGCGACATTAGTGCGAGTAATGCCTTGTTCTTCGGCGCGGCGACGTGGCCGCTGCCGGGACCGTGGCAGTTCTCACATCCCACATTCACAAGTAGCGGCATCAGCTTCTGATTCCCCTTCGGATCCATGTAGCCGCTCTGATACTCAAATCCGACCGAGTGACATTTCACGCATTCGCCATCGAATTGTCGCAAACTCGGCCGCTTGGCAACGTTCACGAGCGTATTCATCGCGTTGCTGTGCGGGACCGTCTTCCACTTGTTGAACTCACCAACGTGGCAGGCCGCACACGCCTCCGTGCCAACGTAAGTTAGCTTGATGGGCGGAGCAAAACCCGCAGCCTGGATCTGCGCGGGGTGCATTACGCGCGGGTATTCCGGCAGTAGTTTTGCGTCCTTCACCGCCTTGGCGTAGTCTTCGAGAATCTGCAGCGCCTTGTTGTTCTTGAGTGCTGCCGCCTCGGAACCAGGAGTAATAAACTCCTCTCCCAGCGGAACGAGTTGATAGCGGTATTCGACGCTCTTATCAGCGTTTTTGAACACGCCCAACACGCCCACATGCTGACCGCGATGCCCCACCTGGATAATGATCGTCTTGGAATTGGGTATCTGTTGTGGTTGCAGCGGCGGCGGAGCGCCATCCAGAGCCAGACACAAAATCACCTGGAACTGCGGGAAATCCTTGGCAATTTTGGCCGCACAATTCGTGTCGCCCTGATACAGCAGGACATTCAATTGCGGTTTGAGTGAATGATTCTTGAGTTTGTCGGTCGCGGCTTTGAGTGTTGCCTGGACGTCGCTAAATTCGAGTGTGGTGTCCCACTTCTCCTTGCGTGCCTCTTTCACAAGTGATTTACCAATGACACCGGCCACACCAACGGGAACACTGCCGACCTTGGCGACTTCAATCAGTTCGACAATTGGTCGGGCGCCCGGTCGCCCGGCATTGAACATCTGTTCTCGCGGTATGATTTTGCCGTTGTTCGTACCCACGAGGTTACCCGCGAGTGAAAACGGCCGTTGTTCCTTCTGGAAACCATAGCCTGCAAGCAGGCCAAACAGATCCCCTTTCAACTCACTCTTTCCAATCCCAACGCCGAGGTAGCCCATTTCGCGAAGCGCGGTCATCACAGCAACATATTTCAATCTTCCCTGCTCTACGAGGGCCGGGTTCTCCGGTGCAATGTCGCCCAGATCGACGCCCGCGACGGGCCAGCCCTTGTCCTTGAGCATTTGAATTAACACCGCCCGGCGTTCCAGCCCACCGATTTGCGGTCGGCTGCATCCGCACGGTTGCAGGTATCCGTACGTTTGCCCGGTGAAGACGATGACGGCGTCGGGCTTGCGATCCTTCGGCCAGTTCGCAAAAAGCGGTTGCCCGCCAACGAGTGTCTCTTTCGGTTGGGTGCTGGGCGGGTCGGCCGCGATGAGTCGCGGTTCGGAACGCGACCCCAGCGCGATGCCCATGAGCGCGATCGCGAGACTAACACCACCAACAAGCTGGCGAGGGAAGTGGCCGCGCGTGAACAGAGACGGGTTCGGACCGGTCATCGCGGATCGTCCTCCTGAACGCGGGGCGCAATCACTCCCCATTGAGCAGATTTCGGTCAGTCGACCGGGTCGCGTGGAGCGCTGAGGCGTTGCTTGTGGGAGTGAGTCGTTGGCGCGCGTTCGATTACACGGGCTGGGTAAGCCTGGATGCAAAGTTGGGGCCGCGCAATCGATACATTTACTCCAATCAGAACGTTCCTGAACCGAGCACGGGAATCTGCATTCGCTGTGGAGTTGTCCCCTTCACGTCCAACACGGCTTGACCTTTCACCTTCCCGAACTGCCCCGATGGAACGGTGATTTTCAGTTTGTAGTGGCCGCGTCCCTCACGGATGGGTTGTTTTTCCAACACGTAGGTAAAGTTGGCCGGCTTGCATTCGCCCTTGACAACCGTGAGTTCGGTTTCGGGACTTTCGGTAATGATGTCGATTTCTTTCGTGATGCCTTTTTGTCCCTGATAACTTCCGAGATCGATATCCGTGCGACCGTTTTCGAGCCAGGCCACGCCGCTCACCATCGCGCGGATCTGCACTTGCTGCGTGACGGAGCCTGCCGTGAGCGCGAGGGTCCGCTCGAAGAGACCAATCCCCATGCGCTGATCGCCCACTTTTGGGTGGATGGTCACTTTGATCTTGTACGCGGTGCGAACCCGCGACTGGAGTTGGTTTTCGATATCCGTAAGGTCTTTCTCAGGAATGCGTTCGGGCGGCGCGACCTTGACAAACTCGACCGGGTCCACGGCTCCGGAAGGCATTTGCACGATGCAACTGGGAGTCTCCAGATCCCCAAACTCCGAGCCCGGGCCGCGCGTTGAGGAGTAGAGGTACAATTCGTATTCGCGATCGCCGGAGAGAAGATCGAGCTTGCCAAGGTCGATGCTCGACCGCGACACGTAGCACGCGGGTGCCACCACGAACATGATGGCGAAATTGCTATCGCCGGTCTGAGAAGTCCCATCAACTTTCGTTGCAAACCAAGCGCGTAACGGATCCTTGCGCTCGCCAGCGCCGACTCCGAATGTCAATTCCAGAATGCCCCACTGCGGCGACCATTTGTCGGCGTTGGTCGCGGCAGGGACGTGAAACGTCGCGTCGCGATGATCCTTGAATTGGTAGTGCGTCCACTCGAGTTTCGTCAACTGCGCGGCTGGTTCCACAAGCCCCACACCAAAGCCACTAAATACACCGGTGGGGAGCACCGAGATCGCCGTGTGCTGAAGCAAATTCTTCGTCACTTCCGGCGGAATGGACGCCAACTGCCCTCCTGTGCAAGCGGAACAACTCAGTCCCTTGAGTTGCATCGTAACGGAGTGCGGATTGCGATTCTCGAACCAGAATGCCGTTTTGCGGTAATTAATGAGATCGGTCTCGTAAAAGCCCTGAAAGAGACGATCCTGAAGCGTGAACGAGAATGGCTTGCCGGGTTGCGGTGGAGCAATTGCCGAGGGGGCGAGAAGCGGAAACTCGCGGTATTCACCTTTCAAAAGTGGTGGATCCCACTGCCGCGCGCTGGTGAAGAAGACCAATGGCGGTTCGCCGCTGCTTGGACCGTTCAGCGAGCCTTTCTTGCCTGTTTCATCATCCTCTTTTGGTGGCGTGTACATCGTGATGTATGTCACGCCGAACACCACCCCGACGAGCGCCAGCAGCGGAACGACGATCTTCACCGTGGACATGAGGCCGCTATTCGCGGCCGGAGCAGATGTCGAAGGGGTGGAAACGGGAATCCCGGCAGGTGCCCCATTTGGAGCGTTCGCCGATCCATTCATGCTCGGCCCATTCATACTCGGCTCGGGGCGTTGGGCCGACAGGGGTGCGTTCGACGCATTCGGATTGGCGTCCTGGTTCATACCCGCGGCTCCGGTGTACTCAACAAGGGGTCGATGGATTCTACGTCCCACACAAATGGAAAGTTCTCCGCATCAAGCGCCCGGAAGGCGCTCGATGCAGTCGGATCACTTCTTCTTCAGCGGCTTGCCGTCCTTGTCGATGGCACCGACGGCGACGATGGTGATCGCTTCAGGATTGAGGTACTTCTTCGCCATCGCTTGCACATCCGCCGGAGTGACGGCTTCCACTTCTTTGCGGTATTTCTCCAGGAAGTCGAACCCGAGGTGGTAGCGTTCCGCCGCCAGTAACTCACCCGCCACGGCTGACATCGACGTGAAGCGGAACGGCAGGCTACCGAGAAGGTATTTCTTGGCGCTATCCACTTCCTTCTCGGTGGGCGGCTCCTCGCGAAGCTTGTTCACTTCCTTGAGGAAGCCAAATTTCACATCGAGGAACTTGTCCGATTTCGCGCCCACGAAACCCGTGAAGGCACCGGGTTCTTTGCCCGCGGAACTGGTGATACTCGCGTGAACGGTGTACGCCAGCCCGAGCCGGTCGCGCAGGTTCGAGGAGAGGCGGTCGGTGAATCCTGGCCCGAGTCCCAGCACGTTATCCATCACGAGCAACTTGTAATAATCCGGGTTGTCGCGGGTGATGCCGAGGTGACCGATGTAAAGGTGAACCTGGGCGGCCTTCGGATCGGTGATGATTTTTTCGACCCCGACCGGTTTCGGAGGCGTTTCCACCTTCGGCTTATCCAGAGGTGACTTTTCCCAATCCTTTGTGAGTGCCTCGATCTTCTTCACCATCTCATCCGTCTTGAAGTCGCCCACAATGGCCACGGTGGTGAAGTTTGGCGCAAACGTCATCTTGTGAAAGGCTTTCACATCCGCGGCCGTCAACTTCTGCACGATTTCCTTCTTGCCGAGCGAAGGCCGCCCGGACGGGTGGTTGCCATACACGGTGGAATAAAACAGCCTGCTGGCGCGCGTCCCCGGTTGCGTCTCGGTGTCGGCAATGCTGGAGAGTTGCTGCTCCCGCATTCTCTCCAGCGCGTCTTCCGGGAAAGTCGGTGTTTGAATGCAACCGAAGAGCAAACCCAGACCGAGGTCGGTGTCGGGAGTGAGCACCTTCATCGATCCGCCGCTTGACGAAAGCGACAGACTCCCGCCCGTGTCCTCAATAAGTGCTGAAATCTCCTTGCCAGTGTGTTTGGCGTTTCCCTCCTCGAGCAGGTTGCCCATGAGGGTGGCGACGCCAAGTTTATCCACCGGCTCACGGAGCCGCACGTCGGATACTTCCACCGCTGCCACCACAATGGGAAGCCGGTGATCTTCGAGGAGAATGAGTGTCAACCCATTCGGCAAGACCACTTTTTTGGCTGTGGTGAGTGAGAATCCGCCTGTACCAGCTCCGTCTGCACGGAACGCCCCCGGCAAGCCTGGCTTTCTCTTGGTTGCCTTCCGCGAGGGAGGAGCAGGGGGATTTCCCCCTTCACCGCCCTTCTTGTCTTCTGGAGGTACGCTCCACACGATCGCGGCCTGGTTGCGCACAAAGTATTGCTTGGCGACACGTTGAATATCGTCCTTCGAGACCTTCAGCACGCGGTCGAGGTTTTCCTGAATCGTCTTCGCGACATCCTCGCCATTGGGGTACGTACTGGTCCGGGCAATCGTGTTCGCCAGGCTATGGACGCTCTCGCGCGAGAAGATGTACGAGGCGAGAATCTTGCGACGTGCGCGGTTCAACTCTGCATCGGTGACGGGTTCATTGGCGAGCTTCGCTAATTCCGCAAAGGTGAGCTCTTCGGTCTTCTTGCGATCCTTGCCCTGGAGGAGTTCGACATTTACAGCAAACCAACCGGGATAGCGGCCGGCATAGTTCCCCGCACCCACCTCCGACGCGATGCGTTCGTCCTCCACCAGTTTCCGGTAGAGCCGTGATGTCTTTCCGCCCGCCAGAATGTCCTGAATCACGTCCAGAATCGGATCTTCCGGCGTTCCAACCGCGACGGTATTGAAGCCGATCAACATCCGCGGCACGTCGAACTTGGAAACGAGTTCCTGGCGGACTGGCTCTTTGCGTTCGGGGTGGTAGGTGGGCTTTTTGCGCGGTGGTAGTTCGCCCTTGGGAATAGAGCCGAACAACTCCTTGATCTTCTTCATCGCCTCGTCGGCATCAAACCCACCGACCACGATCAGCGAAGCATTGTTAGGGTGATACCACTTATCGTAGTGTCGTTTGATGATCTCGGCGGTTGCTCCCAGCACATGCTCGCGCTGGCCAATGACAGGGTGTGAGTACGGCGAATCCTTCGGCCACAATAACGGCAGAACAGCCTTGAATTCCAGATCCCACGGTCTGTCTTCATTGCCGTTCAGTTCTTCCACGACAACGGTCTTCTCCGGTTGAAACTCGTGTTTCTCATCGATGCGAATATTTCGCATACGATCCGCTTCGATCTCCAGCGCAGTCAGCCAGCGGTCGGCAGCGAAGTCGAAGTGGTAGACGGTCATATCTTCGCTGGTGTACGCGTTGTTGTGGCCGCCGTTGCGCTGGGTGGCGCGGTCGATATCCCCCGGCATGAGTTTCGCAGTACCCTTGAACATGAGGTGTTCGAGGTAGTGCGAAAGTCCCGTTTGATCCTTCTCCTCGTCCGCCGAACCCACCCGATAAGCCACCATCGTTGTGACCGTGGGCGATCCCTTGATGGGCAACAGATACACCCGCAGCCCGTTGTCGAGAGTGGCGGTCTTGAGATCCCTGAACATGCCCTGCGCGGTTTTGACGAGTTCTGCATCGGCACCGGCGTTTGGCTCCGCCGCACACGCCTCCGGCAAAGAGCTGGCTTGAACGGTTGTCACAACCGCAGCGATCGGAGGCGATTCGGAATGCCCCTGCGTTGGCGTGAACGGAATCAATGCCGCGAGGGCGACGAGAACGATGAGGTTCGGTAGGAACCGCGACATGGCAATCCTTCCCTGTATGGAATGACTTTTCCCAGTGTCACCAGTCTACCGGGCGGAGAGGCGCACTGCGAGGGCACCCGGTTGCTCAGGCAAAACGCGCCTGCACCCTCCCTGCCCGGAAAAGCAGCACATGTCGGTCAGGAAAGAGCAAATCTCCCACAACCGAGACGACTTCACATTTACTTCACAAAAAAATAGTGTAGAATTTATCTAATTCGCCCTAGCCACTTATAGTTGGAGTTGCTAATTGCGACGGACCGCAAGTAGGACTATGGTGTCTGCTTGACACGGTTCCGGCATCTCGGTTGCTCTCTGAGCGGTGGCTTGGCTTCTCTTCACTCCTCCACCGAGCGAGTGTCCCATGAGCCTGAAGGTTCTTATCGCGCTGGGGCTCGGACTTTACGCACTCTTGAGCGCCACCGACTGGATTATGACATATGCGCTCTTGCGCTCACAACCCGACGCGATCGAAGCAAATCCTCTCGCCGCAGCGTGTCTGGAACGGTACGGATGGGATGGATTGGCTCTGTTCAAGTTCGGTGGAGTGCTGGTCTTTACTGGCGCCGTGTTTTTGCTCGCCCGGCGCCGGAAGGCTTTGGCCACGGTCGTCGTCGGCGCTGGCTGTGCGGTCCTCCTGACCGTGACGATTTACACGCACCACTTGATCTGTGAATGGAACCGAGAGATGAAGGAACGCGCTCTCGACGCAGCCTGGCCAAAGCCCAAACCCAAACCTCAACCCACCGGTTACCTCACTGCCATCCCACAACAGTGCTGGTTCGCGTCGGATCAGCCCGTGTCCACAGCGGCCCGAAAGTAAACGACCCGCGTAATCGATTTCACGCGGGCCGCCATCATCAAATGAGAACTCGGCCTTCCGTGTTCTCATTTACCAAACACAAATGAGAACTCGGCCTGCCGAGTTCTCATTTACCAAACAGATCACTTTTCGCCAAAACGACTACCTCATCCCGTCACCGCGCCCTCACTGGCCGACTTCACTAACCGCGCGTACTTCGCAAGCACCCCGCGTTCCACACGTAACGGCGGGGCTTTCCACTTCCCTTTCCGTGCTTCCAGTTCCGCAGTTGGGATATTCAGCGTCAGGAGTTTCTTGTCGGCGTCGATGGTGACGGAGTCGCCATTCTGAACCAGCGCGATCGGTCCACCGGTCCAGGCTTCCGGAGCGACGTGACCGACCACCAGGCCGTGCGTTCCGCCACTAAAGCGGCCATCGGTGATGAGCCCAACACTTTCGCCCAACCCCTGCCCCATGAGTGCACCGGTGATCGAGAGCATCTCGCGCATCCCCGGTCCGCCAACTGGTCCCTCACCCCGAATCACCACGACATCACCCGCGACAATCTTCCGCGATTGAATCGCCTGGAAGCATGCTTCCTCACCATCGAACACTTTCGCGGGGCCGGTGATGCTCCGCTGTTTCAACCCGGCGACCTTCGCGACTGCACCTTCCGGCGCCAGATTTCCCTTCAAAACGACGTGAATGCCATGCTCGAACAGTGGCTTCTCGAAGGGCAGCACGACTTTTTGCGGCTGTGAATACACACTCGCCACATCCGCGAGGTTCTCCGCGAGCGTCTGGCCGGTCACCGTGATGCAATCACCGTGCAGATAGCCCTTATCCAACAGCGCCTTCAATACCGCCGGCGTTCCACCAACGCGATAGAGATCGAACATGACGTACTTGCCGCCGGGTTTCAGATCGGCCAGGTGCGGCACTTTCGCGCTGAGTCGGTCGAAGTCTTCGAGCGTCCACGCCACGCCAGCTTCGCGTGCGATCGCCATCAGATGTAGCACCGCGTTGGTACTGCCTCCAAGAGCGAGCGCGAAGGTGTACGCGTTCTCCAGACTCTTGCGGGTGATGATGTCGCGCGGGCGGATGTTCTTCTCGATGCAGCGCATCACCGCCTTCCCCGCGAGAAAGGCTTCACGTTCCTTCGCGGCGGTCACAGCCGGGTTACTTGCGCCATAGGGAAGGCTCAGACCCATTGCCTCGATCGCACTGGCCATCGTGTTGGCGGTATACATCCCGCCGCATGAGCCGTGGCCAGGACAACTCTCGCATTCAACCTTATGCAGGGTTTTCTCGTTGATCTTGTTCGCCTGGAACTGCCCGACCGCTTCGAAGATGGAAACGATGTCGACATCCTCGCCGTGTGGCCCCACACCCGGCATGATGCTGCCACCATAGACGAACACGCTCGGAATATTGAGCCGGGCCATCGCCATCACACAGCCCGGCATATTCTTGTCGCAGCCGCCGAATGCCAGCAAACCGTCGTGATTCATCGCGCCGCAAACGGTTTCGAGCGAATCGGCAATCACCTCGCGCGAAACGAGCGAATAGCGCATGCCGCGGTGACCCATGCTGATGCCATCGGAGACGGTTGGGGCCCCGAACGTCTGCGGTACTCCGCCGGCAGCGCGAATGCCTTCGCGTCCCTTCTCCGCAAGTCGATCAAGATGCGCGTTGCACGGCGTGATGTCGCTGAAGAGCGACGCAACGCCAACAACGGGCTTCTCGAAGTCCTCGTCGGTGAACCCGACAGCGCGGAGCATCGCGCGGTTGGGCGCGCGGCCGGGACCGCCGGTTGTGGTGAGGCTGGTACGTGTGGATCCATCAGACATGACATAACCCCTACAATCGCTGGTTGCGTTCTGGCAGGTTCAATCGGAGTGACCCGCTCAATCTGTTATCCGAATCGCACGCGTCGCGGCAAACGATCAGAGGAGATTTCGGAGGGGCGCGAATAGCGCGAAGAGGGAAGGAAAAAACGATTCGGTGGTTTGCATCAACTCTGCGCGTGAACTAGGAATTCGGTGTTCTCGCTCCGACGACCTTGCGAGGTCCGAGCGAACAGCCAGAACTCACGTTCGTGGTTCACCCTCACAGTACCAGTAGGAGAGTCCGATGCGCAGCATGACCAAGAGCTTGGTTTCGTTCCTGAAGGCGGAAGATGGCCCGACAGCCGTTGAGTATGCCGTGATGCTGGCCCTGATCATTGTGGTGTGCATCGCCGCCATCACCACCCTCGGCTCCAACGCCAACAGCACCTTCTCCTTCGTTGGCTCCGCCATCAAGCCCCCGACCGGCGGCAGCTCGGGCAGCTAAGCTGATCTCGAACAGGATTGACCCAACAACCCCCGCCATGTTTGGCGGGGGTTATTTTGTTTATGCGGGACCTCACACCGGAGACCACATGTCGGAGAAGACGGCAGGAAAAAATCGACAGTTAATGAGAAATGCGGCAAAAACCCACACCCACTGGAATGGCGCTCTACATGTTTCGTGGCGGCGCATGCCGAAACCTTCCCCAGCCATGCATGAGGTTCCGATGTGCACCGTGTAAGCCCGTCTGGCTTCCCACATTGGCAAGGAACCCAAGCCTCCTGACACGATTTCTTATCCGGGAGTACGGACATGCGTAATGTCGCGAAGATGCTGGTTTCGTTCCTGAAGGCGGAAGATGGCCCGACAGCCGTTGAGTATGCCGTGATGCTGGCCCTGATCATTGTGGTGTGCATCGCCGCCATCACCACTCTCGGCTCCAACGCCAACAGCACCTTCTCCTTCGTCGGCTCCGCCCTCCAGCCGCCCTCAGGTGGCTCGGGCAGCTAACGATTGCGTTCCGATTCCTCTCCCTCGAAGCAATCAACACCGAGCGAGTCGCCGTTCGGCGACTCGCTCAGAATATTCGCCACTTGCTCATTTGGCGAGTTGCTCTTCGATCAATTTGTTGAGTTGCTCCTCCGATAGTTTTTTTGTCTCACTATCCCAGACCTTGTTGCCGTTCTTGCCGATGAGCGAGAGGAACGGAATTCCCCCCTCCAAACCAAACCGCCGACCCACTTTCTCGGCATCCTCCTGGTAACCCAAGAGGATAAAGTTTGGAAACGTTGCATTCTTCTCTTGGAGGAACTTCAGCACCTTCTGCTTGTCATAACTTCCCCGCGGGCCTTCCTGGTCCAAGCTCACGCTCATGCAAATCAGTCCCCGGTCCGTGTATTTCTTGTGAATCTCAACCAGATGAGGGAATCGAGCAACGCAGGGTCCGCACCACGTCGCCCAGAAATCGAGGAGCACGACGTTGCCCTTCCGTTCCGAGACGGCCTCGTTGAGTTGCTCGTATTTCACTTCCGACACATCGACGGGAATAACTGCTCCCGAGGAATTCGCGGGCGCAGGTGCGTTACTTCCGCCGGAACCGCACCCCACCGCAAACGCGGGACCGGCCAGCAGAAGAGCAAAATAAAACTTGCGCATGAAGAACTCCCTGGAAGAGTGGATGAGGAAATGATACCCCGGTTGGTCCGCTGACTTTCATCTTCGGCCAATCGGCGCCGAGGTCAACTGGGCGGACTATTCAGGTTGAGTTCGTGGTGCTAGGATGAAGAGGTATTGCGGGGTCGGAACTCCGCTCCTTGCTACCACCAGAGCGCCGACGAAATGCCGACGCCGACCGCGAACATCCGCAACTTTTGCATCATTGCCCACATCGACCACGGCAAAAGCACGCTGGCCGATCAGTTTCTGCTGAAAACGGGCACCATTTCCGAACGCGATATCAAAGCGCAAACTCTCGACAGCATGGACCTGGAGCGCGAACGCGGAATCACTATCCGCATGCACCCGGTCACAATTTACCACGAGCACAATGGCCAGAAATACGAATTGAATCTCATCGATACGCCGGGCCACGTCGATTTCAACTACGAAGTGAGCCGCAGTCTCGCCGCATGCGAAGGCGCTATTCTACTGGTCGATGCGTTTCAGGGTGTACAGGCCCAGACAGTGGCCAATGCCTTCCTCGCAATGGATGCGGGACTGAAAATCATCCCCACCCTCAACAAAATCGATCTGCCGCACGCGCGACCTGACTTTGTCATCGGTGAAATGGAACAGGCACTGATGATCGATCCCGCCGACGTGGTGCGAGTGAGCGCGAAAGCCGGCATCGGCATTGAGGAACTGCTCACGGCAGTCATCGACCGCGTTCCTCCTCCGCCCGGCAATCCGAATGCACCCGTCAAAGCGCTCATCTATAACAGCCACTTCGACACATATAAGGGGGTGGTCGTTTACATCCGGATGGTGGATGGGACTCTCAAGCTCGGCCAGAAAATCAAATTGATGCGCACGGGCCGCGAGTACTCCATCACGGAAATTGGCCAGTTTCGCCCACAGATGGAGAAGGGAGAGGAACTATCCGCCGGGCAGGTCGGCTACTTCACGGCGAACATTAAGAACATCGAATATGTGAATATTGGCGATACAGTGACGGATGCTGCGAACCCCACGGCTGAACCGCTCGCGGGCTACAAGGAACCAAAGCCGATGGTGTATTCCGGGCTCTACCCGGTCAACAATAATGAGTTTGAGGATCTGCGCGAAGCACTGGGCAAACTCAAACTCAACGACAGCAGCTTCACCTATCAGCCGGAAGTCTCTGACGGGCTCGGTTTCGGTTTCCGCTGCGGCTTCCTGGGGATGCTCCATCGTGAGATTATCCAACAGCGTCTGGAGCAGGACAGCAATCTGAACCTGGTGCAGACCGCTCCAAATGTGACGTATGAAATCCTCAAGAAGAGTGGTGAGGTCATTTCCGTTCATGGACCGCAGGAAGTCCCGGACGCGGGGCAGATTGAGGAGTTCCGCGAACCGATCGTGCGCATCAGTTTCCTGATTCCCGCAGGCAATATCGGCGACCTGATGGGGATGTGTACTGATCGTCGCGGAACCTTCGTCCGGACAGAATATCTCAGCCAACAGCGTGTGATTCTCGTTTACGAAATGCCGCTCGCGGAAGTGATTTACGATCTCTACGACAAGTTGAAGTCTGTCACGCACGGTTACGGTACGATGGATTACGAGGTGCTGGGCTTCAAGGCCGCGGATCTCGTGAAGATGGACATTCTGGTTCACGGTCAGAAAGTGGACGCACTCTCAGTGATCGTCCACCGCTCCAATGCCGAGCGCCGCGGACGGGTAATTCTGAAGAAGTTGCGCGAAGAGATCGATCGGCATCTCTTCGAAGTGGCGTTGCAAGCTGCGATCGGGGCACGCGTTGTCGCTCGCGAAAACATTGCCGCGATGCGCAAGAACGTTACCGCCAAGTGCTACGGTGGCGACATCACCCGCAAGCGCAAGCTCTGGGCTAAGCAGGCAGAAGGTAAGAAACGCATGAAGCAGATCGGACAGGTGGAAGTGCCACAGGAAGCCTTCCTCGCGGTGCTCGAGTCCGATGAGTAGTCGAGGAGAAGAGCCGCAGAGAACGCGGATAAATACGGATCAGAACAGACGAACGGAGTTTACTCGGATTTATCCGCTTGGATTGGCGGGATGGTGAGTTTTGGTTGGGTGCGATTTCCTCTCGTTGCCCATTCGCCACGTGTTCGGTGTTGGTCCGACGGAAAGCACGAACTATGGACCACGCCGACACACCGCCTGTTCTGCCCGATCCACCGCACACGACGAGCGAAGCCTCTGCGGCCTCCGAACCGCTAAACACAACCCCACCCCCCACGTCCGCCCTCGAAACACTCAACCCCCCGCATCCCACATCCGCGGCTGCGGCCGAGCCACCCAAAGCAAACCGGGTCACGCGACACTCGAGCCCCGTTCGCTTGCTTCTGGTTGTGATCGCGGTCTTCGTGGGGTTGTTCCTCATCATCCGCACGCTGGCGGTCGAGCCGTTTGGCGTGCCCACTGGCAGCATGGCCCCCGCCCTCATCGGGCACCATCGCGATGGCGCCTGCCCGCGCTGCGGGTACACGGTCCACGTCGGCCGGCCTTCCACCGGCAACGCCACCGACCACTTTTCCCACGTCGTTTGCCCGAATTGTGATTTCCGGTTTTCACTCACCACCGCCCCTGACCTGAGCGGCGACCGGCTCCTCGTGGACAAAAACATTTACAGCCTCCGGCGTCCGCGGCGATGGGAAATGGTCGTCTTCCGCTGCCCCGACCCAGACCCGAACGAGTTTGGTAAACCCTATGTGAAGCGGCTGATCGGCCTGCCGGGCGAAACCATCACGATCGTCGATGGCGATGTGTATGTGAACGGTCAGCTCGCCCGCAAGGGATTGGCCGAGGTCCGCGAGACGATGATGCCGGTATTCGACATGGCCTTTGTGCCCAAGCCGGATGGCTGGAATTCGCGTTGGTTAATCGCGTCAGAAACCGATCCGCGTCTCCCGACGGGAACGACCAGTAACAAGACTCCCACACCGGTACTCGAAGGTGATACTCTCGTGCTCGATGCGTCCGAATCGCCGCAGGCGATGGCGGGCGTAACCTATCGCCACTGGAATCTGGACGACCGGCGCGAGGAACCAATCCACATCTGGAATGCGTACGATGGCTTCCCGCGCCACTTCGGCCAACTTCCCACCGCGCACGACTTCATTCTGACCTGCGAAGTGGAGGCGACCGCCACCACCACAGCCGAAGCCTCCTTCGCCTGTCGTTTGTTGGATGGGGCGGACGCGGTTTCGACGGAGATTAGCGTTGGTCCGAAACGAACAGGGCGGGCACAGCTCATTCGCGAGAACCACGGCGGGTTGGACACCGTCAGCGGCATTTCCCTTGTCCCCAAGCGGAAGTATCGACTGGAGTTTGCGTTCGTCGATCGTCGCGCCATGCTGGCTCTCGATGGCAAGCTGGTGATGCCCCCCGCCGACTTGCCGCCGGCAGTGGGTCGGAAGGACATATCGCGGCCACTCCAGTTGGGTGCACGTGGGTGTCGAATCGTCATTCGCGACTTGATTTTGTACCGCGATATTCACTACACCCAGTACGGTGAACACGGCACGCGCCACCCCGTAACGCTGGGGCCGACGGAATTCTACGTGCTGGGCGACAACAGCGGCAATTCGCAGGACAGCCGGAAATGGCCAACACCGGGCGTGCCGGAGGACGACTTCATCGGTAAACCAGTCTTGATTCACCAGCCACTGCGCCTCGGCCGCGTCTCAGTCGGCGGGCGAGAACGCGTGTTCCAGGTTCTCGACTGGTCGCGATTGCGGTGGCTCCATTAACCCACCCTCTCGCGGACATTTGAAATCCGGACTGTGAAATACGCACGAAGACGGGCCGAACAACCTGAAGTGCCGTCGCCTCGGTTGGCGGAGCGGTGCGTTTCGACTTTGTCATTCGAATTTACCCCGAAGGGTTTTCATGAGCACGACGACCACCGCTCCCGCGGGCGAGGAAAAGGAGAAAGAAAAGAAGAAACACCCCCGCGATCCTGCCCGTGAGGTCGTTGAGACGGTCGTTTTCGTCGTCGTACTTGTCCTGCTCCTGAAACTCTTCGTGACTGAAGCATTCGTCATTCCCACCGGGTCGATGGCAGAAACGCTCTACGGGTACCAGAAGATCATCGTTTGTCCGAAGTGCGGTCACGACTTCCCGATCAACTCGCACGACGAAGTGGAGGGGCAAGCCCCTCCGGGGGGTGGCCCCAAGGTCCGGCAGCCCATTGTCAAGTACATCTGCCCAAATTGCCGCTATCACGGGCTGATTTCCGATCTCAATCCAGTCCCGGAGAACCGAACTGGTGATCGCGTTCTCGTCCTCAAGCCGCTCTACCACATCCGCGAACCAGAACGCGGCGATGTGGTGGTGTTCAAGTATCCCAAAGCGCCGCAGGAGAATCACATCGCCGCCAACTACATCAAACGTGCGATGGGCTTTGGGCGAGAAACAATTGCGATCCACCGCGGCGACCTGTACGTCACCACCTCGCTTGAATACCCTCCGGAAAATCCGATCTTCGCTCGGCCCGATAACCCCCTCGACCTCTGGCAACCACAGTACATGTACGCCAACAGCGGACACGCTGAACGGCTCTTTGAAGCATCGCGGAAAGCGGGCTTCCCAGCCGGGCCGATCAAAGACCTCCCTCCGGAACTCTACGCTCACTACAAACCACTTGTCGATGCGAAGGAAATCTCCCCGGACCAGGCCGGATTTGTGCCGGTCCGTAAGGGGGCGGCTCAACTGCTCGCCGACCGTCGAATCGTCTGGAACAACGATGAGCAACCGAACGATTTGGCCAGTGTTGTCCCCTCACGCTGGTACGCGCCGGAGGCGGGTGCCGCCAACTGGCGAGGCGACACCCCCCAACAAGCCCGCGCCTACGGCCACACCGGCAGTTCGCTCGACTGGATTCGCTATCGCCATTTGGCCATGCAGTGGAAGACGGCCCCCGCCAATAACTTCGACCCCACTCCGCGCACCGATCCGCAATCGCTGGCCGCACAGAAGCCGACGTACATCGAGAACTTCCTCGGCTACAACGCGAGTCGACAAACCACTCCCGCGGAGCATCTCTGGGTTGGCGATTTGATTCTGGAATGTGAAGTCGAAATCCCCGGCGAGTCGGAAATCATTCTCGAACTCTCGAAAGGCGTGAACCGATTCCAGGCAAAGTTCGGCAACGGTCGAGTGGAGCTGAGTCGCAGCGGACCCAAAGGACCAGAGTTCGGAACACGGTCGCGACCGTGCAAGGTGAATGCGGGCACCTACAAGCTCCGCTTCGCCAACGTGGACAGTCGATTGTGGGTCTGGGTGGATGGCAAGCGGATCGACTTTGGGACTGAGGGCGATTACAGCCCTGCCGAACCGGATAAATACGAAACGGAGGACACTCAGAAGGAAGGGTGGACACAAGCCAACGACATCGACGCACCCGCCAGCATCGGAGCGCAAGGGCCGGTCACCGCCATCCGCCATATCAAACTGTATCGCGATATCTACTACACCTGGAGTCAGGGGCATTCCGGTGACCAGACGCTGGCGGACATCTTCTATATTCAGCCCGGCCACTACCTGTGTCTGGGCGACAACAGCGCCCATAGCTCCGACAGCCGCGAGTGGGGTACGGTTCCGCAGCGACTTATGCTCGGCAAGGCGGTGTTTGTATTCTGGCCGGCGTACCCTCCTCCCAACCGGGTCGGGTTTATCAAGTGAGAGGCGAACCCCGGCCGCAAGGGCGGCGGGTACCAAGATACCCGCCGCCCTTGCGGCCGGGGTTCGCAAATGAGGATGCCATGCTGACGGGCGAGATCCAGATTCGCGTGAGGTACGCCGAGACTGATCGCATGGGCCTGTTGCACCACGCGAACTACCTTGTTTATTTCGAGCAAGCCCGAACGGAGTTGCTTCGTAGCCGCCACGCATCGTATAAGGACTTGGAGGATCAGGGGTTCTTCCTCGTCGTGGCGAAGGTGGAGGTGAAGTTCAAACTCCCGGCGTACTACGACGACGTGCTGACGATTCGCACGACAGTCACGCGCACCAGCCCGATCCGCATCGAACACAAGTACGAAGTCTTCCGCGATGGCACGTTGCTGGCGGAGGGGAACACGACGCTTGCCTGTGTGGGTCGCGACGGCAAGTTGCGCGAAATGCCGGCTTGGTTATCGGGCAACGAATAGGCGAACCCCGCCCGCCAGGGCTGGGGTGCAGCCAGCACCACCCGCTGCCCTTGCGGGCAGGGTTCGCCAAAGGCGGAGGATTGCTCTTGCGTCGGCTGTGGATTCATCACGTTCTGCCGGCGGCGTTCGCCGCAATTCCCGTCCTGGCGGCGGCGCTTCTGTTTGTCGCGGTGCCAAGCGATGCGCGGCGCGACTATATCGCGCGCGTGGAAACGTCCCCCATTGACTGGATCATCATCGGCATCGGGTTCACGCTGTTCATCGTGCAGGTGCTTCTGGCGTGGCGAGCACTTCGCTGGCAGGAAACCGACTTCGACGTGAAGGCCGACCGGTGGATCAGCCACCTGTCGCAAGGCGCTGAGTGGTTCCCGCTTCTGGGTCTCATTGGTACCGTGGCGGCCATCCTTCAGACGTTCAGCTCAATCACACCCGGTGTGAACCCTACTCCACAAGACATCATCCGCAAGTACGCTCCCGCCATCACGGCGACCGGCGGCGGCCTTTACATGGCGTTCATCAACATTCTGCCGGTGTGGATCGTGAGTGTGGGCCGCGATCTGATCCGCTCGCTGGCCGGTTTTGCACCCGCGCCGCAATCCTCAGCCGCCCCCTCCCCGCCACCCATCACGGGGGGGCAACCGTGATTACCACCCCGCGCCGAGCAGTCACCCGATTCTTCATCCCGCTCATCGACGTCCTCATTCTGCTCTTCGCTATCTTCCTCCTGATGCCGTTCGTGAGTGGACCGCCAGCACCCGAAACGTCAGAATCAAAGGTACCGCCGAAGGAAGTGCTGCCCGATAATGTCCGCGAACTCCAGCGTGAATTACTCGAGGCGCGTGCGCGCATTGAACGAATGGAGAAGGCCGCGCAAACCCGAGTGAGTGACCGGCTCAGTGTGCGGGTGCTTCATATCGACCGGAAAGATGGGACACTGTACTACTACGACCCGGATCGGCAAGAAATTCGCACCGAAGCCGATGCCCTGAAGTTAATCACCCGGCAGAAAACGCTCGCCAGTTCTGCCGGAGGAGTGAAGGATATCCTCTTTCTGATCCTGTATCCGGAAAACCCGGAGGGTTTCCCGACGAAGAAGCAGGAGGAGCAGATTAACGACTGGTTCCGGGACGTACCGCACAAGTTCCAGTGAGGTGGCAAGCCGTGGAGACAACGATGCTCCTTCCACCATTCGCAGCGGGCATCGGGATCGGCGCTGAGGGCGTGGCCGCGGTGGTGGTCAAAGCTCTGGCGGTCGGCGGCGGCTTTCTCGTTGGTTATTTTCTTGGCGCAGCCATCGCGTGGGCACTCGACCGCTGGGTATTCGCACACAAGGCTCCTCCCCAACTGAAGAAAGTCGTGTCCATACTGGCGGGGCTCGCATTGGCGATTCTTGTTGCCCTCATCGTGTTTGGTGAGGGTGGGCACGGACTGTTCGGGAACGGGGGCGGAGACGGCAAGGGAACACCAACTCCCGCCGAAAACGGCAAGGAGACGAAGGTTCCCGAACGAGCACCCAAGACCGAGCAACCGCCCAAAGAACCACCGTCCAAGCCGCCAGAGATCAAGCCAACTCCAGGCGATGTCCGAGTTGCGATTCTTGGCGGATCGGCCGTCCATGATGGTCGTTTTTACCTGCTCGACAACGACACGATGCCCAAGACATTCGAGGAATTCAAGGACGCGATCAACAACAAGCGAAAGATTTCCAAGACAGAGATTACGCTCGTCTTCCGATTCAAGGGTGCGGAATTGTCCCCCACTCACCCGGAGATGAAGAAACTGACCGCCTGGCTGCAGGAGGCGAAAATCCTGAATCGATTCGAGTAATGGCCGGAGGGAAGCACTCCTCGCCTCAGCGTGGAGTCAGCGGATGTCAACCACGGAGCCACCACCCGATTCCGACATTCCCCGCGTGCTGCTGTTTGGTCATCGCGGCGCGGGCAAGTCCGCGCTCATTGGAGCACTTCTTCAGGCCGGCGAGACACAAGGCGAAACGCTTCGCGGCGAAGTCGTTCACTCGTCGGTCGATCTGCCGCGAATGCGTGATGCTGTGTATAGCGGGGCTCCCATCGAACCCAGCCAGCGGGAACTGGTGAGCTACACCATCCGCTTGCGTCCGTGGCGAGTGGCGACAAAACCAATTGGCGAACCGCTGACCATTATCCTCGATGACTGCGACGGCAAGGCTGCGGAATCACTCCTCGAAGATCCTCGACCCATCGCCACGCACCAGCCGGATAGCCCCGTCGCTCGTGCCGTCGTCGGTGCGGATGCACTTCTCCTGCTTGTGGACGCGGCCTCCACGAAAGAGGAACTGACGGAAGCGTTTGCGGAGTTTGATACCTTTCTCAAGGTGATTACACGAGCCAAGACCGAATCCCGCGAGGTGGGTGGATTCCCCATCTTTCTGGTTTTGACTCAGTGCGACCGGCTCGCCCGCTCGGGAGACACGATCCACTCGTGGGAAGCCCACGTCAATGAGCGCAGCGAAACTGCCTGGAAGGCGTTCGAGGCGTTCCTGAAGGAAGCCGCGCCAGACGACGCGCAATCGCCCTACTTACCCTTCGGCAGCATCGATCTCAGCGTGATGGCGGTCGCCGTACGGAGACCACCGCTGACGGGTTTGCCCACCATACACAATCAGCCCTACGGAGTGGCGGAACTCTTCCGCGATTGCTTCGCTGAAGCCAACGCGCATCACAAGCGGGTTCAAGCCTCGGACACGCGTCTGAAGTGGACTGTTCGCTTCGCGATCACCGCAGTGGCAGTACTGTTCACGAGCCTGGCGGCCATCTCTCTGTTCTCACCACAATCCACCGCCCCTGCTCTGGCCGAAAAAGTACGCGACTACGAAGTTCACGAGCCACCCGCAGCGATCCGGCTCGCCGACGGACAGCTCGAACGAAACAAGCGGACGCTGCGAAGTTTCACTACCGATCGCGATTTCCCCGACCTGGAGCCCGACCTACGAGTGTTCGTGGAGAGCCGGCTCAAAGAGATCGAGGATTACGAAGCCTACCAGGCCAAGCTCGCGAATGCGACAGCGCCGGCATCTGCGCGGAGTGTCCCCGAACTGGCGAAGATCCGCAACTCGCTACTGACCGACCTCGCACTTCCGCCGCAATATGCATGGGAAGAAACTCCCGCTGGCGAATTGCATAACAAGTGGAGCGCGGACTGCACCGCGATTGAATCAGCGGAAAAAGAGCTTGTGGCGCGGTATCGTGCTTACGATCGCGACGGCACTGCACTGATGCTCGCTCGCAATTTCGATTCCGATTGGTTGACAGAACTTGCCGCCCTCGTTGCCAAAGGTTCGCAGCCGCCGTTTCCACTCAACGAGCCCATTCGTGGATCACCCGCCATCAATCAACCACGCGGCGAAGTGGTGCTTTACAGCGTGCCGTATGAGTTCGACGAAGTCTACAGCGCCCGCCGCTACTGGGAACAAACCCGCGACCGGCTTTTGCACCTCCGCGACCTGTGCGATGCGCTGGGTCTGACTACCGCACCCAATCGTCCGCAGCCTGTACTCGTACTTCCACCTCCAGATGGTATCGATTCCGCCACCCTCGCCCAAACTCGCCTGAGTGCGCTGCGACGCACGTATCCGCAATACTCCGATGACTACGCAGAATGGGAATTGTCCCAGTTCCCCGACCCCGCACGTGCAGAACTTGCTCTTCGGCTGAAGCGAGAGTTTGACACTGGTGTGCGTCACGTTCACAAACTGATGAAAGTGCAGGACACCAAGGAGAGTTGGAAACAATTAGACGCAACGCTCTCGCAACCGACGTTTCGCGAGTGGGGACGGTTGCTTCACCTGTTGGCTCGCCTGCAAGACCCCTCCGCGCCCAATCCCGTCACCGAACTGGCGGACTTCCTCAGCGATCTGGACACCAAAGCCTTTGAACTCGACCTCCGTGGCTTTGAACTGACGATTCCGCTCGATTTGACCGTGGGGTTGGACCGCGTCGACCCGATCGGTCCCCTTACTGTCACGGTTTCGCAGCGACAGGAACCGCGCGGAACGGCAAAGTTCACCGTGGGCAAAGGCGAAACGCGCGGAAAAGTGACTGTATATCCACTCACTCTCGAAGGGACCGGCAAACTGAAATACTTTGCCGGCGACGATTTCCGTGCTGAACTTCCTGTGAAAGCCGGCACGCAACAGTTGCAACTGATCTGGGATCGGGGCGATTCCAACACCTTCCGATTCGACCGACTCAGCCATGTCCCGCGGCTTGTGAAGGCCAACGGCTCAAGCGATTCCGCCGTCGGCGTGCGCCTCATCCCCAGCCCCGGCAGCAGCATTCCGAGGTTTCCCGCCTTGCTGCCTCTTCCGGCGAAGTAAGTCCGCAAAGCTGTTACCATCGTTACCGAAACGCTACTTTGCGCACTTTGACCCGCGTTGCCGCATTGTTCTAGTCCACGGCGGGCGTATACTACAAGTGCTTACCCAACCCCCAAAACGCATCCATGCGATTCCCAGCGCGAACTCTGTTCACCTGCTGGCTGGTTGTGGTCACGACCGGAGCGGTCGTGAGTCATCAGCACGCCGCTGCGATGGGGCAAACGCACGGGTTTGGGTGGGCGAGCCTGTCTGCTCCCGTGGAGGTGGAGGTTGATCCCACTCTCCCCCACCGACACTTTATCCTGCTCGGCATCGAATTCGGTGCCCTCCCGGGGGCTTCAGAACGGAGCGACACACGCCTCCCGAGCATTCCTTCCGTTGATCCCATCGGCGACGGGACCGTCGCCCCGGTCATCAGTGAAGCCGATTGTCCCGTGATCGACTCCCCTCCGCCGATGCTCGTCGCCTTCGCGATTCCGGTAGACACGACACCCGCACTACTCACCCCACGCGCAATCCACTCCGGTCCGGTCACTTCGCACACTCGCACGGGCGTCCTGCGCTCATAGTCCTCTCCTGAATTCTGCAAGTCGCCGCGCATGTGCATAGGCGCATGATATTCCGCTTCAACCGCTTTCCGCCTTATCCCCCATCGAGGACCGACGCATGTCCGTCGAGACACCGATCGCCGCGCCTCCTGCACCTGCTTCCCCAAGGGGGACCTGGTTTCGCCGCGTGATGCCCCTGCTCCTCCTGACGGCTGGCGTTGCTCTTGGAGCAGCGGGAATGGAGGCCGTGAACCTGGTAACGCAACCATCCCCCAAACCCCCGCCCGCCAGTGAACCGGAAAAAGAGAACCACACCTCGGTGAAGTTCGACCGGGAGAAATGGGGATCGGCGGGTATCAAGATTGAGTCGCTTACGCCCACGATACTCGATGATCGAGCCTGGCGTACGGGGCGAATTGTGCTCGATCAGGATCGAGTCGCGTACATCGCGCCGCCTGTCGAGGGCGTGATTGTCGAGATGCGTGTTCGGCTCGGTGAGGATGTGAAAGCCGGCACAGTTCTGGCCGTACTGGAGAGCCGCGAAATCGCTCAGGCCAAGCTGGAGTATGTCCGGGCTCGTGTCGCGATGACGGCGGAACGCGAACGTGCGGGATGGGCACAGGACACCGCCAAAAATACCGCCGATCTCGTCAAGGCGGTCGCGGATGGAAAACCGGCAGCGGAAATCGACACCGAATTCAAGAATCGCCTGGTCGGCGATCGGCGGCAAACGTTGATGACCGCCTACGCCAATCGCAATCAACTCCGCCTTCTGCTCGTGAGTCAGCGAGCGAGCAGAGGTGTGGTGGCAGATGCCACGATTCGCAAGACAGAAGCCGACGTGGAAGCCGCTGAGGCGAGCCTTCGCGCACTTTGCGAAGAGTTCCGGTTCCAGGCGGCGCAGCAAGCCCGTCAGGCGGAATTGAAAGTGAAGGAAGCAGAGGCCGCCGTCCAAGCCGCCCGCACGCACTTGCTGATCCTCGGCTTCCACTCCGCCCAACTCGAGACAATGGATCCGGCCACCGAGGGCGCCGCAGCGGCTCGATTCGAAATCAAGGCGCCGTTCGCCGGAACGGTGGTTGAGAAACACGGCGTTCGCTTGGCACGAGTAACTCCGCAAGTCCAGATGTTCCAACTGGCGGATCTCTCGACCGTGTGGGTGCAAGTGGACACTTTCGAGGCCGACTTGCCGATAGTGCGAGGACTCGGCAGCCGGCCGATTGTGTTCCGCGCCCCAGCCGCGGGCGTGGACGAGCGGAACGCGAACGTCCTCTACTCCGGCGATCTGGTGGATCGCACCTCCCGGGCTCTCATTCTGACGGGAATCGCCAAGAATCCGGATCGTGTCCTCAAGCCCGGCATGTACGTCGAAGTTGGCTTACCGCGCGGCGATGGTCGGCCGGCTATCCACGTACCGATCTCGGCCATCGTGCGACACGACGGGAAAACCTTCGTATTCGTCCATGTGAAGGACGATGAGTTCCGTCGAACGGATGTCGAACTCGGTCGGGAGATCGGTGACCACGTGGAAATCAAGGCAGGTCTGTCACCGGGCGATGCGGTCGTCGTCGAGGGTGCCTTTGTGCTGAAGTCCGAACTGTACCGCGACGAACTGGTGGGCGAATAAGAAGCGGTGGCGAAATGACCTTCGAGCAGGAACTAACCACAATACGCCACCGTTTTTAAGGAAGAGCCATTTCGGAGTCTCCCGTGACGGCAATCATCGACTTCGCTCTGAACAATCGCGTGTTGGTCATCCTCGGTTCCTTCCTGCTGGCCGGAGGAGGATTCCTGGCGATGACCAAACTTCCGGTCGATGCCGTACCGGACGTGACCAACGTGCAAGTGCAGGTGATGACGACCGCGCCGGCGCTGTCGCCGCTGGAAGTGGAGCAGTTCATCACCTTTCCGGTCGAGTCGGCGATGAGTGGACTTCCGCGGGTTTCCGAAATCCGGTCGGTTTCGCAGTTCGGTCTTTCGGTAGTGACCATCGTGTTCGAGGAAGGAACGGACATTTACTGGGCGCGGCAGTTGGTCGGCGAGCGATTACTCACCGCACGGGAGAACATTCCAGCGGGCGTGCCCACTCCGAAGCTCGGCCCGATCGCCACCGGCCTGGGAGAAATCTACCAGTTCGAAGTGAAGTCGAAGCCGGGTTACCACCACACGCTGATGGAACGCCGGGAAGTCCTCGAATGGCAGATTGCCTACCAGCTGCGCAGCGTGCCCGGGGTGATTGAGGTCAACACCAACGGCGGCGAATTGCGTGCGTACGAGGTCCGCATCGATCCACGTCTGCTCCATGATTTCAAGATTCCGATCAGCCGCGTTCTGGAAGCCATTCAGCAGAACAACGCCAACGAGGGCGGCGGCTACCTCATCCTCCATTCGCAGGAGCAGCGGATTGTTCGTGGCGAGGGGCTGGTTGGTTCGAAAGAGGACATGGAACGCATCGTCCTCGACACGCGTGCCGACGGCACACCGGTCTACTTGGGGCAGGTCGCTACCGTCACGTTCGCGCCGGTTCTTCGGCAGGGGGCAGTAACGCGCGATGGGCGAGGAGAGGGCGTCGTTGGCATTGCGATGCTATTGGCGGGCGAAAACTCGCGGGAAGTCGTCGCGCGGGTGAAGGAGAAAATGGAAGAGATCAAGAAAACGCTCCCGCCGGGGATCGAGATCGACGTCTTTTACGACCGGACCGAACTGGTCGAACGAACTGAACGAACGCTTGTCAAGAACCTCCTTGAGGGCGGCGCGCTCGTCATCATCGTTCTTCTTGTTCTGCTGGGAAGCGTGCGCGCGGGGCTGGTTGTCGCTCTGGCTGTTCCCCTATCGATGCTTGGCGCGTTTGTGGGGATGCTTTATGCGGGGCTGTCGGGCAATCTGATGAGTCTCGGTGCCATCGACTTCGGGCTGATCGTAGACGGTTCGGTGGTGCTGATCGAGAACGTGGTCCGCCGGGTGGCCGAGCGCCGTCACGAACACCGCGAAGCCGCGGCCCCGATGGAAGTCATCCGAGATGCTTGTCGCGAGGTCGCTCGCCCTGTGGTGTTTGGCGTTGGCATTATCCTACTCGTCTATCTCCCCATCCTGTCGCTGCGCGGACTGGAAGGGAAGATGTTCCGGCCGATGGCGTTGACAGTGATATTTGCTCTGCTCACATCACTCGTTCTCGCGCTCACGCTGATGCCGGTACTGGCTTCGATCTTCCTGCGAAGCGTGAGCGAACATGAGCCGATCCTCGTACGGCTGGCGAAGAGCGTGTATCAGCCGCTTCTGAGGCTGGCGATGCGATTGCCGCTTGTGACATTCGGAATTTCGGGCGTACTCTTCCTTGTCAGTGTGGCTATCGCCACACAGTTGGGGGCCGTGTTCATTCCGAAGCTCGATGAAGGCGCGATTGCGGTTCAGGCCACTCGCCTCCCAAGTGTGTCGCTCGAAACCACAGTTCAGATGACAACGCAAATCGAAAAGTGTCTCATGAAGTTCCCGGAAGTCGAGTCGGTGATTTGCAAGAGTGGACGTCCGGAAATCGCCAACGACCCGATGATGGTGAACCTGACCGACGTCATCATCACACTCAAACCACGCGAAACATGGCGGTTTGAGAGCAAGGAGGAACTGGTCAAGGCGATGGAAAAGGCGCTCGAAAAGGAAGTGCCCGCCAATGCCTACAGCTTCTCGCAGCCGATTGAAATGCGCGTTGCGGAACTCGTTGCCGGTGTGAAGTCCGATGTCGGGATCAGCCTCTATGGCGACGACCTGAACGTCCTCCGTGCCAAAGCCGACGAGATTGCCAAGACACTCTCCAAGATCCCCGGCGCGGCCGACGTACAAGTGGAGCAAACCGGAGGGCTTCCGTATCTGCGCGTCATCGTGGATCGGCAAGCAGTGGCACGCTATGGCGTGAATGCACGCGACGTACTTGATGCGGTCGCCGTGATTGGTGGGAAAGAAGTGGGGCAAGTGTACGAGGGGCAGCGGCGATTCCCGATTCAGGTACGGCTCGGCCCCGACTGGCGGCAACGGGTCGATCAGGTGCGGCAGATTCGCGTCGCCGACCGTACCGGCCGGCCGATCCCTCTTGAACAACTGGCGACAATCAAAATGGAAGACGGACCGGCCCAGATCAGCCGCGAGGCAATCCGCCGGCGGATCGTGATTCAGTGTAATGTGCGCGGACGTGACCTCGCGGGATTTGTCGCTGACGCGAAGGCCGCGGTGGATCGCGACGTGAAGTTGCCGACGGGCTCTTTTCTGGAATGGGGAGGGACGTTCAAAAACCTCCAGGAAGCGACCGCCCGACTCACAATCGCCGTCCCAGTGGCTCTTGTGCTGATTTTCGTGTTGTTGCACTCGACATTCCATTCCACGCGACTGGCGTTGTTGATCTTCCTGAATGTGCCACTGGCGGCCAGCGGAGGAGTCTTTGCACTCTGGCTGCGAGGAATGCCCTTCTCGATCTCGGCTGGAGTCGGCTTTATTGCGTTGTTCGGCGTCGCCGTTCTGAACGGTGTGGTGCTGGTGACTTACATCGTGGAACTACGAAAGAGCGGGAGAGACTCGAACGCGGCCTCGTTCGAGGGAGCAATGATCCGTGTTCGACCCGTCCTGATGACCGCACTCGTGGCAACGCTCGGGTTTATCCCGATGGCGTTGTCGTCCGGTTCTGGGGCGGAAGTGCAACGACCGCTCGCCACGGTTGTGATCGGCGGACTGTTGACATCCACACTCCTGACACTCTTCGTCATCCCGGCTGTGTATCGCTGGTTCGATCCGATCACTCGTACAGGAACCCGATGAGACTGTCGCATTCTGAACGAGCCGCTCCCTTGCGAGGAGTTTCGAGGGTTGTGTGGTGTTCTGTTGTTTCAGCCCCGGCAGGGGCGTCCGATGTTAGCCCAGGGTGAAGCGCAGCCGAAGGCCAGCGAAACCCTGGGAAGACGACCCAACGTATCCACAAGCCCCGGCAGGGGCGACAGAAACACCCATTCATGCGGTTGCCTCCAAGTTGTCCCAGGGTTGCGCTAGCGCTTCACCCTGGGCTAACATCGGACGCCCCTGCCGGGGCTGAAAACCACCCAAGGCAACACCTTCAAACTCCTGGCCAGGGGGCGGGTGAAGCTTTCTGCTAACGGCGGTCGAGGCTCGTTGAAAACCAGACACAATCAAACGGACCGTGAATCAGAGCGACAATCCAGCGCCAACTACCGAAATGACCATGTGAGACAGAGAGCATTTCGACAGGATAACAGGATGAAGCAGGATCGAAATGCATCGTGTTGATCCTGTTATCCCGTCAAAATCTTCCCTTCTGTTTTTCTCTGACTGTTTCCTCTTGCGGGGGTTGCTGTGCCCCTTGCCCCTGCTTGCCAACGCGCGTAGCCTGATGCCGCCCCCTTCACTCTCACCTTTTGGAGACGCCTGATGCCCCGCCTTGCGCTTTTCGCCGCTGCCGCACTCATAGTGGCGATCATGACACCCGCCGCCCGTACCGAAGACAACAAGCCCCCAGCGGGCTTCACCGCGTTATTCGACGGCAAGACGCTCGACGGCTGGCAAGGCAACCTTGATATGAAGCAGCGCGCGACGCTGCCCAAAGAGAAGCAAGACGAAGAGTTGAAACGGAAAACCAAGATCGCACACGAACACTGGAAGGTGAAGGACGGCGCCATCATGTGCGACGGTAAAGGCGGCGTCAGCCTTCAAACCGTGAAGGATTATGGCGACTTCGAATTGCTGGTAGACTGGAAGATCGAAGAGAAAGGGGATAGCGGTATCTATCTTCGTGGCCAACCGCAGGTGCAAATCTGGGATTCGGACCACCTGACCGACAACCTCAAGGACGACATCGGCAAAGGCTCCGGCGGCTTGTGGAACAACCCCAAGGGGGACAAGGCCAAACAACCGCTCAAGAAAGCCGACAAGCCGGTGGGTGAGTGGAACACATTCCACATCACGGTCGTCGGCGACCAAGTCACAGTGAAACTCAACGGCGAGCTAGTGGTGGACAAGGGCAAACTGCTGAACTTCTGGTTCCGCGACAAGCCCGTGCCGGAGAAGGGCCCGATCGAGCTTCAGTTCCACGGCGATCCGCTCTGGTTCAAGAATATCTACATCAAGGAAATCAAGTAAAGCGTAATGACTCTGCGAACAAGCGGAACGGGTCGAGTGTGGGACACTCGACCCGCATCTTTTGATGGGTATTTGCATTGCGAATCGCGTCCGGCATTACACACCGAGCGTCCGGCGAATATCAGCGACGATCACCTCTGGCGTCGGAGTGACGTCGACGCGAATTGCTTCGGAGGGCGGTTCCAGGATCTCAAACTGGCTATGTAGCAAGTTCGGGTTCATGAAATGCCCCGTGCGCGCCGCCAAACGTTTCTGAATCAATTCTTCTGAGCCATACAGATACACATACTTGACGTGCCCGATTTCATCGCGTTCCAGATACTCCTGATACGCATGTTTGAGCGCGGAGCAGGCGAGTACCATGTTCTCGCCGCGTTCGCAGGCCTCATCGATCCGCTGGCGGAGCGCATCCAACCACGGCCGGCGATCCTCGTCGGTCAGTGGAATGCCGCTGTGCATCTTTTCAACGTTCGCGACGGGGTGATAATCATCAGCATCAATAAAGGTCCAGCCAAGTTGCTGCGCCAGGAGTTTGCCGATGGTCGTCTTCCCCGACCCCGAAACGCCCATCAAAACAATGACCACGGGAAACTCCAGTTCTTTCTCCATGTCATACCCGCCTGCAAAGGAAGCAAGGTCGATTGTGAGCACCACTCGCCTGATGAGATCATATACGGTGGAAGAGACTGGCTCGCTCCTGGCTGACATCCCGACCTGGCCGATTGCGCCAATGCAGAGATTTCAGGTTGAAACTCTTGGAATGAAACGCTCCGTTGAGGGTTAACGCTAACCGGGATCACGGGCAATTGCACATAAAGGACCAGCGCAAGAAACGGACACTGCTTGACAGTACCTTCACGAGGAGTAGCCTGAAGTGAGTTACAAGTCTTTGGCGTTGTTCCATCTCCATGGAAGACAACGTCCCAAATGCAGACTCGCTTACAACCTCACTCTCCTTCTCCGATGGGGCTCGTCATGTGGCGGTTTATTCTTCTCCTGGTTGGATTAATTGCCTTGTCAGGTTGCGGCGCCAAGGCCCCAACCGCGGGTACCGTCAAGGGTACAATCACCTACAAGGGCACCCCAGTTAACGGACCAGCGCTCCTGCTCTATCCACAATCGGGCAACATGTTAACCATCCCCGTCACGCAGGAGGGAACGTTCGAGATCGCAAGCATCCCCGAAGGCGAGTACGTTGTCGTCGTGCAGCCCTCCGCTGGCAACTCGGGTGTCCCTTCGACAAAGGGAATGGACCCAGCCAAGGCCGCGGAGATGCAATCGAAGATCGACGCGATGAAATCCCCCCCCACCATTCCGATTCCGAAAAAGTATCTGCAACAAAGCACATCCGATCTGAAGATCACTGTTAGCAAGGGCCCCCAAACGGTTGAACTCGTTCTCAAGGATTAACGCGATCTTTCCCCTCGCTTTGCGATTGGTCTGTGCATCCAGCTCAACGATACCAACTTGCGTTACCGACCCGAGCGATGAACTCAACTGAGCCAGTTCCTGCTCCCTCTCCGACCACAACCCGCCCATCACGAAAGTGGGTGTGGCGCCTGGGTGGAGTGGTGACATTGGTGGGAATCGCGTTACTTGGGTGTGAAAGTTGGGCCGTCTGGCACGAGCGCGCTGCCAGGAACGCATTGGCTGACGAGGATTTCGGTGAGGCCCGTCGGCACGTGGAGCTGGCCCTGGAACTCCACAACCGACGAGCTTCGACGAATCTCCTGGCAGCGCGAATCGAACGAGCCGCAGGCGATTACTCCAAGACGGAACAATACCTCATCCGTTGCAAGGAATTGGACGGTATCACAGAATCGTTGCAAATGCAGTGGCTGCTACTTCGCTGTGAGAGAGGGGAAGTCGACGAACTCGCCTCAGCGATGCTCGACGCCGTTGCCCAGCATCACCCCGCCTCGGCTGAGATTCTCGAATCGATGGCACGGGTGTACATGACGCAAACGCGCTATCTCGAAGCTCTCGGGATTCTCGACAAGTGGATCGCGCTGGCTCCGGATTCTCCCCGCGCGCTCGACTGGCGCGGATGGGTGAACAACCAACTCGATCACCGGGGCCAGGCCATCGATGATTACCAGCGCACACTTCAGCTTCGTCCACGCCGAGCGAACGTTCGACTTCGGCTCGCTGAACTATTGATCGACAGTTCGCGACATATTGAGGCGCTGCCGCATCTGGAGCAATTGCGTTCCGAACAGTATCCCGATCCGGATGTCCTGGTTGGTTTGGCGGCTTGCCGGGTGGTCCAGGGCCGGACCGATGAAGCGCGGCAATTGCTCGATGAGGTTTTGACTGCCAACCCCAATCACTTCGCAGCGTTGCGTCAGCGCGGCAACTTGGAGCGAGAGGCCGGGCAGTATGTCGAATCGGAAAGCTGGTTGCGGAAAGCGCTCGAACAAAAGCCGCTCGATCCATTGGCCCGCTATTCGCTCCATCTGACACTCCTCGCGCAGCCCGACCGACAAGCCGAGGCCGAGCAGGAACGGCTCCGCTGGGAACGGGACCGGCAGGTGACTCTGCGTCTCACACGTTTGATCCGGACCGAACTCCTGGCACATCCCAATGATCCCGATCTTGCAGCGGAGGCAGGCGAGTTATTGCTGAAGGTGGGAGAAGATCGCCGGGGTCTGTACTGGCTGAACAAGGCACTTAGCATCGCTCCCAACCACGTGGCCAGTCACCGGGCGTTGTGTGCGTACTATGAACGAACGAACGATCCAGTTCGAGCGGCAGAGCACCGCAAGTTCCTTCCTGCGAACAAGTGAAAAGTGAGTACGAAATGAAACGGCCACAGCGCCTAACTTCTGAAGATTTCTCATTTAATGATTGACGGGCAAGTCCCAAGTTGGTTATTTTTGTGTGAGAAGTCGATGGAGTTTTTTTCATTTTTCCGCTCGCTCTACGACTTCTACTCGCGCAATCTCGCTCAACTCTCTCTCTGTCAGGTGCTTCAATGAAATCGAAAAGCCTCTCGAAATTTAAACCTCTCATTGGGTTTACGCTGATCGAACTACTCGTCGTCATTGCCATTATCGCAATCTTGATTGGCCTCCTTCTCCCGGCTGTCCAAAAGGTCCGTGAGGCTGCCGCTCGCATGTCGTCAAGCAACAATCTGAAGCAAATGGCTCTGGCGACACACGGCCTGAACGATGCCTATCAAGTACTGCCCTCTAATGTGGGCTGGTACCCACAAACCACCGGGGCCACCGGGCAGAACCAGACATTAGGCAACACGCGAGGGACAGTTCAGTTCTTCCTGATGCCCTTCATCGAACAAGCCAACGGACAGAACCAGATGGTTCAAAATCACCCCGATTCCTGGTGGTGCTTCGTTGGTGTCAAAACATATGCCAACCCGGGTGATCCGGGGGGCACCTTCCCCAGGGCCCTCGATTCCGGCTCTCCTCGTTTTGAAACTGGCTACGCGCCAAACGAATGGGCTTTCTCCCCACGCGCGAACAACCTTGGTTCAACGCAAATCACAAACCAAGTCCCCACAGCTTCCATCCCGCGAACGTTCACGGACGGCACCTCGACCACAATCCTGTACGCGGAAAAGTACAGCACGTGTGGCGCTTCTGCAAACAGCGTTGCTTCCTTCTATTGGGGCGAAAGTGGTGGTACCTGCAACCGGTTGGGTAATCCTGGCGGCAACGGTTCTATTCCCGGGTTTTACACCCTCAACCCACCGCAACCGAAGGTGAGTTACAACACGCAGTGCAATCCGTGCATGCTCCAGTCGCCTTGGCCGGGCGGTTGCCAGGTTGCTCTCGCGGATGGCTCGACCCGTTTGGTCAGCAACAGCATCAGTGCGGTAACCTGGGCCAATGCCGTTCAACCGGCGGACGGAAACGTCCTCGGGAGCGATTGGTAAGCCACTCGCGTCTGAATCGCTGATTACTTTCGACTGTCGAGCCGTCTCGTTCGTATGGATGAGGCGGCTCTTTTCCCTTTCGCCCGTTCTCTCCCCAACAGCGGACCGTGCGTTCTCTCCCCATCTTCCGTTTGCTCCCGGTTTCGGTTCTCTCCGGATTCCTGGTTGCGACTCTGGCTTGTACAAATCGCCCACCGACTCCTCCAGCGGTCACAGCCGGCGGCGAGGCACCTCCCAACGAGGAAGCCGGGCCGGCGTTCTTCACCGATATCACAAGGAACTCGAACCTAGAGTTCACCTACCGCAACGGGGAAGAAGCGAATCACCTCTCGATCCTCGAATCTCTCGGCGGGGGGGTGGGATTGATCGATTACAACGGTGACGGCCTGCTCGACATCTTCCTCACCGGTGGAGGAGGTTTTGGCGGGGAAAGCGGCAAAGAGATCAGTGGCTCCTCGTGCAGGTTGTTCAAGAACCTCGGAAACGGCAAGTTCGAGGATGTCACGATCGCTGTGGGCTTGCAATCTCTCGCAGGTGGACGAGCGTGGTTCTACACCCACGGCGTGGCGGTGGCCGACTACGACCGCGATGGGTGGCCCGACCTGCTCGTGACGGGTTGGGGCCGCGTTGCCCTGTTCCAGAATGTTCCGGTCGATCCCACCGACCCTAAAAAGGGACGACAATTTCGTGACGTGACGGCTGCTGCGGGGCTCGACTCCGGTTTCACCTGGGCCACCAGCGCCGCGTTCGGCGACCTTGATGGCGACGGGCACCCCGATCTGTACGTGTGTCAGTATGTGGACTGGTCGTTCAGCAACCATCCGAAATGCAGTTACAACGAGAAGATCTCGGACGTATGCCCGCCCAAACGCTTCAGTGGACTCACCCACAGGCTCTTCCGCAACACAGGGAGGGGAACATTCGTGGACGTGAGTTCGGAAGCCGGGCTCGTCGAAGGCGGCAAAGAATCATCAAAGGGGCTGGGCGTGTTGATGGTCGATCTCGATGGCGATGGCAAGCCGGAGATTTACGTCGCCAACGATACGACGCCCAAATTCCTCTATCAGAATGTTTCGACTCCAGGCAACATTCGCCTCCGTGAGCTGGCTGTCAAGAACGGTGCAGGCATCGATGCCGAAGGACGACCGAACGGAAGCATGGGCCTGGATGCCGGCGATTACGATGGGTCGGGCCGCCCGTCGCTGTGGGTCACGAACTACGAACACGAGCAGCACGGCCTCTACAAGAACATGCTCCGCGGGAAAGAAGCCTACTTCCAGCACCAGACCGTCCGTGCAGGTATCGCGGTAATGGGCCAGAAAAATGTCGGCTGGGGGACCGCTTTCATCGATGTCAATCTGGACGGCTGGGAGGATCTGTTCGTGACCAATGGCCACGCGATCCGGTTTCCCCAAGGCGCCAGCGTCACGCGGAAGCAACCACCCGTCCTTTACCTTAACCAAGGCGGAACATTTCGAGACGCGAGTCGTCGCCTTGGTGAATACGGCTTCCACAACCACCTGGGCCGCGGAGTTGGCTTTGGGGATCTCGATAACGATGGCCGCGTCGACCTCGTCATCAGCCACGTCAACGATCCCGTTACCATTCTGCGCGGGGTGGGAGGCGCCGACCGACACTGGATCGGCGTCTCGCTGCGGGGGAAGAATCACGCCGACGTGGTTGGAGCGAAGGTCGAGCTTCAAGTCGGCAACCGCCTCCTCACACGGTTCGCCAAGGGGGGTGGGTCGTATCTCTCGTCAGGTGACCGCAGGTTAATCTTCGGGCTGGGCGACGCCACCCAAACCGGCTCAGTGCGCGTGACTTGGCCCGATGGTAGCAAACAGCAAATTGATTCCCCCACAATCGATCACTACCACACCGTGATTCAAAACTAGAGAGGGTGCTGTTCACCACAGAGAAAGCAGAGAACGGAGGTCTCCGTCTTCTGACCTCTGTTTTCTGCCTTCTTTGTGATGAAACCCACTGCTCAGGGGCGGATGCGTTTGGTCCGGTACCACTCTCGCAACTGACCGAGATTGACTGGTTTGAGCTGTTCGACGATTCGGAAGAGTTCGTCTCCTCGAGCGGCATTTCCAGTACGGACCGCCGCGATCGCCAGGATCGTCTGAGCAGTGGCCAGCGCCGGGTCCAGCCGCAGCGATTCCCGAGCCTCTACCCCCGCCTCTTCCCACTTGTCGCTTCCCGCGAGAACAAGAGCGAGTTCTTGCCGATAGCCCGCGTTCCTGGGGTTCACGGCCACCGCCTTCTGCCAGTACGAGAGCGATTGTGGGAGTTGATTGAACTCATATGCGAGTGTCGCTGCGCGAGTCAACCCGATCTCGTGGTTGGGTACGAGTGATAGCAGAGTTTGGGTCGCCCCCAGAGCCTCGGATTTTCGCCCAGCGAGTTGAAGAGCATAGGATTTCGCCTCCCATGCGCGAGCGTCACCGGGCGATTCGGCGATGGCGTGTTCGAGAAGTGGGAGCGCTTCGCGGACACCCTCACCCGGATGGACCTTCCCGAACTTCGTCATCTCAACGAGACCGACGGCATAATCGCGCGCCTCCGTGGGGTTCTGGAAATTCGCTGGCCGATCTGGAAAGAACAATACGCCGCGTGCTCCTGGTTGCTGAGAACTTCCGGCTTTCAGCGTTTCCCGTGTTCGGACGATGCGGTGATTGGTGCTTGCGGCGTGAACAATGTCCTTGGCCGCAAATTGCGGCATGTGGCAGGAGATGCAGTTGTCGGGCGATCCAAGTTGAGCCCGAGCCGCCACCGGGGAAGTGCAATCGTGACATTGGAGACATGCTGCGCGATACTGCTCCATGCGTTTCTCGATCGGCGCTTTCTCGTGCGGATTGTGGCAGGTGATACAACCCAGCTTTCCGCCGCTTGCGATATAACACTTGCTCAGATACATCTGTTCGACGTGATTGACGGCCTTCCGGTCTTCCCCGCGATGATTGAAAACGAGGACGCGCATGACTGCGTCGAGAGGCAAACCCGGGCGGAAATCGCTCAGGGTCCGGCCCTCGCGGGACACGCGAACCTCACCCGCCAGATGGCACTGCTGGCACACTGCCTCCCGCAACGGCGCGTCCAGATGCTTCGGGTTCACGATCGAGTAATCGGGATGTTCGAGAGACCCGCCCGCTTCGCGCAACTCCACGTGTACTGAACCGGGGCCGTGGCAGCGTTCGCACCCGATGGCGTGACCATTGCGAAAGAGCGGAAGGTCGTATTTGTTTGTCGTTCCGGGCACCGGCACCACCTCGTTGGCGTGACAGTACAGGCACGAAGCCTGGATTGGCCGGCCAGCGTGAAGTTCCGGCGAAAAGCCCGGCGATTCGTCCCAGAGGTGTTTCTGGGTGAACCAGCTGATGGCATCCTGCGTCACGAAACCGTCGTGCTGAGTCAGGAATGAGTGGCCCTTCGTTCCCGAGCCGATGACGTAATTCACTTGGCCGGTCAACTCATAGAGGACTTCTCCGCCCGCCCCTGTCCTCGTTTCGGTGTACCACAGTCGGTCCCCCGCTCGGTCGATCTGGAAGCGTGAACCGAGTGCGGAGAAGGAGACGTGCCCCTTCTCGCCCATGTCGCCGATGCGCTGACCGGCGATGGGAAGAACCGATCGGCCCATCGGGTGGTTGGCGTAGACCCGCGCCACATCCGGATGGCACTTCGCACACCGTTCGCTCCCCACCGTTGTGGCGTCGGGATGGACGTTGCGAAACGGACCGGCATAGGTCACGCGGGGATCGGAACTGGCTGGTTGTGGCGGCGCAACGGTGGGCGTGGAGGAGTTCAGGAAAAACCAGACAACCACGGCCCCGACAACAAGCAGGCATGCCGCGAGGATGACGAATCGAAGGGATCGACGCGAGAATTGCTGGGCAGTCGGGAGCATCCGCGCACCAATTTGGGAGAGGGTCGCCCGTTTCAGCATGCGCACAGATGTTTATGATACTACCGAATTGCGCGCGTGGTCGACCAAGCTACTCGATCTAATCGCGGATCAAGGCTTGCATCTGCCGGGCGAGGGGTTTCTGAGGTGAGGGGTAATCGATCCCTGCTTGCTCAAGATGATCCCACAAACCCTGCAGCAGTTGCAGATAGTCCTTCGCGGCCCTCACGTCTCCCTGTTCCATCGCCAGAAGCGCCAGAAGGAAGTATCCCTCACTCCGCGCCTGATAGTCGAGCGACACCTGGCGTGCCGAGTCCGCAAACCGGCCGATGACCGACAGGAAGAGAGCAATCGTCATCTTGGGGGCGTTTTGTTTCTTCAGGATCGTCTCCTCAGCGGCAATCTTGGCTGCACTCAACAACTCCTCTCCGGAGAGTAGCACATTGGGTTTCGACGAAGTCGCGATCTGGTTGCGTAGGATCGTGGAAGCCTTCGCGTAGTCGCCAATCGCCGCCGCAGACTGAATTTCGAGCCAGTCGTAGGCTCCGGCGCCAATGGCTTTGCGGTGTTCGGGGGCGAGCCATTCCCGCGCCTCGGTCACCCGTCCGACCGTCAATAATAAGTCGAGTTCGAGGGCGATCCCAGCAGCGCCAAATGCCGACACATCCGATTGCAACAGAATCTCAAGCGCTTGACCCGTCAGTCCGTTTCGCGCTGCCAACCGCGCACGATCGAGAACACTCAGATTGGCGGAGTTCGCTTCGATCACCCGTTGCGCGCTTTCGACCGCTCGTTCGAGTGCCTTGATGCGTTCCGCTGCCTCCGTGGCCTGTTGCCCCTGGATGCGGGCGAACCGCTCGTAGGCACGAAACTCCCTTGCCGCGAGATCGAGAATCTGTTGTTCGAAATAGGTGGTGGCGAGCCCCAGATGCGCCGTCGCCCGCGTGGGTTCGAGAGTGACAGCTTGCCAGAACGCCGCCGCGGCCTGCGTGAGCCGCAGACGGCGGAGAGTGGGGATGTTATCACTCCAGGAGACCTCAAGAGGATCGCTCAGCAAGTGGAGGTAAGCTTCGCCCAGAGCCTCATAGCTCCCGGCGTCCCGTGGTGATGCCGCGATTCCGCGACGTGCTGCGCGCACAGACAGGTAATGATCGGCGGTAACGTCCGTCAGGATGAGAAAGGCGCCGAACCGACCGAACGGCAGTGGGGGGGGCGCTTCGGACGGCGGGCGCACCGCGCCGGCTGCCGTGGTGAGCATCACCACGCGCGGGTCTGATACCCAGCCCGCCGGGACAGGTGGCCAGGCCCCCGCGACCGAAGCCAGCTGCATCCCGAGAAACCGGTTCGCTCCACTGACCATGCGATGGTCTCGCGTGGCTTCTTCGTAGAGCAAATACGTGACCGCCTCGTCCCGATCCATCGATCGAGGGGGACGAGCGAGAACGAATGGATCAGACCAATGCGGGCGGACTGCGAACGCCACGCCGTCGCTCCACTCCGCCCGGTCCGCGGACGCGAGACTGAACGTCCGCGTTGAGAGTTCGACGGGCTGCGCTGAAGGGCCAGTGCCCCTCCGCACAAAAACCGCGACTCGGCCACGGAGATACGCCAGAACCCATTCGCTCTTCGGATCGGTCAGATTCCGTAGGGCGGTCGTGAAGAAGGTTCGGCTCGCGTCACAGAGCACGATACATCCAACCCGTGGATTCCCCAGTACGCCACCGGCGAGTTCAGGAGTGCTTTCGCTCTCGGGAGTAATGAGTGCGGCACGAACACGCACCACACCAGCCGGGCCACGTTCAACAACCTGCCGGCCAACGGTACTTCGACGCGCAAACCAGGCAAACGTATCCTCGGCATCGCTTGCAAAGAACACGGTTTCCTGCTCGGCCGTGAGAAGTCCGCTGGCATACCACTGCTCGACTTGCTCAGCCGCCCGCACAAGCGACGGGTCGGGTTCGAGGGTCCAGTTTCGTCGCTCAGAGGGGAGCGACTGGAACCACCCCGCCCAGCTTGCGGCAAGAAGGGCAATCGCAATGAGCGCGGCGAACAGACACTGCACTCCCAAACGGATGCGTTCCATGCGAGTCCACGGGCTCACGACGCCAAGCGGTCTCACCCCCACCAGCGGCAACGAACGGAAGTTTTGCACGCCGGTCACTCCACAGACCACAACGAAGAACGGTATGAATCGAAGGTTGAGAGTTGCTGCAACAAACAATCCCAGGACAGGTACCAACCGTTCCCAGGCCAAGCGACGGGCGGCTCCGGAACCGTTTCGAATCACCATGATGAACGAGGAGACCCCGACACATACGAGTAGCCAAAACGCATATACGGGCAGCAGACCTTCAAACTCGCGATGGTAGGCGCTCGAAACCAGCGCCCGACGGAATGGGAATATTCCCCCTTCCGGACTACCGAGCTGATTTCCAAATTCGCCAGCGACAGCGGAGACATTCCACGGCATCAGGCTGATGGCTTGCGTGGCCAGGACAAGCAAGAAGAATCGCCACGGACCTCGATCAGGAATGTGGTCGGTGAGGGTGCTAACGAGCGATTGCATCACCACCCGCGTGCCAATCACCGCGACTCCCAGGAGGCTCCAGACATCGACGTTGGCCCAAATCACAAAACAAAGGAGTAATGACCAGTGCGACCGCAACTCGTCCCGCCATCCCGATGATTCGATATCCGCCCGCCGGTCGATCGCCACAACGGCAACCGCCAGGAGGAGATAACTGATACAGGTGGGATTGAGTGGGAGAGCTCCTCCCAGCGCCAAAATGGCCAGAAAAACGCAGAGAATGGCCCGCCACGAAGGCTCGCGGCCAAGCATCACCAGGGCCGTGGCGGCGACCAACATGCACTTGCCCAAGATCAGACCGCGAGCCCCGCTTGCAGAGTAGACAAGGTAGGCAACCAGGTCCGCCAACCACGAGATGGGATGGGAGATGGTTCCAGACGCGACATCTCGGCCAGACGCCAGATGCGCCCAGATGTCGGCATTTCGCGCTGTCGTGAGCGCGAGGAGAAACGCGATCGCGACGAGGAGCAGAACTGCAAGCCTGATCCAGATCATACGCTCAGATGCACCCGTCCCGTTCGCGACAGGGGCGGACGGGGCAGACGGGGAATCCATCGCGAGATACTCCACTGCTGCGAGCAATTGAAGAAGGGTGTGTGAACAATATCCGCCAACCCGCAAAGGGTCAAGGATAGGGGCGGCGGCGCACTCGACGAGAGCCGTTGCCTACCGTCCACCAATCCCGATGAAACAGCGAGATCGTGGGGATGAATTGGGCGTGGCGCCACAAGAGCGATCAGACAGTTAGAAACTGATCGCTTGAGGATACAAGGTTCGAAGTGGGGATCACATCGCGTGCTTTCCGGATCGCTTCTACAGCCCGAAGAGGTTTTCGGCGTTGGCGCGGAACACCCCTGCGCGATCCTCCTTGGGAAAGAGGTCGCGAACGAAATCGCGATACGTCGCCAGTGGATTGAGAGGCCAGTCCGAGCCGAACAGGAACCGCTCCGGCGCCTCCGTGTACTCGATGGCCTCTTTCACGCGCCGCGCGGTCCGGGCGAGCGAGCCGTCCTTCTTCGCTTTCGCATACCACTCGGTGTCACCGATCGTGATCGCAGACAGGTCGATCCAGACATTAGGATTCTTGTAAACGACCTGCGCCGCGTCGAGTAGCCAGGGGTTGCCGAAGTGGGCGATGACGAACCGCGTGTCGGGATAGTCCACGGCGATCTCATCAAGCTTGAGGGGGTGCGCGTACTTCACCTTGGCTGTGCGCGAGTACGTGTCCCCACAGTGGAAAATGACCGGAATCTTGTACTTCGCAGCCAGTGGAAAGTATTTCCGGTAGCCGGGACTGTACGGTTCGTAGTGCAAGTAGCCCAGGTACGCCTTCAGCGCCTTGACCTTCCCCTGTTTCAACACCTCCTCGACCCGTTCGAGGTGATCCCGGTCAAAACGCTCGGGGTGAACCAATCCGACGGGGTAAAGTTTCGGACCACGAACGCGTTCCGCCATCGCCAGGGTTCCAGCAATGCCGAGTGGATCCTTGTCGCTGACTTCACATCGCGGCATGCACAGAGCCTTCATCACCCCGCTCTTTTTCATCTCATCGGTCAGTTTCCTGGCGAACTTCGCCTCCGCATCGGGATCAGGCTTATCAAACGGTGGAAGCGGAACGGTCTTGTCCAGTGCACCGGGCAATCGCGACTCAACAACGTGCATGTGAACATCAATGATCGACTCGGATGGCGACGGAGGGGCTTCGTTCGCACTCACGAAACTCGAACAGGCGCGAGACGCACTGCCCGCAGCGATGCACCGTCCGACGGCGGCAAGCGTCTCGCGCCGGGACCACCGAACGTCGCCCATGATCGCTCCAGTGGAGATCGGAATGAAGGAGGGTGACGGACCACGTTACCAGAGCCGCCGCGAGCGAGCAAGCGGTGTGCAGCGAGTTACGAATTGAGAGTTGGGATGCATCGCGAATCCCGACTGGCCCAGCCAGTAACTTTCCCGTTGCTCATCTGGCGCATCTGCCACACACTGGAGCAACTGCCGGGTCAGTGAACTCATTCATTCGGCGAGAAGCACCGAGTTGGCTCGTCTCCAAATGCGTCGCCGAATGCAATTCGGGGGTCCAGGGGGTACTCATGGTAGAGAACACGGTATCCAGCGCGCCCGATACAGCCCTCGAGGTGTTCCTCGCCTGGGAGCGCTTGCGGGTCATGTACAACGTGGTTCTTGCGACCCTGGTGCTGGTCGGCGCTGGGAACGACTGGAACGCTCCCGAGTTCCCCTGGCAGTTGGCCTACGCCGCGTTCCTAGCCAACGTATGCTTCTGCCTGGGCCCGGTAGCGGAGGGCTACCTCGTGCTCTTGCGCGCCAACCGGCGGGTCGCTCGGTGGTTAGTGTTCGTCCCCGGCTTACTCTTGGCTTGCGGACTGGCTGCCGGCTGGCTGTCCATGTGGCGGTTGTGGGCCGTCAGTTGAACCACAGCTCTCATACATGAACCCGCTGGAAGTGTCACGTTTCTGAACGAGCCGCGTCGCTGGGAGCAGAAAACTTCAACCGCTCCCTGGCCAGTAGTTTCCAGGTGTTGCCTTTCGTGGTTTTCAGCCCCGGCAGGGGCGACAGATGTTAGCCCAGGGTCAAGCGCTAGCGCAACCCTGGGACAACGCACGTCACGAGCATGGAGCCCCGGCAGGGGCGACAGAATCTTGAATTGGACCGCATGAATGGGTGTTTCTGTCGCCCCTGCCGGGGCTTGTGGATACGTTTGTCGTCTTCCCAGGGTTTCGCTGGCCTTCGGCTGCGCTTCACCCTGGGCTAACATCTGTCGCCCCTGCCGGGGCTGAAAACAACTGAACACCACACCTCTTGAAACTACTGGTGCGGTCACGGCTCGTTCAATGCGACAGTCTCATCGGGTTCCTGTATCAGACAGCGAGGGGCTTCGGCTGAGCGGGTGCGGGACGAACTCGACGCCATGCAGCTCCTGCCCAGCGCGCGAGCACGCTGCCGGGGACGATTTGAGGTGGTTCGGCGGCAGTCAGATTCGGCCGGAAGACCATCAAGAGCAAGAGAGGCAGATACCACAGTACGTACAGCCCGCCACGGTCACCGTGCCAGAACTGCACGCCGATCAGCATGGCTGCGGACTGTGCCACGAGGTGCGACAGATTCTTCGGGCTCGGCCATACCGTCACACCCACAAGGAAACCCACGAACAGCACAAAGACCGGGAGTCGATACGCCCAGTGGGTGCCGGTCCAGATACTCTCGGTTGTGGGTGCCGTCCACGGCTTCCAGTCGGTCAAGTGCAGCGCAGAGACAAGCCCCTGCCCCGTCGGACCATCAATCCAGAGCACCAGAGCTGTGATGCCAACGCTGATGCTTGTGGCTGTGAGGAAGGCCAACCCGAACCGACTTGCACCACGGCGGCTATAGAAGCCGAACCAGAGCGGGAACAACAGAGCGGGAAAGACTGAAGTACCCGCCGCCAAGCCGAGGAGCCAACCCGCAATCGACGCGCGGCGGTAGGCGAATATCGCCCAGACGACAAACGCCGTGGGCCAGACGTGGTGAACCTGTCCGATGTTGTAAGCGGTGTACGGCAGGAGCGTGTAAAGCGCTGCTGCACCGACGCCGGCGGTCAGGTCACCGAAATGCCGCCAGCCGATCATCACCAGCCCCGCCAGCACAGCCGCGTGGCAGAGCATGGCCAGCCCACGTTCGGCCCAAAATCGGACGGCGGCTGGCGACGCGTGCTGCCCGTTGGTCGTTTGCGCCTGCTGCACAACGGCGGTAGCGGTGTCCTGCACCTGTTGGATGGAGGCAGTACGGCGACCGACGACCGCCTGTTCTGTCTGGTCGGGGGTCCGGCGCACGGCCACCATCGTCAAACAGAGGAACAGCGCAATCCCGAACCAGCTTAATCCCTGGATGTTCAAGTTCGCGGTCACCGGAGGGCGTCTGACGAGGGCCAGATCGATAATCGCGCGAATAAACCAGTAGAGCGAGGCGGTCAACAACCATCCGTAGCCGAGCGCCCGTTCGCGGGCTGCCCGCGCCACGAGTACGGCTGCATCGGTCTCATTGGCGTTTCCCGCCGATTCGAGCAGCGAAGCGGATTCCTGCAACAGCAGGAACCCCGGCACGAGGAGAAACAGGAGCAGGAGATCGAAGTTGCGGACCGACAGTAACCGCGTGAACTGGAAGAAGAGCGCAACGGTGAGGAACAGCGAGAAATAGAACCACGTCGCCGCGTTCGGCAGTCGGAAATCGAGGAAGATGGATGGTTCCACGCTTGTGCCTCCGCGTCAGCCAATCAATGGGCTGTGGAGCCCAGCTTGATAGGCGCCTGTCCATCCGCCGGCAGGTTGCGATATCCCTCAGAAGGTGCGAGTCAAATAAGCGATACTGCGTCCGGTTCTGATGCCGGAGCCAATGAGTTGGGTCTGGACAGCGCGACCGAATTGAAAGAGTAGATATGCAGTTTTTACACCTCCGTCAAGCGCCCACGCAAAAGCATCATATCCCGCAGCTCGCCGAGCCGGCACTTCCGCTACTCTCATCACAGCCAGACCTCGTCCGGTGTTCGTGCTCTTCTCCAAAGCCATACAATTCATGTTTCAGTTGAGTAAATGGGAACACGCCAGGGCGTGTTCTCATTTGCAGGCTGAAAAGGCACCCCGGAGGAAGCGTCATGCGGATACTGCTTACCAACGACGACGGCATTTACGCTCCTGGCCTCCGCGCGCTGCGCAACGAATTGCTTGGTTTGGGGGAAGTCACCGTGGTTGCTCCAGCGACAGAGCAAAGTGCGGCCGGCCACTCGGTCACGCTGCTCACCCCTCTTTTGGTGAATGAAGTCTTCGAGGACAACGGCAAGACCTTCGTGGGCTGGGCTGTCGAGGGGCGACCCGCCGACTGCGTGAAGCTCGCGCTCCTGGAACTGCTACCCGACCCACCGGACGTTATTATCAGCGGGATGAACGCCGGCAGCAACGCCGGGATCAACGTGCTGTATTCCGGCACGGTAGCGGCGGCAATCGAAGGAGCCTTCTACGGCCAGACCGCGATCGCTGTTTCGCTCGAGTACGACAAGAAGATTTACGACTTTCCCAAAGGCGCGAAATACGCGCGGCAAGTGATCGAACAAATTCTCGCGCACAAGCCCCCGCATGGCAGCCTCTTCAATGTGAATCTTCCGGTGCTGGAACGCGGACCGATTCGCGGTGTGAAAGTGTTGCCGCAAAACGTGACACCGTATCAGGAGAAGTTCGACCGGCGAGTGAATCCCCGCGGCCGGACTTACTTCTGGACCAGCCCAGAATTCGCCTGCCCGGAACCGCATCCCGACACCGATGTGACAGCCCTCGCCGAAAGCTATATCACCGTGACGCCGCTGCAATTCGACCTCACCTCTCACACGCAACTGGCCCCAATGAAAGAGTGGAAGTGGAAGCTGGAGTAAGAGTTTGTTGTCGGCGGAGTATCTCCTTGCATGCCCACAAGGAGACGCCCATGCTCTCCCAATTGGACGAAGTTCTCAAGTCGCTCCCCACCCTGTTGGGTAACCCCAACGAGTGGGATTCGCTGATCGTCAACCGGCGGAAGCCCACCACCTATCGTGTCTTCCGCTACCGCGCCGATGGTGTCCGGATCTGTCTGCACAAATTCGATCCCTGCGACCAGAGAGAAGCGTACCCGCATCCGCACCCCTGGCCCGGCGCCTTTGCACTGTTGCAGGGGGCGTACCGGATGTGGGTCGGCTTCACACCCGATCTCGAATCGCGAGAACCGATTACGGTGACGGAAACTATCCTCACCGCGGGCAGTCGCTACGAGATTATCGAACCACGCACCTGGCACTCCGTCACGCCACTGGAAGAATGCTGGACGGTAATGGTGAATGGGTCGCCCTGGCGGGAACAAGCACACGTCCGCGCGCCGACCACAACGGGCAAGGATCTGGACAAGATGCCCCCGGATGAACTGGCGGCGCACCTGGCGAAGTTCCGTGAACTGATCAAATGAGAACGGGGCCTGCCAAGTTCTCATTTACCAAACTGATCAAATGAGAACGGGGCCTGCCAAGTTCTCATTTACCAAACTGCTCGCGTAGATGTTCGCGCATCAGAGGGATCGTGATGTCAGCATTCACGAGCCCTCACTCTTCGACAGTTCGACCTCCTTCGCCAGTCCTTCCCGATCACTAAACTCCGCAACCGATACTGCCTCGGCGTCGATGTGAATCTCGCTGCTGTGGGGCGCGTACTCTGGCCCAAGCACATCCACAACCGTGGGGTGAACCTTCGGCTTCTCTGGCGAAACGAAGTAGCCATGCACCTCCAGTGCCTCGGCGTGGTATTCAGGATACTCCATCAAGATTGCGTGCAGGCGTTTCAAGCGGTAGTGCGGCACTGTGGCGTACATGTGGTGCGGGAGGTGGTAATCCTGACCCAGCGGAAACACCGCGAAGCGTATGAATGGTGCAACGAGAAACGTTCGCGTGTTGTTGATCCAGCCGCGGCCGCCATTGCCATGCTGAACGAGTTGCCGCAGGATCATGAAGAATGCGAACGCCGTGAAGAGCGGAACGACCCAGAGCACGATGAAGTAAAGAAATGCCGGCGATTCAGTCAGTTTGGTGACGACTGCCAGCGAGGTTAGCAAGAGCGTGATGAACCCGACTCGCAGTATGGACGTGTATCGGGCGTGAATCACGGGCTTCAGTTTGCTCTGATGATAGAGCCGATCCGGGAGCACGAAAAACACTGCCGAAACCACCAGCCACATTCCACCGACTACTGCCGGCATGATCCACCACTGGTCCGTGCAATAGAAGAGCGTCACGAGCGTCGCAGCGACCGCGAGTAGGTAGAGAATTCCCACCCGCACAGCGCCTTTCGATGGCTTCTGCCCCTTAATCATGTACGGGTTCTTGTCGGTGCCGGTGGCGTTGTACTGCGCGCGGATGCGCATGAAGCGAATCAAGCGAAACGGCGAGAGTTGCCGGACCAACGCGCGGATCACTTCGCGCCGCACGAGTGGAAAACCGAGCCAGTGGCCACTGGTTTTCAGCTGCGAGACGTCAGGGTCGCGGTCAGGATCGTTGACGAACTGATGATGCGCCAGATGCTGGAGGCGATAGTGGTAAATGCTTGCGAACAGCGGGAACATCGTCAGCAAATCCGACGCGAGATCGTTCAGGTAGCGATTGCGAAAGAGAATGTAGTGGGAGCCCTCGTGCGCAAGGCCACTAAGTTGGTGTTGCCCCGCACCGATAAGAACGATCGCCACTAGCGCCACCGGAATGTTCAGCCACCAGGGCAACTCCCACGCCGCACGATTCTCGAAGAACACCACTGCCGCGCCCAGCACAAGCGCGAGATAGACATACGTCCGAAAAACATACCACCAGTTCGTGACGTTGTCCGTTCGACGCAGCTCCTGAAGCACAGCCTTCAGTGCCGGGTCGGAAAGCGTTTTCGTTGGTGCTTCTGCGGTGGACATTGGGGTCGGGTTGTTTCGCGGAAAAATGCCAGGAACGCGCCACGCTACGAATACAGCTTCTTCACCCTGCGAGCGATGAGCCAGTTTGTCAGGCGTGGGAAGTAGCGATTGAAGCGGAGCAACCGTTTCGCTTCGGAGCCAACGACCAGTTCCGTGCGGTTGGCGCGAATCGCCTTCATGATCTTCGCAGCGAGGTATTCCGGCGCCATCCCTTCTTCGAAGCGCAGATTGGCCTTCCCCTCCGTCCGCAGCCAGTTGTTCTGGAAACCGCTGTTGGTCATCCCCGGCACGATGGTCAGGACATCCACATCGAATCGCGCGAACTCCCCTCGCCACGCCTCGGACATCCCCACCAGCGCGAACTTACTGGCGGAATACTCCGACCACGCGGGCATTCCCTTCCGGCCGCACATAGAGGTCACATTTACCACCGCGGGTTGGTTACCGGTGGTGAGGCGCGGCAGCGCCAGTCGTGTCAACTCAATCGGCCCGAAGAAGTTCACTTCCATCACGGTGCGGCAGATGTCTTCGCTCGAATCCGCGAAATGAGCCCAGCTCCCGACGCCAGCGTTATTGATGAGCAGATCGAGTCCACCGAACACACTCACGGCGGTATCGACCAGGTGCCGCCGGTCTTCCGGCTTGGTGATGTCTGTGGGGACCGCGATGACATCTCCTCCGGCCGTTTTCAACTGGGCAGCCAGTTCGTTCAGTTTTTCAGCATTCCGCGACGCGAGCGCAACCCGCACGCCGGCTTTCACCAGCTCCGCCGCAATTGCCCGGCCGATTCCGCCACTGGCACCGGTGAGAATCGCGCGTTTGCCGGTCAGTTCGCGTTGCATGGCGCACTCCTCGTCAGGTACTACCCAGTTTACCTAACCTGCGCCGCCGGACTCTGCTTTTCTGCCTGAAGAGAAGAGGTTCCCTGGCACAGGTCACCCATCCAGAATGCGCCGTCGTTATAGATGGAACACGTGGTTGGCGATTCGTCCGTCCTTCGCGCTTGCCTTGCAGCGTTCAGCGGTCGAAGATCGGTTCGGCAAGCGAATCTGTTCGTTCGCCTTCGCGAAAGTCCGTTATTCTCCTCGGAGAGTGGTCATGCCGACAATTGTGATTTCGGGCCTCGCGCACGCATTCGCTGAGAATCCCCGGGCGCGGAAGCCGATTTCAGACCGAACGACCCTGGCGCGGTTTCATGGTTTGGCTTCCGAGCAATCCTGTGTGGATGCCTTCGACGAGCCGCTGAGTGAACTCAACCTCTCGGGCGGTCAACTCCGGTTAGTTCTTGACGAAAAAGGCCCCAATCTGCGCATCACGACTTCTTACCTCGTTCCGCGTCGCCTGAGCGATGAGGAAACCGAACTCCTGCTTGAGGCAACCAAGACCCAGTGGAGCGACGGCATCGGAAGTGGGAGTTTCACGAACTGCTGCGGCACCGTGCTCTCAACGGCCCTCGGCATGGCAATCCTCAACACCAACCCGAAGGCAGACGATCTCGGCGAGTATTTTGTCGATGTCTATCCACTCTTCGCGGATGAGAGCGAAACGCGCGTTGAGTTCCACGAGACGGACCCACCCGAGAAAACCGATTTCGACTATCTCCAGGAAGCGGCCGAGTTTGGCAATCCCGACGCGCAGTACCTGCTCGCGCGAGAACTGGAGGCGGGAGACACTCTTGAGAAGAACGAGCCTCTGGCTTTTGAGAACTTCAAGAAGGCCGCGGCGCAGGGTCATCTTTTTGCGCTGGCGTTTCTGGGCCTGTGCTGGCAGCGCGGCGTCGGAACACCGCCAGACCTCAAACAAGGCTTCGAGTGCTTCGCCAAGGCAGCAGAAGCAGGCTTGACGTTCGCCATGCATTGCCTGGGAGAGTGCTACATCGAGGGTCGCGGTGTTGAAGCGAATCCAGAACTCGGAGTCAACTGGTATCGTCGCGGGGTCGATCTTGGCGACGTGGGCTGCACGGCACAACTGGGAGACTGCTACGAGTACGGCAGAGGGGTGCCCAAGGATCTCCATCAGGCGCTGGAGTTGTACGAACGCTGCATGGAAGCCGGATTCGACCCCGTCGAGCCGGCCATTGCTCGCGTTCAGGAAGAGTTGGAGCGGGAGGATGCTCGATAATGATTACTTACACCGTCTCCAGCGGAATCCTGTCCGCCAGCGGCCCTTCCGGGCCGAAGAACATTCCACACGATGCCGCCACATCGAAGCCCACGCGAGGGATGACACTCACGCGGCCATTCGGTAGCCGCGATCGGTAGATCGCCGCGTTCCGTTCGATCACGTCTTCGGATGGCTCAACGCCATGCCGCGCCGGGTCGGGCGGGTTGTAGCGCACGATGTTGATGTGAACCATCAACTTCCGCTCTTCCAGCGCGTCGCAAATCGCGTGCACATCCCCTTCCGAGTCGTTCTCCCCAGCGATGTACGCATGGTGGAGCGTCACGAGCTTCTGGGCGCTTCGTTGCCAGGATGCGAGGCGGTCGAGCGCCAGTTCAGCCGGTTGCGCCTTCGGCAACCAGCGGCGCCGGAACCGCTCGCTCATGCTGTAAATCGAGTAATGAATCTCCGGGTGGTGCATGACGAAAATATCTTCCAGGCGCTGGTCGCCCAATTCCTTCGGATAAATGGACGAAATCAGATGGCGTGGGCGCAGGCCCAAAGCCACGGCGAGGCGCGATAACTCCCCGAGAAGGTGGTCGCCTTCGGCCAGGATCACCCGGCTGGCCAACGGCTCGCCACGCGCCATGAAGTTGAAGTGAACGGTGTTGGCCGCCGGCTCCTCACGGCGGTAGTGCGCCAGCACTGTCCGGGCCTGTTCGAGCATCTCGCCGACCGTGGCGTCGCGGAGACGCGTCTGCCCTGTGGCTGTCAGGTGGCACATCCGGCAGCCCTGGCTGCATCCGGTCTGGGCGGAGAGATAGACAACAAAGTAGTCCTGGCAGCGGCGGACGTAACGGGCTTCCAGTCGCCCCACGTCAGCGGGTTTGTCCCAGTTCACCGAAGCGTCCTGCTCGCTCTTGTAGGCGGTGAAATCGGTCTCGGGGAATAGCGACAGTTGCATGCCGACCTCCGCGATGACGTTTCGCCCCACCGGGGCGTTGGGCGCAGCCCGGGCGCAAACTCTGTGTGATCTTTACCATGAATCGCTCAAAACGGCGATGGGCGTTGTACAGCTGGCCTTCCTTCATTCCCTTTGCACGCCAAAGCCGATAAACTCCGAACGAGGAGCACTGATTCATCCGCTACTTCTTTTTCGGTGACCGATGTCCCGCATGATGCAGCAGTATCACGACGCAAAAGCCCAACATCCCGGGATGATCGTCCTGTTCCGCAACGGCGACTTCTACGAATTGTTTGAAGATGACGCGGAACTCGGCTCGCGCGTCCTCGGCATCACTCTCACCAAACGCGACGGCTCCATTCCAATGGCCGGCGTGCCGGTTCACAAGCTCGAACATTATCTCGGCATCCTTCTCCGCGCCGGGCATCGCGTTGCAGTGTGTGAACAGATGGAGGAACCGGATCCCAAGAAGAAGATTATCCATCGCGAAGTCAATCGCATCGTCACGCCGGGAACCGTTACCGATGAGACGCTCCTCGATCCGCGTGCGCCCAATCACCTGGTCGCCATCGCCACGGTGAAGCCGGGGATATTCGGCTTGGCGTGGGTTGATCTCTCAACCGGTTCGTTTGCCGCGACCGATGTTCCGGCCCCGCAACTTCCCGAAGAACTTTCGCGGCTAAATGCCACAGAATGCCTTTACGCCGAGTCGCTGGCGGGCATCGTCACGCCGGCGGCGGGGGCATACTTGCCGAAAAGTCGCGTCGCACGGCCGGACTGGACGTTTGACCCCTCGACGGCGTTCGCCGCACTCAAGAATCACTTTGCAGTGGGCACTCTCACGGGCTTCGGCTTTGAAGATGCTCAGCCATGTCTGGTGGCAGCCGGGGCGGTCATTATCTATTTGCAGGAAACGCTCAAAGCCAGCCTGCAACACATCCGGCGATTGCGTCCTCACCGGCCAGATGCACTCCTCACGCTCGATGAAGTGACGCGGCGGAGCCTCGAACTGACACGCACTCTGCGCGACAACCAGCGCGACGGCTCGCTCCTCTCGGTACTCGACCGCACCGTGACGCCGATGGGCGCACGGCTGCTGCACGACAGCATTCTCGCGCCGCTCACCGATCTCGCGGCGATCAATCACCGCCTCGACGCGGTCGAAGAATTGCTTAAAGATCACGCCTTGCGGCGAAGCGTCCGCGATCAGTTGGAAGCATGCGCCGATATTCAACGGCTCACGACGCGGGTATCCACCGCGAAAGCCGGCCCGCGCGATCTTTCCGCCATCGCCCGCACTCTCCGCAAGCTGCCGGCTCTGAAGGCCAAACTCGCGGGGCGGCGCTCGGCGTTACTCCAAGACCTCGAAAAGCGGCTTGAACTCTGCCCGGACATTCGCGAACTGCTCGACAAGTCAATCGAGGAAGACCCGCCGCATCTCGCGAAAGAAGGCGGCGTGATTCGCACAGGCTTCAATGCGGAACTCGATGAACTCAGGACGCTCGCCACCGACGGCAAGAACTGGATTGCCCGTTACCAGGCCCAGGAGATCACGCGCACCGGTATCGCCAGCCTAAAAGTCGGTTACAACGAGATCGACGGCTACTATCTCGAAATCACCAACGCCAACGAAACCAAAACGCCGCCAGAGTACAAGCACCAGAAGACGCTCAAGAATGCGAAGCGGTATTACACGCCCGACCTCCGCGAGTACGAAGAAAAAGTCGTCACCGCCCAGGACAAGAGCAAGGCGCTGGAACTGCAACTCTTTCTCACCATCCGCGATCAGGTCGCGGCGCAAACTCCGCGGCTCCTGAACACGGCGGATGTGCTCGCCGCGCTCGATATGCTGGCCGCGCTCGCGGAGTTAGCAGCGGCACGGAACTACGTCCGTCCCCAACTGGTGGAAGAACCCGTTCTCGACATCAAGGATGGCCGACATCCTGTTCTCGATCAGATTCTACCGCCGGGAACGTTCGTTCCCAACGACGCCGTGTTTGGCGAAGAAGGCGGGATGTTCTGGTTGGTCACCGGCCCTAACATGGCCGGGAAGAGTACATTTCTGCGCCAGATTGCTCTTATCACACTCATGGCGCAGATCGGCAGTTTCGTACCGGCCAAGAGCGCCAAGGTTGGACTTACCGACCGCATATTCACTCGCGTCGGGGCGAGCGACGAACTGAGCCGCGGTCAGAGTACCTTCATGGTGGAAATGACCGAGGCGGCGAACATTTTGAACAACGCCACGCCGCGGAGTCTCGTGATTCTCGACGAGATTGGCCGCGGAACGAGTACTTACGATGGCGTATCGCTGGCGTGGGCCATGACGGAGTATTTGCACAGCGCGATCGGCTGCCGGTCGCTCTTCGCGACGCACTATCACGAACTCGCTCAACTTGCGGATGCTCTGCCCAAGCTGCGGAATTACAACGTGTTGGTGCGGGAGCTGGAAAACGAAATCATCTTTCTGCACAAGATCGCGCCGGGCAACGCCGAGCGGAGTTACGGCATCCACGTCGCTCGATTAGCCGGTGTGCCGGAAGCCGTGTTGAAGCGCGCCACCGCCGTACTGGAAACGCTTGAGAAACAGCACGAACTCCCGGTCACTGCCTCCCCCGCCCCCGTTGTCCCTGCGACGGCTCCCACGAACGGCACGCCTGAAAAGAAGGGGAATGTGGTGTTGCCTCCCGAAGCTCCACGCCGCAAGCCGAAGCTGAAGCCCCAAATTAGCGGCCCCAGCCTCTTCAGCGACAACGAAGACGTGCCGTTTTGACGTTACTTCTTCGGTGGAGGAAGCGGTTCCAGTCCCTTGGGTGGGACAACTTGGGGCAGTTCCACGAAGATCGTAGTGTCCTTGAACAGCTTGCGATGCTTATCGACCATCGGCGTCCTGACTAGCACGACCGCCGTTTCTTCTTTGAGCAGCTCCGCAAGTTTGTCGGCCGTGATGGCTTTTCCGTTCCCGTCGGTCGCTTTGAGGGTCTTCAATCCCTCGGCTTGCTGGATCGGGACGAGTTCCGTCTCAACAACCTTCTGAACTTGCTTCACCTGCTGCCCGTTAATCATCACGACGACTTCCACTTCCCTCTCGACGGATACAGGCATATATCCCGTCCAGAGCAGTTTGCCATCCTTCACTTTTGCATCCACGATCTGCACTCCACCGGGCAACTGGGCCCAAGCAGACGCGGGTGACAACGCGACGAACGCCAACGCGACGAACAGAACAGCAACTCGGGTCATGGCGGAACCTCCGAGAAAAGGAGAGGCACACCACGACGGTATCGCGAGCGTCATAGCGGGTCAACCAGCAACCAGCTGCGCACATCATGTTGCAATTGACCGCGATCGCAGATGCAGCCAACAATGCCGCGCTCGTGCTAACTTCGCATTCGTTCGGAGGTGGCCATGCGTATCGTTCTGTTCGCGGTGCTTTTCGCAATCGCATCCACACCCGCCCTCGCGGCCGACCAGCCCGAGCCGAAGTATAAGGGCAAGCCGCTGGCCTACTGGGTCGATCGGCTTCAGAACGAGTCCCTCGATGGCAATCAGCAACTCGCGGCGCTGGCGATCATTGCGTTCAAAAACGACGCCGCGCCCGCCGTGCCGCAACTACTCGTGTTACTGGAAGACTACTCGCCGGAATATCGCGAACTGATCGCGGAGATTCTGTGCAGGCTTGGTCCCGCTGCCAAAGATGCCGTACCGGTTCTGGCGAAGCGGCTCAAAGAGAAAAAAACACGCGACCCCAAACAGGTCATCCGCATTCTGGGCGAGATTGGCCCAGATGCCAAGGAAACGGTCCCCGCTATTGCCACCATGCTCGATGACCCGGAATGCCGCGGTGACGCGGTCGCCGTGCTCTGTTCAATGGGTCCGGCCGCGAAAGAGGCGCTTCCCGGTATCCGCAAAGCCGTGCTGGAAATTGTCGCGGCGGAAGAACCCAACCACAATATCCAAAATGTACCCGGACTCAGAGCTCGCGACCCAATCTCGCCCGCCCCGTGCTCTTGTCTCGGAGAACTGCATCGGTTGGGCGCAGATGCGGTTCCGATCCTCCTCGCGATGATCGACATGCCCGGCAACTGCGGTAAGGAATATGCGGTGGTACAACTGGGGGCCCTCGGACCAGCCGGCGAGAAGGGTGTGCCGGCATTGAAGAAGTTTCTCAAACACGAAAACCCCGAGATGCGATATCTCGCGTGTGTCGCATTGTGGCAGGTTTCGAAAAGTCCCGATGTGGTACCCGTTCTTGTGGATTTGTTGAAGGTGAAGCCGAGTTCTCCGGACGATTCCTTCAACCTTCCGCTGAAAGCCATAAAAGCGCTGGGTGAAATGGGACCCGCCGCAAAGGACGCGCTGCCCGCACTCAAAGTGCTGGCGCCGAGACCAGAGCTAACCAGTCCAGCTCTTCCGCCCGCTGGTGCCTATTATTCCGGCCCATCCCCCGCTGACGTAGCCGCTGAACGAGCTGCGGCGGATGCCATCGATAAGATCGAGCAGAAGCCGAAGACACCGCAAGGTGTGCCTCCCGGGCCTCCATACCGTCGATAGGATCGAGCAGAAGTCGTCGCGATCTTTCCGGAAAGCACCATGAATGTTCCTCTGCCGAAGTATGTCGAACGCGGACCGATTCACGATGTCGCGTGGATTCCGCTGAAGTTCTTCAGCGATTCACGAGGATGGCTGGTCGAGTTGTTTCGCAATGATCTGGTGCCGCCACAGTTCCACCCGGTCATGGCTTACGTTTCCATGACCAGGCCCGGCATCGCCCGAGGACCGCACGAGCACGCCGATCAGGCGGATTACTTCTGCTTCACGGGCCCATCGACGTTTCGCGTGTATTTGTGGGACGCCCGGAAGGATTCGCCCACATTCGGCACGAAGGAAGTGCGCGAAGTAGGCGAGAATGCCCCGTTCGCCCTCATCGTGCCGGCTGGCGTTGTCCACGCGTACAAGAACGTCGGCGACAAGGACGGCTGGGTGTTCAATGCCGCAAACCGGCTCTACGCTGGCTGGCTCAAGCAAGAACCGGTGGACGAAATTCGCCACGAAACCAACGCGAACAGCCCCTACCGGCTGGAGTGAGGGTCAGGAATCAGGGGTCAGTCGTCGAGGTCAAGTTAGGAGACGGGTAGAAATCGTTCCCGATTCCACGTTCACAGTTTCTGAGTGTTGTGATTCCTGATCTCTGTCTTCTGACTCCTGACCCCCTGACCCCTGTCTCCTGATCCCTGGCTATTCTCCTCGCACCAATCGCCGCTCAGCGAGCCACCACAGCACAACCCCAGCGATCGTCCACACGCCGGCGACGATCTGGAGTCCGTAAACGAGTAATGGCCGCGGCACATCCTCATCGAATCGCAAGAGGTTCCACGCCCCCACCGGCCAGCCCACTGCCACCATCGTCAGCGGTAAAATCAACCGGAAGGCTCGTACGTCAGTGGCACAGTAAACGGTCAAATACGCACCCAGTCCGATCACCAGACCAAAGCCGCTGAGCATCAGCACCGCTGCGGTAATGCCAAGTGTGACATCGGCATCGGCAGTGAACGCCATCCCCACCGCGGCCACCGCGATGGCCGCGAACGCAGTCCCGCGCTCGATGTGGGCCTGCAATTTCGCACGCAGGATTTTTCTTCGGTCAAGCGGCGTGGAGAGGAGAACGTCGAGCGTACGGCGAAAGCGTTCGCCCGCAATCGCCCCCGTGATCCCCAACGCCAGCGGTAAGAGATAACGCCCCGCCGCAAACACTCCTGCCGCGGTCAACAGGGTGCCCCCAGCATCCGGCGCATCGGAGCGGTTCGCCAGCCGCTCGACTTGCAGCGGATCGAAGACCATACTAACCCGCTGCAGCAACACCCACCCACCCCAAACAAAAAACACCATCGCAAGCGCCGCTGATCCCACAGAGAGTATCTTCCCCACCGACGGCACGGCCCACGAGGGACGCCAGCCCACGCAGCGTTCCTTCCACAGGATCGGGTTTGCGCCATCCACCGGGGGCAGAGTCAGCACGCGCGGCTCCTCAGGTGGCAGAAGTGGTGGATCGGCCGGTCGGGGCGGAAGTGGAAAGGCGCTCACGAGGGGAGGACCTGCGGTTGGCTCGCGCAGGCGAAGCGAACGCGCGGCACGCGACAGCAAAAGCAGCGCAATGAGCACCTGGACCAGTGGGTAAGCGCAACTGAGAGCAAGGGCCAGTTCTGGAGCGTCGAACTGGTTGTGAATGACGATGAGCACGCCAAAGGGGCTGGCAAACACGAGCGGCGGCACGAGCGTCCCGCCCACGAGCACCGCCGTTCGGACGTAGGCGCGCAGAATCGCCGAGCGGAAGTCCGGCGCGGTGCACGCCGCATGCACACCAATCGCCGCGCAAAGCATCACCGTGCTGATCGTAATGGCGTAGCCGGCCAGAAGGAAACTCAGCTGAACCTTGCCGAAAAAAAGCGTGAGCATCAGAAGGGGAAAGCTGGCAGTGATCGCCGTCAGCATGAAGGCAATCCGCCCGGCGGCCTTGCCGAAAACGATTTCGCGATCGGTCAGTTGGGTGGTCAGCAGGAGTGGCAGAGTCTGGCGATCCTTCTCCTCGGCCACGGCGGATGTGGCCAGGCCAGGAGTGAGCGCGACGATTGCGACCAGTTGCGTTTCGAGCAAGACAATCAGGAACCGGTCGGCAAACGCTGCCGCTTCGTTGGCGGAGAGATTCCGCAATGCCGAGAAGATTTCCCGCACCGGCTGCGGCGAGAACCACACCGCGGCGAACACAACCAGGACGAGAACAAGTGTGTAAAGCAACAGCAGCCAGACGCGAAGCGCCTGGCCGCGGCGCGCGAGTCGGCGAAGTTCCCATCCGGCCAATGGGCCGATCAAGCCGAACAACCGCACGCTACTTGTCCCGATCCTGGAGCCCCAACGCGATCCCCGCCTTGCCGAAGGGGACGAGCGGAGTCGGCCAGGCGTTCACCACTTTGAGTTCCGCACTCCGATCACCGGAGATCCGCGCGTTCTGCCGCGCGATCCAGAGTCTTCCCCAGGCGTGACCGGCGCGCAGTTTCTTCAGGTCGTCGGGGATTTCCAGCATGCTCTCCTCCCCGCGCGAGGTTGGGTTCCCAACCAGCAGAAGGCGAAGTGAGTTGCCCAGCCCCCACGCCTTTGCGCTGTCGTCGGGCAGAAACTCGGCAAACTGCCTGACCTGAGGAGCCTTGCCCAGCGTCGCGGCGATCTCCGCCAGGCGCATGATCGAAGCAGCCGGGAACGTCACATCCTTGCGATTCTTGTTGGCGGCGAGAAGACCATACGCCGCGTCCAAAGCCGGGCCCGGATCGGTCGACCAGTCGGCACACAGCAGCAGGGCCCGGAGTTGCTCTTCCGGCTTGCCGGGCCGCTGGGCCAGTGCCAGCGCATCGTTCGGTTTGCCGTCGAGTATCGCAATTCCCGTGTACGCGTAACGAGAGAAATCGGAAACGTTTCCGTTGCCCGGCGGAGGCGGGGCGACGACGTTGGGTGCTTTCTCCACTTTGACAAAATTGAAGAGCGTCTGCGCGGACGCGGCCGATTTGGGAATATCCTTGCCAAGCCCCGCGAGTTCCTTGGCGACAGCGACCGGCTGGCTCGACGCCTTGTCCGTGCGCCAGATTTCCAGCGCGACAACGGCCTTGGCTTCGGCGCGTTCGTTGGTTTGGTTGAAGAGCGCCAACGGCAGAAGTTCCGCGGCCAGGTTGGGCTGGCCGCGTTTTATCAGTTCGCGGGTGAGTCGGCGGGCAAGTTGGCGACGGAATTCGAAGTCCGCTGTTTGCACGAGACCCAGTACCTTCCGGAGTTCCTCGTGGACAGTGAAAAGCTGTTCGTTCGGGCGGGTCCGCACGTTAAGCGCCGGCTCCCAGCGAATGCGGATCTGATCGCGGGCCTGGCCCTCCGTCCCGCCCAGCGCCACCATCGTGACGGCCAGTTCAGCAACCAGTGCATTGCGCGCTGGCGAGGAGAGTGGTCGCAATGCCATCTGCGCCTTGGCGAACTCGTCCATCGCCTCCTTGAGCTTTTCCTTCGTATCGTGCCGCAAGGCGTGTTCCCCGGCCGCGATGTGGAGCACGGCGGCGAAGAGAGCGACTTCCTCTTTCTGGTACGTTTCGGTGGATTTATTGAATTCCTCCACCGCCTGCTGCATCGTTCGGTCTTCGCGGTTCTCCTTCCCCGACCGCAGCAAGTACAGCGTGCCAAAGACCAACCCCGCGAGCAAGCCAACCCCGATCAGTGCGAACATCACCTTCTGTTTGAGCGGCCGCGGTTCAAGCTCCTCATCGAGTACGCCGGTCTTTTTGAGTGTTTCACCCGATACGTATTTAGTATCAGCTACGTCCACCACGCCTTCGAGCTTCTCTTCGTTACGTTTCGCCCCTTCCGGCATCTTGCTCTTCTTGTGACGCCAGTCGTATTGGCCTTCGTCTTTCGGTTCGGGAATCCTGATCCGCTGCTTGCAATCCGGATTGGGGCACAACGTATTCTTGCCGGCGCGTGCGATCGGTTCGGTCCACTTGTGACCGCAGAAGTTGCACTCGACGTCGATGATCGTCTTGGCGACCTGCTCCGGCTTCGGTTCGTCGGAGAGAGCGGCAGCGGCAGCGGCTTCCGCATCCACTGGCGGATCGGGCAGTGGAGTGTCATCCGATACCGTGGGGATGCGGATCTTCTCGCGGCAGTTCTTGCAGGATGCCGCCTTGCCGGCCAGTTCATCCTTCAGACGGTAATGGAACCCGCAGTGCGGGCAGTCGAACTCTATCGCCATTGGGAATGATCCCGCTGCTGTTCGGGTACGCCAGACTTGTCCTTCCATTATCCAGTGAAGCGGGAACAGAGGCAATCGCACAGTTGGAAGTAGAGTGTCTGTTTTGATTCCGGTTTCGTCTTGCCTCACTTCGCACCGGGCGGTATTGCCCGCCACCTTCACATGGAGGCTATTGATATGCGACCGCGTACGTTTCTGCTGCTCGTCGCGGTGAGCGTTCTGCCGCTGGCCGGTTGTGGCCTTTGCCCATGCTGCAAACGCGATCGTCCGCCGGTGCGGGACCGAATCCGTGACGACAGACCAATTCCACCGCCTGATCTTCGCTCGGGCGCGATGTCCCCGCAGGCGTCTCCAAACGGCGCAATCCCCGTGGGGAACCCACGGCCAACCGGCGCGTATGGCGGGAGTCAGTAAGAATGGCTGTGAAAGCGAATGCCCTGTTGAGCGCTCCGCTTTGGAAGCATTCAACAGGGCACCTTTAGACACTTGTATTCTCGCGTCACCCGTTCCGTTTCCGCTCCCCAGACGGTGGCAGCTTGCGCTGAAGAGCCGAACCCTTCTTGACGCCAGAATCCTCTTTCACAATGCGAACTTTCGACGGATCATCGTCATCCGTTCGCTCGATGCGTAGTCCGTGCGCTTTGAGAATGCCGGCCATGAATTCACGGCAACATGGGAAACGATCCTGCGGCACCGGTGCAAGTGCCCGGAGAAGCGGCGGCCGTTCCTCCTCGGTCACGCCACTGAGATCCGCGAGCGGGCGATTCTGGCTTCGCGACGCTTCTTTCGGTGGTGGCGGGTACGGAAACGTTCCGGTCCGCAGCGCGTAGTACGTGACCGCCAGACTGAACTGATCGGACCAGTCCGTAATCGTGCCGAGGAAAACTTCGGGGGCCGCGTACTCACGTGTTCCTTGCCGCGAACAGGGCGTGGACGGGCCGAAAGTGGGCGTGGCCAGTCCGTGATCGGTCAGTTTCGCCACATCCCCGAATAGCAAGATATTGTTGGGCTTCACGTCGCCATGCTGGTAGCCAACTTTCCGGCCATCACGCAAGTGTCGGCGGGCGTTGAGAAAATCGAGCGCCTCGGCCACTTGCCACAAATACAGGCAGAGCACTTTCGGATCGAGCGGCTGGTGAAGTTCTTCGTGATAGAGGTGCATCAGGTCGAGGAGTGTCCCCTCGGCCAGTTCCATGTTGATGACGATATACCCCGGGACTGACCACAGGGCGTGAGTTTTGACAATATAGGGGTGTTCGAGGGTCTGGAACGATTGGACCGACCGAAGTTCGCGCGCTGTGGTACTTGTGTTTGAGGTGGGCATGAATTTCAGCGCCACCGGCGGCCCACTCGGAGCCTGTGCTTCCCACACCTCGGCGAACCCACCGCGGCCACGAAGCCTCCGCAACCGATAACCGGGGGAAGGTTCCGCACCCACGGCAAAGGCAAACGCGCCGGGCGTGGTTGAACGGACGTTGGGAAGGACCGTCACCACCAAATCCTCTTCTTTGGTGAGCGGTTACGCCCACCGCTGCACACAATCTGAGCACCGCATTCTTCATGAACTCTAGCACACGATGTGGCGGAGAAAGGGCTGGTGTCGGGTTTACTCCAGATCGGCCGAATTTTTCTGTCCGGATTCCAAGCACGAACTGTAGGCCCAACTCAGCGGTTTCCCGTTCCGGTAGGGCATGATACCGTGAAATTGAGGCGCCGCGGGATCAAACACCAGCGGGAGGAAATACCGGTCGCCCTCCCACAACGGCAAGCCAGCAATGCGTTCCACTTCGACCCATTCGAGCGTTCCTTCGTCATTGGCGGCCAGTGGTATACCGGCAAAGGCATCCACGCGAAAAATAAACCCGAACCAGTCCTCACCTTTTTTGCCGAAGCCGGGCCAGGAGATCGTCCCGGCCAACCGCATCGCGATACATTCGATGCCCGCTTCTTCACGAATTTCGCGTTTCAGCCCCGCGACCACATCCTCACCAGCTTCCAACTTGCCGCCAAGGCCGTTGTACTTCCCGAAGTGCGCATCATCGGGGCGGGTATTCCGGTGAATCATGAGAACCCGCCGACCATCCGGCGAGAAGACATAGCCGAGCGTCGCAAGAATGGGGGTATATGGCATCGGGATGTTCCGACGAGCGAACCGCAGAGAAGAACCAAACACAGAGACACCGAGAACACAGAGAAAGACAAAAGGCAGAGATTTGGACAGGATGAAACGGGATCAAAATTCATCGTGTTGATCCTGTTTATCCCGTCAAAAACTCTTCTCTTTGTGTTACTAACGTCTGATTTCTTCGCGAACAGCGGCAGTTTTTAAATGGCTTTTGCCACCAGTTGTTCCGTCGTTGCATTCCGCGCGGCGAGGACAGCGGCGATCACGATCCGACCATGATCCGACAC
>Ga0209062_1000580_pt1 | contig 101792 bp, 85 predicted proteins | sample Coa_R2_2_FD_187158 | JGI IMG/M metagenome (GOLD analysis project Ga0209062, IMG submission 187158) | Surface soil microbial communities from Centralia Pennsylvania, which are recovering from an underground coalmine fire - Coalmine... | ecosystem: Environmental > Terrestrial > Soil >...
GCGCCAATCGCCGCTTAAGCGGTCGAGACCCTTGACCGGCTGCCATCCGATCTCGGGTTCACCCGAGATCGGGAAATTGAAGATACGCACATCGGCAACAGCCGATGTGCGCCCGCGACAAAGAGCATCCAAGCGATCAAGGCCGCGAGTGATCGCGGCGGGGCCGCCTGCGCGTCCTGCCCCACTCGAAATTCAAAAGAGTTTTCCACCGGGCCTGGCCCGACCTACAGCGCATGAAACTTCTGCTACCCGGTGGCGCGGTCCTGCCGGGTAAGTTTCTTCCTAGCCAGTTTATGCAAGGCCGATGAACCTGCGGGTCAAGCCCGCGGGTGACGGCCGCGGACGCGCGAGCGCTGATGCAAATCCGCCGGGAACCGCGCCGGGCAGACGCGCGCTCCCGAGCCTGTCGAAGGATGAGCGTGCTGGAGGGCGGCCGCGCCACCCGCTCGTCCCCACCCGAAGCGCAGAGTAGAAAGAAGGGCGGCGGGCGCGCTGGCCGACCGCGCTGCTCAATTTCATCGCGTCGATCTGCGCTATCACGCATTTGAGGCGGAACGAAAAGCGACGCACGCTCGTTGCCTTTGTACCGAAGCTCGTCGATGTCCATCCAGCTCCTGCCGCTCGTGGTCGGAGAGAACAAATGCCTCGCCTTGAATTAGCACTCCTCGGAACGGCCTTTGGCGGAAGCATTCTCGCCCTGTCGTGGGCGGCTTTTTCGGACTCGCTGCCGCCTGATGCGAGCTATCGCGGGCTGACCACGCAGCCCTTCTCCGTCGTGCGTGCGGCCGATGAAGCAGCGAAGCCCGAAGTCATGCGACGCCAGGCGGAAGTGCTGCGGGCGCGCTACGACCTCTCCGACCGGCCGATGCCTGGCGTCTTCATGTCGGGCAAGCGAAAAGCCGTTCAGGATGGCGTGCGCGTCAAGCTTCCCCCAGGCGTGACCTGGGACGCGCTGGCGCAAATGACTCCCGACGCTGTTGCCGAAGGCGACCTGCTGCCGGCAGGATTTAAGCCGCTGCCGCACGTCAAGCAGGCCACGGGCGGGCAGGTCTTTCCCAACATTGAGATCGATACGATCCGGGATCGCGAGGCGCGGAGCCTGCGGCGCTTCGATGTCGATTTCGATCTGCCTGAGCATTTCACGCCAGAATTCCCGCCGCCGATTTATCTCACCACGCATCCCGAGTTGGGCGACGTCTCGCAGGGAAGCTTGCTCACCATCAAGAATTACTATGCATTGATGGTGGGCATTCTTTCGCCGGTCCAGCTTGAAGGCCTGCGCCTGTTGCTCACGCCGTTTCCACAAGAGGAGTTCAATCAGACCGAGGACCGCAAGTCGGCAGATCAGAGCCTTGGCGTGGCATGCCTCGACTGCCACTCCAATTTCCACACCAACGCAGCGTTTCATCAGACGCCCGACGTGCGGCCGCAGGCCGCCCGATTTCGTCTTGATACGACAAGCCTGAGGGGAATGTTCAACCAGCGCATTCACGGATCAAAGCGATCCCTGCGCTCGGTTGAGGATTTCACGCAGTTCGAGCAGCGCACCGCCTATTTCAACGGCGATCACGTAAGCGCCCAGCGCAAGGGGGCCAATCTGCCCGATCGAACCGATCAGGTGGTGATGATGGGGCAGATGCAGGACATCATCGATTTTCCCCCGGCGCCGAAACTCGATCCGAGCGGACGCCTTGATGCCACGAAAGCCACACAGCGCGAGCTCGCCGGCGAAAGACTGTTTCTCGGCAAAGCGCGCTGTGCGGAATGTCACGTTCCGCAGACCTCCTTCATGGACAACATGATGCATGACCTCAAGCTCGAGCGCTTCTACCAGATCGGGCAAACCGTGAATGGGCTGGTCATGCTGCCGGACGGGCCGATCAAGACGTTCACGCTGCGCGGCATCAAGGACTCGCCGCCCTATATGCACGACGGGCGTCTGTTGACGCTCGCCGACACCGTCGAGTTCTTCAACCTGGTCCTCGGCCTCAAGCTGAACCAGCAGGAAAAGGACGATCTCGTCGCCTACATGCTGACCCTTTGAGCGCCGAGGGCGCGGGCGTTCCGCCCGCTGCCCCGCTACCCTCCCCCGCTTGCAGGGAGGATCGGGCGATGGCCGGAGACTCGTGCGGGCGGCCGTCAGCGCTCCCAGGACTCGCGCAAATCGGAACACCAAAGGAGCCCATCATGCGCCGTCTGTCTGTGTTGTCAGCCTTGACGCTGCTCGCCTCGACCCCGGCGGTTGCCCAATCCACGGAGGAGCAGCAGATCCCAACGCTTTCGATCGGCAACCCTGCCTTTGCGGCGCCTGGGACGAAGGAGCAAGCTCCCGGCGTGCCGGCGCCGCACCAGACGAATGTGCCGGACCAGGTGTTTGTGATCCGCGCGACTCTCGGCGGCGCGGCCGAGATCGAGCTGGGGCGGCTTGCCGAGCAGAAAACCCGCAACGACGCCGTTCGCGAGTTTGCGCGGCACATGATTCGCGACCACTCGCGGGCGGACAATGCCTTGAGCAGGCTGGCCGAACGAAACGGAATTTCTGTCCCGGAAGAACTTGACGCCAAACAGCGAGAGGTCAGCGATGCGCTTTCGCGACTGAGCAGCCCCGAATTCGACATCGAATACATGCGGGCGCAAGTGCAGAATCATCAGCGAATGGCGCAACTGATGGAATACGTCATAGGATCGGGCGAGGATGCGCAGGTGCAAGGCTTTGCGGCAGCCACTTTGCCTACCGTATACGCACATCTCGCCCTGGCCCGCGACCTGCTTGACCAGGTTTCGGCGCAGAACCCGCGGGTAGCGGCCGCGCCGCCCCGCACCGTCAGCGGCATGCCGACGCCGCAAACGCCAAGGCCGCTGGCGAACTAGAACTGGTTTCCGTGAGAACGCGGGGCGTCCAGCGCGCCTACCCCGCGGCCGGCGTCACGTAGCAGAGGACGCGTCGCTGCGAGTCGATGAAGATAATGCCGTGTCCGGTCGGATTGCCGGCGTCATATTTCATTTTTTGCCTCGGTACCGGGATGCGGCTCCCCAGCGGGATGGTGGTGACGGCGCGATGGCCGGTGACGATGGCGACGTAGTGATCGCCCTCGACTTCGAAGCTGTCGGCCTCGTAGGCGTCCGCTTCGCCGCAGCACGACACCCGCGGATGGTCGGGCTGTTTCAGGTTTTCAAACCACTCCTTGATCCGAGGATCCTGCGCATCCCACTGTTTGCCGTCGCGGGCGAGCGCGTTCGCCGCAATCAGGAGCGCCCACACGGCTGCGAGAAAGGCTTGAACGATGGTCGGCTGCATGACATTCCCTCGATTTGGAAAAGCGCGCCCCGCCGCGTGATCCGCGCAAAGCTACATCAAATTGCGCGTCCCGGCTCCCGCTGCATTGCTGCTTTACCGAAAGGGAAGAACGGCCAGGGCCTGCGGATGCTCTTGCGTGCGCTTTTGCACAAATCGTGTGCATTATTGTGCCATTGCGGCTTTGCTTTAATGTCTTCGCTTGCGATGTCGCTCGACCGATTTTTTTGATAACACTCATGGCCTCGCGGGAAAATCGCCAGCCGAACCGGATGTCAGATGACTGAGATCGTCACCAAGCCGCGCATCAAAGTCCTGCCAAAAACCGAGCGGCCCGGCCTTCACAAGGTCATCCTGGTGAACGACGACTACACGCCGCGGGAGTTTGTCGTCATGGTGCTCAAGGCTGAGTTCCGCATGAGCGGCGATCAAGCCTATCGGGTGATGATGACGGCGCATCGGCGCGGCGCCTGCGTGGTCGCGGTCTACACGAAAGATATCGCCGAGACCAAAGCCGCCCGTGCGACCGAAGCCGGCCGCGCCAAGGGCTATCCGCTCCTGTTTACGACCGAGCCGGAGGAGTAGCAGCCTGGCTCGCGACCGGCGGAAAACAAGTCGTTTGAAAGGCTGGGACCCGGCGCGCCTGAGCGGGCAGCACGCCTACCACATGACCTTGACGTCGAACGCCGCAAATGCCGGATCATTGGTTACAAGCGCACGTCCTCGACGAGCGCTTGCGCCGCGAGTATGCGGTCGAATGGGTCCTTGTGTGTGCCCGCCATCCGGCCGGCAAGGCGGCCGTGCTCAACCGTGACGGCCAGCGGCTCAAGTTGATGCTCGGTGATGATGCGGAGAAAATTTTCGCAAAGGTCGTGCCCTGTTGGGAGCTTGCCAATCCGGACCTTCGCACAAATCTCCCAGGCGGACGCCGCGCTGACCAGAATGATTGTGTCGCTGAGCGACAGCAGGTTCCGGGCCGTTGTCGAAAGCTTCGCGTCGCCGGCGAACCACCAGGCAAGTTGCAAGTTTTTCCGACTCCGCCACGTCGCCATACACTACCGACAGGTGCTGTTGCAGGCAATATGGGACTTCTCAAGATCATTAGCGGTTTTTCGCGCCGGTTCAGCACCTTATGAGGCCCTTTTCCTCGCGCATTCCGCAGCCCATATTGCCCGGATGGCGAATCCTCGCGACCAACGCAACAAGCCCAAGAAGAGCAAGGACCCTGCGCGCCCGACCCGCGCCAAGGCCGCGCGAGAGGCATTGCCGCCGCTTGCGCCAGAGCTGGCGGACCTCCTCAATCCGGCGATCAACCGCGGCGAGGCCGGCGTCGGATCGCAGACCGGTCTGCCCCCCCTCCCCCACCCTCCGCCGCAAGCAGGTGAGGGAAGGGTGGAGGCAGCGCGGGAGAGCCGGGAGGAGGCGCGTCTGCAGCCGCCGCCTGACAATTCGCGCGACCGCCGCGCCGATTTTGCCGCCGCGCATCGCGCCCGCGCCTCCGCCGCTGGGGGGCTCAGCGAACGGCCCCAGGCCGGCTATGTGGGGAAATCCCCTCTCCATGGCGCGAAGGCGCCCATCGGACCGGGCGAGATCGATCCGGATCTCGCGAGGGCGCTTGGGATCGTTGATGACGAGGACCAAGCGTCCACAGGGCCTGCCGCAACAAGCCTTTCCACAGAGAATTTAGCCCGCCTGGATCCGCTCAGGCTTCCGCGCGTGATGCCCCTGCCGGGCGAGGGCGACGCATCGGGCGTAGCGGCGACCGCTCAGGCATTGGAAGCGCTGCTGCGCGAGGGACGTCCGGAGTTTCGCGACCAGCCCTGGGCGCCGCATCGTCCGCCGCGGCCGGAGAAATCCGAAGGCGGCCGGCGCTTCGTCATCAAATCGGATTTCGCTCCGAAGGGCGACCAGCCCCAGGCGATCGCCGAGCTGGTGGAGGGCGTCAAGCGCAACGAGCGCACGCAAGTCCTGCTCGGCGTCACCGGGTCCGGCAAGACCTTCACCATGGCCAAGGTGATCGAGGCGACCCAGCGGCCCGCCCTTATCCTCGCCCCCAACAAGACGCTCGCAGCCCAGCTCTATGGCGAGTTCAAGAGCTTTTTCCCGGACAATGCGGTCGAGTATTTCGTTTCCTACTACGACTACTACCAGCCTGAAGCCTATGTGCCCCGCACCGACACCTATATCGAGAAGGAGTCCTCGATCAACGAGCAGATCGACCGCATGCGCCATGCGGCGACGCGCGCGCTGCTCGAACGCGACGACGTGATCATCGTCGCGTCGGTGTCGTGCATCTACGGCATCGGCTCGGTGGAAACCTACACGGCGATGACGTTCGCGATCCGGCAGGGCGAACGCATCGACCAGCGCCGGCTGATCGCCGACCTCGCGGCGCTGCAATACAAGCGTACGCTCGCGGATTTTTCGCGCGGCACGTTCCGGGTGCGCGGCGATACGGTCGACATTTTTCCGGCGCACTGCGAGGACCGGGCGTGGCGGGTCAACCTGTTCGGCGACGAGGTTGAATCGATCGAGGAGTTCGATCCGCTGACGGGGCAAAAGACCGACGAACTGAAATTCGTCAAGGTCTACGCCAATTCGCATTACGTCACGCCGCGGCCCACGCTCTTGCAGGCGATCGCCGGCATCAAACAGGAACTGCGCCTGCGCCTCGATCAGCTCAACCGCGCCGGCCGCCTGCTGGAGGCCCAGCGGCTGGAGCAACGCACGCTGTACGACCTCGAAATGATGGAGGCGACCGGAAGCTGCGCCGGCATCGAGAACTATTCCCGCTATCTCACCGGCCGCCGGCCCGGCGAGCCGCCGCCGACGCTGTTCGAATATGTGCCCGACAACGCGCTTGTCTTTGCGGACGAAAGCCATGTCACGATCCCGCAGCTCGGCGGCATGTATCGCGGCGACTTCCGCCGCAAGGCGACGCTCGCCGAATACGGGTTCCGCCTGCCCTCCTGCATGGACAACAGGCCGCTGCGTTTCGAGGAGTGGGACGCGATGCGGCCGCAGACCATCGCGGTGTCGGCGACCCCTGCCGGATGGGAGCTCGACCAGTCCGGCGGCGTCTTCGTCGAGCAGGTGATCCGGCCGACCGGCCTGATCGACCCGCCGGTGGATGTGCGGCCCGCCCGCACCCAGGTCGATGATCTCGTCGGCGAACTGCGGACGCTGGCCCAGCGCGGCTACCGGGCCCTCGTCACCGTGCTCACCAAGCGCATGGCGGAGGACCTCACCGAATACCTGCACGAGCAGGGCATCCGCGTGCGCTACATGCATTCCGACATCGATACCATCGAGCGCATCGAGATCATTCGCGACCTGCGGCTCGGCGCCTTCGACGCCCTGGTGGGCATCAATCTGCTGCGCGAGGGGCTCGACATTCCGGAATGTGCGCTGGTCGCGATCCTTGACGCGGACAAGGAAGGGTTCCTGCGCAGCGAGACTTCACTGATCCAGACCATCGGCCGCGCCGCCCGCAACGTCGACGGCCGGGTGATCCTCTATGCGGATGCGGTGACGGGCTCGATGGAGCGCGCGATCGCGGAAACCAGCCGCCGCCGGGAGAAGCAGATGGAATATAACGCCGCCAACGGCATCACGCCGGAAAGCGTGAAGGCGCGCATCGCCGATATCCTCGACAGCGTCTATGAGCGCGACCACGTGCTGATATCGACCGGCGGACGCGACGCCGGGGAGTTCGGCGGCGCCGTCGCCACCATCGGGCACAATTTCCAGGCGGTCATCGCGGACCTCGAGACCCGCATGCGCGAGGCCGCCGCCGACCTGAATTTCGAGGAAGCGGCGCGGCTGCGCGACGAGATCAAGCGCTTGCGCGCGACCGAACTCGCCGTGAGCGATGATCCGGCCGCAAAAGTGAGCCCGCCGGCCCCAGGCGGCGCGGGCGCGCGTCGGCTCGGCCCGCATCGCCAGGGCCCGCACAAGCCGTCGCTCGACCAGATGGGCCCGGGCGTCGAGGCCATCCCGAAGGCCAAGCAGGGGCCGCGCTCCACGCTCGGCCGTCCCGGCATGCGCGGCGGCTTCAGGCCGCGGCGGGGGTGACCCGCGGATCAGCCGCGGCTGCCGGCGCGCCTTTGCATCATCAAGGAACAACCAGGCCTTTGTCGCGCTTCGCTCGCCAGAGCAGCTTCTCCGGCAGGAACATGTGATTGCCGGAATTGGGCAGGTAATCCAAGTGCCAGCTCCCCGGCGGAAACTTGGAATTTTCATAATCGGACTTGGGTCTGTCGGAATCGACGCCAACAACCGTCACCCATCTTACCCGCGCGCGCTCCTGCGCCGTCATTTTGTTCAGGATATGCCAGAGATTGTAGCCCCCGCCCGAAAATCCATAGAACGCGACAATCGAGTTATGGAGCCTGAAACACTCCAAGGCCATGAGAGTCCCGGCACTGTCGTCGCGTGAGGAGTGATATTTGTTGTCCTTGCCCTTCGACCTGTTCGGGTCGCCGGACACATCCAGCACTTTCGGCTTGAAGCCCACAAGAACCGCATATTCCTTCGCGGGCCCCTCGTGCAACGCTCCTTTCGGCCACGCAGGCGTTTTGCCGTTCTCGTCCTCGTATACGCCTTCCCCGGCACTGTTGCCCCGCATGATCAACATGACAGGGGCGGACCAGTCTCCGTCATCATCCGCGATCTGACACGGCAATTTCGCCTCCGGCGCAATGCGGCGATGGGGTCGCCTCAGTCGGTTAGTGGGAACGGAATCTGTCCAGGTTCAAGGCAGCAAACCGAAGCTCGCGGAGCTTCCGGCTGATGGCCCCGCGGCGGACCGGGCAGGCTACCCGGCAGCATGCCCGCGCATTGATATGTCTCAAAAGGCCTCGCGCCAGCGAACCCGCCTGCGAAAATCGGCAAGCCGGCAAGAAAGCACCCTCGCCCGAATTGAGCGCGGGAGACCAGGCCCGGGTGCGAAACTGCTGCCCTATTCCGCCGCAACCGCCCGCTTCGTCAGCGGTAGTCCAAGCCGCTCCCACACATCGACAAGAGCCTCGGCGAGCCCGTCGATCAGCGCATCGGTGTGGTAAGGCGACGGCGTAATGCGCAGCCGCTCGGTCCCCTTCGGGACGGTAGGGTAGTTGATCGGCTGAATGTAGATGCCGTGCTCTTCCAGCAGCAGGTCGCTCGCCGCCTTGCAGTTTTCCGGATCGCCGACGAACACCGGCACGATGTGGGTGTCGCTCGCGATCAGCGGCAGCCCTGCCTCCGCCAGCACGGCCTTGACCCGGCGGGCGCGGTCCTGGTGGCGCTCGCGTTCCGCGCTCGATGTCTTGAGGTGGCGGATCGCCGCCGCTGCGGCCGCGCACACGGGAGGCGGCAGCGCCGTCGTAAAAATGAAGCCCGGCGCATAGGAGCGAACCGCATCGATCAGGGCCGCGCTTCCCGTGATGTACCCGCCGAGGCAGCCGAACGCCTTGGCAAGCGTGCCTTCGATGACGTCGACCCGTTGCAGGGCGCCGTCGCGCTCGCAGATGCCGCCGCCGCGCGGCCCATACATGCCGACCGCGTGCACCTCGTCGCAATAGGTCATCGCCCCATAGCGTTGCGCAAGGTCGCAGATTGCGTTGACCGGCGCCACGTCGCCGTCCATGGAGTAGAGACTCTCGAACACCACGAGCTTCGGCCGCGACGGGTCCGCCGCCCTGAGCAGCGCTTCCAGGTGGCCGAGATCGTTGTGGCGGAAGATGACCTTCTCACAGCCCGACCGGCGCACGCCTTCGATCATGGAGTTGTGGTTGAGGGCGTCCGAAATGATGAGGCAGTCCGGCATCAGCTTCGCCATGGTGGCGATGCCGGTCTCGTTCGAAATGTAACCGGAGGTGAAAACCAGCGCCGCTTCCTTGCGGTGCAAATCGGCAAGCTCGCGCTCCAGTTCCACCAGGGGATGATTGGTGCCGGCAATATTGCGGGTGCCGCCCGCCCCGGCGCCCATCCGGCTGGCGGTCTCGACCATCGCGCCGATCACCTTCGGATGCTGGCCCATGCCGAGATAGTCGTTGGAGCACCACACGATGACGTCGCGCTTGCCCTGCGGGGAGTGCCATATCGCGTGGGGAAACCGGCCGGCCAGCCGTTCGAGGTCGGCAAACACCCGGTAACGCCGCTCGTTGCGCAATTGTGCAAGGGCGCCGGTAAAAAACGCTTCGTAATCCATTGCTTCGACTCTCCCCGGCCCCCCACACAGGGCATTTTGGTTCTGTGCTCTGTTCTTATCCTCTTTGAGTCATTCTTAGAGGGGTTCCAGGCTGTTTGTCGAGGCGATAAATGCGCAAGCGGCCATGCGCCGCTGTCGCGTGGGGGGCCGCGCCAGCCGGCCCTTGGCTTCAAAATGAGGCCGCCTGGTCGCGCGATCCGCGATCGCGCCTACCATCTGCCACGATATGGCTTCAGCTCCGCAGCGCAGTGTCGCACCCCGCGACGTCAGGCCGATTGCTGCCGGTGAGGGCCTCCGGGGCAACCAGAGGGGCTATCCTGGCCGGGCAGCCCGAATTGAACGCAGCGAAATCCGGGATCGCCCTTGCCAGCGGCGACGCCGGCCCCCTGGCTTCGCTGCCGCTCGACCCGGGCGACACGCGCTGCCGCGGATTCACACCACCACCAGTTCCCAAGGAAAGCCGTCCACGCATTCATGGCCGGTCTCGGTCACAATGAATGTGTGGCCGAGGAAGATGCCGAAATTGCCGTCCGCGGTGATGGGGTTCGGCTCGGCCATGAACACCATGCCGGGCCGGAACACCTGGTCGAAAGCCTCGCCATGAACGCCGTCGGTGAACACATGAGGCTGGTCGGTCACGAGGTCGATGCCGTGGGCATGGATCGGCCGGGACTGCACGCCCTTCTCGCGGAAGAATTTTCCCGCCGTCCGGATCGCCTCGACCGGATTGCCGGGCTTGATCTCGGCCGCCATCATCTGGAAGGCGGGCAAAGTAATCTCCTCCCAGAACCGCCGGACCATATCGGTCGGGGGCCCGAGACAGATCGGCGAGCCGATCTGCGCCGTGTAGCCGCGATAGCCGGCAGCGAGCTCCATGATGATGATGTCGCCCCTGGCCAGCTTGCGGCGCGACGGGCGCGGATTGCCGAACACCATCGCGGGCTTTGCCATCGGCGTCGTGCCGATGATGAGAAAATCAATGTCGCCGCCGCCTTCCAGGATGGCGGCCCCCGCGGCGGCGCGCAGTTCGTATTCGCTAACGCCGGGCTCGGCGCGCGTCATTATGGCCCGCATGGCGCTCTCGCACAGCTTGCCGGCAGTGCGGACGCAGTCGAGCTCCTCGGCGCTGTGCAGCGAGAGGAGTTCGTGGATGAAGCCCACCGTAAAGACGAGCTCCGCCTCCGGCAGCCGCTTCCTCAACGTGTCATACTGGTTGACCGGCAGGTAGTCCCGGTGGCGCGGATCGATCTCGAGAAGCCCGATGCGGCCGCGTTCCAGGCCCAGTTCAATGATGCGGTCGGCAATGACCTCGGCAAACTGCCCGCCGCGGCTGCCGCGCACGTCCGAGAGCGCGGCGGCGGTCTCGCGGCGCACCGATTCGGCGTGGGTGCCGCCCATTGAGTAGACGAGAGTCGGCTCGCCTTCGAGCGGCACCAGCACGTAGCAGGCGAGCGCGTGCCATTCCCAATGACCTGTGAGCCACAGCATGCCGCCGCCGAAGCTCCAGTGACTCGGGCCGCCCGGCACGATCACGGCATCGAGCTTGTGCTCGCGCATTTTGGCGCGCAGCGCCGCATAGCGGCGGGCATATTCAGCCGCCGAAAATTGCTCGTAGACCGCGTCGCGGTAATACGGCGTGCCCCGCATGGTGTTGAAGTGCGGGCTTTCGTCGAGGCGCGTACGCAGCTCCTCCCACGGCAGAAACGTGCGGCGCGGCTTGGTGTCGTTCATGGGCTAATCCTTGCATCCATTGATCGTAACCGGGCCGCCGAGCGAGGCGACCGCCTCCTCGGCGAGCTTATAGTCGGCGATCTGCTCGAAGGTGAGCTTCTTGTCGGCCGGAATGTCGCCGATGTCGATGTTGTTCTGATGCGTCCATTCGGTGCGTTCGCGCACGAAGCCGGTATTGACCGATGGGATGCAGTTCTTCGTCAGGACCCCGATGGCGAACTCGACTGCCTCGCGCGGCTTTTGGGTCGCCTGTACGATCGCCGGAATGGCCTTCTCTGGCTCGCGATACATGGTGCGGTTGGCCTCGATCATCGCCGCGATCACGTCGCGCAGCAGGTCGTGGTCCCTGGCGATCATCGCTTCCGACGCCCCGTAGGCGTTAAAACTGTATTTGGGCCACAGGTCCGAGACCGTGATGAGCACATGGGCGCCGGGTTTGCGCTGCTGGACAAGGTGAAGGTCCTCCGGGTGCAGCGCGACGGCGTCGATCTGGCCGGCCACGAAGCCCGGCAGCCGCCCCGCCGTTCCTTGGGAGATGAACTGCGCGTCGTCCGTGGTCAGACCCGCGAGACGCAGCACTTCGCGGCCAACGAGCCAGTTGAAGCCGCCGACGCCGCCCGCCGCCGAAAGCCGCCTGCCCTTGAGGTCCGCCGGCGTCTTGATGTCACCGCTGACCACATAGGCCTGGGGCGGACGGGGGGCGAGGCCCCAGATCTGTCTTGCCTTGAGGCCCTGCGCAATCGCGGTGTCCGGGAGAGTCGAAATGGCGGTGCCCTGACCGACGGCGGTGACCGAGGTGCCGGCAAGCCCGCCGTCAAACTGGATGATGTTGGCGTCGATGCAGCGCTTGGCGAAAAAGCCGAGCGCCTTCGCGACATAGGGCGCCGTATGCACCACGTTGGGCGGCGCCACTGCCACGCCCACATTGATCTTGCGCATCGGCCCGCTGCAGGTTTGCGCGAGCGCGGGCGTGACGATGAGCGCGCCGAGGAGGAATGCGGCGGCCCCTGTCAGGGCTTGCGGGTGAATCGGCATGGACGGCTCTCCCTGTTGCCTCTTTGTTGCGTGGCTATCTTATCGCACGCACAGGCCGGCGAATTGAAGGTGGTGCGTGGCCACAGCGTCTGGCGACTGTAGCCCGGATTGAGCCAGCGGGTCCCGCCTTCGGCGGGCCGATGACAGGCTCCGCGAAATCCGGAAACAGCCTCGCAGCGGCGCCGCCGACCCGGATTTCGCCTTTGGCTCAATCGGTCGTCTGGCGCATCACAATGCGCACGCTCCGATCGTCACCCGCCCGCCTGCTGCCGCGACGCCGTCGGCGGCGATCTGCTTGTCGAAGACCTGATCGACCGAGGGCTTTCTGTCGGGGTCCATGTCCCCAGCTGCGGCGTCGTGATCTATGGTCCATTGCGTACGCTGCGGGTCGAAACCCTCATTGACCGACCAGATGCAGGCCCTGGTCATCGTCTCCCAGGCATATTCAACGGCTTCGCGCGGTTTCTGCGTCATTGCGACCATGATGGGGATTACCTTGTCCCTGTCGCGATAGACGGTGCGATTGGCTTCTACCATGGCGGCCACGAAATCCACCACGAAGGCGCGGTCCCTGGCGATCACCTCGGTCGATATCCCATAGGCATTGAAGGCGTAGAGCGGCATGAGATCGGCGACCTGGGTAAGGATTCTCAAGCCCGGCTTCTGCTTCATGGCGAGGAACGCGTCTTCCGGATGCAGCGACACCGCGTCGATCTGCCCGGCCAGCAACCCGGGAAGGCGGCCGGCAGTCCCCTGCGAAATGAATTGCGCATCATCGACGGTGAGGCCCGCCTTGCTCAAAGCCTCGCGGCCAATGCGCCAGTTGAAGCTGCCTACGCCGCCGCCGGCGGCGGAGAGCCGCTTGCCCTTGAGGTCCGCAAACGTCTTGATGGCTTCCGACACGACATAGGCCTGAGGCGCCTTTGGGGCCATGCCCCAGACCTGCTTCACCTTCATGCCGCGGCCGATCTGGTAATCGTTGACCGTCGCAAAGGTGTTGCCCTGGGACAGCGCCACCGAAGCTGCGGGCGACGAGCCGCCGTCGAACTGGATGACGTTGGCGTCAATGCAGTGCTTGGCGAAGAGACCAAGTTCTTTGGCCACATAGACCGCCGTATGAACCACATTGGGCGGCGACACCGAGACCCCGACATTGATCTTTCGCATCGGTCCGGAGCAGCCGGCGTTCTGGGCGGCGGCCGTGGTCGTAACAATGCCAAGCGACGAAAGTGCCATGACGGCGCCCGATACGGCGCCTTTGAGATTGGTCAGCATCGGACGCTCCTCGCCGGTTTTTGATCTTGTAGGATGGGTTGAGCGCAGCGAAACCCATCGACGACCCTGCCGCGGGCATGGCCCAGGATGGGTTTCGCTGCGCTCAACCCATCCTACGCAAAGTCGACTACGCAAAGTCGACGCAAAGTCCTACTCTAGTCCCCCTGGGCGGCCGCCGTCCATGGCGCCACCTTGATCTCCAGCACGCGCAGCAGCGCCGTCAGGGTGACGCCCAGGATCCCGAGCGTCATGATCGGCACGAACATCTTGTCGACCTGGTAGGTCGAGGCGGTCCGCACGATCAGATAGCCGATGCCCGAGATTGCCGTATAGAGGTCGGCCAGCACCATGCCGATCAGCCCGCGGCCGACCGCGAGGCGCAAGCCGGTGACGATGAACGGCAACGCCCCCGGCAGCACGATGTTGAGCCAGAGCTGGCGCTCGCTGCAGCGGAATGCGCGTCCAACTTCGATCAGGCGCGGATCGACGTTCTTCACGCCCTGATAGGTATTGATGGCCATCGGGAAGAACGCGAACAGGAACAGGATGATCACCTTGGCGGTGGTCTCGAAGCCGGCCCACAGCACGATCAGGGGAACGAGCGCGACGCTCGGCGTCGAGTAAAGGAAGGTGATGTAGACTCCGAGCGCCACATCGAGCACCCAGAACCGCGCCAGCAGCAGGCCGACCGCGATGCCGATGACGGCCGCGGAACTCAAGCCGAGCATCAGAACGACAAGGCTCGGCCACAGATAGTTCCATAGCTCGCCGCTGCCGATCATGCCGACGGCCGCGACCGCGACCTTGCTCGGCGTCGTGAACAGCACCGGATCGATTCTCGCGCCGAAGAACTCCCAGATCGACAGCACCGCGGCGAGCGAAGCAATCCGGATCGCGACTTCCGCCAATTGCCGGCGCCGGCGCCGCCCGGCCGCGACCGCATGGGCGCGTGCGCGATCCTCGTTGAGGTCGGCGGCCCCCTCCCCCGCAAGCGGGGGGTGGGGAATATCGCGGGCGTCGACGCTCATTGTCAGGCCACCTCGCTTGCGGGCGTCGCAAGCCGCGGGCGCGCCGTGTGCAATTGCCGCCAGATGTGGGCGCGCAGTTCGGCAAATCGCGGATCGGCGCGCACGGCCTCGACATCGCGCGGACGGCCGAACGGAAGCTCCAGCACCTCCTTGATGCGGCCGGGCCGCGCGGTCATCACGGCGACGCGATCGCCCAGGATGATTGCCTCGTCGATCGAATGGGTGATGAACACCATCGTCTTGCGCTCCTCGGGCCGCTGCATGAGCTGCAGCAGCTCGTCCTGGAGGATTTCGCGGGTCTGGGCGTCGAGCGCCGCGAATGGTTCGTCCATCAGAAGGATCGACGGATTGACGGCGAGCGCGCGGACGAGGCCGACGCGCTGCTGCATGCCGCCTGAGAGCTGATAGGGATACTGCTTTTCGAACCCGGCGAGACCCACAAGGTCGAGATAGTGCCGCACCCGCTCATCGATTTTGGATGAAGGCGCACCCGCCATGGCAAGTCCGAACGCCGCGTTCTGAAAGACGGTCTTCCAGGGCAGCAGCCCGAAATGCTGGAACACCATAGCGACGCCGGCGGGCGGCCCCGCGAGCTTGTTGCCGAACACCAGGAGTTCGCCGGCGCTGAGATCGATCAGGCCGGCGATGCAGCGCAGGAGGGTTGTCTTGCCGCACCCGCTCGGTCCGACAATGCACAGGATTTCCTGACGGCGAACGTCGAGCGTGAGCTGGCGGAACGCCACCACCGCGCCGTCCAGGAACAGCTTGCTGGCCGCGCGTGCGCCAATCGCAATCTCGGCACTCCCTCCGCCCGCCATTCAGGTCCTCATCTGCGGCGACGCATCACGCCTGATGGCTGCCCTGGGGTTGGCAGCGGTTCGCCCTCGCGAATCGCCTTGGCGTCCCGCATGATCTCCAGGCAGGACAACAGTTCGACGTAACTCGCGGGTCCGCCGGTCTTCACGTTGCCGATGCACTGGGTCTTGTCGGCCGCGTTGTATTTCGACCAGTTCTCGCCAAGGACGTTCTCGGCGGCCTGCTCGTCGACCAGGCAGGCGTCTTTGTCCCGGCCGGCCGAGATGGCGCCGCGCGCAGCCGCTTCGCAGCTCGGTGCGACATCCAGCTTTGGCGGACTGTCGGCGCGCGCAATGGCGGCCGGCAGTCCAAGCATTAAAACGACTACGGCGATCTTGTTGGCAGAAGCTGACATGATTTCCTCGTCCGCGGGCCGCCTCCGGCTCCCCTCACCCTACCCTCCCCCGCTTGCTTTGGGCAATCGATCTGGCCGCGCCCTCAACCTCCCGCTTGCAGAAAGAGCGAAAAGCATTGGCGCGCCAGAAGGCGACGGACCTCCCCGCCCGCGGGAAGATCGCGGGGTCGTGGCAACGCGGTGTTATTATAAAGGATTATTCCTGCTGGCGCGAACCGCAAGCGCGGCCTGCCGCGGAAGCATCCCGCTTCGCCCGAACTTCCGGATGACGCTCGGAAGCATGGCATGCTAGACCGGCGCCGGGCAGTCGGACAGCCCCAGCCCGGCCGGCGGATTGGCTGTCATGACGCCTGCACGCGCGCCGTTCGCGTGCGCACCGCCCGCCCCTTCTCCACAAAGGGGAACGGGGTCAACAGCGCCCTTCCGCGCCCGCGGGCAGGGCGGGGTCGGGTTACCCGAGTGAACCAGGAGGAGTCCATGTCACGTAGCGTTACTGCATTACTGGCAGGCGTGTTGGCCATCGCGGCCTTGCCGGCCGCGGCGCAGGCGCCGACGCCGCCGCCGTTCTCGGCCACCAAGGTCGAAGGCACCGACGGCGTCTACATTTTCCGCTATCAGGGACATCAGGCGATGTTCGTCGTCACGCCCGACGGCGTGATCGCCACCGACCCGATCGGGGAGCGGCGGCCGGCAGCAGCCGCCTACATTGCGGAGATCCGCAAGATCACCCAGGCCCCGATCAGGTACGTCGTCTACAGCCACAGCCATTTCGACCATATCGCCGGCGGCAAGCCGTTCAAGGACCTGGGCGCCGTCTTCATCGCCCACAAAAACACGAAGTCGCTGCTGGAGGCCCGCAAGAACCCCGACGTTGTCATGCCCGATTTCGTCGTCGACGATGACGGCGGCAAGATCGAGCTCGGCGGAACGACGCTTGAGCTGCTTTACCTCGGCAAGAATCACGGCGACAACTCGTTGATCATGCGCCTGCCGAAGGAGAAGATCATCTTCGTGGTCGACTTCCTGCCGCTGTCCGGCACCCAGTTCCGCATCATGGCCGACACCTATCTGCCCGATCAGGAAGAGAGCATGAAGAAGATCCTCGCCATGGATTGGGACCGGCTGATCCCCGGCCATCCCGGCGCGGGCGGCCGGCAGATCGGCAACAAGGACGATGTGAAGGCCGACCTCGACTACATGCTCGACCTCTCGGCCGCGGTGAAGCAGGCGGTCGACGCCGGCAAGAGCTATGCCGAGGCCATTCGCGACATCAAGCTGCCGAAATACGAGGGTCTCGCGGGGTACCAGCAGAACCTGGCTGGCAATATCGAACGTTATTACGACTATTGGAACCGCGGCATCTGATGCCGCTGAGGCAGCCGTTTTCGGCGCCGCAAAGGCGCCGGGAACGGTCTGAGGCGCCGTTCAAGAATGACTGCGCCGCTTGCAGCCCCCTCCCCCGCTCGCGGGTCCCTGGCGGGGAAGGGGAAGCTTGCTGCGCCGCCGCGCAGCGGCTGAAGCGGTTAATTCGCGGAAAGGCTTAAGCCGGCTTAAGGCTGAATAACACGATCACCAGGATTATCAGGAATATGATCGCCACTGTCAGGGGATTGGCTTCCGCGAAATCGAACGCCCTGCCGACGAGTTCGAATATGATGTAGATAACGATGAAGCCGATCAACGCGATGACGATCAGCCAGCCCGCCAGCCTCAGGTCCATTTGTCCCCTCCGATTCGCGGGACGGTTTGTATCACGTCGCGGGCAAATTCTTGCCCGCAAGCCGACGCCCGGCTGACGCTGTATGCCAGCGAATCAGGGATCAAAATGATATCAAAAGCCGTTGACGCAACGTCCGATCATTTTAAGCCGCCTTCGATGCGGTTGAGTCAAACACGTGGCCGCGTCGCCCTATCTATATCTCTCCCCGCAGGGAACCCCCGGCGGGGTGAAGTGAAGAGGCGCTCGTCCAGCGTCACCGGAAAATGCTCTGGATCCCAGCAGACTGCCGATCCCGCCGATGGAAAGCACGATCATCGAAACCGATATCCCGGCCCGTCTGGACCGGCTGCCATGGGGCCGGTTTCATTGGCTTGTTGTCTGTGCGCTCGGCATCACCTGGGTTCTCGACGGCCTGGAGGTCACCCTCGCCGGCACCCTGGCTGACGCCATCAGGGGCAGCTTGCGATTGACCAGCGCGGATGTCGGTTTCGCCGGCACCGCCTATGTGCTTGGCGCGGTGTGCGGCGCGCTGTTCTTCGGCTGGCTCACCGACCGGCTCGGCCGCAGAATGCTCTTCTTCATCACCTTGACGGTCTACATGACATTCGCTGCGGCCACGGCGTTCTCCTGGAACATCGCGAGTTTCGCGGCATTCAGGTTCCTTACCGGCGCAGGGATCGGCGGCGAATATGCCGCCATCAACTCGACAATTCAGGAGCTTATCCCCGCGCGCTATCGCGGCCGCACTGATCTTGCGATTAACGGCAGCTTCTGGATCGGCGCCGCAATCGGCTCAGGCAGCTCGGTCGTCGTCCTCGATGCAGCGCTCTTCGCGCCCGACAAGGGATGGCGCATCGCGTTCTTTGTCGGCGCCGTGCTCGCTGCCGTCATTTATTTCATGCGCCTGTGGATACCCGAGAGCCCGCGCTGGCTGATGACGCACAACCTTGCCGACGAAGGCTCGGCGATCGTCGACGCCATCGAAGAAAACTTCCGCAGCCGCGGCCACACGCTCCCGCCGGTGACGGCGCCGCCGTCGCGCTTGCGCGGGCGGAGCCATACGCCGCTGCGCGAGGTCCTGGCGACGCTCTTCCATCTCTACCCGCGACGCACGCTCGTCGGATTTGCGCTGATGGCGGCTCAGGCGTTTTTCTACAACGCCATCTTCTTCACCTATGCGCTCGTATTGACGGATTTCTACCAGGTCGGCAGAGACCGGGTCGGCTTGTATATTCTTCCCTTTGCGGCCGGCAACTTTTTCGGACCGCTCATATTGGGGCGGGCATTCGACACGGTTGGCCGCAGGCCGATGATTGCTCTCACCTATGCGGTTTCGGGGCTATTGCTTGCCATAAGCGGCGCGCTGTTCGTACGCGGCGCGATCACGGCGGAGCAGCAGACCGCTGCCTGGATGGTCATCTTCTTCTTTGCCTCCGCGGCGGCGAGTTCAGCCTATCTGACGGTGAGCGAGATTTTTCCCCTCGAAATTCGCGCGCTGGCCATTGCGGTGTTCTTTGCGATCGGCACCGGCGTTGGCGGCGCAATCGGCCCCTGGCTGTTTGGTGCTTTGATCGGCACGGGCTCGCGCGTCAGCGTCTTCATGGGCTATCTCGCAGGATCGGCCCTCATGATCGGCGCGGGAATCATCCAATGGCTCTGGGGCGTTGCGGCGGAGCGCAAGAGCCTCGAGGATGTGGCGCGGCCACTGACTTACGAGGATTGATCTGGGTTACGCGCCGTTGCCGGATGAGGCGGCGGTGGAGAAAGCATCTTTGGACGTAGAGATTCCCGGTCGACTGGGACCACTTGCAGGGTAGGCAAAGCCGCAACCGAAATCGGCTGTTGCCAATTTCGGCAACTGCTGACTGCCGAACTCGGGCAAGCCCGACTCGGTGCGCCGTGCCCGCCGGCGCTCGGCCTTTCGAGGGCGGTGGGACACGCTTCGCTCCGAGCTTGTCGAAGTGTGCCCACCCTGCACGTTTCCATATGACCAGATCAAGATGATCAGAATCCGCCGGAGCACCGCAGCCGGCTCAACCGCCCCGCTCACCCCCGCCGCTCAAGCCGCATCGGCAGGCCGCGCGAGGGCCGCAACGTGATCCACGCCACCGGCTCAACCTTCGCATCGGCGGCGAGGCGAAAGCGGAAGCGCTGCACGATCATCGCGAGGGCGACAAGCGCTTCCTGCATGGCGAAGCCCGCGCCGATGCAGATGCGCGGGCCGGCTGGGGCCGGCACGCTGCCGTCGACGAATCAGGAAAACATCGGTACACAGATCCGTCCTTGAACGTGCCGTACGCGGGCGCCGCGCATATCGAGGCGCTTATATTAGACCAGACTAAGATCAAGTGATCGAAAGTGATCAATATAAGATTAAGTGATCGAAAGTGATCAATAAGTGATGAGGAAACAGCGCGTCCGATGCCGATGTTAAAGTAGCGCGATCAGCATGTTCGCCGCGCCATGAGTCTGGCGCCGGCGGGGGCTCGGCACGGTTGGCGCGATTATTGCTTCGCGCTTTGGCGTAAGCAGCGTCAGTGAGAGGCGCCACCAGGAGCCGCCGCAGCCTGAGCGCGGCCGGATGCGTATGTTCCGGTTCCGAAAATAGCGGCCAATACATGCGAGGACTAGCAAGCATGCATATCATCATGCGTGGAGCGTTGATTGCTGCCCTGTCGCTCCTGCCGCAGGCCGCATCGGCTTTCGATAACGGTCAATACAAGGATGTTCCCGACAACATCCGATCATGGTTCAAGAGCGTGCGCAGCCCGCACGGCGTTCCCTGTTGCGATATCGCCGACGGCCATCGCACCGATTACGACATGCGGCCGGACGGCTATTGGGTGCCGATCGCCGGCGAGATGCGACATGTGCCGCCGGAAGCGATCGTCTACAATGCCGGCAATCCGGTCGGCGAGGCGGTGGTCTGGTACGTGCCGCAGGGCAACAATACGTACTACATCCGCTGCTTCGTGCCGGGTGGCGGCGTGTGAATTGCAATCGGGCGAGCGATGATCGCGTGAGGAGGACCACGCCTCCCGGGGAGCGCGGCGTCGGCCCCGCAGGGTGCGCGCAGCGTGTGGCCCGGATTGAGCGTAAGCGAAATCCGGGGCCGACCTGTCGACCGGGCGGCGCCGCTCCCGGCTTTCGCTTACGTTCATCCCGGGCTGCAGGGCCTCTTAGGTCGGGCGGCCGCGCCTGGCGAAGCATTCGCGGCTTCCGGGGTGAGCAGGCGAGACGCCGGCGCCCCAGGCAGAGGCGGCCGCAAAGAACCGGATCATCCGCCGCAGGGCGGGCATGCCCTCCCCCTCGCTTGCCGGGGGCGTCTCCGCCTTGGTATGCATCGCCCGAAGGACTGATGCGCGAGGGCGGAAATGACAAGCGATGTGGCGGCTGACGTGATCGTGGTGGGCGCCGGCAATGCGGCCTTTTGCGCCGCGTTGGCCGCGCGCGAGCAGGGCGCGTCCGTCCTGATGCTGGAGGCGGCGCCGGAGGACGAATCCGGCGGCAACAGCCGCTTCACCGCGGGCTCGATCCGCGTCGTCTACAACGGCGTCGACGACATCAAGGCGCTGGTGCCCGACCTCACCGAAGAGGAAATCGCCACCACCGATTTCGGCGCCTACACGCAGGACCAGTTCTTCGACGATATGGCGCGGGTCACCCAGGACCGCGCTGATCCCGATCTGGTCGAGGTTCTGGTTACGCGCTCATTCGACACGCTCAAATGGATGACCACGAAAGGCATCCGCCTGATCCCGATCTATGGGCGGCAGGCGTTCAAGATCGACGGCAAGTTCAAGTTCTGGGGCGGCCTCACCGTGGAGGCGGTCGGCGGCGGCCCCGGCCTCGTCAAGATGCTGACCGACGCCGCGATCAAGAACGGCGTCAAGATCAGGTACGACTCCCGCGCCGTCGAACTCATCTACGAGCACGGCCGCGTCAATGGCGTGCGCATCCGAAAGGATGACGGCCTGCATGAGCTGCGCTCACGATCGGTGATCCTCGCCTGCGGCGGCTTCGAGGCGAATGCGGAGATGCGCACCCGCTATCTCGGCGCCGGCTGGGACCTCGCGAAGGTGCGCGGCAGCCGCTGGAACGCCGGCGACGGCATCCGCATGGCGCTGGAGATCGGCGCCAGCCCGGCGGGCAACTGGTCGGGCTGCCATGCGGTGCAGTGGGAACGCAACGCCCCGGAATTCGGCGACCTCGCGGTCGGCGACCAGTTTCAGAAGCATTCCTATCCGTTCTCCATCATGATCAACGCCAACGGCAGGCGCTTTGTCGACGAAGGCGCTGACTTCCGCAACTACACCTATGCCAAATATGGCCGGGTCGTGCTCGAGCAGCCGGGCCAGTTCGCCTGGCAGGTTTTCGACCAGAAGGTGAAGCACCTCCAGCGCGACGAATACCGCATCAAGCAGATCACCAAGGCGACCGCCAACACCATCGAGGAACTGGCTGGCAAGCTTGACGGCGTCAACGCGCCTGAGTTCGTCAAGACCGTCGCGGAGTGGAACCAGGCGGTGCGCACCGACATTCCGTTCAACCCCAACATCAAGGACGGCCGATGCACCGAAGGCCTCGCCATCAACAAGAGCAATTGGGCGAACACGCTCGATGCGCCGCCCTACGAGGCCTATGCGGTGACCTGCGGCGTCACCTTCACGTTCGGGGGGCTGCGCATCACTACCGACGGCGAAGTGCTCAACACCGACTACCGGTTGATCCGCGGCCTCTACGCGGCGGGCGAACTGGTCGGCGGTCTGTTCTATTTCAACTATCCGGGCGGAACGGGCCTGATGGCGGGTTCGGTGTTCGGCCGCATCGCGGGGACCAGGGCGGGGAGTGCAGGGAGGAATTGAACACGCCAACCGCTCTTACTGCCCGGTCTCGAAGGCGCATTGCGCGCCGCCGCCGGCCTTCTGGCGGATCTCGTTCGGGTCGATCGTGCAGTTAAGTTTGGTGACGCTTTCGACGATCGATCCGGCGGCGCCCTCCGAGGCGACGCCGGCAGCCGCGAGCGTGGCGAACAGCTCGTTCGCCTCGCGCCCCTTCAGGGAGCGCTTGCCAGGCCCGAAGGCGAGTTCGCAGGTGCGCGAGGTGATATCGACGTTGCTGGCCCGGCAAACGATAGAATCCGCGCTCACCGAAATCTTCCGGTTGGGCGGAAAGCTGACGGCGCTGTTGCCGGCGAACAGCCGCGCCATGGCGCGGCGGTCGAAGGAGGCCAGCAAGGACGAATGAGAAGCAACGACGCTGGCGAGCGCCAGAGCTGCCGGGCCAGCCGCGCTTCCAGACGCCGCTGATGCGGCGGGCGCCCCCTGCCCCAGTGCCAGCAAAACAGCCAGAGCCATGCGCTTCGTCATAGTTGCCTCCGCCAAGTTGCCTCCGCCAATCGGCGACACGCATTCATCTGCGGCCAACGCGGGTGACGGTCATGTGTTCCGGAAGGCTTTCACGATGCTCCGATCCCTTCAGATGGGCTGACGCCAGGTGGGCTGAAGCGAGCGAAAGGCCAATCAGTCGGAACGGAAGGCGCTGCTGCGTGTTACCCACGTGCTGCGAGTTGCAGACGCTGGCCGGATCGTTTGTGCACGCTGCTCGCTTTTTCAGTGCGTTGAAATGCCGGATGTGCCCGGTTCATCGGCATTTTCGCTGGCGCTGCCGGACAGGATTGAACTGTCGACCTCTCCCTTACCAAGGAAGGGGACTGTCATGAAATTATCCTTGGCGCGAGCGCGGATTGCGTCATGGTCGGGGCACGTGTCAAACGTCAGCAGGCCGGTCACGGCGGTCCTGTCCTGCGGCTCGACGACGCCCGCAGCTATCTGCTCGGCGGTCGCCGCGTGCTGCGTGAGATTGATCATTTGCATGGGCAGCAGCTCTCTTCTGGCATGCAACGGTTCATGCGTCAGCGAAAATGCCCGTAGCCTGCCGATGTCTTGCCGCCGGCGCCCCACTCTCGGAGCGCTTCTTCCAGCAGGTTCAGGGCGACACCGGCCCAGTCCGCATCCCCGCCGATGGCCAGGAGAAACTGGGCGCCAGGCCTGACGGAGATGAACCCAACCGGGTTGGGACTCTCGTAGTCGTTGGGCCAACGCTGGCCGGGATCGCCGCCCGCGTCCTTGTCCTGGCCATAGTAGCTCCGCTGGTGGACCGTGAGCACGTCCACGGCGAACGGGGCGTCGTCAGCGCCAGTGGCGCAGCTGCGGGGCACATAGAGGGCGTCGTGGAAGACGACGAGGCCGGCGGTCGACGCGGCATCAGGTACGTCGGGGGCGCCGAACAGCGCGCGGTAGTAGTCGCCGGGCGGCGTCTCGACGCGGCGGCGGTTCTTGTCCCATCCCGGTCCGCTGAACCGGGCGCGTTCTTCACGCTTGTCGCCTGATGCATCCTGCCGGCCATAGGCGGCGGCCGTGTAGTGGGCGCACAGGCCCTTGAGCGCCGATCCCGGAATGACCGGTACGCCCCAGGTATGGTGGACACTGAGGCCCACCTCCGTAACGCTGCTGTTGCCGTGACCGACCAGCAGGCGGGAGGCGAGCTTGATTTCCTTGCAATGACAGCCGGAACTTTCGAGCGAATTCTTCCATCTATCGTAGGCGTGCTGGTAGTCACGGTTGATCGTCAGACGCTCCAGGTGGTCCAGCCACTTCGATTTGAAGGGCTCTCTTTGGCCCCGCTCCGGGGGTACCTTGCCGGCATCCTCACCATCCTCAGCCGCCGGAGCCCACGCATCGTAGGCCAGCGCGAGATGGGAATGGCGCCAATCCTCATGTTCTCCGAACCGAGGTAAGAACTGGCTACGGCGCATGGCCAACTCCATTCGCTTTAGCCGCGGTGGCTGCCGAGTCCGGGGTCGTATCAAATAGGGCGTCGCAGGCGCGCTTGAGCCACATCACGACCTGAAGGGTCTCACGGGTGGCGAGCATGTAAGTGCCGACGTCGAGGGCATTAACTCGACTGAACAGGTCACGCTCAGTCACGTTTTCGAGGCCCGGGATCTGGGAAATCTGCGAATCAGCGAGATGCTTGCGTAACTCCTTCGCCCCATCCTTGCGCCGCATGAGGTCCGCCAGCGCCGCCGACAGGCCGCTCCTGAGGATGTTAGCGCCGAGCGCCTTGACGGCGGTCTCGTAGTCCTCGCAGTTTCTCTTTGCTTTCTTCCGGTCGCTTACGTCTGCGTCAGAGTAAGCGCGCCACAACGCGCCCACCTTCTCGTACGCATAGCTCGCCCGCAGCTGGTCCTTGGTCGGCATAGGTGCACCTCCGTCACGCTGCTGGCAGCAGCCGGCAGCGGCCGTGGCCGGTGGTGGCCTTGCCGCCGAACTGGAGCGCAGTTTCGCCCGGTACAGCGAACTTGAGCACGTCGGCTGCGGGCCAATTCAGGAGTTCGGGGCGGCGGCTCCTGTCGGCCTCCATCAGGCCGATGAGGATGGTTTCCGCGGGCAGGCTCTCCTCCAGCCACAGGGCGCCCTTGTCCACCGTTCGCGTTTGCTCATTAAGGCGTACGCGCTGGTCGAGCTGGGTGGCCGTCTCCCAGAGGAAGCTCATGGTGTCGTCGTCGACGATGGCGAAGCGCTTCGACAGAATGTCGTTTCCGGCTCCCGTGCCGCAGACCAGAGGCGCGAGCCAGTCGGTCCATCTCTTCACGTCCTGCTGGCTTCGTTCGCGCGTCACAAGGGTGAGGTCGAGGTCCTGCAGGTAGAGCCTGTCGCCGTGGGCGATCACGCTCTGCGGGCCGACCATGGCCTGCTGATCCTGGAGGGTGGGAATAGGTCTTGTCGGATGCTCCTGAGCAGCGCCAAGGTCGCGCTGGGCGAGGCGCAGCAGCAGCGGACACGTGACATACGCGAACGTCCCCTTGAAGCTGCGCACCGGCAGCGCCAGCAGCCGCGCTTCGCTGACCACGAGCGCGCCGGCGTGATCCCCGGCATTCTGCGTCTCCGGTCCGAAGGTCGCGAGCCACTTGTCCTTTGCATCGTTCGCTCCTCCGGACGTGGGCCTGCGCGCATCGCGCAGCACGCCCTTGACGGAGGAGCCCGGTACGATGGGGATGCCGGTGGCCTTCATGCGGGCGATGGGGAGATCAATGACGTCGGCGGCGTGGCCGGTGCCGGCGTGGAGTGGCGACAGTGCATGCAGCAGATAGGCCTTGCGTTCCATCACTCGGTGTCCCTGGTGTCCTTACTCAGTATCCTTGGCGTTCCAGATGCCGGGCACGATGCGGCCGAAACCCTCCTTGGTGCGGCTGCCGAGGGCCGCGAGCCACAGCGCCTTGGCGTCGCCAGCCGTAAAGCCGCCGCCGTCCGCACGCTCAAAGAAATAGACCGCCCCCGGCGCGACCAGCCGCGATGTGGGACGCGGGGCGCCCAGTTTTTCCTCGCTTTTGCCGTCCGTTTTCGTGGCGCCGTCAGAAGCGCCCGCCTTCGCCACCATGTCCCAGCCCGAGATGTGCATGGGTCGCGGCACAAAAGCCGCCCGCAGGATGAGATCCGTTTTGCAGACGTCCACGGACGCGCCGTGAGACGGCGCCAACCGGCCCAGGAATACCCATTCGTCCTTGTCGCCCTTGCCGACCTTCACCGGCGCGAAGCCGTCAGGGAGCCAGCCGCCGGTGAAACAGGCCGGCGTCACCACGACGAGGCGCAGGCCCTTCGAGGGGAAGGCGGTCTGAATTCCGGCGGGCATCCTGAAAAGATCGTTATCAGCCTCCTCAATCCAGGCGATGCGGCCGTCCGAGCCGAGGCGGGCGATATCCGGCCGCGACGGAACGGGCCACTCCACCTCGACGCCGATCGCCCATTCGGCGACCTTGCCCCCATCGCCCTTTCCGTCGCGAAAGAGGCGCTCCAGCGTCTCGACCACTTCGTGGGCGTAGAGGATGCCGTCGTCGCCGGTCAGCGTCTCGGCCCTGATGCCAACATGCGCCTGCAGACGCTTCTGCATGCGCGGCTGCTGCTGCTCCTCGGGCTGCGCTTTGACGCTGTCGCCGGAGAGCCATGCGGCAAGCGTCGCGTCGTCAAACCAGCGCGGCCGGGAGAGCGGCTTGGCCTTGCTGTCGATCTGCGGAACCCACAGCGCCTCGCGCGCCTCCGCATAGCCCGCGGGCGCCGTCGCGGGCGCCGCGCGGCCGAGCGTGCCCGCCTGAGGCTTCGTGGGATCCAGGCGCAGCGCCTTGTCTTTCTCTTCCAGCCACAGCGCATCGGCAGGAACCGGCCACATGCGCGACCATTTTTCGGTCCCCAGCGTCCTGCGGAGAGCGACCAAGGCGCCGACGGCGATCTTGCTCTGGTGGTCCTTCCACTCCTTTGGCCCGAAGCGGCTGCCCTTCTGCCGTTCGGCGATCTTGCCGGATACCGTCGTGAGCGCGCCGCGGATGGTGGTGGGCCACGGCCAGTCGACGACGCTGGTGCGCGCAGAGGTCTGCCAGCCGCGGCCGTCCTTGACGAAGAAGCCGTCGCGGGGGACCAGGGCGAGGCGATGGATCGTCCCGCTCATGCCGCGGCCTCCACGTCTGTTCTGCCTGCCCTGACCTTGGGCCCGCTCTCGGCGAACGTGCGGGCGATGAGCATGCGGTTGACCCAGTCGAGCACGCGGCTGCGTTTGGCGGCGTAGTCGCTTGCCGTCTCCAACTCGTCGAGACCGACGTCCGTCAGCGCGAGGCCGCCAGCGCCGCTGTCGGTTCGGGCGAGCGTGCGCCCGACCTCCGCCAGGAGTACCCGTGCGAAGCCGTCGGACGCATCGCCTGCGCCGCCTGCGGGCGCGGGAAGCCGGCGGACGATGTCCGCGATCTGGTAGACCTTGCGGGATGAAAGTCTGTCGTCGAGCAGCTTCTGATCGGCGAGGAGGCGTTGCACGGGATTCTCCTGCCCGGAATTCTTGAGCCACTGTCGCCGCCACTCGCGCGTGCCGCCGGAGCGCTTGTCGACGATGACGGCGAGCGCGTTGCGCCTCAACTCATTCTTAAGGTGGCCGCCCTTGGCGAGTTTTTCGGCGCGGCGGCCGAGATCCAGGAGATCGCTCATGCTCTCCATGACGTGGCCTACGCCGATGCCGACGGACAGGGTAGGCTTTTGCGCTGCCGCGGGGAGAGCATTGGCCATGATCTCCTCGAATGCCTTGCGCAGCGCATCGGCGCAGCGGAGCGCGGTGGCGACGGGCAGGAACGCCAGCACGTCGTCGCCGCCGGAGTACACGAGCGAGCCGAGGCACTTTTCGCTCTCCACGATCTTGCGCGCCTCTTGGGCGAACCTGGCCAGCTCGCGCGAGAACTTGCGATGCTCCTCTGCGGTTTTCAGCCCGTCGATGGCGCTGCCCATGCCGTCGCCATCGGCCGCGAGACAGGCGACGTAGGGGTACGGCTCGGACATCAAGTCAAGGATGAGAGGCGGAGCGCTGCCGGCCCGCTTTGGCCCGACTACCGACAGGCACCAGTTCTCAACGTCTTTACGCCATTGCGCTTCCAGGACCTGACGCTTCGTTTCATTCTTCTCGTTGTGAAGTGCGGAAGGCTCCCATATTCTCAACTCCTTGCACTCCGGCCACCAGCGGCTGCGCAGGAAGACGCTGGCGTCGAAGCCGAACAGGCCGCGGCCGCAGGCAATCCCGCGCGTGACGCGAGGCCAGCCAGGGAAATCCTTCCTCAGCGCAGCCTCCACGGCCCTGAACTGGACGCCATGCGTCTGTTCGGCCTTCTGCATCCAGGATGCCAGCGCCACATTGACGATGGGCACAAACTGCAGGTCGTTCGATTGGCCGCTCTCGTCCGTCTCGCCGCCCGCGCGCTTGACGAGGCCGACGGCGTCAAGCTGCTCGTTCTCTCCGAGCCGGTATTTGCGGACGAGGCCAGGAGGCCGCTCCTCCTTCTCCTTGAGCACGGACACACGCGCGCCGTCCAGGCTCGACTTGGGCGCGCCGACACGATCGTGCTGCCACGGCTCGAAGTCGCGCAGGTTCTTGCGCGCGGCAATCGCCTCGGCGAGCCGGTCGCGCGCTCCCTTGTAGCCTTCTGTCTGCTCGTTTACCTCGGTCCATGCAGCGGCGAATTCGAGGAAGGTGTCGATCTGCTCGTTCCACACAGGACCGATGCCGCTCGCCAACAGGTTGGCGCAGCTCTCCCTGACGCGCCCGGCCAGTCCCTCTTTCCAGTAAAGCTGCACGTCGCTGCGTGCGCTTTCGGCGAGGGCGCGGACAGCCGCGTCGTCCGCCCCTGTTATCTCTGCCAGGATGATGTTGGCGACGGCGAGCGGAGGTGTCTTCTCGCCGCCGGTGTTGCGAAACGGCGCCGGGCAGGGTGCAAGCTCCGCCTTGTCCTCCGGGATGTTCACGTCGAGCGCCGGAAAGATCAGGCTGACGCCCGGCGTCTGCGCGAGCGAGCGCGCCGCCGCGCGCGAGACCTCGGAGAGCAGATGGCTCCCGTACCACAGGTCGCGCGTCCGCCGCGCCTGGGCGATGAACTCCTGCACGGGACCGAGGACGATTTGGAGGAGATGGGTGGTCATGGGGCGATCCTCACAGCTCGTGCAGGATCACGGCCTTCAGGAGTGACGAGCCAATCGCAAAAAGCGTTTCGTAGAGAGCTCTTCCCTCCTAAAGCGGTGAACCGGGCTGCATCGCCAGGGGCCACAAGCCTGTCAAACGGCGCTTCCTGTGTCGGAGCTTGAACCAGGAAAATTCTTGCGTTCGGCGGCATCTGACGATCCAGCCAAATTGCGCACGCAATGAATTTGCCATTTGCCAATGGAAATGGTTTCAAGATCAAAGGGCTGGCCAATCTGTCATGCTCTCCGTTCTTCCGTGGGTCACCGAAATCGGATCGCCACCGCAACTCGAAATCCTTTGGCTCAATTCCTTTGTTCGGATGCCCGGCAGGTAGCTCCGGCCAAGGAACATTCTCTTCGAGCGCTCTGTTATTCCGGTCGTACAGCGGGTTACCATTTCGGTCTTTGCGCTGACGTCTGTCGCGGCTGCGATCTTGAAACTTGCCAACTATCGGAAGTCCGAAGCCGCCCCGCGGCCATGCGGGCGTGCCGTTATGTACAGGTGTGTGAGCCCAGTTGTCTCCGGGTCGCAATAGTGTTGCCGTCAACGCCCGACGTATTTTATCTGGCTCCGGCCACAAGGACACCGACGGACGATTTGGCTCAACCCGTCCGGCTGGCCGGCGCATCTGGCGGAATTGATTCAACCACGTAAGAGAGGTTTGCCAAGCGCTTGCCGCATCTGTCCCTATTTCTTCAGGCAAGTGCATAAACAGAGAAGCTCCCGCCAACACCGGTGTCGTATCATATTTCCTCGACCGAGCGGGACGTTGTGCGAATGGGCAGAAGCCGAACCTGCTCTTTATCTGCGCATGAATCTTGTCCGCATCGTCGTAGGCATCCACATCAGGCAGCCAGAAGCGAAGCTCCCTTGGCCCTCCTTCGACGGTCAGGCTTCCGAGCCCCCTTCTTGTCCGGCTGCCGTAGCCGCCGAACAGAATCCAAGCGCGAATGGTGTTTTGCAGGATGCGCTCAGAGCTTTTGGGGCCGACGATGCGCAGCGTGAAGGTCACCGCGCCGGGCCTACGTCTGGGCAAATGACCCGTATTTTGTGCCCCCTGGACGCGAGCAGGCCACAGTGCATAAGAAGCACGCTGGTTAAGCGGATTGGAGTCGTCGATATCCTGGTCATGATGTTGACTGCACGACGGGATCGTCACCTCCACCTCGCTCCGCCCGCCGTGCTCCTCCGCCGGCCGGCCCCACAGTGCGCTCTCGGCCTCGTAAAGCTCCTCCGCCCTCCCATACTCGTGCCCATAAAGCGCGCGCCACCAGAAACGCAGGTGGCCGCGCACGGTGGGGACGCGGATGACGTCCACGCGGTCGACGTCGCGCAGCCTCGGGCCGCCGCCGAGGATGGGCGTGACGACCTTGAGGCGCACGCTGATCTCGCAGGTTTCCTTGCCGGTCGCGGTTCGCCGCGGCGGCGGCTTGCCGCCGGGCCGCAGCGCCGCGAGCGCCTTTGCAGCCTCGCCGGCCATGCCTGCAAGCGCAGTCCTGTCCACGACAGGCGCCGGCGCGTACCGCTCCCTCTCGTCGCTCATCTGGAATTCCCCCCTGCGGGCGCCTTTCCCGCCTTTACAACAAAATCATCACATTCGGACAAACCCCAAAGTTGGGATTACAGGTTTTGTCGTCGAAAAGCGCGTCCCGACAACGTTATCTCCAACGTTGCGACGCTCGCCGCGGCGGTCGCTCCCGGGCAGCCCGCGGCGGGCGGTCGGCGATTCGTTCAGAACTTTATCTTCTGTTTGAGATGGCGGAGAATCAGATCGCGTTTGGCCGCAGTCCTGGCAGTCGTGGACACTCTGAGTCCCAGCGGCGGTGCTGCTCCGTCAGCGATCAGGACCTCGACGTCCGTCTCACTGCCGCTGGCCGGCCCGATTCGGCTGGTGCCGCCACGGCGGCCGGCCTCGCAGCGGATCGAGGTCACATAAGGATTGCGCGCAAGCTTGTCGACGATCGCCTCCCAGCCTTTCGGCCGGTGATGCGGCAAGCCGCTCAGGGCCTTCTTGTCCGCCGGCTGCCGCTCGCTCGCCGGCGGCCACTCGGCAGCGGGCGCATCCAGCAAGCTGCGCGCGATCTCGCCGATGGGATTGAGGGCGACGTAGTCCTCCCCGTCCATCTCCTCCGTCTCCAGGTAGAGGTCGAGCCGCGGCTCCTGGGCCAGCATGCTGGCAATCTCCGACCGGCGCAGCAGCGGCGGCCGTCCGCCTTCCGCCTTCTCGGCCTCAGCAAACTTGGCAAGCAGCGCCGCCCCGCAGCCGCTGCGCAGTTCAACAGGATCGAGAGAAATTGGAAGCGGATCGATCGTTACCAGATGTTCGAAGTCTTCGTATATATAATGCACCGGGGCATTCAGCAGCGCTCCCACCAGGTTGGCAACCGCAATCTCCGCCTTGAAGCCGCCGGTGGCCGCGATGGCGACACCGCCGGCGCGGGCGCTGTCAACACTCACCGCGAGCTTCCGGGCAAGCTCGGCGAGCCCCAGGTTGAAGCCGGCCTCGCTCTCCGTTCCCAGACCGAGGATCTCTTCGACGGTGCATTCGATGTCTCGCCGTTTCGCCCACGTCTGAAGGCGCTGCGCGCAAAAGCGGCCATCGACGCTGTTGGTGTGGACCAGACGCAGACGGTGGCGCCTGGGCTCATCGAGGATGCCGAGTTTGAGCCAGGTGTGGATCTCTGCGCTCGCCTTTTTTCGATCAGCGTCCTGCAGCCAGGAATCCACCGCCGCCGGGTCCGGGAGCGGTTGACGGCGTCTCCAGCCTTCCCAGGGGCGGCCGGAGTTCGTGAGCAGGGATGTGCCGACAGTCGTGATCGTGGTCTGCATGCGATCTCGCCTTTCTGTTGTACTGGCAAGCCAAGGGCGCCGGGTTATGCTCGTGCTGTAGATTCCCTGGCAGAATTGGCCTTGTCTCATACACTGTGAGTCGTCCTCGCAGGGCAGACCCCAAAGTTGGGATTTAATGGGATGAAACGGCGGGTTCTTATCGTCACCGGGGGCATGTCGCCGGCGATCGTCACCGAGACGGTCTGGGCGCTGGCGCGCCGCAAACCTCCATTCTGGCCGGACAGAATGTTCGTGGTGGTGACCGCGGGCGCGCTGGAGCGGTGCCGGTCGAGCCTCCTGGGTTCAAAGGGCAAACTCGCCCTGCTTTCGCGCGAGATCGGGCAGCCCTCATTGGCCGGGCGCACTGAGATCATAGGCACGGACTGCGTCGACATCCGCAGCGAGGCCGATTCCATAACCTTTGGTAATGCCGTGTGCGAAGTGGTCCAGTGCGAGACGCGCGACGAGGAGGCCGTCGTGCATCTTTCGCTGGCCGGCGGGCGCAAGACCATGAGCTTCCACGGGGGCGCCGCCATGACGCTGTTCGGGAGGCCGCAGGATGAACTGAGCCACGTGCTGGTGCATCCGCCGTCGCTGGAGCAGAAGGACGCCGATTTCTGGTGGCCCGGCCACAACAAGCCGGGCGACATCGAGCTGTCCCTGGTCCCGTTCGTCCGGGTGCGCGGGCGCCTGCCCAGGATCATGCTGGAGCAGAAGATGGATTACGCCAGCTACGTGGCGCAGGTGAATGCGGCGACGGTTGGCGAGGGCGTGGTGCTGGAACTGCTGGCGAATACCTCGACGCTGCGCATTGCCGGCGGTGCGGTCGTCATAAAGCTGGAGCCTAAGGACTTCATCGTCTATCGCGTGCTGGCGGAGTGGGCCAAGGCAGCCGTGCCGGGCGCCGGGCCAAGCGGCGTGGGCGGCGACCACAAGGGCTGGGTCACCGTCGATATGCTGAAACGGCCGCAGAAGTACCGGCCGAGCCCGGTCGGCCGGCTCATCGCGCTTGGCGGCAGCGCCAAGACCTACACCATGAGGCCCGGCCCCTATGACGACACCCCAAACAGCGCCTTCCGGCAGGCGGTTTCGCGCGTCCGCAAGGCGATCGCTGACGCCGTGGCCGATCAGATGCTGGCCAGCCGGCTCCTGAGCGAGCCGGCCGGAGGACGCAGCGACGCCAACCCCTCGCGCTTCGGACTGCTTCTGTCCCCACATGAGATCATCATCCGCGCCAGCGCGGACGGTCCGGAGATCGCTCCGTTAGCCCTCGGCGCTGCTATCACGCACCAGGATTGAAACTGGTCCGCGCGGCGCGCGCGGGTGTCGTGTCGGAACCGAACTCGCACTCAAAAGCTTGTCACGGCGCGGCGGGGGCTGCATTTGACATGCGGCAGAACAGAACATGTTTCAGCGTGTCGCTAATGTGCCGCTAAATTAGGATGTTGCTGAATGGTTCTGGATTCCGATGGCGTTTCTGTCCGCAGCGAAAACTGCCTAATGCGCCTGATTTATCAGGACTTCCGAAGCTACCATCGGAGCGAATTAAACTCGACCTCTCCTTCTCGAAGGGAGTGCTCTATGCTGAACGATGAGAACGGCTAGGTGTCTGATTTAGCAGGAATTTCCTGGTGCTGCCGGACAGGATTGAACTGTCGACCTCTCCCTTACCAAGGGAGTGCTCTACCACTGAGCTACGGCAGCAGAAACCGCGGCGCTGCTGCCACAAGAGGGCGGCAACGTGAGGCGGGGCGAACCTGCCACAAGGGCCGCGGCGGCGCAAGGAGCGCGGTTGCGACACGTGCCGCATGGAGGATCGTGCCGCATGGAGGATCTTGGAGGACCTGGCCCGACGCACCGGATTCATGCACTCCCGCAAGCGCCGCTGGCGGCCGCGGGGCCGCGATTGCAGCCGACTGCCGGAATAGCTATCAGGGGCCATGACCAAGGGAGATTCAACCGGCGGCGCGGTAAGGGAGCGGTCGACGAAGCGGGAGGCGCGGGCGGAACGGCTCGCGGCGGCGCTCAAGGCCAATTTGCGGCGCCGCAAGGCTCAGGCGCGCCGACGCGCCGCGGAAGCGGACACGCCGGGCGAGGATGTGGAATCCGCACCCGCTCACGATTCCGCCCGAGTTGTCGCCGACAAGCGGTCGGCTTAGGCCCGGTCCCGCGGCGCAAGCCGGGGGGCCGACATGCCTTCCCCCCGCTTGCGGAGGGGACATGCCTTCCCCCCGCTTGCGGAGGGTAGGAGAGGGCGCGTTGCGGCCGGCGCGGGGGCGCGCCAGGTTTTTTTTGAGGAAAACCAGTACAAGGGGCTCTCATGGATCGCATCAGCATTGTCGGCGGCCAGCCGCTTCACGGCGCCATCCCGATTTCCGGCGCCAAGAACGCCGCCTTGCCGCTGATGATTGCGAGCCTCTTGACCCGCGACACCCTGATCCTCGACAACGTGCCGCGCCTTGCCGACGTCTCGCTGCTCCAGCGCATCCTCAACAATCACGGCGTCGACGTCATGCTCAACGGCAAGCGGCCGGGCGACACCGCCTACCAGGGCCAGACCCTGCACCTCTCGGCCGCAGGCATCGTCGATACCAAGGCGCCCTATGAGCTGGTGTCACGGATGCGGGCCAGTTTCTGGGTGATCGGGCCATTGGTCGCCCGCATGGGCGAGGCCAAGGTGTCGTTGCCGGGCGGCTGCGCCATCGGCACCCGGCCGGTCGATCTTCACATCCAGGCCCTGCAGAACCTTGGCGCGGAAATCGAGGTAGACGCCGGCTATGTGATCGCGCGGGCCCGCAACGGCCTGCGCGGCGGCGAAATCGCCTTTCCCAAGGTGACGGTCGGCGGAACGCATACGGCGCTGATGGCCGCCTCGCTCGCGCAGGGCACCACGGTCATCGAAAACGCGGCGCGCGAGCCCGAAGTCGCCGATGTGGCCGATTGTCTCAACAAGATGGGCGCGAAGATCACCGGCGCCGGCACCTCCAGGATCGTCGTCGAGGGCGTGCCGCAACTGTCCGGCGCGCGCCACACCGTGCTGCCTGACCGTATCGAGACCGGCACCTTTGCGATTGCGGTGGCGATGACAGGCGGCGACGTGCTCCTGGAAGGCGGCCGGCCGGAGTTGCTGCAGACGGCGCTCGACGTGCTCGCCCAGGCCGGCGCCGAGATCGCCGCCACCAATGCGGGGATCAGGGTCGCGCGCAACGGCGCCGGCATTGCGCCGGTCGACGTTGCGACCGCGCCTTTCCCCGGCTTCCCGACCGATCTGCAAGCGCAGTTCATGGCGCTGATGACGCGTGCGAATGGGACATCGCGGATCACCGAAACCATCTTTGAGAACCGCTTCATGCACGTCCAGGAGCTGGCGCGGCTCGGCGCCCGCATCCAGCTCGACGGCGAGACCGCGACCATCGAGGGCCCGAGCCGGCTCACCGGCGCTCCCGTGATGGCGACCGACCTGCGCGCTTCAGTGTCCCTCGTGATTGCCGCGCTGGCCGCGGAGGGCGAGACCATGGTCCACCGCGTCTATCACCTCGACCGCGGGTTCGAACGCCTCGAGGACAAGCTCTCGGCCTGCGGCGCGCAGATTTCCCGGATCAGCGGATGATGGTCCGGAGCGTCGCGGCGTAGCGTGGGCAAACCCGCCTGCGAGGGGCTGTTTCGGTTTCTTCGGCCTGTTGCGCCTTTGCACCCTGCGGCCGCCGCTCACCGCTCTTTTGCGCTTTTCGGCTCGGACGCGGAGAAATAGTGGGCCAAAACCGGCAGCGCCAGCGACACCACGAAGACGCGCGCGAGGTGATGCGCGCCGACGAAAACCGGATCGAGGGCGAGCGCGAGTGCGAGAATCATCATGGCGTCGACCGCGCCCGGCGCGTAGGCGACGATCACCTCGCCAACCGGCAGCGGCGCCGCCAGGGTCACCGCGACGCCGATCGCCGCTGTGACGGCAAGCGACACCGCGAAGGCGCCGAGCGCCGCGCCGAGGTAGGCCAGCAGCAGGCGCAATGGCATGCCGGTGAAGCGGCCGCCGCTCAGCGTGCCGAGCCCGACCATCGCGGCGGTGGCGAGCCAGGACGGCATGGTGACCTCGATGAACGCGCCGCCATGCAGGAAAGCTGACACTGTCAGCGCTCCGAAGAACAGGCCGCCGCGAAAGCCGAGCCGCAGCAGCCCGAGCCCCGCCGCCGCTGCTGCGCCAACCAGAATCGCGAAAGCAACCGGCGCTTCGGCCACGGGGACGAGGCTCGCCGGCCGGCGCACAGCGCCGACGCGACCGGTGAGAGACAGCGCCGCCGGCACCACCACGGTCAGGATCATCACCCGCAAGGTCTGCACAATCGCGACGCCGCGTATGTCGCATTTGCGCTTCGCTTCAGTCGCAAGCGTCATGACCTGAGCAAGCCCGCCCGGTACGCTCGCAAAGATCGCGGTAAGCGTGTTCCAGCCGTGGACCCGCGTGAGATAGGCGTAGGTCGCAAGCGTCGCGGCGGCCACCGAAATAGCCACCACGGCGATGCTGAGCGGCCAGGTCATCATCCCGCGTAAGGTTTCGGGCGTCACCACCCCGCCAATCGCAATCCCAAGCACGACCGAGCAGACGCGCGCGAGCGGCCTCGGCACGTCGATCGGTCGGCCAGCGAGCGCCGCTGCGGCGGCGAACACCATCGATCCGGCGAGCCACCCGGCCGGAAATCTGGCGGCATTGAACAGAAAGCCGCCGGCTGCCCCGATCAGCAGGGACTGCGCAATGTGAATGAGTTTTTGGCTTAGGGGCGGGGCTTCAGGCATGAACAGCCGATCAATGCCGCGCCCCCGGGCCGCCGTCAAACGCGGTCCTTGCATGGCGGTCGTCGCCGGACGGCGGTGCTCGTCACCGAGGCGCCGCCGCTGGCGCTGACGTACCATGGTAGGGCGAAAAAAGGGGCGCCTGCGCGTGCCGGCGCCCAGTGCGAGAGAATTGCTAGGGAGGAGTTCGCAAATTCTCTCCTTCCTTTTAGTCGCGGCAGCGCGGCCGAAGGTTCAATCGCAGCTTTTATGCGCTTGTTCAATCGCTTATGACGCCCTCCGGCAAGCAAACCGGTCCCAGTGCGCTCATGGCCGGGCTGTCCCCGCAGGGCCGTTCTCTCGGCCGCGGCGCATCGCGGCGCCGGGGCGACCCCGCATCAGCCTGAGTTAACCCTACTGCGTCAGAAAGGTCCGGTCGGCGGCCTTGGAAACGGCTTTGATCGCTTGGATGCTCTTTGTCGCGGGCGGCAGCAGCCGGTCAAGGGCGATTGGCGCGCGTTTAATCGCGCGCCAATCGCCGCTTACGCGGTCGAGACCCTTGACCGGCTGCCGCCGCCCGCGACAAAGAGCATCCAAGCGATCAAAGCCGCGAGCGGCGGCGCTACGCAGATCGGCAAACGGGCGATCCGACGGCGCTCCACAACGACTTCTGACGCAGTAGGATTAACCTGGACCCGGATAGCGGATGATTTTTGCGTTTGCTTAACATAGAAGGAAGCAATGAACAAAGTTCTCAACCCCGCGGCATTGACCCGCCGCCCCGTTGACCATCCGAAGGTCCAGTGCGGATCGGTTGGCGTGCTTCTGGTCAATCTCGGCACGCCGGACGCCACCGACGCCGCCTCGGTGCGGCGCTATCTGCGCGAGTTCCTAAATGACAAGCGGGTGATCGAGGAGGATACGCTGCTTTGGAAATTCGTCCTCAACGCGATCATCCTGCCCATGCGGCCACGGCGAAAAGGGCGCGACTACGAGAAGATCTGGAACCGCGAAAAGAACGAATCCCCGCTAAAAACGATCACGCGCTCGCAGGCGGACAAGCTTTCTGCCGCGCTTGCGCTGCGCGGGAAAGGAGTCGTGGTCGACTGGGCGATGCGCTACGGCAATCCTTCCATCCGTTCCCGGCTCACGGCGCTGGCAGGGCAGGGATGCGAACGGATTCTCGTGGTGCCCCTCTATCCGCAATACGCCGCGGCCACCAGCGCAACGGTGTGCGACGAAGTTTTCCGCGCCCTCATGACGATGCGCTGGCAGCCGGCGCTGCGCGTCGCGCCGCCCTATTTCGACGAACCCGCCTATATCGAGGCTGTGGCGGCCTCGCTCGAAGCCCATCTGCGAACCCTGGCGTTCGCGCCCGACGTCATCATCGCCTCGTTTCACGGCATTCCGCAAAGCTATTTCGATAAGGGCGATCCCTATTATTGCCATTGCGCGAAAACCACCCGCTTGTTGCGCGAACGGCTCGGGCTCGACGAGCGGAAGCTGGTCATGACGTTCCAGTCGCGGTTCGGCCGCGCCGAATGGCTCAAGCCCTATACCGACATGACAGTGAAGAAGCTGGCGGCGCAGGGCGTGAAGAATCTGGCTGTCATCACGCCGGGCTTTGCGGCGGATTGCCTGGAAACGCTTGAGGAGATCGCAGGGGAGAATGCGGAATATTTCCGCCACGCCGGCGGCGAGAAGTTCGCGGCGATTCCCTGCCTCAACGACAGCGAGCCGGGCATGCGCGTAATCGAGACGGTGGCGCTGCGGGAGCTGCAAGGCTGGGCGTAATCGTTCGCCCGCGCCAATGCGAGGATCCGATGAAGAATAACTGCGCAACTTGCGGTCCCCTCCCCGCTCGCGGGGGAGAGCCAGGGAGAGGGCACCTCACGGCACGGACTCGCGGCGCGCGCCCCCTCCCTGACACTCCCCCGCAAGCGGGGGAGGGGAAGTTCGCTCCGCCTCCGTGCAATAATTGAAGCGATTATTTCGCGGGAAAGCCCAGCGCCAAGGGGGTCACCCCCAAGGACCGCTCCCACCAGCGAAACCTTTATCAAATGCGGGAAAAATGCGAAAAGCCGCAAAGCAAGATGGTTTAAGTCTGCATCAAGCGCTATTTGATTAAACGGCCCCACAGGGAGTTAACGTATGTTCGGCGGCTACGACGTTTTCGTCCTCATTGTCGTCTTCCTGGCCATTCTCACGCTCTTCATGGGCGTCAAGACGGTGCCGCAGGGCTACAACTGGACCGTCGAGCGATTCGGCCGCTACACGAGAATGCTGCGGCCCGGTCTCAATCTTGTATGGCCCTTCATCGACCGCATCGGGCGGAAGATGAACGTGATGGAGCAGGTTCTCGACATTCCCCAGCAGGAGGTCATCACCAAGGACAATGCCAGCGTCACGGTCGACGGCATCGCGTTCTTTCAGGTGTTCGACGCCGCCAAGGCGAGCTACGAAGTCGCGTCGCTCGAGCCCGCCATCGTCAAGCTCACGATGACGAATATCCGATCCGTGATGGGCGCCATGGACCTTGACCAGATCCTGTCGCACCGCGACGAAATCAACGAACGTCTGCTGCGCGTCGTCGATGCGGCCGTTTCGCCGTGGGGCATCAAGGTCAACCGCGTCGAAATCAAGGACATCGTGCCGCCGGAAGACCTTATCCAGGCGATGGCCCGGCAGATGAAGGCCGAGCGCGACAAGCGCGCTGAAATACTGACCGCGGAAGGCGACCGGCAGTCGGCGATCCTGAGAGCAGAAGGCGCCAAGCAGGCGCAAATTCTCCAAGCCGAAGGCCGCCGCGAAGCCGCCTTCCGCGACGCCGAGGCGCGCGAGCGCTCCGCCGCGGCCGAGGCCAAGGCCACTGAACTCGTGAGCGATGCGATCGCCAGGGGTCAGGTGGCGTCGATCAACTATTTCGTCGCTGACAAGTATCTGCGCGCCCTTACGGAGATCGCCCACTCGCCGAACCAGAAAGTGCTGATGCTTCCAATCGAAGCGTCGAGCGTGCTCGGCTCGCTCGCCGGGATCGCGGAAATCGCCAAAGCCACGTTCGGCGGGAATTCAGGCGGCGCCGCCGCAAGCGCGCCGCCGCGTCCGAGCCTTCCGGCGGCGGGCGCGAATCCTCCGGGTTCTGACTCGACCCGGATGAGCTGAGTCGCATCCATGCTGACGCTGTTCGCCTCGCTCGGATTTTGGGACTGGTTCATCGCCGGCGGATTGCTGCTGGTTCTCGAGGTGCTGGCGCCCGGCGTGTTCATGCTGTGGCTCGGAATTGCGGCGATGCTGGTCGGCGCAATCTCGATATTCGTTGATTGGAGCTGGCAGGCGCAATTCATTGCCTTCGCGGTATTTTCCGTTGCCGCGATCCCGCTGTGGCGCAGGCTCTCCATGCAGGTCGGCACGACAACCGATGAGCCGTTCCTCAATCGCCGCGCCGAGGCGCTGGTCGGCCGCATCTTCACGTTGGAAAAACCGATCGTGGATGGCTCGGGCACGATACCCATCGGCGACACCGTGTGGCGCGTCACCGGGGCGGACATCCCGGCCGGCTACCGCGTCAAGGTCGTCGGTGTGGACGGAACGGCGCTCCGGGTGGAGCGGCTCTCGGACGACAGAGGACAGACGGCGGACGGCGGATGACAGGCGTCTGATCCTGGTCCTTTCTGTCGCCCGTCGCCCGTCCCCTGGTCATGCCACGCCGGCCCGCAACAGATCGTGCATGTGAACGAGGCCGACCGCATATTTGCCTTCGACCACGAACAAAACGGTTCGCTTCAGGGAATTGAGGATCTCGAGGGCTTCACTGGCGAGCTGATCGGGGCGCACCGTATTCGGGCCTTTCGTCATCACGTCTTCGACGCGGGCATCGAGCAGGTCGGGACGCATGTGGCGGCGCAGGTCGCCGTCGGTGATGATGCCGATCAAACAGCCGGCCGCATCAGTGATGCCGACGCAACCCCAGCCCTTCGCGGACATTTCCACGATCGCGTCCGACATCCGGGTTCCGACCGGCTTGAGCGGCATCTGAGTCCCGGTATGCATCAGGTCGCGGACGAAGGTCAGCGCCGCCCCGAGCCGTCCACCAGGGTGCAACTGGCGGAAATCAAGCGCCGTGAAGCCCCGGCTTTCCAGGAGCGCTATCGCAAGTGCGTCGCCGAGCGCGAGCTGCATCAGGGAGGAGGTTGTTGGGGCGAGATTATGGGGGCATGCTTCACGCGCCTGTGGCAAGGCAAGCGCGATATCGGCCGCCTTCCCGAGCGTGCTTGCCGCGTCGGCGGTGATCGCGATCAGGCTGATCCGGAACCGGCGCGAATAGTTGATGAGATTCTTCAACTCCGCGGTTTCGCCCGACCACGATATCGCGATGATCACGTCGTCCGACGTAATCATGCCAAGGTCGCCGTGGCTCGCCTCGGCGGGATGGACGAAAAATGCCGGCGTGCCGGTTGACGAGAGCGTCGCGGCAATCTTGTTGCCGACATGGCCGGATTTTCCCATGCCGCTGACGATGACGCGGCCGCGCGCCGCCTTGATCATTGCGACAGCGGAGATGAATGCCTCGCGGAGACTGTTGCTGATTGCTGCGCTGAGCGCAGCGAGGCCTCCGCTTTCGGCCTCAAGCGTGCGCAACGCGCAAGCTATAAGCGCATCGTCACTTTCGCTTGTGGGCGGGCTTTCGCGGTGCAGCATCGATTTCGGGCGTGGCGAGGCGGAAGGTCTGAGTCGCATGCTCTTTAGCACGCGCCGGCGCAGGAGGCGACCACCCTCGCGAGAGCGCGTTTCGGGTGCTGCAGGGCGGGGTCTTCGACAAGGTCAGAGCGAAGCGTGCCCACCGACCTCGCGAGGCCGCGCCCGGGCGGGCACGGCGCACCGAAGTCTGGCTTGCCCGACTGCGGCGATCAACAGTGCCGAAACCGGCAACAGCCGATTTCGGTTGCGCCTTTGCTCACCTTAGGAGCGCCAGTCGGCCGAACTCTTTTATCCCAGGAGCGACTTGATCTCGGCGCGCAACGCCGGGGCGATGTCGTCGCGCTCCAGCGCATAGGCGATATTGGCGGCCAGAAAGCCGATCTTGCTGCCGCAATCAAAGCTGCGGCCTTCGAATTTCAATCCGTAGAACGGCTGCTTGCGGGCGAGCCGGATCATCGCGTCGGTGATCTGGATTTCACCGCCGGTGCCGCGGGTCTGGTCAGCGAGAATGTTGAAAATCTCCGGCTGGAGAATATACCGGCCCGTGATGATGAGGTTTGATGGCGCTTGGTCGCGCGGCGGCTTCTCGATCATCTGAGTGATCTCGAAAGCCCGCCCTTGCGATTGTCCAACTCCCACCACGCCATACATATGGATGCGGTCCGCCGGAACTTCCTCGACCGCGATCACGTTGGCATTGTCGGGGAGATGCCGGTATGCGTCGAGCATTTGCGCGAGGCAACTGCGCTTCGCCTGCACCAGGACATCCGGCAACAGCAGCGCAAACGGCTCATCGCCGACGATTTCGCGCGCGCACCAGACTGCATGCCCGAGCCCAAGTGGTTGTTGCTGCCGGGTGAAGCTGGTCTGGCCCGCGCCCGGCAAATCGTGCGCAAGCAGGTCCAGTTCTGCGCGCCGATTGCGCTCCGTCAGGGTGAATTCCAGTTCGAACTGCCGGTCGAAATGGTCCTCGATGACGCCTTTGTTGCGCCCGGTCACGAAGATGAAATGCTCGATGCCGGCCTGGCGAGCCTCGTCAACCACGTGCTGGATCAGGGGACGGTCGACAACCGGCAGCATCTCCTTCGGCATGGCTTTGGTGGCGGGCAGAAAGCGCGTACCAAGCCCGGCGACCGGCAAGATGGCTTTGCGAATGAGCTTCATGAGGAGGGACGCAGAGAATATGATGGTTGATCGGAATTGCGACGGTCACCCTCCACCCTTGCTTGCGGGGGAAGGGAGAGAGGAGGAAATGATTGCGGCGACCCCGGCTCCACAGCGGATCAACCTTGGCAGTAGCAGGTTCTCAGGCGAATAACTATAGGTTCGACGCATTAAGCCGCCGTCAACCAAAATTGTGCACCAATCGGCAATTACTGCCAACACGGTAATGGGGTGCGAGACTTACAGCGTCGTTGCCGGGCTGCTCCAGCCTGCTCCCGCTGCTCGGATTTCCGGGATGGCCGGGCCCGGGCCGCGGGGGACTGCGTGCGGGAGAATTGGGAATGATCAACTTAAGATCGCTGATCGGGACGGCTTGCCTCGCCTGCGTCTTGGCGGCCGCTAACGAAGGCGCGACAGCGCAGATTATTGAACGGCTGTTTCCGTTTCTCGCGCCCGCCTCGTCGACGACGACCGGTTCGCCCGCTGCCTCCCCGCAAGCGGGCGAGGGCAAAGTGGGGACGGCCTGGCCGGATTGGAGCGGGCAATCCGGCAGTTCCGGCCATCCACTGATGACGGCGGAGGCGATCCTCGCGGCCGCCGCGAACTTCAAGACCTGCTTGCAAGATCTCTGGCCGGATGCCGCACGGCGGGGCGTTTCGCGCGAAACCTTCGAAACCTACACGCGCGACCTCACGCCCGATCTGCGCATCATGGACCTCATGGACGCCCAGCCGGAATTCACCAGAGCCGTCTGGGATTATCTGGACCTGCTGGTAAGTGACAGCCGGATCAAGCGGGGTCAGGAGATTTTGGCGCAATATCGTCCGCTGTTCGATGCGGCGGAGAAAGCCTACGGAGTCGATCGCAACATCGTCACCGCGATCTGGGGCATCGAGTCGAATTTTGGAACGGCTATCGGCGAGCGTCCGGTCGTTCGATCGACCGCAACGCTTGCCTGTGTGGGCCGTCGTCAGGATTACTTCCGTAACGAGTTCCTCGCCACGTTGGAAATCCTCGATCGGGGGGACATCAACCCCGAGCGCCTCAAGGGTTCCTGGGCGGGCGCATTCGGACCGACCCAGTTCATGCCCACGTCGTTCAAGCGCTTCGCGGTCGATTTCGACGGTGATGGTCGCCGCGACGTGGTCGATTCGCCGGCCGATCTCATCGCGTCCACAGCCAACAACCTGAAGATGGACGGGTGGACCCCGGGTCAAGCTTGGGGCTACGAAGTGGTGCTGCCGGCTGGTTTCGATTTTCTCCTGGCGGACAGCGCCAGGTCCATGACCTTGCGGGAATGGGAGCGGCGAGGCGTGTTTCGGGCGGGCGGCAAGCCCTATCCGCGGCCGACCGACCGGGCCTATCTCCTCATTCCGGCCGGAGCGACCGGACCCGCATTTCTGATGCTTAACAACTTCCGGGTGCTGATGAAGTATAATCCGGCGGAAGCCTATGCGCTGGCGATCGGCCACCTGGCCGACCGGATGCGGGGCGAGGGGCCGTTCGTCGCCGCCTGGCCGCGACAGGAGCGGGTCCTCACCAGCGCCGAACGCTATGAGCTGCAGGAGCAACTCGTGCGCCGCGGGTTCGACATCGGGGGCGAACCCAACGGCCGCATCGGCGCCAAATCCCGAAGCGCGATCAAGAGCTTCCAGGTCTCACAAGGCATCGTCCCGGACGGCTTCGCGTCTGTCGGTTTGCTGGAACGCCTGCGCCAGCCGTAACTTTCTGCCGCTGCGAGCGCGAGAGGACCCGAAATTCAAGCCTCGCGGTGAATATCCATGGATTGTCATGCCCCGCGAAAGCGCGGCATCCAGTAACCACTGCGCGATCCAAATGGCACAAGCCCTGCCGGACACTCTTTCGCTGGGGCCGCTGAGTCGCCCGCTTCGCAGGCGATGACACGTGAATTGAAGTGACTATTTTCCGGCATTTCCTTGGACCGCTGCTGGCGAGCCAGAGCAGGAATGTCGTAAACGCGGCTTTAGCCTTCAATCCGACACCTTCTGTGCTTATTGACCGGCCACGCTGAGAGTGAATGAGCGAGCGTTTGGGTGCGGGGCCCCTGCGACCGCCCAATATGACCGGAACTGCGAGATGGACTGTGAGATGGTCCGTGGCGCCCGCTTGCGACTCATGATTGCAATTGTCCTGTTAACCGCGGAAGCCGTTCTGGCGCTGACGCTCCTCGTGGTCATGCCGGCGCCGTCGGGCGCGCAGTTCTTCTGGGAGGATCGCTCTTCGCCGAACCGGCGCCCACACGGCCTGTTCGACTGGTTCGAGCAGCAGCAGCCCACGGCCCCTCAGCCTGAGCGAGCGCCTCCGCCGCCGGACTACTCCAGAGCCCCGCCGCCAAAGAAAGCCGATCCAAAGGCTGAAAGCGCTGTTACGACCCCGATCCTGGTGCTCGGCGACGCGATGGCTGACTGGCTCGCCTATGGGCTTGAGCTCGCCTATGCGGATACGCCTGAAATCGGGATATTGCGGCGGCATCGCACCAATTCCGGCTTGATCCGCACCGAGACGCGCAGCGACCCGCGCGGCGAATATCCCGATTGGCCGCAGGCCGCCCGCGACCTTATTGCGTCGCAGAAACCAAAATTCGTGCTGATGATGATCGGCATCAACGATCGGCGGCAATTCCGCGAGACGGGCGCGGCAACGCAAGGCGCGCGCGCGGCGAAGCCAGCGCCGCCGCCCGCTGCGGATCCCGCGACGCTGGAGCTGGACAAGCCGGCCGCGGACAAGCCCCGCGAACCCGCGGCTGTTGCAACTACTGAGCCAGCGCCTGCCGTCAACCGAAACCTCGAGTTCCGCTCTGAGGCCTGGAGCGAAGCCTATAGCCGCCGCATCGACGACACGATCGCCGCCCTGAAGACCTCCGGGGTGCCGGTCTTCTGGGTCGGGTTGCCGCCCTTGCGCGGGCAAAAAGCTGGGTCGGACATGGCCTTTCTCAACGACCTCTACCGCAGCCGGGCCGACAAGGCGGGCATCATTTACATTGACGTGTGGGATGGCTTCGTCGATGAGGACGGCCGTTACGCTCAGTTCGGCCCCGATGTCGAAGGTCAGACGCGCCGGCTGCGCACCGGCGACGGGGTGTTCTTTACGCAGGCCGGCGCCAGAAAGCTCGCCCATTACGTCCAGCGCGAGGTGCAGCGCTGGTTGAGCACACGCGCCGCGCCAGTAGCCGTGTCAATCCCGGAAGAGCCTAAGGTCGAGGCGCCGGCAGCGCCTGGCGCCAATCGCCAAGGCCCGCATGCGCGCCCGCTCGCCGGCCCAGCGGTACCGCTCATCGCCGAGCGGGGAAGCGAAACCGACGAGCTTCTCGGGGGCAATGCCCGCCAGCCAACGAGCGACGCAATAGCCACAAAGGTCCTCGTGAAAGGCGAGCCCATACCGGCGCCGGCAGGCCGCGCTGACGATTTTGCGTGGCCGCGCCGCGACGTCGCTCCGGTCGGAAGCGATCCTGTGGTTGCCACCACGGATCTGCCCATGACGCCGATGGTGGCGGAGCGCAGCAGCGGGACGACGGTTGCTTCGGCAACGACCTCAACAGAGACCGGCAACGGCACCGTGCAGCCGGCGAAGCCTCCGGTCCGGCGGATCGTTTCGCGGCCAAGCGTAGCAGAGGCGCAGCAATCGCAGTCGTTTTACCGGCCTGATTATCGCCGTCCGCCGCCGGTCCAGCAATCGCAGGGGTTCAGCTTCCCATCCCTGTTCGGCGGTCCATCCTGGTTTAGCAGACGATGGTAGACGCTGTTTGACCTGCCACGTGCGGCGAGGGCCAGGGAGCGCCTGAAGAACACCTTATCAGCACTTCGTGACACGGTCATGGCGAGCGAACAGGCGCCGGCTGAGCTCCGCTCCTTCATTTGATCCGCTTCAACCGCTCGCGCAACTCCTCTGCGTCGGCGCGGTAATTCCAATAGTCAAGCAACACATTATGGTTGAGTTCAATGAACTCCCGCACCTGCTTGAGCAATTCCGCCGGGACATCGCCATCTACAACCTCACCGCTGTCGATCGCAACGGAGGCGGTCGCCCCGCGCGGATCGATGCTGTCCGGAGGATCGATCGCTAATTTGATCCGCGGTGCATGCCGCGTAAAGCCTTTCGGCGAGATGAAAATGGTATTATCGACGCCGGTTACCCTCTTGCGGAACGAAACCATTTCCTCAAGGAGCTCCCTCTCGGCGAGTTCGTCGCTGACACGAACAACGGGCTGAGAGCCGCTAGACGCATCTAGCGTCAGCGCAATTCCCGCTTCACGCATGGCTGCGAGAACGTCGGACGGCAATGACCGCTCAACCGAAACTTTGATGGACTGCAAGTCAGCCGACATTCTACGACTCTCTGCAAGACAAATCTCTCCAAGACCAAATAAGTCCACCTGCTTCGCAGCGCTAGTGCCCGCCTCGGCCGAACGGTGGGCCGCACCCGGCCATCACCTCGGCAGCGTGCTTGCGCCCATCAGGAACTCGTCGACTGCATGGGCGGCCTGCCGGCCCTCCCTGATCGCCCAAACCACAAGCGACTGGCCCCGACGCATGTCGCCGGCCGCGAATACCTTGCGGACAGAGCTGGCGTAGTGGTTCGTATCGGCCTTCACATTACCGCGCTGATCGAGCGCTACGCCGAGCTCCCTCAGCATGCCTTCATGCACCGGATGCACGAATCCCATCGCGAGCAGCACGAGGTCGGCCTTAAGCTCGAATTCGCTGCCCGGGATTGGCTTGAAACTTGAGTCGCAGCGCGCGCAGCGCAGCCGCTTGACTGACCCGGCCTCGCCGATGAATTCGAGTGTCAGCACCGCGAAGTCGCGCTCGGCGCCCTCTTCATGGCTGGACGACGTGCGCAGCTTGAGCGGCCAATCTGGCCAGGTGAGCCCCTTGTTTTCCTTCGCGGGCGGCTTCGGCATGATCTCGAAATTGGTGACCGAAAGCGCGCCCTGGCGGATCGACGTTCCGATGCAGTCTGAGCCGGTATCGCCGCCGCCGATCACCACCACGTGCTTGCCCGTTGCGAGGATCGGCGCGACACCGTCCTGCGGCTCGTTGGCGACGCGCCGGTTCTGCTGCGGCAGAAAATCCATCGCGAAATAGATGCCTTTCAGATCGCGGCCGGGGATCGGCAGGTCGCGCGCTTTCTCGGCTCCCCCTGCCAGCACCACCGCGTCATACCTGGCAACGAGTTCAGCCGCAGAAAGATCGACCCCGACGTGAACGCCGCAATGGAAATGCACGCCCTCTGCCTCCATCTGGGCGGTGCGGCGGTCGACGAGGTGCTTCTCCATCTTGAAATCCGGGATGCCGTAGCGCAGCAGTCCGCCCGGCTTCGCGTGCTTCTCAAAAACGTGGACATTATGGCCGACGCGCGCGAGCTGCTGCGCGCAAGCAAGGCCGGCCGGACCGGACCCCACCACGGCAACGGTCTTGCCGGTCTTGCCCGATGGCGGCTCCGGCTTCACCCAGCCTTGCTCGAAAGCACGGTCCACGATGGCGCATTCGATGGTCTTGATGGTGACCGGGTCGTCGCGGATGTTGAGCGTGCACGACGCTTCGCAAGGGGCCGGGCAGACGCGGCCGGTGAACTCGGGAAAATTGTTGGTGGAATGCAGGTTACGGGAGGCCTCCTCCCACGCGCCCGTGTAGACAAGATCATTCCAGTCGGGGATCTGGTTGTTGACCGGACATCCTGTATGGCAATACGGAATCCCGCAGTTCATGCAGCGCGCCGCCTGCTGCCGGGTTTCGGCTTCCGGCAACGGCAGCACGAACTCCCGCCAATGACGAATGCGCTGCTCGACCGGCTCATAGTGCCGGTCGTTGCGCTCGAATTCGAGGAACCCAGTAACCTTTCCCATTCAACCTAAGACCTCATCGATCACCCTCGCCCTGAGGGGCGAGCGGTTGCGCCCGCGTCTCGAAGGACGGCCACTGGCAAAATCGCGCCCGTGGCCATCCTTCGAGACGCTCGGGCTAGACGCGCGGCCTCCCAGGATGAGGTCCAACGGTGTGTGGATTCGATCGTTCGATACCATTGGTTTTCATGAAATCGATCTGCGGGCATCATTCCGCTGCTTGCATCTTGGCGGCCTTCTCCCTTGCAAGTTCTGCCAACGCGCGCCGGTATTCCACCGGCATGACCTTACGGAACTTCGGCAGGAACGCATCCCAATTCTCAAGGATTTGCGCGGCGCGGCGCGAGCCCGCAAACCGGGCATGGCGCGAGATCAAGAGGCGAAGCCGGGCGGCGTCGCAGCGGGTGAGGTCCGACATCACGTCGACGCGACCATGGGCTTCGAGATCGCCGGCGTGATGGTACACCTCTGCATTGATCTCCTCCTCGTCAAGCACGGGTTCCAGCTCGACCATCGCCATGTTGCAGAGCCTCGGGAATCGACCGTCATCGTCGAGCACATAGGCGATGCCGCCCGACATTCCGGCTGCGAAATTGCGCCCTGTCTTGCCGAGCACGACCACGATGCCGCCCGTCATGTATTCGCAGCAATGATCGCCGGCGCCCTCGACCACCGCGATAGCGCCGGAGTTACGGACCGCGAAACGCTCGCCCGCTACGCCCCGGAAATAGCATTCGCCGGAAATCGCCCCGTAAAGCACGGTATTGCCCACAATGATCGACTCTTCCGGCGTGACCCCGCAATTGGCGGGCGGCCGCACGATGATGCGCCCTCCCGAGAGACCCTTGCCGACATAATCGTTGGCGTCGCCTTCAAGTTCGAGCGTGACGCCGCGCGCCAGCCAGGCGCCGAAGCTCTGTCCGGCGGTGCCGGTGAGCCTGACGTGAATGGTGTCGTCAGGCAGGCCCGGATGGCCGTAGCGCTTGGCGATTTCGCCCGACAACATCGCGCCGGCTGCGCGATCGGTGTTCTTGATGCTGGTTACGATGCGCACCGGGGCGCCGCGGTCCAGCGCCGGCATCGCTTCGGCGATCAGCCGACGATCCAATATGTCGTGGATTTTGTGGTCCTGCGGTTCGCATTTGAAGATCTTCACGTCAGCAGGAGCGTCCGGCTTGTAGAACAGCTTTGAGAAATCGAGCCCCTTCGCCTTCCAATGGGCAATGACGCGGCGCTGATCGAGCATCTGCATCTGTCCGATCATGTCGTCGAATTTCCGGAACCCCAGCTCGGCCATCAGCTCGCGCACTTCCTCGGCGACAAAGAAGAAGAAATTGATGACGTGCTCGGGCTGGCCGGTGAAGCGCTTGCGCAGCACCGGATCCTGGGTGGCGACGCCGACCGGACAGGTATTGAGATGGCATTTGCGCATCATAATGCAGCCCGCCGCGATGAGGGGCGCGGTGGCGAAGCCGAACTCGTCGGCCCCGAGCAGCGCGCCGACCACGACGTCGCGGCCAGTGCGGACGCCGCCGTCGACCTGTACCGCGATGCGGCTGCGCAGGCGATTGGCGACCAGGGTCTGATGGGTTTCGGCGAGGCCGATCTCCCACGGCGAGCCGGCGTGCTTGATCGACGTGAGCGGCGAGGCCCCGGTGCCGCCTTCGAAGCCCGCAATGGTGACGTGGTCGGCGCGGGCCTTGGAGACTCCCGCCGCCACCGTGCCGACGCCTACTTCCGACACCAGCTTGACCGAGACGTCGCCGGCCGGGTTCACGTTCTTGAGGTCGAAGATGAGCTGAGCGAGATCTTCGATCGAGTAAATGTCGTGATGCGGCGGCGGCGAGATGAGACCGACGCCGGGCGTCGAGTGGCGCACCTTGGCGATGATGCGGTCGACCTTGTGGCCCGGAAGCTGGCCGCCCTCGCCGGGCTTGGCGCCCTGAGCCATTTTGATCTGCATCACATCGGAATTAACCAGGTATTCGGCCGTCACGCCGAACCGGCCCGAGGCCACCTGCTTGATGGCCGAGCGCATGGAATCGCCGTTCGGCAGCGGCTTGTAGCGATCTGATTCCTCGCCGCCCTCGCCCGTGTTCGACTTGCCGCCGATGCGGTTCATCGCAATCGCAAGCGTGGTATGGGCCTCGCGCGAGATTGAACCGAAGGACATCGCTCCGGTGGAGAAGCGTCGCACGATGTTCTTGGCGGGCTCGACCTCCTCGATCGGCACCCGCGCGCGGCCATCCTCTTCGGCGGTCTTGAGGCGGAACATGCCGCGGATGGTGAGGAGCCGCTCGGATTGCTCGTTGCTGACCCTGGCGTAGGCGCGGTACTTGTCGAGCGAATTGCCGCGCACCGCGTGCTGAAGCGCCGCCACCGTGGCGGCGTTCCAGACATGGTTTTCGCCCCGCACCCGGTAGGCATATTCGCCGCCGACGTCGAGGGCATGGCGGTAGATCGGGGCGTCGCCGAACGCATCGCGATGGCGTCGCACTGCCTCTTCCGCGATCTCATCAAGGCCTACGCCTTCGATCCGGGTCGCAGTGCCGGTGAAATAGGTCCGCACGAAATCCGACCGCAGGCCGACCGCGTCGAAAATCTGCGCGCCGCAATAGGACTGATAGGTGGAGATGCCCATCTTGGACATCACCTTGTAAAGTCCCTTGTCGATCGACTTGATGTAGCGCTTGACGATCTCCTTGTCCTCAAGCTTGTGCGGCAGCTCGTCCTTCATGGCGATCAGCGTTTCGAAGGCGAGATACGGATTGATCGCCTCCGCCCCATAGCCGGCGAGACAACAAAAGTGATGCACCTCGCGCGGCTCGCCGGACTCGACGACCAGGCCGACCGAAGTGCGAAGGCCCTGGCGGATCAGGTGGTGGTGAACGGCGGCGCAGGAGAGCAGCGAGGGGATCGGAATGCGATCGGAGCCGGCGTTGCGATCCGACAGAATGATGATGTTGATGCCGTCTCGAACCGCCTTCTCGGCCTCCGCGCACAGGTTGGCGAGCGCCGGCGCAAGTCCGGCCGCGCCATGATCGGCCGGCCACACCGCATCAAGGGTGAGCGACTTGAAGTGGGAATCGCTCACCTCCGAGATCGAACGGATCTTTTCGAGGTCTTCGTTGGTCAGGATGGGCTGGCGCACCTCCAGGCGTTTGGTGGTCGAAAGGCCGTGCAGATCGAACAGGTTCGGGCGCGGCCCGATGATCGACACCAGGCTCATGACGATCTCTTCGCGGATCGGATCGATCGGCGGATTCGTCACCTGGGCGAAGTTCTGCTTGAAGTAGGTGAACAGCAGCTTTGGCCGGTCCGACAATGCCGAGATCGGCGTATCGTTGCCCATGGAGCCGACCGCTTCCTCCCCGGTTGCGCCCATCGGCGACATGAGGATTTTCAGGTCTTCCTGAGTGTATCCGAAAGCCTGCTGTCGATCCAAAAGCGTGAGGTTGGACGAAGGCGGTCTCCTCTTCGCCCGCGGCAGGTCTTCCAGGACGAGCTGGGTGTTGCGCAGCCATTCCTCATAAGGATGGCCGCCTGCGAGCTTCGCCTTGATCTCTTCGTCGGGAATGAGGCGTCCTTCCTCGAGGTCGACCAGCAGCATCTTGCCGGGCTGCAGACGCCATTTGGTGACGATGTCTTCTTCCGGTATCGGCAGCACGCCCATCTCGGATGCCATGACGATGCGCTCGTCTCGCGTGACCAGATATCGCGCCGGGCGCAGGCCATTGCGGTCGAGCGTGGCGCCGATCTGGCGGCCGTCCGTGAACGCGATCGCGGCCGGCCCGTCCCACGGCTCCATCAATGCGGCGTTGTATTCGTAAAAGGCGCGCCGCTCGTCATCCATCAGGGTGTTGGAGGCCCACGCCTCCGGGATCATCATCATGACCGCATGGGCCAGCGGATAACCGCCCTGCACCAGAAACTCGAGCGCATTGTCGAAGCAGGCGGTGTCGGATTGGCCCTCATAGGAGATCGGCCACAGCTTGTGAATGTCGTCGCCGTAGAAGGGCGAACGGGCCGAGGATTGCCGCGCCGCCATCCAGTTGAGATTGCCGCGCAGCGTGTTGATCTCGCCGTTGTGGGCGATCATCCGGTAGGGATGGGCGAGCGACCAGGTCGGGAACGTGTTGGTCGAAAAACGCTGGTGCACCAGAGCAAGGGCGCTCTCGAAATCTCGGTCGCGCAGATCCGGGTAGTAGCGGCCGAGCTGATCGGCGAGGAACATGCCCTTGTAGATCAAAGTGCGGCTTGAGATCGAGACCGGATAGTAGTCGGCATAGCGCCGCTCGCGCATTTTGTAGAGGCGGCCCGAGATGGTCTTGCGCAGAATGTAGAGCCGCCGCTCGAACTCATCGGCATCGAGTTTTCGATCCCCCTTGCCAATGAAAACCTGCTGGTGGAACGGTTCGGTCGGCTTCACCGATTGACCGAGGCACGCATTATCGTTCGGCACATCGCGCCAGCCGATGAGCCGCATGCCCTCGCGCGCGATTTCTTCTGCGAAGACGTCCTTGATCTCTCCGCGCCAAGACTCTTCGCGCGGCATGAACAGCACGCCGACCGCATAATCGCCCGGCGCCGGCAGCGTGAAGCCCAGTTCGGCCGCTTTCTTGGCAAAGAACTTGTGAGGTATCTGAACCAGAATGCCGGCGCCGTCGCCGGCGCGCGGATCGGCGCCGACCGCGCCGCGATGCTCAAGGTTTAACAATATCGTCAGCGCATCCGCGACGATCTTATGGGAGCGGCGTCCCTTGATATCTGCAATGAAGCCGACGCCGCACGAGCCCTTGCCGATTGCAGGATCATAAAGGCCTTGCGCTGCTCCAGCGCCCTGTTCAACGCGATCGCCCGCGAGGTTAGCGTCGCCTCCTTCCATCACGCGTCCCCCGAGGCGCACATCGTGGGTCGAATCCGAACCCGATGGCGCCAGGCCTTGCCGCTGAAACGAGGTTGTCACGGTCATCGCTTTTCGCCTCCTCGCCGGCGGCCCTTGGCCGGCCGGCACTCCCACTCCCCCTCGCCCAGAGTTGGCGCTGCGGCCCAAAGGCCTAACTATGTCAAGCAGGCAACGTTCTCGCCAGCCGATTTTTGGCGCAAACACGCTGCCTTTCGGCCGTCGCGCCTTTTTTTATGGCGGCAATCTCCCCGCTGGTGGCGGCAATCTCCCCCGACGCGGACCTCCTCTGCCGCATCCGGTCCGCCTATAGTGAGACAGCATTACTGTCCTAAATGTAGATGCCAAAATTTTGGCAGGGATTCAAGACTCTGCCCAGCAAATTCCACGCCGCGCGCGCTATTTTTTGCGTTCGCTGGCGCGGCCCGTGCGGCAACACTATGACCCAGACACCTTGCGGACCGCTTGCCTTACGCCGGAAAGTCCATAGGGCGGATTAGCGAAGCGCAATCCGGCCCCAGGCGGCAGCGGGTTACGCCTTCGACGAACCCGCCCTACAAGTGTAATCGATACTGCGAACGCCGCTGAACAGAAAGGAATGCACATGGAATTCGCCAGCGACAACGCCGCCGGTGTGGCGCCCGCCATCTTGGACGCCGTGGTTCGCGCCAACGCGGGATTTGCCATTGCGTACGGAGACGACGCCCTGACCCGCCGCCTCGAGCGCCGGATCTCGGAATTGTTCGAGCGCGACGTTGCAGTATTTCTCGTCGGCACCGGCACGGCCGCCAATGCATTGGCGCTTGCGCATCTGTCGCCGCCGTGGGGGGCTGTGCTGTGCCACAGCGAGGCTCATGCCATTGTTCACGAATGCGGCGCGCCGGAATTTTTCGGCGGCGGATTGCGGCTCGTCGGCATCGAGGGCGAGGGCGGCAAGCTGCAACCACAGGCCATCCTGGCGGCGCTCGACCGGCACTTCGGACTTCGCCCGCACCAGATGCTTCCGGCCGCGCTGTCGCTCACCCAGGCGAGCGAATGCGGCACCGTCTACCGGATTGATGAAATCACGGCCTTGGCGACGCTGGCTCATGAACGGGGCATGGCGGTGCACATGGACGGTGCGCGGTTTGCAAACGCGATCGCCCGGCTCGACGCGACGCCGGCCGAGGTCACCTGGCGTGCGGGCGTCGATGTGTTGTCTTTCGGCGCCACCAAAGGTGGCGCGCTCGCCGCCGAGGCCGTGGTGTTTTTCGATCCAGCGCGCGCCGAAACGATGGCGGAGCGCCGCAAGCGAGGCGGCCACCTGGTCTCCAAGCACCGTTTTCTTGCGGCGCAGTTCGAGGCATTCCTGGCGGACAACCAGTGGCTCAAGCTCGCAGCCCACGCCAATCGCATGGCCGATCTTCTTGCCGCCCATCTCGCCAGCGCGAAGCTTAAGCCCGTGTGGCCGGTCGAGGCGAACATGGTATTCGTGCGGCTGCCCCAGGCTTTGCACGAACGCCTGCAGGCCGCTGGCGCCCACTATTACGTGATCCACGCCGATCCCCCTCCCTGCACTCTCCCGCAAGCCGGGGAGGGGAGGGAAGGGGGGACCTCAGGTCATGTTTTGGTTCGCTTGGTGACATCTTTCGCGACGACGGAAGCGAGCGTCGAAGATTTCATCTCGCTTGTAAAATCGGCGTATTGAGCGCCAACATCCGCCTCCCCCGAGCGCTCCTGAAGCACGGCGAAGCATCTGGAGCATTTTGCCTAGGAACAAACTTACCCGGTACGACCACGCCACGGGCAGCAGAAGTTTCATGCGCTTTTGAATCTTGAGTGGGTGCAGAAGCCTTAAGGGCGCACGGCCTTGGCGAGGGCCTTGATCGCTTGGATGCAGTCTTGCGGGCGGCGGCAAAGAGCATCCAAGCGATCAAGGCCGCGAGTGATCGCGGGTTGGCCGCTTTTCACGTCCTGCCCCACTCGAAATTCAGAAGAGCCAGCATTTTTCGATGATTCAATCACGTCGAATACGTCGAAAACTGCACCAATCTTGCGGGGAGCGGCCGGCCGCCTGGGGACATTTTACCGGAACGCTGCCCGCCCGGTCTCATTGCCCGTACCGGGCCGGGCGATCTCGTGTTATGAGTCTCAGGTTCATTCCCGTCCGCGCTGTCATAACCGACCAAGCCGGGGCGTGAATTATGCCCTGCCGCAAACGAATGCTTGTGGTGACTGATCGCGCGCCGTCACGGGCGACGACCACACCAAGGCGGGTCAACCTGTCCAGATCCAACGGGGGCAACATGAGAGGCATAAAACCTGTTCTGCGGTCGGCGCTTGCCATCTCCGTCGCAGTGTCGGGACTAATGGTGCTTGCGCCGTCGAGCGGCGTCGCGCAGGACCCGCCCCGGTCGCTGACCGGCCGCTGGGCGCCAACCGGAATGCTGGCGCCCGCGGAGATCATAGTCGAGGTGCGGCGGGCGGGATTTGAACCGATCAGCCGTCCGGTTCTGCGCGGCCCCGTCTACGTTCTGATCGCCCTCGATGAAAGCGATAGCGATGTGAAGCTGACGGTCGATGCGCGCAGCGGCCGCGTGCTCTGGGTGAGCGATGCCATCGGCGCGCGTTACGGCGGCTATTACGGCTATCCGGCATGGCCGCGCTATGGGCGCCCGCCAGTGCCGCCCGCTGACATACCCAACGCCGGGCCTGGCAGAAACAACTTCCGGCCGGACAGAACAACCGCATCTGTGCGGCGTTCGCCGCCGCTGCCGCGCACTCGCCCGGCCGATCTCGCCGGCGCGGCGACTACGCAAAGTCCAGCGCCCGCATCCCCCTCCCTTCCCTCCTCCGCAGGCGAGGGAGGGAAGGGAGGGGGCAACACGACGGCCGCCACCGCCTCCGATGGCGCGCCACTCGCAAAGTCGCAGCCGACGCCGCCGACAATGGTTCCGGTCGCGCCGCTGGAATGAAATGATTCGCAGAAAAAGCGCCCCGGCATTCCGGGGCGCCCGATCTCTTCAGACCTTCGGTTTTTGACGTTCGTCGAGGCCGATTACGCGGCCGCCTTAGAGTCGATCGTCTTGCCGTTCTGCGGCGCGCTGATGCGAATGGTACGCGGCTTCATGGCCTCGGGCAGTTCGCGCACCAAGTCGATGTGCAGGAGACCGTGCTCCAGGCCTGCACCCTTCACCTCGACGAAATCCGCGAGGCGGAACAGGCGCTCGAATGAGCGTGCCGCAATGCCCTGATAGAGAAGTTCCGACCCGCGGGTATTAGCTTCGCGAGCCTTTTCGCCCTTCACGGTCAGAGTGTTTTCCTTTGCTTCGATGGTAAGCTCGGATTCGGAAAATCCGGCAACAGCGAGAGTAACGCGATATGAATTCTCGCCGGTCCGCTCGATATTGTACGGCGGATAACTGTTTCCATTCTCGAAGCCCGCCGTCTGGTCGAGCATCGAAAACAGCCGGTCAAAGCCGACAGTGGAACGATAAAGCGGTGAGAGATCGAATGTGCGCATGCATATCCTCCTTTGAAGCGACATGCGGCGGTCCGCCCATGGGCCAGACCTGTTTGTGCAGCCGAACGGCCTGCACGCGCCATATATGGGCACGCTGATCGCCGCTTCAAGGTCTCTGAGCGGAGCGAAAGGTCGGCAGGGCGGAATGACTGCAGCGCATTGCCCGCCTCATTTTCGAACCACTCGCTCAGGTCGCCGTCGAAACCTGCCCGCCTTTCGCTCGGCAACGGCACACTGCGCCGCGCCACTGCGCCTTACGATTTCGCGCGGTTCCCGCATATTTGTAGTGAGCGCCGCCGGCGGTTGCGCTAAGCGACGTCGTGTGAATGTCCCCGCCTCCCGCTTCCCGGCCGCGAGGCGGGCAGCCGTCGAATTGCGGAAATACCGTTCGATGAAACTCGTTTCCATTCCAGCCAATCCGGTGCCCGAAGGCGCTGTGGTAGGCGTTCTCAAGACGCCCGACGGGATCTCGATCAGGTTCGCGCGCTGGCCAGCGCCGCGGGATCGCAAGGGGACAGTGTGCATCTTTCATGGGCGCATCGAGTTCATCGAAAAATACTTCGAGATTGTCCGCGATCTCACCGCGCGCGGCTTTGCGGTGGCGACATTCGACTGGCGTGGCCAGGGCCTCTCCGACCGCCTGCTTAGGGAGCCGCGCAAAGGGCACGTGTCGAGCTTTGCCGAATACGACACCGATCTTGAGACTTTTATGAAAGAGGTCGTTCTGCCCGATTGTCCGCCGCCGCTGTTCGCGCTCGCCCATTCGATGGGAGCTGCGGTTCTCATTCGTGCAGTCGCACGCGGGAATCGCTGGTTCGACCGGCTGGTGCTGTGCGCTCCGATGATCAAGCTGACCAACATTCCGTTGCTTGCCTTGGCTCCGGCGCTCGCAAGGACAATGCGGATTGCCGGGCTCGGAGGCGCGTTCGTCCTCGGCGGAGGACCGGTCTGCAGCGCGTCCGCTCCCTTCCTCGACAATCCCGTCACGTCAGACCCGATACGCTATGCCCGCACTGCCGCCATCCTTGAAGCCGAACCGGCTCTGGAGATCGGCGCCCCAACGATTGCCTGGGCCGATTCTGCATTCCGCATCATGGCGGAATTTGCCAATCCGGCCTTCCCGGCAAAGCTGCGGCAGCCAATGCTGATCATCGCCTGCGGTCGCGATCTCCTGGTTTCAACGGAAGCAATTGAGGAATTCAGCAGCCGCCTGCGGGTCGGCTCCCATCTCGTGGTCCCAGGCTCCAAGCATGAAGTCATGATGGAGCTCGACGCGTATCGCGGCCAATTCTGGGCGGCCTTTGACGCGTATATTCCCGGAACCCCGGCGTTTTGACTTGTCGCCCGGACTGCGGCTGTGGCGTTCAGCGCGTGCCGGGAGGGATGATCCCTTCCGCCGCGAATCTTTCTCTGCCGGCAGGACTGGTCAGCCGCGCCGCGAAATCTGCCGCAACGGGAGAGATGTTGTCGCGATGCCAGAGCGAAAAGTTGGTAGCGAGGGCAAACTCCCTGGGAAATGGTCCCGCAAAAGCGTCGCGGCTCGCTTGCACGATCTCGCTGGATTGCGATACGCCGAAATCGGCTTCGCCCGCTACGACGCGGCGCGTGGTTTCAAGGCCGTCAGGGGCGAACGCGATTTTTCGGAGGACCTCGTCCTTTACGCCCAGCGTCTCGATTACCTTCATGAAATGAGCGCCCACGGTCGCCCCGCGGGCCGGATCGGAAACCGCGATGCGGCGGGCCGCGAGCAGTGCAGCCTTCAATTTTTCAGGGGTAGAGACATCAGGCTTTTCCAATCCCGGCGTTACCGCCACGCCGGCGACCGTGCTGCCTAAAAGGGTGGCAGTGCCGTCCCGCAGCGCGCCCCTGCTCTCCGCATTTTGGATTAGCGGCGCGGTCGTGATGAGCAAAGCTGCTTCGGGATCTGCCCTGAACCTTTGTTCCGTGGCGCCCGCGGTGTCGAGAACGACGATCACCTTGTGTCCGGTTGCGTTTTCATATTCGGCCGCGATGGCCGCGAGAGGCGCCTTGACGACGGCCGCCGCGTAGACCTTCACGTCCTGCCCCTTTTCGCCATGCGCGCAAGCAGCGCTCGTCGCCAGCACAGAAACGGACAAAATGGCCAAAAACATCATCCTCTTCATGTTGCCTCCGGTGAAATTCGTGTTGCAAAAGCATCATGCGGCTTCGGTCCCGAAGGGACAATCGTGTCCAGTTTGCAACACACCAACAACAAATGGATGCAGGCTGCTTCCCCTTCCCGGTAATCTGGTTTACCAGAGCCTCGGGGATGGGGGGCGGGTGGCCCCGACCTCCGCGGCAATTGCGTTGATCAACGGCCTGGAGTCGGGGCCACGTTGTCTGGAGCCAAGGACGCAGCGGGGTTGTCTGCGGGACGTTGGGCTCGCGGAAATTGCCCCGGGCGGCGTGGCGCTGCCTCATCTCATTAGGAAGGCGGCAACATTAACTGAATTATTTCCGGTACCGCAAACCGGCGATCGTCGTTGTCGCCAGGGCACGGTCATGTCTCGTGCATCTCTGGTTTTGCCGACTTTCGGTTGTTTTCTGGTTGGCGGGTGAACTGAAGCAGTTAATGTTGCGGCTGTCCTGAGCTCGGCTGTTGTGTGTGGCGGGCGACCCTGCCTTCAGGCGTTGAGCAACGCCAGTGCGGCCGCGTGGGTGCGGCGATCCCCCGCTGCGACGATGCGGCCGCCCGCCTCCGGCGCATCCCCGTTCCAGGTGGTGATGATGCCGCCGGCGCCGGCAATGATCGGGATCAACGCCGCCACGTCGTAAGGCTTGAGTTCAGTCTCGATAACGAGGTCCACGTGACCGGCCGCCAGCATGCAGTAGGAATAGCAATCGCCGCCGTAGCGCGACAGGCGGACCGCCTCTTCGACCCTCCCAAAGGCCACGCGGTCAACTGCGTTCATTAGTCGCGGACTCGTCGTGTAGAGAATTGCGTCGGCGAGCGTCGGGCAGGGTCGAACCCTCAGCGCACGGTTGCCAGCCGGCCCCCGATAGGCCGCAGCGCGGCCATCGCCAGAAAAGCGCTCCCCGATGAAGGGCTGGTGCACCATTCCAAACACCGGCCGTCCCAACCGGGTCAGGGCTATCAGCGTGCCCCACGCGGGCATGCCCGAAATGAAAGACTTGGTGCCGTCGATCGGGTCGAGCATCCAGACGAACTCGGCGCCGCCGCGTTCAGCGCCGAATTCCTCGCCGATGATCCCATGTGCAGGAAATTTCTCGCGAATTAGCGCGCGCATCGCCTGTTCGGCGGCGCGGTCGGCTGCCGTCACCGGATCGAAGGCGCCGCCGCAGCTCTTGTCTTCGACGCCGAGCGAGGTGCGGAAGAACGGCCTGATGGCATCCCCCGACACCGCCGCAAGCTCGCCCACGAAAGCCTCAAAATCCACCGCAGTCATCTCTCCGCCCCTTCGTGCGGTGTCGCGGGCCTGCCCGCGCAACACATCCGGAGGTACCTGTTACCCCTCCCTCACATGCGTGAGAGACATGGGTGGCGGCCAGGGTCAAAAAAGGAAAGTTTGGAGACTAGGTTAACAAGCTGCGATTTGCCTCTTGCATTTTATGCCGCCTGATGACATGTATGAGCCGTGCGGTAGCGCGTCCTGCGTTACCGCCGCCCTCCTTGGGCGTTTCCTCCCTAGACTTGGGCCGCTGGGAAGCCAGCGGCCTTTTTTTCCGGCCCATTGGGCTCCGGAAGTCCTGCGAGCCACGCATAGCGGCTGCCGCCATTTAGCCATTGAAGTTTGTGCATTGCAGTGGCAATTTTCGCACTGCGGCAACGCCTGTTGCTGCGGCCCCGATTGTGGGCGTTTCCTCCCTAGACTTGGGTCACCGGCGATGCTGGTGACCTTTTTTCTTGGTTTCAGCGACCTGCTGACTTCTCGTTGCGGGATTGCGCCGGCCTATTCTGCGGCAGACCTATAGGGGTGCAGTTCCTGGAGAGCAATCTCGTTAAGCCGATCCGAGACCGCCTCCAGATCCCTTGCGACCGTGGAGAATGAGCTTGACCGCTCCAAGCGGCGCTCGTCCATATACAATGCGCGGTTGATCTCGAGCTGAACCGAATGAAGGCCGGCGGCAGGATTGCCATAGTGCTCGGTAATGAAACCTCCCGCATAGGGTTTATTGCGGCTCACTGAGTAGCCCCGTTCGTGCAACGTCCCCTCGATTGTATCCGCAATGACGCTCAGGCAACTGGTGCCATAGCGATCGCCGATCACAATATCAGAGCGCGGACGCTCGTCCTTCGGGCCGGCAGCCGAGGGCATGGAGTGGCAATCCACCAGAACTGCAGTGCCGAATTCGCGGTGGATGCGGGTCATGAGCTTGCGCAGCGCCCGGTGATAGGGCTTGTAGAGTCCTTCGATCCGGCGCAACGCCTCGTCGACGGGAATGCGCTGGTCATAGATTTCCTGCGCGTCGCCGACAACGCGGGCGACCGTCCCTAATCCGCCAGCCACCCTCATGGAGCGTGTATTGGCAAATGACGGCAGCCGGCCGTCGAACATGCGCGGATCAAGTTCGTAGGGCTCCCGGTTGACATCGACAAAGCAGCGCGGGAAATGTGCGCGCATCAGCGGATTGCCCCGCGGGACGACCCCAACCAGCAATTCATCGACAAAACAGTCCTCAGAGCGCCGCAGGACTGCAAGGTCGAGGCGTGCCGCCGCCAGGAAGGCGCGGGGATAGACGCAACCGCTATGGGGCGAGTTGAAGGCGACTGGCCCTCGCCATTCGGCTGGCTCCAGGATTTCGAACGGGGGGTCGAGTTCGTCAGGGTGCACGTTGATGACTCAATCGGGGCGCCGCGTCTCGGTTCTAAGCTTCCTGCTGCCGGAATGCCATAAAGTTCTCCGTGAAGCCCCAGGGGTCGTCACCATTCACGCCATATTTACCAAGAGTGTGGCTTATGGAAAGGTAGGCATTGGCGGGGAAGGGTCGCCTGTGGCCGACCCCAAGCCCATCACTTGAGCAAGCTGGCGAATCGCATGGCGACCAAGATTCTTCTGGCTGAGGATGATACCGATATGCGGCGCTTTCTCGTCAAGGCGCTGCAGACGGCCGGCTACAATGTCATTTCCTTTGACAACGGATTGTCGGCCTATCAACGCCTGCGCGAAGAACCCTTCGAGCTGCTGCTCACCGACATTGTGATGCCGGAAATGGACGGGATCGAGCTGGCCCGGCGGGCCGCGGAACTCGACCCCGACATCAAGATCATGTTCATCACCGGATTTGCCGCAGTGGCGCTCAATCCGGATTCCTCCGCGCCCAGGCAGGCGAAGGTCCTCTCAAAGCCGTTCCATCTTCGCGACCTCGTAAGCGAGGTCGGCAAGATGCTGGCGGCGTGACTCCCTCCCCGTCTTCGGGGGTGGCCGGGGTGGGGTTCTTTCACCGCCCGGGTTTTGCCCGTTAGTTAGCCCCGCCCGGCCTCGCTGCGCTCGGCCGCCCTCCCCCGAAGGCGGGGAGGGATCAGAGGCGATCCGCTTGCGGGCCTCGCTGCAAGCCGATATAGGATCGACCCGGCCCATCCGGGCGCGTAGCTCAGCGGTAGAGCACTACCTCGACACGGTAGGGGTCACAGGTTCAATCCCTGTCGCGCCCACCATTTCCGCCACATGACCCGCATCATCATCGAAGAGGATCATTTCCTGAAGATCGTGCCGGTCGTCCTCGACCCGGCGACTCCAGAGGCGCATCGGCTCGCGGTCGCGGATTTTTTTTCGCATGACGAGCCCGACTTTCTCGGCTGGTGCGGCCGGCTGCAGCAGCGGCTCGGCGGTCTCTATCCGGCCCAAGTGATATTCGCCGCCGATGAGGCCGATCTTGCGGCAAAGATCGGGGATGCGGACGGAGTCGTGGTTGAAAGTTTCCGCATCGACGATGCCGTTCTGGCGGCAGCGCCGCGGCTCGCCGTCGTGCACAAGTTCGGCACCATCACAACCAACATCGATCTTGAGGCCTGCGCCAGGAGGGGCATCCCGGTGTCAACCCTGCGCCGCGTGGTGAACGTCGCGGTGGCCGAGCAGGCCTGCGCGCTCATGCTGGCGCTTGCCAAGCGCATCGGCGAATTCAACGGCGTGGTGGAGGAGGCGGCGCTGCGCAAGGCGGGCTTGCGGGTGCGGCCGCGACAGCCGCATTACATCGGCTATTCGAATTTCGCCGGCGTCACCGGGCTCAAGACGCTGCTCGGCGCCACGCTCGGCATCGTCGGCTTCGGCGAGGTCGGCCGCGAGGTGGCGCGACGCGCCCGCGCGTTTGAGATGGAAATCGTTTATTTCCAGCGCACCCAGCTCGCCGCCGCGGTCGAGCGGGAACTTGACGTCCGCTACCTGCCGCTCGATGGCCTGATGGAGCAGGCCGACTATATCCTCGTGCAACTGCCCTCCAATGATAAGACGCGCGGCCTGATCGGGCGCGATGCGCTCAGCCGCATCAAGCCGGGCGCTGTCTTGATCGACGTCGCCCGCCCGGAATTGATCGACCACGACGCCCTTGTGGAGGCCCTTCAAGCCGGGCGCCTTGGGGGCCTGGGGCTCGATGTGCTCTACAGCGAGCCTGCCGATCCTGCGGAGCCGCTTCTGCGCTACCGCGACCGCAACGTCATTCTCATGCCGCATACGGCCGTCGCATCGCGGGCGAATGCCTTGCGTGATGTGGAAACGCTGTGCGTGAATTTGTGGCGGGCAATCACGAAGAAGCGCGGACGGTGCTGACGAAGGTCGGGGCGTCATCAGCCGTTTGTCGGGAAATGGCGAGCGGGTGAAGGGAATCGAACCCTCGTCATCAGCTTGGAAGGCTGTTGCTCTACCATTGAGCTACACCCGCACCGGCCGCATACCTTTCGCGCTTTGCCGGCCCTCGGTCAAGCACACGGCAGCCAGCTCCAATATGCTATGACCTATTAAGATCGGCCATTGTGCAGCCCATATGTCATCGATCGTGTACATCTGCAATTGTTGCCGATCGTTGACATTTTTCCATTGTCGACGATCGTTGACATGCGTTAATGTAGGCGAACGATGACATTTTTACCGGCTAGTTTTCCACCGGGCCTGGCCCGACCTGCAGCGCATGAAACTTCTGCTACCCGGTGGCGCGGTCCTGCCGGGTCAGTTTCCTCCTAGACGATGCTCGTTCGCACACCCGCTGATCTCGGCGCCGTCATCCGTGGCCGGCGCAAGCAACTCAAGCTCGACCAGGCGGCTTTGGCCAAGCAAATTGGCGTCAGCCGTCAGTGGGTTATCGAAATGGAGCGCGGCCATGCGGGCGCGGAGCTCGCCCTGGTGCTTCGCGCCCTCGATGCTCTGAGCATTCGGCTCGACGCCATCACTATGGACCAGGCCGGGGTCCATCTTCGCGGCTCCGGCGCTGTCGATGTCGACGCCATCGTTCGGAAAGCGAAGAAATCATGTCCGCCGAACTGATCGCTCTTCTCGACGGCAAGGAGGCAGGCCGCATCCACCAACGACGCGCGCGGTCGCCTCAATTCATCTACAGCGACGATTGACGCAAAGCAGCAGGGGCCTATCCGCTGTCGCTCTCAATGCCGCTCGCCGCTCAGGAGCACGGCCGTTCCGTCGTCGAAGCCTATCTGTGGGGCCTCTTCAAAAGAATTTTCGTGGTGGGGGAGGTAGGACTCGAACCTACGAAGGCTTAGCCAGCGGATTTACAGTCCGCCCCCTTTGCCGCTCGGGACACTCCCCCCGATCGCGCCGCGTACTTAAGACACCCGAACGGGCTGGGCAAGTCCCGCTTTGTCGGTTCCCTTATCATTTCAAAACAATTTCCGCGCCCCGTTCTTCAGCGCTGCGGCGGCTGTCAAGCCATAAAGCCCGCTGCGCGGCGCGCCCAAGTCGGGCTTGCCCCACTTCGGATCAAAAAATGTGTCGAAATCGGCAACAGCCGATTTCGATGCGCCCTTGACGGCACCGCCGCAGGTGAGGCTTTTCGGCAATCCCAGCGATCAATGCGGTCCTGTCAGCGCCTATTGAGGGTCGCCGCCTGCACGCTGCGGACTGCCAGCGATCGGCAATCTGTCGCAACCGTCGGCTCGAACTTGACGAGAATGTGACGAGGCTTGATCACGTCGCATTAAGATCTCTGAGGCTTGATCACGTCGCATTAAGATCTCTATGGAGTACAATTGACGTCGCGCCAGCTTGCTCTAAACGTGCTGCAGCGCCGTTGCCCCCTCGAAGAGCGATTTCACACTGTTGCAATGACCCTGCCGGACCTTCGTAATCCAGACCATCTGGCCCTCTTCTTGGATTTCGATGGCACCCTCGTGGCCATCGCCAGTCATCCGGACGAAGTGCGACTGGATCCGAAGACGCGGGACGCCCTGGCCCAGCTCAACGAAGTGCTGACAGGCGCGCTCGCCATCATCACCGGCCGCGAAATCGCCGCGGTCGATCGTTTTCTGGAGCCGCTGCGTCTTTCGATTGCCGGCGTCCACGGGTTAATGCGGCGCAACGCGCAAGGAAAAACCTATGAATCGGCGTTCGATTCAAGGCTTCCTGCCGCAATCGAGCGGGCGGTGTTTCCTTTGCTGGCCAAGCACCCGGGTCTGCTTGTGGAACGTAAATACGGCGCCCTCGCGCTTCACTATCGGGCGCATCCCGAACTCGAGCAGGCGAGCATCGAAGCGATGGAGAGCGCAGTCGGCGAACTTGCAGCGACCGAGATCAAGCGCGGCAAAATGGTCGTCGAGGTGAAGGCGATCGGCGGCAACAAAGGGGCCGCTGTTGCGGACTTCCTCAAAGAGGAGCCATTTGTGGGCCGGCGGCCGGTATTCGCCGGCGATGACGCGACCGACGAGGATGCATTTGCGGTGGTTAACGCCAGAGGCGGCGTTTCAATCAAGGTCGGTCCCGGCGCTACCACCGCCCGCTTCCGGGCCGCTGGAACCGAAGAGTTCCTCGAATGGCTGCGGCGATTGCCGGCGCAACTCGCAGGATAATGGACATTGCGCAACCTCGATCTTGGCCTCATCGGCAACTGTTCCGTCAGCGCGTTGATCGACAGACAAGGGCAGGTCGTCTGGTGCTGCCTGCCGCGCTTCGACGGCGATCCTGTCTTCCATGCCCTGCTCGGCGCGCCTGCGTCAGCGCCGGACGACGGAGTCTTTGCAGTCGAGATCGAAAACCAGACTGGCGGCAGTCAGGCCTATGTCGAGAATACAGCGATCCTCAGGACGACATTGCGGGCCGAAGGCGGCGCCATCGAGATCACCGATTTCTGTCCCCGGTTCTACGTCCGCGACCGTGTATTCCGGCCGCAAATGCTGATCCGCCGCGTCGTTCCGGTTGAGGGCAATCCGCGCGTGCGAATCAGGGTTCGCCCGCGATTCGACTATGGGTCGCGGGCCGCCTCCATCACCTATGGCTCCAATCACATCCGCTATGTCGGCGACAAGCTGACGTTGCGCCTCACGACAGATGCCCCGATCGACTATGTGCTCGAAGAGACCGCTTTCAAGGTCACAGAGCCCATTCACCTGGTCCTTGGGCCGGACGAGACGCTCGCCGAGGGCCCTGCAGAAGCTGCACATGTCTTTCGCGAGAATACCGCGAACTATTGGCGCGGCTGGACGCACCGCCTCGCGCTGCCGCTGGAGTGGCAAGATGCCGTGATCCGCGCCGCCATCACCCTCAAAATGTGCGCTTATGAGCCAACCGGCGCCATCGTCGCCGCGATGACGACGAGCATCCCGGAAGCGCCCAACAGCGTCCGCAATTGGGACTACCGTTATTGCTGGGTCCGCGACGCGTTCTTTGTTCTGCGGGCGCTTAATAGCTTGTCCGCCGTCAGAACCATGGAGAACTACTTCCGCTGGCTCATGAACATCGTCGATGACGCATTGGGCGGCCACATCCAGCCGGTGTACGGGATCGCGCTTGAGAGGCGGCTGACCGAACGCACGATCCGCGACCTGCCGGGATACCGCGGAATGGGGCCGGTGCGCGTTGGCAATCAGGCCCACGAGCATTTTCAGAATGACACCTATGGCAGCCTCGTCCTCGGGGCAGCGCCGGTATTTTTCGATTCGCGGCTGTTTATGACGGCAGGGCCAGCCGATTTCTCCCAGCTTGAGGTTCTCGGCGAGCGCGCCTTCTATCTCCACGACAAACCCGACGCCGGCGTCTGGGAGCTGAGGTCGCGCGCGCGGGTTCATACGTCGTCCAGCCTGATGTGCTGGGCGGCTTGCGACCGGCTGGCGAAAATTGCGACGCGTCTCGATCAGCCGCAGCGGGCAGCCCTCTGGGCTGAACGCGCCAAAACCATTCGTGATGCGATTCTCGCGCGCGCGTGGTCGGACAAGCGCCAGGCCTTCGTCGAAAGCTTTGACGGCACGCACCTCGATGCCAGCGTGCTGCTGATGGGCGAGGTCGGATTCCTGCCGCCCAACGATCCGCGATTCGTGGCCACCGTCGAGAGGATCGAAGAGGTCCTGGGAGCGGGTCCGCATCTGTTGCGTTATGAGGAGGCTGACGACTTCGGCACGCCCGAGACTGCCTTCAACATTTGCGCCTTCTGGCGTCTTGACGCCCTGGCGAGAATCGGCCGGCGCGAGCAGGCTCGAGAGAAATTCGAAGAGCTGCTGCGGGTGCGCAATCACCTCGGCCTGATGTCGGAGGATACCGATCCGTCGACCAACGAGGCGTGGGGCAATTTTCCGCAGACCTACTCGATGGTCGGCATTATTAACGGCGCCATGCGGCTGTCGCGCCCGTGGGACGCGGTGGTGTAGGCGTGCGACGCTCGCCGGCGAACGCCTGCGCACGCTTCGTCCAACGATCATTCAGTCAGTGTTGCTCATGCGAGTCGGGCGGCATTATTCGGGGGAGTCGGGCAGCCGCGCCAGCCTCTCGAGGCGTTCTGGCGCGACGGTCGAACCGAGGTCCCTCGCCTTCTCGTACCACTTCTGAGCCAGCGCCACGTCCGGCGTTATTCCGCCTCTGGCGTTCAATTTCCCGACCGCCAGCGGGTCGTAAGTTTCCGCGAGCGCAAAGGCTGCCGGCGCCGAGCCGGCTTCGGCGGCGCGCTGGTACATCAGCCGGGCGGCGGCGAAATCTCTGCTCGCCATGAGGTCCGCGCCGCGCTTTATCATCAAGGCGATTTCATCCGCATCGTGCTGTGGCGATGGAGCCTCGGCAGCTGCGCGAACGTTCCTGACCGACCATTCCAATTGGAGGTTCTTGCGATCGGCCACGGTGTTGTCGCCGAGACGCAGTTCCAAGGTGAGAGTCATAGCGCCGACAAAGCCGCGCGGCGGCGCAATGACCGCACCTGAGAGTTCTTCGACTGACAGTCGCCACGCATTCGGCCCCACACGGGCGCCTGGCGATAACGTCGAGCCGGGCGCAAGCCCGCCGATCACCACGGATGCGTCCGGGCCTGCGTCAGCGGCCGAAACCGCCAGCCTCGCAGGCTCGTCCGGCTGGAGCGGCCGCACCGCGCCGACAGTAAGCTGCCGGGACACGGCTTGCGGCGGCGGCGCGGCGGGGCGAGACCTTTGTTCGCCGGACGGCAGCGCGATTTCCTTCGCGATCGCCGGAGATGTGAGCACAGGCTGCGAAGGCTCCGGGGCGGCCGGCGCTGCATTGACCATGGCTGGGGTCGATACGCCGCGTGCAGGGTCCCCCGCCGTTCCGGCTGAACGACGGCCCGCACCCGATTGGGCGGCCTGAGACATCGAATCGAGGTTCCGGTACGCGGCGGGTCGCGACTGTTCCGATGTCAACCCTTGTTGACCAGATTGCCCGGAGCGCGGCGCAAGCTGCGGCGGCGAGGGCCGCGGAGCCGAACCCAATTGGTATCCGACAAAGCCGACGGCGGCGACCACAACGATCCCCGCGAGCCGCCCATACCGCGGCCCGCTCGAAAGCGGAGGCGGCGGCTCCGGAAGTCGGTCGGGCGCCAGCGCTAACCTCTTGCGCAACTCCACGGCAGCGACATCGCCAGCGAATGTCCCGCGTTGCTTCGACCGTCTCCACGGCGGTTCCGAAGATTCCGGCGCCCCGCTCCGCGGTGTGGCGTCCCGTTTCAGCGTCGGACTCTGCGGTGCAGCATCGGCGTTTGCAGCGTCACCTTTTGACAGCCCGCGATCCAAATCTGGAGCTGGTTCGGCATCCCGAACCTTCTTTGGCGCATAATTCAGCGGCCCGTCTTTCGACGGCCCCTCATCGGACTCTTGAGCCGGCACACTCATAAATCCCCTCCCCGGCCATCTCGATGTGGTTCCTATCGCGGCTTAATCCCCCCGGCTGGGCGTCAGGTGCTGATGACGTGCATCACAGGTTTCGTGCATCACAGGTTTGCGGATCAAGCATGCTGCGGGTGGACAAAACAAAATCGAGCCCGCCGCAGGACAAAGCCTGCAGTCAAGGCCGTTTCGACTGGAATGCAGCGGACGGGCTGCACCGAACGCCGCGTCCGACGCGATATGACACCACCCACGCGCCGTCGCTCTTTCAACCAAGATTATCCCCATTCTTGGCTCGCGAGCCGCAACGGAGCGCGACTAACGCCGCCCCTTGATGCGGCCGGCTGTCGACAAGCTTACGCCGCTTCGCAATTGAATCATCTCAAAGCGCGTTGCGCGTTATTTGACGGCATTGTGACTTTTTTCGGAAGCGGTGGAGCTTTCCACCTCGATTTGACGTCCCCGCATCGGGCGGCATGGGGGCCGAGAAAAAATAGCCTACGATAGTGAGAATAATTGCAAAAAAAGCCCCGCGAGATGCGGGGCCGAAGTCCAGGGAGGAAAACTCCGTCAAAGGAGCATATACAAGATATCCCAAACGGCTCTTCAATTGGTTGCAGATTTACCACACCCGGACTGAAAAGTTGACATGGTAAAAACAAGATCCTAGCGGCCAGGCGCAGGAGCGCAGTAGCGAGAGGCCTATTGCGCCGGCCGTCGCGGGTTTCGCTTTCGCCAGCGGGCCGACGCTGCACAATCCCGTAAAGCCGCGCTCACTCTAAAACAATCACTCCAATTCTGTGCGCTGCCTCAAGGAGAACCTCGTCGCAAGTCGAGAGCGGGGGGCGCCGGACCGCGGGCTCCAAATGTGCCGCGTCATATGCCGTCAAATTTTCGGCCCTCGCCAACCCGACCACCTCATGCCGGTTGCGCCCTGCCGTGGGGGCGGGATTGACGCTGACGCTGATCCCGCTGATCCCGCCCGACGCTCCTGCCTTCAGCCGAATCGCGGCCTGAAGCCCTTCTCCGTCGCTTCGATATATCCGGCGAACGGCGCGCCGACATGGCCGGGCAGCACCAGGGCGCCGGTCGAGGCGGCGAGCTCGAGCACCATGCGGCGGCTCTGCCGCGCCTTTTCGGCATCGGAGTTCTTCGGGAAATTCCAGTGCGGATAGTAGACCTGCAGCAGATGATGGAACACGTCGCCAATAAACAGCGCGCGTTCGCCGCCGCTTTCGAGCCGGAACACCACGTGACCGGCCGAGTGCCCGGGCGTCGGGATAATGTCGAGATGTTCGTCGAGCCGGTGCGGCCCGGTAACGAGGTCCGCTCGCCCGCCTTCGACGATCGGCAGCACGCATTCCCGGAAGGTGCCGAACTCCACCGGCTCCGCTTTGTCGGGATCGGCGTCGAGCTTGCGGTAGTACTCGAAGTCCGGCTCTGAGATGACGTAGCGGGCGTTCGGGAACGTCGGCGCCCACCTGCCGTCGCGCAATTGGGTATTCCAGCCGACATGATCGTGGTGAAGATGCGTGCACATCACGTAGTCGATATCCTGCGGCCGCGCGCCGGCGGCGGCGAGGCGATCGAGGTAGGGCGTGTTGAGCATGTTCCAGAACGGCCGCGTCGGCCGCGGCTTGTTGTTGCCGCAGCAGCAGTCGATGAGAATCGTCTTCGCGCCGGTCTGCACGAGCCAGCTGTGCACGCTGAGCTTGATGAGGCCCTTGCCGGCGTCATAGTGATTTGGCGCCATCCAATGGGCGTGCTCGGCGGCGATTGCGTCGTCGTATTCGGGAAAAATGTCGCCCGGCCGGTAGACCGGCAGATAGGTTTCCTCGATGCGCGTAATGCTGACCTTGCCGACCGAAAACACCGACATGACTTTCCCCGCGTTCTCTCGACATGAATTGCCGGGCTTGACCCACTCGCTTTGTATCACTTACCGGAGTCGTCGCCGGGCTTGTCCCGGCGACCCCGAAATTTAAGGTGCAGAGCAAGAATAATCGAGGTGTCTGGGACAATCCCGGATCAAGTCCGGGACGGCCACAATCCGAGAGGAAAGCTGGATGGACCTCGGCATCAGGAATCGTCGCGCGATCGTGACCGGCGGCGGCAGCGGCATCGGCTACGAAACCGCGCGCGTGTTTCTCGAGGAAGGCGTGCGGGTCATGATCTGCGGCCGTAACGAGGCAAAACTCAATATGGCGCGCGGTGCGCTGGCCAACGCGACCGGCGGCGAAATTCACGCGATTCGGGCCGATATGTCGAAGGAAGCCGAGATCGTACGGCTGGTCGATGCCGCGCAGGCGATGCTCGGCGGCGTCGACATTCTGGTGAACAACGCCGGCACGATGTATTCGGGCCGCTTTTCGGCGCTGACGGATGAGGCGCTGAAGCTTCAGCTCGAGACCAAGCTGTTCGGCTTCATGCGGGCGATCCGGCTTGTCTACCCGCTCATGAAGGCGCAGAAATGGGGCCGCATCGTCAACATGATCGGCGGCGCCGGCAAGGAGCCGGACCCCTATATGTTCGGCAGCGGCATGACCAACAGCGCGCTCCTGAACCTGACCAAATCGCTGTCCACGGAATTCGGCGAGGACAACGTGCTGGTGAACGCCGTATGTCCGGGCTGGGTCGACACCAATCTTTGGCGCATGAATGCGCAAGGGCTGCAGCGGGAGCTGGGCGTTCAGTCGGACGACGACGCGCGGCGAATCGCGGCGCGCAAAAATTCGCTGGGCCGCTTCGGCACGCCGGCAGAGCTTGCCAACGCCATCGTGTTCCTGTGCTCGGAACGCGCAAGCTACATCACCGGAGTGTCGCTCAATCTCGACGGCGGGCGGCTGAAGAGTTTGTGGTAGGCTCGTGCCGCGGGTCGGCGGATTGCGCGGCGCCAATCCGCACGGCGGCATGTAGCCCGGGTTGAGCGAAACGAAATCCGGGGGTCGGCTCATCTGGCGGCAACGCCGTCCCCAGGTTTCGCTGCGACCAACCCGGGTTACAATTGGCGAGGCAACGGAGGCGCACATGCGCGACCGGCGGACATTTCTTGCGACTCTGGCGGCAGCCGCCGTCGTGGCGGCGCGCGGCGCCGACGCACAGACCTCGCCCGCGCAAAACTGGCCGACCAAATCGATCCGCATCATCGTGCCTTACCCGCCCGGCGGGCTCTCCGACGTCTTCGCGCGCCTGATCGGAGACAAACTCGCGCGCCGGCTCGGCCAATCCATCGTCATCGACAACCGGCCTGGCGGCAACACCATCATCGGCACCCAGGCCACTGCGCAATCCGCGCCTGACGGCTACACGCTGCTGCTCACCAACGGGGCGCTCAGCATCAACCAGAGCCTCGTCGCCAGCCTGCCCTATGATCTTAACCGCGACCTCGCGCCAGTGATCTGGCTCGGCGAGAGCTACGGCGTGCTTGTCGTCAACGACAGGGTGTCGGCGAGAACCTTGCCCGACCTTATCCGGCTCGCAAAGGCGCGGCCGGGTAAACTCGCGGTCGGCGTGCCGGGCGCCGGCACCAACTACCGCATTGCGATCGAGCAGCTCAAGGACATCACGGGGATTGACGTGACGGTTGTGCCCTACAAGGGCAGCGCGCCGGCCATTTCCGACGTCGTCGCCGGCCAGATCGAGGTCGAGATCGACAGCATCGTTCCGCTCGCACCTCAGATCAAGGACGGCAAAATCCGCGCGCTCGCGGTGCTCGCCACCACCCGCACGCCGGACCTGCCTGAGGCGCCAACCACCGCCGAGGCCGGGCTGCCCGAGCTTGTGCTCTACGGCTACAACGCGATCCTGGCGGCGTCCGCGACGCCGCGGCCGATCATAGAGAGAATCAATGCCGCCGTGAACGAAGTGCTCGCCGACCCCGACACCATCGCGCGCGGACGCACGCTCGGCCTGCGCATCGGCGGCGGACCTCCGGAGCAACTCAAAGAGATTATGGACAAGGTGACGGAAATTTATGCGAAGGTTATCAAATCCGCGAACATAAAGCCGGAGTGACGTCGGCGCGCTGAGCCTTGGTCTTCAACCTCAGCCAATTCTCCCTCGGTTGAGTCGAGAATATTACATTTTGATTTACTGCAATTTCACCTTACCGCAATTTCACCGCGTCTGCGCAATCCTTAATTGCGCGATGTTGCCCTCAAACTACAGTCAGCGAGGTGCTGTTTCGCTATAAAGGCGACGGAGGCGGCGTCAGTATGATTTATGTTGGGAGGATCAACAATGAACGCTGTGCTGACGTACGCGGCGGATACGCCGTTGACACGGCGAACTTGCGCCACCAAAGGAATTTGGGCAGCCGCCATCGCAGCACTCTCCGCGATGGCTTTCGCGGTCGCCTCGGACGCATTCGCGGCCGACGTGCCGCTGCCAGGACCGGGCAGACCGCTACCACCGTCCCCCGTAGCGGCGCCAATTCCGTCGCCGATACCATTTTATTATAATTGGACCGGATTCTATTTCGGCGCCAACGTGGGAGCTGCGCGCGAGAGGACGACAATAACAGATGATTTCTTTAATGTGAGCTCCGCCAACAGTGGTTCTGGATCTATCTTTGGCGGTCAGGCCGGCTACAACTGGCAAATCTCGCCCCAATTTCTTGTCGGCGTCGAATGGATGTTCGACGTAGCAGATATTACTTCGAACACGGCGGTGACCGTCCCCCTCCTGCCGCCCACCACCATTACATTTGATGAAAAAATCGATTGGATCCAGACGCTCGCAGCCCGCTTCGGCTGGGCGGTAAACAACTGGCTGTTCTATGGCAAGGCCGGCCGCGGCTGGGTGCACGACACTGCAACGCTGACCTTCGTGATGCCGCCCATTCGCGTCGTCCAACCCGCGTCCGACACCGCAAGCGGTTTCATGGTTGGCGCCGGCATCGAATATGGCTTCAGTCCCAGCTGGAGCGCCAAGCTCGAGTGGGACCACATCGGATTGGGCGATGTGACCCACCCCAGCATCTTCGCCAACGATACCATAACCGTGTCGCGCCAGGTCGACTTGCTTGCCGTGGGCTTGAATTACAGGTTCTCAGGATGGTGAGAACTGGGCGTCGAAGGCGCGGGCCGCACCTTAGCCGGGTTGAGCCACCGGGTCCGGCCGATGATAAACTCCGCGAAACCCGGGAACGGCCGTTCCACTTCGAGGCGGGGATCCCGGGTTGCGCCTTCCCCAACCCGGGCTACGGCACCTGCCTCTATCGCACCGCCTCAATCACCTTGCCGACCTTCGCAAAGATCTCGCCAATCTCGTCCTCGCTCACGATCAGCGGCGGGCTGAGCGCAATGGTGTCGCCGGTGACGCGGATCATGACGCCTTGCTCATGGAACGCCTTTTCCATGGCCGCGTAGGCGCGCTTGCCGAAACCGTCGGGCTTGGAGGCGAGGTCGATGCCGGCGACGAGCCCGACGGTGCGGATGTCGAGCACGCCGGGCAGCCCGCGCAGCGTCATGGCGGCGTCCCCGAATTTCGGCTCCAGGGCGCGGGCGCGCTCGAACAGTTTTTCCTCGCGGTAGAGGTCAAGCGTCGCAAGGCCGGCCGCGCAGGCGAGCGGATGGGCCGAATAGGTGTAGCCATGGAACAGCTCGATGACGTGCTCCGGCCCGCGCATGAAGGCGTCGTAAATCGGCGCCCGCACGATTACGCCGCCCATCGGCACGGCGCCGGAGGTGACGCCCTTGGCGAAGGTGATCATGTCCGGCGCCACGCCGTAGCGTTCCGCTGCGAAGGCGAAGCCGAGCCGTCCGAAGCCGGTGATGACCTCATCGAGGATCAGGAGAATGCCGTATTTATCGCAGATCGCCCGCAGCCGCTGCAGATAGCCCTTAGGGGGCGGCAGCACGCCCGTCGAGCCCGCCATCGGCTCGACGATGACGGCTGCGATGGTGCAGGGGTCGTGCAGCGCCGCAATCCGTTCGAGGTCGTCCGCGAGGTGTGCGCCCCACTCGGGCTCGCCCTTGGTGAAAGCCTGGGTCTCGCGGTTATAGGTGTGCGGCAGATGGTCGACGCCGGTGAGCAGCGAACCGAAGAACTTGCGATTGTTGACGATGCCGCCGACCGAGATGCCGCCGAAGCCGACGCCGTGATAGCCGCGCTCGCGGCCGATCAGGCGGGTGCGGGCCCCCTCGCCGCGGACGTGATGATAGGCAAGCGCGATCTTGAGCGCAGTGTCGACCGCCTCAGAACCGGAATTGCAGAAGAATACGTGATCGAGATCGCCGGGCGCCAGCGCCGCGACCCGGCTCGCAAGCTCGAACGCGTGCGGATGGCCGAACTGGAACGCCGGCGCATAATCCAGCTCCTCGGCCTGCCGCTTGATCGCAGCGACGATCTCGTCGCGGCCGTGTCCGGCATTGCAGCACCACATGCCGGCCGCGGCGTCGAGCACGGCGCGGCCGTCGGCGGCGTAGTAGTACATGCCCTTTGCCCGTGCAATCAGCCGCGGCGCCTTCTTGAAGGCGCGGTTCGGCGTGAACGGCATCCAGTAGGCTTCGAGGTCGTTGGGGAGGGGGGCGGCAGAGAGGCGAGCTTCGGTAAGAGACATGAGGGCTCCTGGCGAATAGCATCACGGCGCGGATGAGCGGGTGTAGTACAGACTGCCTGGCCAGGCGATCAAGGCGGAGTTCTGAAGCTCGGATTCCCTGGTGGCAGGGAACTTGGCAGGGGGTTCTTTTGGGATCGGCGCAGATTCGGCGCTGCAGAAGAGAATTCGCCTCGCATGCCCAATGGCTTACCAGAATTCCCTAATTCCCTGCCTGCGCGAGGCAGGGAATTTTACGTGGTGCTAACAGGGAATTCTTCAGTGGAGCAGGGAATTCGTGCGGCGAGGTCCCGGTGGCCCGCCTTGCCGCCCGGATACGCGGCTGCTACCAACCCAGCCATTCATTTGCAACCGGAATGCCGCGATGATCGAACCCAAAAGCAACAAGCTGAAAGCGCGTTTGCCGCGCGGGCTCGTCGATCGCGCGGGCGCCGAGATCGCGGCGACGCGGCAGATGATGGAGACGATCCGCAAAGTCTACGAGCTTTACGGCTTCGAGCCGGTGGAGACGCCGGCGATCGAATATACCGATGCGCTCGGCAAGTTCCTGCCCGACCAGGACCGGCCCAATGAGGGCGTGTTCTCGTTCCAGGACGACGACGAGCAATGGCTGTCGCTGCGCTACGACCTCACCGCCCCGCTCGCCCGCTATGTGGCGGAGAATTTCGATACGCTGCCGAAGCCCTACCGGAGCTACCGGGCCGGCTACGTGTACCGCAACGAGAAGCCGGGGCCGGGGCGGTTCCGGCAGTTCATGCAGTTCGACGCCGACACAGTGGGTTCAGCCTCTATGGCCGCCGACGCCGAGATTTGCATGATGGCCGCGGATACCATGGAGGCGCTGGGACTTGGCGGCCACTACGTCGTCAAAATCAACAATCGTAAGGTTCTCGACGGGGCGCTGGAACTGATCGATCTTGGCGGTGAGGCGCATGCCGGCAAACGGCTTACTGTTTTGCGCGCGATCGACAAATTGGATCGACTGGGCGAAGCGAGCGTCCGGGCGTTGCTGGGCGAAGGACGAAAAGACGAGAGCGGCGACTTCACGACAGGCGCCGGACTTACTCCGGCTCAAATCGAGTCGGTGCTTGGCCTGTTGGAAGCAAAGCCCGAGTCGGATGACAGCATCGCGTCGGCCGAACTTCGTCTGCGCGATAGCAAGACCGGCAACGATGGAATTGCGGAACTACGACAAATATCAGATTTCGTTGCGCAGGCCGGTTACAAGAACGATCGTATTCGTATCGATACCTCGGTCGTCCGCGGCCTCGAATACTACACCGGCCCCGTCTACGAGGTCGAACTCACGCTCCCGATCACAGGCGATGACGGCAAGCCCGTCCGCTTCGGCTCGGTCGGCGGCGGCGGGCGCTATGACGGGCTCGTCTCGCGCTTTCGCGGCGAGCCGGTGCCGGCCACCGGCTTCTCGATCGGCGTGTCGCGCCTGCTCGCCGCGCTGATGCAGCTCGGCAAGATCGAAGCGAAGCCGGAGCCCGGCCCGGTGGTCGTCACGGTGCTCGACCGCGACCGCCTCGCAGACTATCAGCGCATGGCCGCCGCGCTGCGGGCGGCCGGCATCCGCGCCGAACTTTATCTCGGCGCCGGCAAATTCGGCGCGCAGATGAAATACGCCGACCGCCGCCGCAGCCCGTGCGTGGTCATCCAGGGCTCGGACGAAAAGCAGCGCGGCGAGGTGCAGATCAAAGACCTCATCGTCGGCGCCGAGCTCGCGGGGCTGTCGAAGGAGCGCGACGATTACCTGCGCAGGCAGGCGGAGGCGCAGTTCGCCGTGCCGGAGGATCATCTCGTCGAGGCCGTGCGCGAGGTGCTGGCGCGGCATAAGGTGAATTGGGAGCAGTCGTAGGATGGGTTGAGCGCAGCGAAGCCCATCCGCGGCAGCGCCTCGTGGAAAGGCGAGGACGGGTTGAGCGCAGCGAAACCCATCCTGCGGGGACCATCCTGCGGCGGACAATACGCCCCGGCATCCGCCCAGGCGCGCATGAGCTGCGCGAAGGCCGCCTGTGTTCCGGGCGCGGGCGTCCGGCATTTCATGAATGCGGAGTGAGCGATACGTATGATGCGGCGGGCAAAGGCGCGGCGGGGTCGACGCAGGATGCCATTCGCTGCAGCCAGGCGCCGTTGCCCGCCCTACGCCGCCGCATCTTTGGCGCGCAGGACATGGACAGAGAAATAATTCTGCGCGTCGACGAAGGTCGCGGCGCTCGTCCAGCCGGCGCCGAGGGCCCGGCTGCGGAACGACTCAACGGTGTATTTGTAGCTGTTCTCGGTATGAATGGTCTCGCCGCGGCGGAAATCGAACGACTTGCCGCAGGCGCGAACCCGCTGCCGCGCCAAACTGACGAGGTGCATCTCGATGCGGCGCTGTTCGGAGTTGTAGCACGCGCGATGGCGGAAGGCGGCGGGGTTGAACTCGCCGCCAAGCTCGTGATTGATGCGCATCAGCAAATTGAGGTTGAACGCCGCCGTAACGCCATCGCGGTCGTTATAGGCAGCGGTGAGTATGTCCGGGTCTTTCACAAGATCGACGCCCACCACGAACAGCGCGCCGCGCCCGAGTATCGCGGCGGCTTGGCGCAACAGCGCGTTGGCTTCGTGCGGCTCGAGGTTTCCGATTGTCGAGCCGGGGAAAAAGCCGATGCGCGGCCGGCCGCCAAGTTCCGCTGGAAGCGCAAATGGCGCCATGAAATCCGCCGCGATCGGCAGCACCCGCAGATCCGGCATTTCCTGCTGTAGCTGCGCAGTTTCAGCCGCCAGAAAGGCGCCGGATATGTCGACCGGCACATAGGCGGAAATCTGCGGCGCCGCGCGCAGGAGAATGCGCGTCTTGGCTGACGAGCCGGCCCCGAATTCCACCACTGCCGCGTTGGCGGGTATTAACTTGGCGATCTCGCCCGCACGCGCTTCGAGAATGCCGATCTCGGTGCGAGTCAAATAATATTCTGGCAACGTGGTGATGCGCTGGAACAGTTCCGACCCGATCCGATCATAGAAATATTTCGGCGGCAGCCGTTTAGGCTCCGCGAGCAAGCCCGCCAGCACGTCATCCAGAAATGTTCGCCCAGGATCATCGATGGCAAGCGCACGTGGCCTTCTAACAACGATGCTCATGCGCTTCCTCCGATCAAGGATTGACGAAAGGCTAAGCCTTCAAGGCTTAAAAATCGGCAAGCCGCAGGCCGGTGAACTGCCACCGTGCGGTCGGGTAGAAGAAGTTGCGGTAGCTCGCGCGGGCATGCCCGAGCGGCGTCGCCACCGATGAACCCCGCAGCACCATCTGATTGACCATGAACTTTCCATTGTATTCGCCGAGTGCGCCCGCAAGCGGGCGGTAGGCCGGGTATGGCGCATAGGCGCTGCGCGTCCATTGCCATACGATGCCGAACGCGTCCTCCAGCTCCCCGGCGCGCGCCGCGACCTCCCACTCGAATTCGCTGGGCAGATGCTTCCCGGACCAGCGCGCGAAAGCATCCGCCTCGTAGTAACTGACATGACTGACGGGCAATTCCTCGTTGAGCGGCGACAATCCATTAAGCGCGAAAACAAACCATTTTCCGTCGATTTCGCGCCAATTTCCGGGCGCCGACCAGCCTTGGGACATAACCGCAGCCCAGCCGTCGGAAAGCCATAGCTCCGGGCGCTCATAGCCCTTATCGCGCATGAATGCCAGCCACTCGCCGTTGGTCACGAGATTGCGGGCGAGCCGCACCGGGCCGACAAGCGCGCGATGAGCCGGCGTTTCATTATCGAAGCAGAATCCGCCGCCCTGGTGGCCGACCGTGTGAATGCCTTCGGGCAGTTCGCACCAGTCATTGCGGCGCGCGGCGCATTGCGGCCAAACCCAGTTTGAATCATAAACTGGCGCCGTCGGATTTTCCGAGAAGGCGTGCAGAATGTCGGTGAGCATCAGCTCCTGATGCTGCTGCTCGTGATGAAGGCCAAGTTCGACAAGCGGCGCGATGTCACTGATAGCCGCGGGCGGCGCGTCGGCCAGCAGACTCAATATGCCCGTCTCGACATGGGCGCGATAGCGCGTCACTTCCGCGGCGTCCGGCCGCGTCACCAGCCCGCGGTTCGCGCGCGTATGACGCGGACCGGCGCCGACGTAATAGGAATTGAACAGAAATGCGAAGTGCGGATCATATACGCGATAGGAGGGAACGTGCGGCGCCAGAACGAACTGCTCGAAGAACCACGTCGTGTGGGCGCGATGCCACTTGATCGGACTGGCGTCCGGCATCGATTGGATGACCTGATCCTCGGGCGACAACGGCGCAGCACGCCGCTCGGTCTCAGCGCGCACAATTCGAAAGACGTCTGACCATGCGTCGCGGGCATCGGCGCCATAATGATCCGGCCCTAATTGATCCAGCGAGAATCCAGCCTCGTGACGCGCTGGCGCCCGACGGCGAAATGTCCTGCCGCTCTCTCGCTGCATCGACAGACCGTAAGCCTCAATATCGGACTTGAGCGTATCAATCACGCCAACGGGACAGCGGCGGCTTGCCCCGAGCGCTCGGCTTGCACATGCTCATCGGCATAACGCGCTTCCCTCCTGCCCCGCTTACGCGGGTTTCATCAAACATAATTTACTGGATTAGCCAGATAGTGTCTGCTCGTCGCTTTGCAACGCCTCCAATGAAAATTCGCTTGGACGCCCGCCTCAGAACCGCCACCGTCGGCGCGCAGGCGGCCCGTCGAATCGTTTGCGGAACGCAGTTCCCGGCAGGTTGCCTGGCTCAGTCGATTCGAACCGTTCCGTCAGGCATGTTGCCGGCCATCATCGTGAGCTCGGCGGTGCGCGGCTGTCATCCGCACCCGATCGCCCGTTGCTGAGGGACTTGTTGAAGCCCGGTTGCTGGGACGATGGTTATTTGGACGGCGGCCTCCCCGTCAGGCCGCTATTGCAAATCTTCGTGATATACTCATCCTGTCCAGGCGTCCGCAGGACCTGAGGAGGCCAGGATGCCGTTCAACTCCAGCACAGTCTGCGCAGTCATGACCACTGCGGCCGTGGCGATGATGGTTTCAAACGCCGCCGCCTTCGACGAGAGCCGATATCCCGACTGGTCGGGGCAATGGAAGCGCCCGCCCGGGGTCGGAATCCAATGGGACCAGACCAAGCCGCGCGGCCTTGGACAGCAAGCGCCGCTGACGCCGGAATATCAGGAGCGGTTGAAAGCAAGCCTTGCTGATCAGGCGCAGGGCGGACAAGGGCTCGATAACCTCTATAAGTGCATTCCCAACGGCATGCCGCGCGTGATGAACGTGACCTTTCCGATTGAGTTCGTTATCCTGCCGAACGTCACTTACGTGAATTTCGAAATCTTCATGCCGCGCCGCATTTATACGGACGGACGCAACTTTCCTGCCGACGAAGAGCCGAGCTTCATGGGCTATTCGATCGGCAAATGGCTCGACACCGACGGCGACGGCCGCTTCGACACGCTTGAGGTCGAGACCCGCAACTTCAAGGGACCGCGCACCGTGGAGTCCACCGGCATTGCGCTGCATGACGACAACGAGACCGTGGTCAGGGAAAGAATCTACCTCGACAAGGCCGACAACGACCTGATGCATAATGAAATCAGCATCATCGACCACGCCTTCACGCGGCCATGGACAGTGGACAAGCATTATGTTCGCGAACGCAAGGTGCTGTGGATCGAAGCGAGCTGCAATGAGAACAACCATCACGTGGTCATCGGAACGCAGAATTACTTCCTGAGCGGCGATGGCTATCTGATGCCGGCCCGCAAGGACCAGCCGCCGCCCGACCTGCGCTATTTCAAGCAGGCGGGCAAGTGACGATGCCCCACATAACCACCGACGACGGCGTGAAGCTTCACTACCAGGAGGTCGGGACCGGGATTCCGATCGTGTTCGTGCACGAGTTCGCCGGCGACAGCCGATCATGGGAAGCTCAGTTCCGTCACTTTGGCCGGCGCTATCGCTGCATCGCCCACAACGCTCGCGGCTTTCCTCCCTCCGACGTTCCAGAGGGCGTTGAACGCTACTCGCAGGCGCGCGCCCGCGACGATATCCGCGCCATGCTCGATGGCCTCGCGATCGACAACGCGCATATCGTCGGCCTGTCCATGGGCGGATTTGCCGCGCTGCATTTCGGCTTCACTTATCCCGATCGCGCGCGCTCGCTTGTCATCGGCGGATGCGGCTACGGCGCGGCGCCCGATCAGAGACAGAAATTCATCGAAGAGGCAGAGGCCGCCGCGGCGCGCTTCGAGGAGATCGGCATGGCGAAAGCCGCCGAAGCCTATGCGCTCGGACCGACCCGCGTCCAGTTCCAGAACAAGGATCCGCGCGGCTGGCGCGAATTCGCCGGCCAGCTTGCCGGGCATTCCGCCAGGGGCTCGGCTCTGACGATGCGCGGCGTGCAAAGCCGCAGGCCTTCTCTCTACGATCTCACCGAGGAAATGAAGAAGATCACCGCTCCCACGTTGATCATTACTGGCGACGAGGATTGGGCCTGCCTCGAGCCCGCGATTCTGATGAAGCGGATGATTTCAAGCGCCGGACTGGTGGTGATGCCGAATTGCGGCCACACAATCAATCTGGAAGACCCGGACGCCTACAACAGGCATCTCGATGACTTTTTCTCCGCCGTGGAGTTGGGCAAGTGGCCGCTGCGCGATCCCCGCGCCATGGCCGCGACGATCCTGGGGAGGTAGGGCGCAGGCATCCCGGATTGCGGGACGTCCCTTGGCAATACCGTAATCCGAAAATGACAAGCCGCGGCGGGGCGCTGCCTGGCCGCCGCTTGCGATTTTCCAAAAGCGTCCGGGTCGGATTGAAACCGGCGCAATGGCCTCTGCTGTCATTTCTTCGGCAACGGCTTAATCGCCGCCAGAAATTCCCTTGTGCTTCCGAACTCGCGATTCCACTCCTTCAAAAGCGCGTCGCGATTGAGTTCAATAAAGGCCCTCACTTGGCGTTCCAGCGCTGACGATATGCCGCCCTCCGCCGGCTTGTCTGGATCGAACGGCACTGTCGCCTGCTGACCGCCCGGGCGCACCGCCTTGGGCGGATCAATCATGACTTTGATGCGTGGTCCGTGTGCAATCCCAGGCGCCGGCTGAAACCACAGAGTGTTGAAAATGCCGGTATCGTCCTCGTTCAACACCGTCATGGCAAATGCGTATTCCTCCTCGATGAGCGCGTCGGCCAAATCTGCAAGTCGCTGGCGGGCATCGGGCGCCGTCGCCATGTCCTGCAGAAGCGAGATCGGCAATACGAACGCACCTGTGCCGCTGACAACGGTGGCGCCCTCTCGCGCAAGCTCGGGATGGGCTGCCAATTCCTCGAAGGCGCTGGATCGGACGCGAATATTGAGGTGCCGGGTCATGGTTTTGCTTCGGGCGCCGATTGGCTGATCCGACATAAATAACAAGCTCAGCTAGACAACGCCAGCGCTGGCAGCCGGCAACAACTTTTTCCGGATGACGCGGCTGCCAGTACGGCAGGGCGGGCATTTCGCGCGCTCAGAACCCGTGGCTTGCCAATGCCGGTTCGCGCGGACGCAATGTCCGCGCGGTCAAGCGCCGCCGGACAGCGTGGGCAAAATTGCTGGCGGCGTCGCCCCGCTGGAAATGTCGTCGCAGGGCGACTTTGCCCATCCTGCGGAGCCACGGCCGCGTTCACCTGCCGCATTGGCATGCTTCTTGCGGGGCATCGCAGCAAGCACTACGCTGGTGTTGTTGGACCGGAGGCGCCTCGATGGCCTCGACCAAGCTCCTGATCGACGATGTGAGCATGAGATTCGCGACGCCCGCAGGCGCCTTTCATGCGCTCGACCACATCGATCTCGCGGTGCCGCGGGCCTCCTTCGTGAGCCTGATCGGGCCGTCGGGCTGTGGCAAGAGCACCATCTTCAACATCGTGGCCGGACTGGAGGAACCGAGCGAAGGCCGCGTCCTTATCGACGGCGTCGACGCCACCGGCGCCATCGGCCGGGTCGGCTACATGCTGCAGAAGGACCTGCTGCTGCCGTGGCGGACGCTCACGGACAACATCATCCTCGGCATGGAGATTAAGGGCGTGAAGCTCGCCGAGGCGCGGGCGCGGGCGCTGCCGCTGCTGCGCCGCTACGGCCTTGCGGGCTTCGAAAATGCCTATCCGCGCGCGCTGTCTGGCGGCATGCGCCAGCGCGCCGCGCTGCTGCGCACGCTGCTGCTGGACACCGACGTGATCCTCCTCGACGAACCGTTCGGCGCGCTCGATGCGCAGACGAGGCTGCGCATGCAGGAGTGGCTGCTGAAATTGTGGGAGGATTTCGGCAAGACCGTCGTGTTCGTCACCCATGACGTCGAGGAGGCGATCTTCCTGTCCGACGAGGTGCATGTCATGGGCACGCGGCCGGGGCGGATCATCGCCACCATTCCGGTCGCGCTGCCGCGTCCGCGCCTGCGCGCCTGCACTGCCACGCCCGACTTCATGGCTCTCAAGGAACGCTGCCTCGGCCTCCTGCACATCGAGGCGCCTGCGGACATCGAGGACGCCGCATAGCCATGCCGCGGACTTCGGCCAACGTCGTTGCGACCACGCCGCCTCCTGGATCTGCCCCCAACGCGGACGGGGTGATCGCATGGGGCGCGGCCACCTCTTCTCCCTCCCCCCTTGTCGGGGAGAACCGGGGTGAGGGATCGGGCGCATTGGCTCCGAAAGTGCCCGCTGGCGCGCCCCCCATCGCCGACCCCTCCCCACGAGGGGGAAGGGAGCAGGCGCTGCCGAAACCTGCCCGGCGCCTGCCGGTGCAAAAGGACTGGCCAACCGCCGCCATCGTCGCGGTTCAGATCGGCATTCTTGTCGCCATCATCGCGGGCTGGGAGATCGGCGCCGTCGCCGGCTTCATCGACAAGTTCTTCTGGTCGCAGCCAAGCGCGATCTATCGCACGCTGACGATCTTCTTTACCACCGGCGACGCCCTCGCGGACATCGCCTTCACGTTCCGCTCGACTATTCTCGGCTTCTTCATCGGCACCTTTGCGGGTTCTGCGCTCGGCCTGTCATTCTGGTGGTCGAGGAACTACGCCGCCATCATGCAGCCCTACATTATCTGCTTCGAGTCGCTGCCTAAGCTCGCGCTCGCTCCGCTCATCGTACTGGTGTTCGGGATCGGCATCGCCTCCAAAATCGCGATCGCCACCGCGCTCACCCTCGTTGTGTCGACGCTCACGACGTTTGCAGGCGTCAAGGCGGTCGATCCTGATGGCGAGAAGCTGTTCTATTCGCTCGGCGCGTCGCGCCTTCAGGTGTTCCGCAAGCTCGTGATTCCGTCCTGTCTGCCCTGGATCATATCGGTGCTGCGGGTCAACATCGGCTTGGCCCTGACCGGCGCCATCGTCGGCGAATTCATTGCCTCCCAGCACGGGCTCGGCCGCGCCATCATCTATGCGGGCCAGACTTACGACATCGCGCTGGTCTGGGTCGCGGTGTCGGTACTCTCGGCTCTCGCCGTGGCGATGTACGTCACGGTGTCGTGGATCGAGCGCCTGCTGCAGAGAGGCATCAGGGGTTAGCGTTCGTAGCAACGTTCGGAGGATGGGTTGAGCGAAGCGAAACCCATCTGGTCCGTTTCCTGCAGCGAAGTCGATGACGGGCTTCGCTGCGCTTCCTGCGCGCTTGAAGAACGCATCGACAAGCGAACCGATCGAAAAAGGAGAACCCCATGCACAGACGCCGGTTTCTCACATCCGCTGCCGCGGCGGCCGGAGCCGCCACGATCGGCCGCATCGCTCCGGCGCGGGCGGCGCGCGAGGTGCTGGTGGCGGAGCCGGTCCATTCGACCGGCTACCTGCCGCTCTACATTGCCATGGCCAAGGGCTATTTCGAGGATGTTAAAGTCAACCTTGTCACCATCGAGACCGGCAGCGGCCACACCAATGCGGTGCTGTCCGGCCAGGCCTTCGCCTTCATCGGCGGCCCCGAGCACAATGCCTTTGCCAAGGCCAAAGGCGCCGAGCTGCGCGCCATTGCGGCGTGCGTGGATCGCGGCAACACCTACATCTGCGCCGCGCCCGGCTTCGAGCCAAAGGACACCGACTGGCCGCGCTATTTCAAGGGCAAGACGATCGCGGTCGGCCCGCCCGGCGGCACCCCGAACTCGATCCTGCGCTTTTTGCTCGGCAAATGGAAACTGGACGCCAGGAAGGACGTGACGCTGATCGAGACCGCCAACTCCGCAACAATAGCAGTGGTGCGCGCCAGGCAGGCGCAGATCGCGGGCGCCACGGAGCCGTACCTCACTCAAGGCGTGCGCAACAAAGTCTGGGGCGAGCCGTTCTACAACGTGCCGAAGGAATTCGGCCCCTATGCATATTCGACTTTCAACGTGCGGCTCGACAGCGTCCAAAAGGAGCCCGAGCTGGTGCGTATTTTCGTGCGCGGCATCGTGAAGGGCCTCAAGCTCCTGTACGGCGACCCGGCCGAGGCGAGCGCGATCGCCAAAGCGCAGTTTCCGACCATGCCGATCGAAGACCTGCGAGCGACGCTTGATCGCTCCTTCAGGGACGAATTGTGGAGCCGTAACGGCGTCATCACCCGCGCATCCTGGGACACCGCAAGCGCTGTCGTGCGCGAGGCCGGCATTCTCAAGGCGGATATCAAGTACGAAGAGATTATCGATATGAGTTTCGTTGAGAACGGATGAGGATCGTTCGAAGGCGCTTCTCCCCTCGTCTGCCCGTCCCTGGACTTGATCCCGGGATGGTTGCGGGCATCCACGTCTTTCTTGCAGAGCGAATTGGACGCAGATGGCCGGGACAAGCCCTGGGACAAGCCCGGCCACGACTCCGCACAAAGCGGCTCAATGCAATCGGGGGCGCGCTACGGCGGTTCCCGGTCGATGGCGATCAGCGCTCGCGCATCCACGCCCGTCACCCGCGGGTCCATCGCTTTCGACATAAAAACTCTTGCGAAGGCGATGGATGCGCGGGTCAATCCCGCGCATGACCAGATTGGATCATATTGACCGGAATCCGCTCGGCTCAGAACTCGCCGCTCAGAGCTCGGCGTTGGTCTGGACGTCGCAGATGCCCATCCCGATCTGAAGGCGGCCGGAGTCGCGATTGCGCTCGATCAAATGGGTGCATGTGCCCTCCGACTCGAGCTGCACGGCCGCCTGCTGACCGCCGCGGGCCGACGGTCGGCCGTGCGGTTGCTCCTCCTCAAACTCCTCGCCGCCCTGCGCACCCCGGCCCTGGCCCGTCGTGTACTCGCGCTGCTGGCCGGCGCGGCCTCCGGCTTCGCTCTGAGGCCGCATCAGGGTTGCCCGCTCGGAAACGTGGGTCTTCACCATCGCGGCAGAGTCGCCGACCGGCTGTACGTTGAGAACGCGGATATCGAGGCGAAAATCTTCAACCGAGCCGAGCTTGTCCGACATACCGCTGAGCACGAAGTGCTGGAGCCGAAGCAGCTCCGGCTTGGTGATCGTCATGGATGTCATCAGCCTGCCTTGCCCTTCGGTTTGGATCGCATTGGTCCGGCTGAACACCGCATTATCCGCGATATTGTTTTGGGTCCATTGGCGAACACGCGACAGATTGTGCGACTGCACCATCTGGTTTATGTCCCGCTCAATCATCCCCATGAACTGGCGCACCTCTCTGTTGCTGAGCTGCGGCGCCTGATCTTGCTGATACTGTTGTTGCTGGGAAGACTGCTGTTGCGCAAAAGCAGGTCCGTTCAGCATGAGAACGGCCGCCGCGGATCCCAGAACGATCGTCGGGAGCGACTTCATTGGCATTGTTCCTTTTAAGACGCGGTTGGTGCTTGCGGTCCCCTCCCTACGCGCCGGGATAACAACGCACCCGCAATCCTGGTTCACGCCGCCTTCACTTCAATCCGGCGCATGGCGCGTTGCGCCTCGGGCGGCTTCGGCACGCGGATTGTGAGCACACCCTTTTCGTAACGTGCGTCGACTTTCTCGTCGCGGACCTCGAACGGCAACCGGATCGTGCGCGCGAACGAGCCAAACCGCCGCTCCATGTAAGTGGTGTCGCCTTGCCTTTCCTCCTGCTCAGCCTTCTTCTCGCCCTTGATGGTGATGAGGTCGCCCGACAGGGTGACCTCAAAGTCCTTCTCGTTGAGGCCGGGCAACTCGGCGGTCACGACAAGCTCTTTGTCGGTCTCGGCCACATCGATCTCCGGCGTGACCGCGCCCCAGTCGGCGCGCGCGCGGCGCAGGCCGCGGCCGAAATCGCTGAAGAAGTCATCGAATATGCGGTCCACCTCGCGCCGGAACGACACGAAAGGATCGAGCAAATCGTCGCGCCACATGCTGGGCAGCGACGGCTTCTCTCGCGGCATGAGTGATCCGAAGTCCATGGCTGTACTCCTGTAGCTGTGTTTGGCTAGAGCGCGTCCCGCTCATATGGCTGGTCCCGCTCATATGGCAGTCTCGTAGGGTGGGCAAAGCGAGGCGTGCCCATCCTAACGCCGCGGCGTGGTGGGCACGGCGCGCATCCTTCGACAAGCTCAGAAGCGCGCCTTGGCCCACCCTGCGCGCGATTCTGTTCGATCGGAACCCGCTCCCGCGGGCAGTTCGCGCTTTGAAGCATAACTCCCGCGCTTGCGTTCAGTTGCTTAGCTTCCGTCACCCTTTGATGATCGCAACAGGAACCAGTCGGGCGACTTTCGCGGTGACGCCTGTCGCAGCCATCACATCCACGACCTGCTCGACATCTTTGTAGGCTGCCGGCGCCTCTTCGATCAGTCCCTTGGCCGAGGCGGCGCGAACCTCTATCCCCATGTCATGCAGTTCCTGCCGCAGCCGATTGTAATCGATCGCCTTCTTGGCCTTGTGGCGCGACATCACGCGTCCGGCCCCGTGGCACGTCGAGCCGAATGTTTCGGACATCGCGACCCCGGTGCCGGCCAGCACGTAGGAGGAGGTCCCCATCGAGCCGGGGACTAATACCGGCTGGCCTGCGCTGCGGTAGCGCTCGGGAATGTCCTCGCTTCCGGGACCGAAGGCCCGCGTTGAGCCTTTGCGATGGACGACGCAGGCGACGCCGCCGTGCTCCTCCAGCTTCGCGATATTGTGGGAGACATCGTAGACGATGGCGAGTTCTTCATCCGTGCCGAGAATGCGCCGCCATGCCCCCCGCACCGCGTGCGTGATGAGCTGGCGGTTGCACCAAGCAAAGTTCGCCGCGGCCGCCATCGCGCGAAAATAAGCCTGGCCCTCCGGCGAGGCGAACGGCGCGCAGGCCAGCTCGCGATCCGGCAAGGCGATCCCGTATTCCGCCATCACCTTGTCCATCAGCCGCACATACTCGGTGCAGATCTGGTGGCCGAGGCCGCGCGAGCCGGTGTGAATGAGAACCGTGACCTGGTCCTCGAACAAGCCGAAGGCCGCGGCGCGAGCGCTGTCATGGATCTGCGCGACACGCTGGATCTCAAGGAAGTGATTGCCGGATCCGAGCGTGCCAAGCTGATCGCGACCGCGCTGGCGCGCGCGTTCCGGCACATCTTGCGCGCTTGCCCCTGCGAAAGAGCCGCGCTCTTCAACCGAACAGGCATCGGTTTCGCTCGCGTAGCCTTGCGCGATCGCCCAGCGCAGGCCGGTGTTGAGGACCTCGTCCATGGCGCGGTCGTCGAGCGTTATCCGTCCGCGATGGCCGACCCCGGTCGGCACATCGCGCTGGATCTGCGTTGCCAATGCCGCGAGGCGGTCCCGGATTTCCGGAAAGCGAGCGCCGCTCGCGAGCAGCCGCACGCCGCAATTGATGTCATAGCCGACGCCGCCCGGCGAAATGACGCCGTCGGCAGCGCGCGTGGCGACGACGCCGCCGATCGGAAATCCGTATCCCTGGTGGATATCGGGCATTGCGAGCGCGGGTTCCTGCACGCCCGGCAGCGTCGCGGTGTTGACGAGCTGGTCGAGGGCGCGCTCCTGGACGAGATGCTCGACCATCGCCTCATTGGCATAGAGCCGCGCCGTCACGCGCATGTCGTTGCGGAAGCTGCGCGGGATCTCCCACGCGCAGGGCGCAACGTGTTGGAGGTCGGCAAGTGCTACCGGGCGCATGGCTCTTCCCTAGGTGTCGAACACAACGGTCGCTTCCCACCCGCCGTCGCGCTCGCAGACCGAAAGCTCGTGATGCGTGACGGCCTTGATGTCCTCCACCGCCTCTGCGGCTGCAGCCGCCACAGTCGCTTTCAGCTTGGTTGCGGCCAGCTCGTATATGCGAAACTGCATATAGGCGCGATATCCGGACGTCGCACGATAAAGGAGCTCCGACAGCCAATCGACGAGAAGGGCCTCCCGGTCTTTCGACTCGATCTCAATCTCCTCTGTCCGATCCGGCTGCAGGTCGGCGATGTCGTTGCCGAAAAGAAAAGCCATCATTCCCTGGGCTGCGTTGGCGAAGAGCTGCTCGGGGTCTGCGCCCCAGGCACGGAGCTTGACATCGCCGGGATGGTCCAGGAACTCAAAGCCGCCAGCCGCCCGATCGCACCTGGCGCGCGTCGTCGCATCGAGTCCATCGGTCATGGCGGGTTCTCGCTGCATTGAATGGATCCGCCCTGTTGAATTGAACGGCGGATCGGCCGCGCAGTCTAAGCCCGCCGCGAGCGCTCGGAAAAAAATGTAACTCCGGCCCCGCTAAGTCGTTGCTGCGACTCTTTGGCGGAGGGCGCTGGTCTGGTCCGCCGGAACGAGGCGGCGGCGAGAAAGGTTTCACCTATCGTGACAGGGAACCTTGCACGCAAAGCACCTCAGGGTGGGCGCCTTCGATTTGCCCACCCTGCAAGTAGTTCCACCCCGCAAACGTCCCATCAATCGTGAGTAACTGCCATGCCGGGAGATGCCACTGTCAAGAAGGTCAGCAGCAGGACGTCGCCTAAGGGCGACATGGGGCAGACCTATCTCACGTCCGGCAAGCGCGTGTCGATGCGGCTGTGGCAAAACGAGAGGCCGCAATCGACGCCGGTCACCGAACGCGATTACGAGACGGTGGGCTACGTGATTTCCGGCCGCGCCGAGCTTGACCTCGAGGGGCAGACCATACGTCTGGAGCCGGGCGATTCCTGGCTGGTGCCAGCCGGCGCCCGGCACGCTTACCGCATATTGGAGCCCCTTACGGCCGTCGAGGCAACAGCGCCGCCGGCGCAAGTCCATGGGCGCGACATGGCGCCGCCCAGGCAGGCAACGTAGGGCAAATTGCGGGGCAGTCGAAGGAGGCAAAGCAATGGCAACGACCGGCCTCGAAGTCTTTGACAGGACGCTGCACACGACCAATCTATGGCTCGACGAAATCTGCGCGGAGATCGGCCCCGATAAGCACCTGGCGTGGCATGTGCTGGGAGCCGTACTGCGGGCGATCCGCGACGAACTGCTGATCGGCCAGTCTGCGCATCTGGGGGCGCAGCTCCCGCTGCTGGTGCGCGGGGCGTATTTCGATCAATATCGCCCGGCCGCGCAGCCGGCAGCGGAGCGCTCGCAAGCGGATTTCATTGCCCGCATTCGCGAGGAGCTGACGGGTTGCCGGCCGGTCAGGCCCGACCTCGCCGCAACTGCGGTAATGCGGACACTCAATCGCCACATCACCGAAGGCCAGGTCAAAAAGGTCCGCGACGCGCTGCCAAGGAGCGTACGCGCACTATGGCCCGAGCCCGAGCATCCCCCGCAGGCGGGAGGAGGCAGGGAAGAGGCGGCGTTCCGCCCAAAAGAATCCAACCCCTGGGGGCCGAGTCCATCCCAGATGGATCCCGCCGAAGGCTGCCGAGAGACCATCGAGCACGAGTTGGAGCGCGCCCGCGCCGCCATCGGTGTCCGGACGATGCCCCCCGGCGCATCCCGGCCGGATGATGAGTCCGGCAGGCCCGTCGAAGTCCACCCGGCGGCGGTAAGGGCCGCGGAGCGAGGCTCGAGCCGCGGAACAAAAGCGCGGCGCAAAGCCAGGTAGCGAAATTAAACCCCGCGTCCGGAGACCAGGCGCGGGGGATGAACGATCCGTGTTCGGGTGGTCGGGAATATGGGTCTTCAAGCTGCCGATCGGACAGCGCGCAGATTGTCGGCGGAGGACTTGCCGGTCCTGCGATCGGCGATAACGTCGAACGAGACCTTTTGTCCCTCATTAAGGCCTGGCATCCCTGCGCGTTCGACCGCGCTGATGTGTACGAAGACATCCTTGCCGCCATCATCTGGCTGGATGAATCCGTAGCCCTTTTGGCCATTGAACCACTTCACGGTTCCTTGCGTCATATAACTCTTCTTCCAGTTGCGTGTGTCGTCAGGCCGCGCGTCGGCGCAGCCGGTTCATTCGAGATTTGGAGGAAAGTCGTCAGTCCGGACGCGAGGGCCGCGCCGAGGCCAAGTCATTCGGCCGAAGCTCGATAGCCGCAATGTATAGCGCTGTGGTTCTCGGCGCAAGATCCGGTCGAAAAATGTCCGGTCGAAAAGACGAGAGGCGCTTCCGGCAAACTTTCGGTTGCACGCGCTGGGGCCTCCATCTATCCCACGTCCCCCTGGGGCCCGGAGTTGCTCGGCTCTGCCGACAATGCTGGCGGCGCCCGATTGGCCGGAGAGCTTTGCGAAACAGAGCTGCGCTCGCGCGCATATTTTGCCGCGCGCCGCAAGATTTCCTCGGCCTCAATAAAATAGCCCAGATAGTGACCGCGGGCGGCCCGGTGCGCATCTGGGCGCCTCCGCGCGTCAAATTCGTCCCGCCTGGCGCTTAGCGATGCCCAAGCCCGCGCCAGATCCTCGACCGTGGCGCCGGACGCAACGAAATCTCGCAGCAAGGCGCCGAGGTGCGAGCCATTGTCAATATCAAGGCCGATCACATTGCCGTCGGCGTCCAACGCAATTCTGAGGCCGTTTGGCATCTCACTTGTCTCAGCGCTGGGGCCAGGGACGATTTCAACGTAAAGACGGTCTCTTTCGTGGTCATAGCAACCCTTGATGTCCGCAGTCGCAAGGCGTTCCACAACGGACCGCGCGACTTGCAACGGCAGGCCGCCTTTTGCGAGCAGACGGATGACATCAACCGGGCGCGAAATCGGGCCGGTGACGAGCGGGAATTCAGTCGTGTGCGCCATGTTGACCTCGCAGCGTTTGATCCTGACGCTGAGAGAGCGGGAAGCCGGGGAGGCATGCTTACGGCTGGCCAAGAGAAACTCCTCCAGGGGGAGCTTGGAAAGCAAATGCGGCCAATTCCGAGCGACAATGCTTCGTACGTCATCTTCGATGACATTGATGCGTTCGAACGCGGCAATCTCGAGCAGCGAGACCCTCGGGCCAGGCACGAGCCGCAAGCCCCGGGCGGGCCGGTTGGCGAACTCTCAGGACCAGATCTCGACGTGGTGGAATCAACGTTGTCGTGCGGCTTTTTACCTCTCCCCGTCGGGGAGAGGCAAAGAGCCGTGCGCTCCCCTCAACGTGAGGGATTGATGCGTCGATTGGCCGACGAGCGACACTGTAGAGCGGAGAGCGGTTCAGGGCGGCGTTCCGGGAGAACAAGCGATCGCTAGGCTGTATCCGCGGGAACAGCGTCTCTTCATCGTCCCTAAACGCGCCGCTTCCTCTCCGCCTCATCCCATGCCGAGAGCGCCTGGAAATCCGGCACGAAGCCAAGGCCTTTGCGCGCGTCGGAGGAGATGGCAGCTTGCGAGGTCACCACATCGACCAGCGCCGGCGCATTCCCCAAGGCGCGACGGAGCGCATCGGCGAGCTTAGCCGGGTCTTCGACCCGCTCGCCATGGGCGCCGAGAGCGCGCGCCATCGCGGCATAATCGGAGTGGCGCAGCGTGGTGCCGACCACCCGGCCGCCGTAGTTTGCCTCCTGGTCGTAGCGCTCGATATTCCACGCCGCATTGTTGGAGACGATGAAAACCGCCCGGGCGCCGTGGCGCACGGCGGTGTCGATCTCCATCGCATTGAATCCGAAGGCGCCGTCGCCGTTGACTGAGATCACCTGCCGCTCCGGGAAAGCGAGCGCCGCCGCAATCGCGAACGGCACGCCGACGCCGAGACAGCCGAACGCCCCGGGGTCCATGTAGGTGCGAGACGCAAGGCCGACCCGGGCGAAGCTCAAGAGATCGCCGCCGTCCGCGATCGCGATGTGGTCAGGGTCGGCGACCGCTGTGATGGCGTCGAAGATGGCGCGCGGGTGGATCTTGCCGTCGGTCCCGACCGTCTCCTTGGCCGCACTGGAAGCCGCCATCCGCTCGTGGTGCTTGCGGCGCAGCGCCTCGGCCCAGGCCGCATCGACATTGGACCGGCGATTGCCCGCCGCTGCCAACATGGCCTGCAGCGCGAGCGCCGGGGCGGCCATGATCTCCGGCTGGCCGCGGCGGTTGTCGATCAACTCGCCGGCCGTGTCCGCGATGCGGATAAATCGCGCGTGCGGAAACACCGCCGGCGAGCCGTAGCCGAGCTGGTAGTCGAGCTTGCGGCCGATCAGTAGAACCACGTCGGCGTCCGTCATGGCGGCGGCCCGCATGGCGCCGACCACGGCCGGATGGTCCGCAGGCACCAGTCCGCGGCTTTCCTGGGTGTCGAGATAAAGAGCGCCGCTGGCGTCGAGGAGACGCACCAGCTCGCCGCCGGCGCCTCTCGCGCCGCGCCCGGTGATGACCAGCGGGCGTCGCGCCGACCACAGCACATCCACTGCCAAGGCGATATCGGCGGCATTGGGCGGCAGGACGCGCGGCGGCTTTGCGGCCATCCACTCGTCAAGCAAAAGCTGGCGCGGCACCGATGTGCGCAGCACGTCGGTGGGAATCTCGATGTAGACGGGGCCGGGTTCGCCTGCGTCGCCCATTGCGCGGGCGGCCGCTTCATCAAGCTCGCGCACCGCCTGCTCGGCGACGCGTGCTGTGCGCGCTGTCCGGGTCACGGGCCGCAGGATATCGACATGGGGGATATCCTGCAGCGGCCCCATGTTGGCCTGCGGCCGCGATGTGCAGCCGCCAATCAAGAGGACAGGGGCGCGGGCAAGCGAGGCATTGGCCATGGCGGTGACCGTGTTGGTCACGCCCGGCCCGGCGGTGGCCATGGCGACGCCGAGCGCCCCGGTCAACTCCGCATGCGCGTGGGCCATGTGCACGGCCGCGGCTTCATGGCGAACATCGATGATGCGGATGCCTTGACGCGCCACGTGATCCCAGATCGGCTGGATATGGCCGCCCTGAAGACCAAAAATGCGGTCGACGCCGCGGGCTCTGAGGAAGCGCGCGACCCAGGCGGCGGTGGTGGTCTCGTCGGTGTTGTGGTCGAGGGCGGTGGTCATTTGTTTGGGTTTTAGATTGCGCATCAGATTTTGGAAATCCCAGAAAGTCGGACCTAGGTTCGACTCAGGCTCCTGTTGAATTTGCTTTTCCCAAACTTCCTAGCGACAAGATGCCTCTCACGCTCGAAGTGAGACGCCATGACGTACCTCGATTCGACGTTCGATGAATCTGCCGCTTTTGAATCTTGAGTGGGTGCAGAAGCCTTAAAGGGCGCGCGGCCTTGGCGAGGGCCTTGATCGCGCGGATGCAGTCTTTGAGGGCGGCGGCAGCCGGTCAAGGGCGATTGGCGCGCGTTTAATCGCGCGCCAATCGCCGCTTAAGCGGTCGAGCCCCTTGACCGGCTGCCGCCGCCCGCGACAAAGAGCATCCAAGCGATCAAGGCCGCGAGTGATTGCGGGTAGGCCGCATTTCACGTCCTGCCCCACTCGGAATTCAAAAGAGTTTTCCACCGGGCCTGGCCTGACCTGCAGCGCATGAAACTTCTGCTACCCGTGGCGGGTCCTACCGGGTAAGTTTCTTCCTAGCCATGAATCTTACGCATCGATCTGACGATAGAACGACGGCTCGAAAGCAAAACAAAGTGCTGGGCCGGCGTGGGTCTTTATCACTGCTCGGAAAACCTTGCCCTCAGCACGCGATGCAAGATCTTTCCGGTCGCGGTGCGCGGCATGTCATCGTCGCGGACGAACGCGACTGAGCGCGGGCGCTTGTAGCCGGCGATGCGGCCGCGGCACCAGGCGACAAGCTCGGCCTCGGTGATGGCGGCGCCCGCATGGGCGACCACCACCGCATGGACCCGCTCGCCCCATTTCGCGTCAGGCACGCCGATCACCGCCACCTCCTTGACATGCGGATGCGAGCCGACGAGGTTCTCGACCTCTGACGGGTAGACGTTCTCACCGCCCGAGATGATCATGTTGCTCTTGCGGTCGACCAGATAATAGAAGCCGTCCGCGTCGCGGCGGGCGAGATCGCCGACCGAGCAATAGTCGCCGCGGAACGCTTCGGCCGTCTTGTCCGGCAGCTTCCAGTAGCCGTCGAATGTGTAGGGATTGCACGAATAGAGTTCGCCGGTCTCGCCGTCCGCTACCTGATTGCCGGCGGCATCGAGCAGGCGGATCGGCGCCGAGCCCACGCATTCGCGGCCGACGGAGCCGAGTTTCTCCAACTGCTCCTCCGGGTGAAGCATCGTCACCCAGCCGGCTTCCGTCGATCCGTAGAGTTCGAACAGGCTTGAGTTGCGGAAGCAATCCATGATGGCGAGCTTGGTGTCGCGCCGCGCCGGCGCCGAGGACACCAGCAGCTTGGTGACCCGGTCGACATTGTATTTCGCGCGCACGGCGGCCGGCAGGGCGAGCATCATGATGTAGTGCGTCGGCACCAGCGACGTGAAGCTCGCGCCGCTCTCGCCAAGCGTGCGCAGGAGATGCTCAGGGTCGAAGCTCTTGCGCGAATAGACCGTGCAGGCCGCGCCGCAATAAGCGAAGGCGCCGAAGAAAAACAGCGAATTGGCATGGCACATCGGCATCACCAGGAGCGCCGTGTCGTTCCGGCTGAAACCCATTTCGACATCGGTGATGAGCGAGAGATGCGCGCTGCCCTCGTGGCTGCGGATCGCGCCCTTCGGCTTGCCGGTCGTGCCCGACGTGTACATCAAGGTCCAGGGGTCGGTGGGCTGAAGCTTGCTGTCAGGCTCGCTGTCGCGGGCTGCGGCAAGGAGGTCTTCATAGGCGCGATATCCCGGCGGACACGCCGGGCCGCCGAAGTGAATGAAATTGCGCGCCGGCACCGAAAGATGTGGGCGCGCCCGCTCGACCGGGTCCAGCAGCTCATGCTGAACAATGAACGCCGCCGCCGCCGCGTCCTCCACAATGTAGCGGATCTCCCCGCTGACGAGGCGGAAGTTGACCGGCACCGCGATGAGTCCGGCCTTTGCGGCCGCCGCGTAGATCTCCAGCCACTCGATGCAATTATAAGCCAGCACCGCGACGCGGTCGCCCTTGGCCAGTCCCAGGCCGAGGAGCGCATTGGCGAGCCGGCACGCCCGCGCGTTCCACTCCCGGAACGTCATCGCGCGTTCAAGATCGCGCGCGCCGATCTTGTCCGGCATAATGCGGGCATAAAGGCGCAGGACTTCGCCCACGTGCGGCAATGGACGCATCGCACCTGCCCCGAGAGATTTATTCACACGATGATCTCGAAATGACTGTGCGGGACGATTGCGTGTTGACGAACGATCCACATCGGTGCACTTCAAGCCGGAATCGGCGACGAGGGGATTATGGACATCAAGCCTTCAGGTTCAACGCCATCGCGCCGGATGCCCGGCGACTGGTTCACCGGAACGGTGTGGCAGGACCCGATCATCGAGGCGCCGGCGCCGGCCCGCATCCGGGCGGCGCATGTGCGTTTCGAGCCGGGCGCGCGCACCGCGTGGCATACTCATCCGCTCGGCCAGACCCTCCATGTCGTGTCGGGCGTTGGGCGCGTGCAGACCTGGGGCGGACCGATCCGCGAAATCAGGCCCGGCGATACGGTATGGATTCCGCCCGGCGAAAAGCACTGGCATGGCGCGAGCCCGACCATCGGCATGGCGCATATTGCCATGCAGGAGGCGCTCGACGGCGCTCATGTAACGTGGATGGAGCATGTGAGCGACGAGCAGTACGGCGGGAAAGTGGGATGACGCATCCTGAAGTCGCTCATATCCCCGGCGTGTTCACTTTGATCCTGTAGATGCTGCTGCGCGCCGCGATGTAGAGCGTTTTCTTGTCGGCGTCGCCGAAGCCGACATTGGTGGATATCTCGGGGGCGCGGATGGTCCCCAGGTGCTTGCCTTCCGGCGAGATGATCCAAACGCCGCCCGGCCCGGTCTCATAGAGATTGCCCTTGGTATCGACCCGCAGGCCGTCGGTAATGCCGGGCTCGGTCTGCCCGCGCATGTCGATGAACAGCTTGCCGTTGGCAAGGGTCCCGTCCCGCTGCACTTCGTAGCGATTGACGTAGTTGTCGCGGCTGCCGTTGACATAGAGATATTTCTCGTCGGGCGAGAAGGCGAGGCCATTGGTATTGGGCATGTCCTTCTCGACGAGGGTGAGTTTGCCATCCTTCCAGCGGAACACCGCATTGAAATCGAGTTCCTTCTTGGGATCCTTGTCGCGCAGGCGCAGCGCACCGTAAGTGTCGGTGAAATAGATTGCGCCGTCACGCTTGACCACCACGTCGTTGGGTCCGCCGAAGCGCTTGCCTTCGTAATTGTCGGCCAGCACCGTGCGCTTGCCATTGGGCTCGATCCGCATGAGCGAACGGCCTGCAAAGGTCGCCAGGATCAGGCGGCCTTGGCGGTCGAGCGTAAGGCCGTCGGCGCCCATCATTACGAATTCTTCGAAGTTCGGGTCGTTGCGGTCCTTGCCGTTGTTCAGGATGGGCCCCCAGCGCCACCGCTCAGGGCCGGTATAGCCGACGTTGTCGAGATACACGGACGCCTTGCCGTCCGCCGTGAGCTTCCACACCACGGCGCCTGGAATGTCGGTGAACAGGAGGTAGCCTTGCCGACCCTTCTGCACCCACACCGGACCTTCGGTGAAGCCGAAGCCGCCCTTGACGAGCTCGACCTTGGCGTCCGGCGACACCAGCGCGTCAAGCGCCGGGTCGAGCCGCACGACGGCTTGGTCTGTTGACTGGGCAAATGCCAAAGAGACCGCGAGCGCATTCGCGGCCGCTGCGACGAGAAGCCTCTTCATATTTTCCTCCCCTTGATACGCCGCCCGCCGGAAGCAGCGATGGCTTTGTCACCTGCTCGGAGGCGTCGTTTTGCATTGCTTCTACCCCAGGATCAAAAACGAGAAAAGCTCTAAGCAAGAGGCTCTAAGCGAGAGGCCAGAGCTCGAGCTCTTGAGAAGCCCGTCATCCCCTCTCCAGCTCGGTCCCCTCTTCCCGGAGCCGAAGGAATGAATCATCTCCTGCTCGACAGCCACATTTTGCTCTGGCTGGTTGAACCGGGGACGAAGCAGCTGCCTGCGCGAGCTAAGGCGCTAATCAGCGACGCTGCGAGCGTTCATTTTAGCATCGGGTCGCTTTGGGAGATCGCGATCAAGGCGGCGAAGAGACAATTTGTTATTGGCCTCGACATCCTCAGTGCGGCCATCGACCAGGCGCGGCTCCTGGAACTGACCGTAAAACGACGGCATATCCGAATGCTGCATACTCTCGGCCTCCGTCACCATGACCCGTTTGATCGGATGCTCGTCGCTCAGGCGCTTACCGAGCCGCTGCATCTTCTCACCAGCAATGAAAAGCTGGGATTATATAGCGATCTTGTCGTCCTAATATAGGCCGCCGCATCCTGTGCGCTGGATACTGCCTCAGGTTGACAGGCAGATCATTTCACTGAAGACTCTTGAGTTGGTTTGCAAAGAGTCTTCGGGTCAAGGCAAGGCTCAAATCAAAATTCAGGATCACGGGAGGCAATCATGGATTCGAACGGATCTGGCCGCAGGCAGTTCCTGAAACAGGCTGCTGCGCTGGCTGGGGTCGCGGCAGGCGCGGGCGCAGGCGGCGAATGGGCTGCGCGAGGCCAGTCAGCCAGGGCTGGAACGTCGGAGAAGGCCGAAGTGCAGGCCAGGGAGCCTCACGACCACCGCGAACTGTTGCGGCGAGGGGCCAGATTCAGCGTTGATCACATCACCTATTACACTCCGCTTCAGGATTATGCAGGAATCATCACACCCGCCTCGTTGCACTTTGTGCAATATCACGCCTCCCACTTCCCCGACATCGATGCCCAGCAGCATCGCCTCACGATCCACGGGCTCGTGGAGCGTCCATTGAGTTTCAGCATGGAGGATCTGAAGCGCCTGCCTTCGGTCACCCGCATTCATTTCCTGGAGTGCCATGGAAACAGCTCACCCATGATCCATGGCGCCGGCAATCCGAACATGGGGTTGCCGGTCCAGTACATACACGGGATGACCAGCTGCAGCGAATGGACCGGAGTGCCGCTTTCCGTTCTGTTGAACGAGGTCGGGGTGCAGCCCGGAGCGAGCTGGCTGGTTTATGAAGGGGCGGACCCCGGCAAGTTCAGCCACACCCTGCCGATGGCAAAGGCGATGGAAGACGTCCTCGTCGCCTACGGCCAGAATGGCGAACCTCTGCGGGTTGAGCAGGGCTACCCGATCCGCCTGCTGGTTCCCGGCTGGGAGGCGCCGTTCAGCGTGAAGTACCTGAGACACATCAAGGTGGTGGACGAGCCCTACAATACCTGGAACGAAGCCATGAATCACTCCGTCGCGAGGCCCGATCTGGGCGGCAAATCGCGCTGGTACCATTTCCAGTTCGGGCCGAAATCGGTGATCACGCGGCCTTCGGCGGGGCTGAAGATGCCTGGCCGCGGCTATGTCCAGATCACCGGCTTGGCCTGGTCCGGCGGGGGCGTGGTCAAGAAGGTCGACGTGTCCACGGACGGCGGCAAGACCTGGAAGGAAGCAAAGCTTCAAGGGCCGGTGCTTCCGAGAGCGCACACCCGGTTCACGTTTGACTGGTCCTGGGACGGAGAAGAGGCGGTGCTCCAGTCGCGTTGCACCGACGAACTGGGTGAAGTTCAGCCGACTCGCGCGGAGTTGTACAAGAATTGGGGTATCAGCGAAGAGGAGTCGAAGAAACCGGCCCGCGCCATTCATATGAACGCCCAGCAGCCCTGGCGAGTGGCCCGCGACGGGAGCATACACGACGCGATGTTCTCTTGACTGCGCGCTCCGTGCTTCGTTGCCTTCGGTTTCCCAGATTACAGGTATTTGGTGAAGGCCAGGCGCAGCGGCGGAGCGCAGGCAGATAGCTTGCAGTCGCGAGCTGAAAACGCCGTGCTGACATCCAGCCCAGCGACGGCAGCGCCTCGGTCACGCGGCTACAGCGGTTCCCGGTCGAGTGGAATCAGGTGTTGGGTCGGCAAAGGCACGCGTTCGACAAGCTCAGAGCGCCGACCCTACAAGCTGGGCTAAGCAAATTGAGCCAAGCTGAGGCTCTTCCGGTGACGAAGATTCTCCTGATACGGCACGGCCACGTCGAGGGCATTAGACCGGAGCGGTTTCGCGGTCGCGCCGACCTGGCTTTGACCGATCGTGGAAGAGCGGGGGCGCAGGCGGTTGCCAGCCGAATCGCATCCGCATGGCGCCCGATCAAAGTCTTCGTAAGTCCGCTGAGGAGATGCACTGAGACGGGGGCCGCGATTGCCGAAGCCTGCGGCCTCAACACTGAAATCATCGACGATCTTGCCGACATCGATTACGGCGTCTGGCAGTCGAAGCGATACGATGAGATGAGAGAGGCCGATCCGCAGCTTTTCGCCGCATGGTTTGCAACGCCACATCTCGTTCGGTTTCCCCGTGGCGAGTCGCTGCAGGATCTGGTCGCTCGAACTGCCGATGCGTTGCGCTTCGTTCTCGGGCATCATCCGGCTGATACGGTCGTTCTCGTCGGTCATGACAGCATAAACAGAGCTCTGCTGCTTCAGCTTCTCGACCAGCCGCTGTCTTGCTATTGGCGGCTTGCACAGGAGCCGTGCTGCATCAACGAGATTGACGTGGCTGGGGGACATATTCGGGCTTTGCGCATTAACGAGACCCGGCATCTTGATGCGCTTGGCCCCGACATGACCGGTTCGGCTTAGTTGAGCCGTTACGGTCTATGTCGGCAGATCCGCGGCGCGCAGCCTTTTATCGGCTAGGAGGAAACTGACCCGGCAGGACCGCGCCACCGGGTAGCAGAAGTTTCATGCGCTGCAGGTCGGGCGAGGCCCGGTGGAAAACTAGGAAGAAACTTACCCGGTAGGACCGCGCCACGGGCAGCAGAAGTTTCATGCGCTGCAGGTCGGGCCAGGCCCGGTGGAAAACTCTTTTGAATTTCGAGTGGGGCAGGACGTGAAAAGCGGCCAACCCGCGATCACTCGCGGCCTTGATCGCTTGGATGCTC